>SXGT01896396.1_pt1 | contig 20341 bp, 16 predicted proteins | sample 3176221 | NCBI WGS metagenome assembly SXGT01 (sample SAMN11356862, study PRJNA531348) | freshwater metagenome | isolation source: freshwater sample F1-120 | place: China: Fuxian Lake, Yuxi | collected 2017-12-25
GAGTGAACGGATATTACCGGCCGATTTCGTGGGATGACGCTCTAGGTCGTATTGTTAAAAAACTAAAAGCGGTCACGCCAAATGACACGTTCTGGTATTTCAGCGGCCGGAGCTCCAATGAGGCCGGATTTTTGCTGCAGCTTTTTGCCCGCGTGTATGGGACCAACAATGTCAACAATTGCAGCTTCTTTTGCCACCAGGCGAGCGGCGTGGGCTTGCAAACGTCCGTCGGCAGCGGCACGGCCACGCTGACGCTGGAGGACGTGGAGCACTCGGACCTGGTCTTTGTCATTGGCGGTAACCCGGCCAGCAACCACCCGCGGCTGATGACGACACTGAAAAACGTCCGCCGCCGCGGGGGGCACATCATTTCCATCAACCCAGTCATCGAAACCGGCCTTGTCAATTTCCGCGTCCCGAGCGACCCCTGGTCCCTCTTCTTCGGCACCAAAATCACCTCGCTCTACGTCCAGCCGCACATCGGCGGTGATCTGGCCCTGCTCGCCGGCATCGCCAAGCGGATTGACGAAATGGGAGCCCAGGACCAAGCGTTTTTGAAGAGCCATACGAGCGGCCACCAAGAGTGGCTGGAGCAGCTTCGCAAGACGGCCTGGAGCGAGATTCACGCCAAGTCGGGCGTGGGGCAGGCGGAGATTGACAAGATTGCCGAACTCTATGCGGCGTCGAAGGCGACCGTCTTTAGCTGGACGATGGGAATCACGCATCACGCTCACGGGGTGCAGAACGTGCAGGCCATCGCCAACCTGGCCCTGATGAGGGGCATGGTCGGCAAGCCGCACGCGGGGCTGCTCCCTATCCGCGGACATTCCAACGTGCAGGGGATCGGCAGCATGGGAGTGACGCCCAAACTGAAGGATGCGATTTTGGCGAAGCTGCAAAACGAATACGGCTTGAAACTCCCGACGACGGCGGGACTCGACACGCTGGCCTGTATGGAAGAAGCGGATGCGGGGCGGCTGAAGGTCGGCTTCTGTTTGGGTGGCAATCTGTACGGCAGCAATCCCGACGCGACGTTCGCCGCCAGCGCCATCAGCAAGCTCGACCAGATCGTCTACCTCAACACCACGCTCAACACAGGCCACGCCCATGGCCTGGCCAGGGAGACCATCATCCTGCCGGTCCTCGCCCGCGACGAAGAGCCGCAGCCGAGCACGCAGGAATCGATGTTCAACTACATCCGGCTCTCCGATGGCGGCCCACGGCGGCATCAGGGGCCGCGGAGCGAAGTGGAAATCATCGCCCAGATCGCCCGCGAGACCCTTCCCACCGGCAGCCCGGCCAGCGGGGCCCTCGACTGGCAATCGATGGAAAACACCGGCAAAATCCGCGAAGCCATTTCCAAAGTCGTCCCCGGATTCGAGCAGCTCGCCGCCATCGATCAATCGAAGCAGGAATTCGCCATCCCCGGCCGCATCTTCCATCAGCCGAAGTTTCCGACGGCAAATGGGCGAGCCCTCATTCATGCACACGACTTGCCGGAGTTGCCAGGGGGTGATTGTCAGTTGAGGTTGATGACCGTCCGCAGCGAAGGGCAATTCAACACGGTCGTCTACGAGAAGGAAGACATTTATCGGGGGCAGGACCGGCGGGATGTGATTTTGATGCACCCCGACGACATGCAGCGGCTGGGCGTCACCGAGGACCAGCGGGTGACCGTCGGTAGCGAAACGGGCTCGATGCCGAATATCCTGGTGCGGAGTTTTCCCGAGATACGCGCTGGCAACGCGCTGATGTACTATCCCGAAGCCAACGTGCTGGTCTCGCGCTACGCCGATCCGCAGTCGAAGACGCCGGCGTTCAAATGCATTCTTGTCACAGTGGATGCGGCGAAAGAACGACAGCCACAGATTGTGGGGTAGGCTTCCAGCCTGCCCAGAAAACAGGATTCCACGCAGAGGATGGAACAGAAGGGAACGGAGGAAACGAAGACGGCGGATGGTTAGAACGAATACGTCAGTCCCGCCGTAACTCCTTGTACCCAGAAGCTGGAGTTGCCCAAGTTGAGCGAGATGTTGTCGCCGCGGACGTCGTCGATGAGCGATTCCGGGCGGATGACGTTGCTCCAATAGAGCAGCGTGTAGCCGACTTTCACTTGCATGCACGAAGAGAGCTGATAGCCGAAGGTCGCTCCGAATTCCGGTGCGGCACAGAATTCGTCGCGGACCACGGTGGTGTTGTTTTCCACATACAGACCCCCTTGTTGGCCGTTCGTGGAGCCGGTGGCGATGGCGGACTGGTGCATGTTTCCCAGGCCGACGCGGGCCACCAGCACCAGGTTGCCACATCCGAACCGGGTGTCGTGCATCACGCCGATGACGCCGCCGTGAAACTCGTTGCGTGTGGTGTAGTTGTCGTCCACGATCAGGTTGTTGCCCTGCGTCTGGGAATGAATTTGCAGCGATTCGTTGATTCGGCCGAACTGATAGCCGGTGACGAAGTCGGTCCGCGAGCGGCAGCTTTGGTAGCAGCGAATGCGGGCATAGGCATCGGCGCCGAAGACTTCGGAAGAGGATGTCACGCGGATGTTTCCGTCAAAGCCGGTGAAAGGGTCGGCGACGACGAGGGAGTTGGGTGTGCCGTCGGTCTGGACGAACGGGCGCTCGATGGTTTGATTGGTCAGATCGGTGGAGCTGAGAGCGAAAGTTGTTTGGTCGTCAGCGAGTCCCCAAAAGCGCACGCCAATACCGACGAGCTCGTCGCACTGGAGCCAGGTCCCGAAGTCCATGCGGATACCGGTCCGGGCATTGCTGGTTTGCGTGCCATCCCCGAGCAGCACCGTCGTTCCGGGGGGGGGCACGGGTGTGTCGCTGGTCGTGACAAGTGCCGGAAGATTGCGTTCTTTGGCCCAAAGGAACAGGCCTTCGCTGCGAACCCACCACAGCCGCGGGCCGCAGCCATTCCCGCACCAACTCCAATCCATGCAACGGCCGCACCGATCTGGGCAGCACGCGGGATCGAGACCGTCCGCGAACTCGCCGCCATCCGTCCACTGGTCCACCGACTGGGCGACGAAGCGGCTGTTCGCGCCGGTTTCAGCGGCCGTCGCGGCGGACTCTACTTCCCACGAAGCAGTTCGGACATCTTGTGTCGCGGCCGGACGGCTGGCCGGCGGCGATTGCCAGGCGGCGACGCGTTCGCGAAAGCGAGCATTTTCTCCACGGAGCGGAGCGGCGAACGAGGAAGCAAGGAGCGCGGCTCCAACGACGGTGAGCAAGCAGTTCGTTTTCATGAGGGGGGAAACGACTGGCGGATTGTTGACAGCCGCGCCGAATATCAACGGCAGCGCAGCCCCGGCCCTGAAGTGTTCCGGTGGTAACGGTTATGTCGGAAGATAGGACTGTTCGGGTTGAGAAAACCCGAGAAGATGCGGTGAGTTTCCGGCGGCTAGCTGCTAGCAGACTTCCGCCGGGACACCGAGACCAGTGAGTTGCGTTCCGAGTTTGGCATGGGGTCGGCGCAGAAGGGCAAACGCGAGAGGACAATCAATCTTAGGCGACCAGCAGGCGGAGGTCACTTTGCCAACTGGCTTGTCGGCTGCGAAGAGTTCCGTACCGGTTACTGGAATTTCGGCTGCGGCGAACTTCACCCGCGCCAGCAACCAGTTGACGTGCCCCATCGCGTCAATTCGGGCCACGGTTTCCTGTCCCAAATAGCAGCCCTTGGTGAAGCTGATGGCCTGCTGATTGCGGCCGATTTCCTGAGGGAAGTTATCGTCTGTTATGTCCGTTCCAAACAAGGGAAAACCGGCTTCGATGCGAGCAGCGTCGACGGTGGCGGCATCGCAGGGGACGGCACCAGTTGTGGTAAGAGTCCTTTGGATTGCCGCGAGATCGTCTGCTCTCGTCGTCAGGAAATAGGAGTCTTCGCCGGCATAATCAACCTTCTGCACCGCGACTTGTACGCCTTGAACCGTCGCGAGTGTGTGCTGCCAGCGATTCGCCGGCAATGAACCCAGGCCAATTTCTGACAGTACGCGGCGAGCATTCTTTCCCACAACCAGCAGTTCGCCGGTCACAGCGGTTCGATCATGAAACTCCACGCGATCGGAGATAACGAAGCGGTCGAAATGCTGGATGATCTTCGCGGCCTGTTCCGGCGATGTATCCAGGACCAGGACCTCGGCTTGAACCCTCACCAAAACATGCCCGACCGTTTTCCCCTGATGGTTCGTCAGAAACGCCTCGCACCCCTCCCCAACCGCGAGTCGCTTGATATCGTTGGTGCAGAAGCTGTTCAGAAACTGCACTCGGTCGGCACCGGTCAATTCGACGCGGGAGCGGCTGGAAAGGTCGGCCACACCGCAGCCGGTAGTGAGAGCTTGATGACAAAGGTCCATCCTCGCATGATACGCGGGCGAACCCGAGCGTCAACGCCGCGAGCCGCGGGCTGTCCAATTGCGGTTTGCGAAAGCGACCCGGAATGTCAGAATGGAGTTGGCAGTCATTGGTTGCTCCAGGGAAAGGAAGAAATGAGTCACGGACGCCTTAACTATTTCGCCGCATTCTTTGTTCTGGCACTGTTCGCCGGCAGCGGTTGCGGCGGCAAACCGGCGGCTCCTTCCGCAGAATCGCCCGCGACTGCCAAAGAAACAGTTGCCTCGCTCCCGCAGTCCGGCCCCGCAGCCGGCGAGGTGCTGCGGCAGCTCCTCAAGACTTATCGGGAGGCCAAGTCCTATTCCGACCACGGTGAGGTCGTGCTCCGCTTTCGGCAGAATGGCGAGCTGACCGAGCAGAAATGGAAGACCGCCGTCAAGTTCGAGCGTCCCAATCGACTATTCGTGGAGGCCTATCAGGTCACCATTGGCTGCGACGGGAAGGAGCTGCGCGGCCGGATTGAAGATGAAGCCACCCACAACATGGATGGCCAAGTCCTTGTTCGCCCGGCACCAAAAGAAATCAAGCTCAAGGACCTCGCGGCCGACCCGCTGCTCTACGACATCCTCTCCGCCCAGATACGCCGCCAGCCGATTCAACTGGAGCTGCTGCTGGAGTCGCAAGGTTTGGCGTCCGCATTTCGGGGCGATGTCGCCTGCAAACTGCTGGAGGATGCCCAGGCGGAAGGCGACACGTGCCGCCGCGTGGAAGTTCCTTCACCCGGCGGCAGCTTCACCTTCTGGGTGGACGCGAAAACCTCTCTCCTTCGCCGGCTCGAATACCCCGCTGCGGCGCTCTTGCCGGCGATGGCGCAAGATCCTTCCGTCACGGACCTGTCACTCGTTGCGGAACTCCACGGCGCGGCGCTCAACCCCTCGATTCCGCCGGAGGACTTCACGCTCGCCATTCCCGCAGGCGCGAAGAAAATGAAGTCCCTGGTTATGCCGCCGCAACCCCTTCCCAGCGACCTCTTCGGCCAGCCGTCCGGCGACTACTTCTTCACGCAGCTCGATGGCGAAAAGCTGCGGTCAACGGACCTAACCGGTAAAACCACGGTGCTGACGTGGTTTCACAATCACCTAGCCTGCGCCCCGGTCCTGGCTCAAATAGAGCAAGCCCGGTTAGACCTTCCAAAGGACGCGAAAGTTGCCTTCTACGCGGTCAGCACCGATCCCACCACACTGACCAGCGACGATCTGGCGAAACTCTTGTCTTCGTGGTCGGCCGCAATGCCGATCGTGCGCGACCTCGAGCCCTTCGGGAAAGATCTGTTCAAGATTCAGTCCCATCCCACGATCATTGTGCTCGACGCCAACGGCCGCGTGCAAATTGTCCAGGCCGGCGGCGGGCCGGATCTTTCCCGCCAACTCGGCGTTATCTTGGAACGGCTGACCAAAGGGGAAGACGTTGCTGCCGAGATTCTGAAACGGGCCGAAAGCGAAATGGCCGAGTACTCCCGCCTCCTCGCCACCGGTGGGCCGGAACCGACCGAGCTAATGGAAATCCCCGAGACCGTGATCCGCAAGCGGACGGAGCCGAAACGCCTCAAGTTGGAAGAGGTCTGGACGAACAAGGACATCAAGTCGCCGGGGAATATCACGATCGTGGCGGAAGCCGGTCAGCCCGATCGCTTGCTCATTTTCTCCGGATGGCGGGCGGTCTGCGAAGTTAGCACTGCCGGCAAACTGCTCCAGCGGCATGAGCTGACGATTCCTCCGCAATCCGCCGTCACATACCTGCGAACCGCGAAGGACTCGGCTGGAAAGCGGCACTATCTGGCGGCCGCGCCACTTTCGCCGGCGTTCTTTCTGCTGGATGAGAGCTGGGAGCTGACGCTAACCCATCCTGCCGAAGGCCAGCCGCTGCAATTGGCCGATGCGCAGCTTGCGCGGCTGGCGGGCATGGGGGAGCTCGCCATATATGCCGGTTATGTGGATCTGGCGGGGCTGCAGGCGATCTCGCTCGACGGCAAAACATCCTGGCGGAGCCGAACCTTTCCAAACGTGCTGAGCTTGGCTGTCGCGCCGGGAAAGAGTGAGGCTGACCACGGCACCGATCTGCTGATCTCGGGTGACGCCGGCACTCTCCTGCGAGTCAATGGCAGCGGCAAGGAGCAGCCGCCACGCAGCGTGGAGAAGTTTGCGATGGCCCGCATTACGAGCGCGAATTTCAGGCAGGCAAAGCAGTCCCCGTTTCTCGGCATCGCGAGCGGCGAAAAGGGAGAGGCCGTGGCCATTGGCATGGATGCCACGCTCGCGCAGCGATGGCGTTACGTGCTCCCTGCCGGCGGACACCAGCGACCGATTGAGCCAGTCGCTTCGGGCGATCTGCTTCCTGGCCGAGCCGGCACCTGGGTCATCGCCGGGCCCGACGGCTCGATCCACTTCATCAGCGAAGACGGTGAACTGACGGATTCGTTCTTCTACGGCGATTGCATCACGGGCATTGCGATTACAAAAATCGACGGAGCCCCCGCGCTGCTTGTTGCCACCGATGGCGGCATGACGGCGTGGCGGGTTAAGTGACGAGAGAATGTGAGCCAGGCTTCCAGCCAGCCCAGAAATCGCAGCCCTCAATTCCCCACATACTTCGCGTAAACGCTTCTCGCTTCGGCAACGTCTTCGGTTCCGCCAATTACAGCGCGGCCATCGGGGAATACGGTGAGCTGGTAAGGGTCAATGGCGGCACGGACGAGGTAGCGGTTGCGAGTGACGGAGCCGACGATGGCTAGTTTGGTGGCGAGGTCGTCGAGGGAGATAGCGGCGCGGCCAGGGAAGCTGAGCTGGACGGAGTTGCGGCCGCAAAGGATGGCGGTCTGGCTGCCGCGCTGACCGGAGAGCCAGGGGAACTCGCGTCCACTGCATGCCGGGCAATCTGTTTGGCTCTCGAACGAATCGAGCTTGATCTGCCGGACCGTGTTGTCCCACAGGTCAAAGACGTTCCAGGTGCGGCTGATGGCTTCGCGGTGGCCGGAGAGGATTTTGAGGGCTTCGTTTGCCTGCATCGAGGCGACGACACCGATGATCGTCCCCAGGATGCCGGCGCTGTCGCAGGTCGGCGTGCTCCCCGGCGGCGGCGGCTCGGGCATCAGGCAACGGAGACATGGGGTCTCCCCCGGCAGAATGGTTAGCGTCTGCCCTTCCGCCCCGATGCAGCCACCGTAGACCCACGGGAGGCGAAGCTTGAGAGCGGCGTCGTTAATGAGGAACCGCGTCTCGAAATTATCGGTCCCATCGACGATGCAATCCACCCCTTCGCAGAGCTTGACGATATTCGTGTGCTCGACATCGGCGACGTGCGCCTCAATCTCAATCTGCGAATTGATCTTGCTCAGCCGATCCTTCGCCACAATCGCCTTCGGCAGCCCCGCCGCCACATCCCCCTCGTCATATAGCACCTGCCGCTGCAAATTATTCAGCTCCAAAAAATCCCGGTCCACCAGCCGCAGCTTTCCCACTCCCGCCCGCGCCAGCGTATTGGCAATCACCGACCCCAGCGCTCCGCAGCCGACGACGAGTGCGCGGGAAGCAAGGAGCTTCTTTTGCCCTTCCACGCCGATGGGCGGGTAGCGCATTTGGCGAGCGTAGCGGGAAAGGGAGGGATCGACGTTCGTTTCTTGATTGGCCATTGTTTAAGGTTAATCGATATACCCAGCGAATTGGCCGTACGGCGTGAGTTCAGCTTGGAGTTTGTCGCAGGCAGCGCTGGCTTGTTCAATACTGCCCTCTCCCGCATCTATCTTGAGCATTCCCATTTTTTTGAACTGCAACTACAGGATTTGTTCTTCTTCGCGCGCAGGAGGCCGCGGGTGCGGCACAGGAGTGATGTCGAGATAGTCCCGCATCATGAAACGCCACATCCTCATCGCGTTGATCTTGGCAACTCTGACTTGCGGCCGCTGCATAGCGTGCGGACGGGACTGGCTGTTCATATTCGATTGCAGCAGCGACTCGTACGGCGACCGACTGGACGCTAGCCGGCACTGTCAGGAGCCGATCACACATTCGGCTGTATCCGCTCGATGAACTGGCCAACCTCATGTGCCGCTTGTGCCGGCAACGTTGGCAACAAGAGGTGTGGCCCAGGCAGTTCGACAACCTGAGTATCCGGCCGTTCCCGCTGAATCGCTCTCAGGCACCGTACAGGCACCACCCGATCTTGCCGTCCGGCCAAATACAGCAGCGGCACCTGGCACATCCGCAGTTCCACCGTTACATCCACGCTCGCAACGGCTCTGGCTCGCGCCGCCAGGGCCTCCGAGCTTACGCTCGCCAGAGCGGTTGCGAATGACTGTCTAAGGCGAACAGTTTCATGCCTTCCCAGCAAAGCCCAACGAGCGGGCCAGAGTGGAGCCAGCCGAAACATGATCGGCAGGGCCGCCGCTGCCAGCCATCGAAAGGGCGTTCGCAAGGGACATCGAATGAAGGATGCGCACAGTATGGCTCCCCGCAGACCTGGCGGCTGACTCGCAGCGAGAAGGATTGCCAGGGGGCCGGAAAACGATTCCGCGAGAACGACAAACTCTTCCAAAAGCGGGCAAGCACTCCGGACCACGGACAACAACTCCGCATAGCCGAGCGGCTCATGGGCTGGATAGGCGACGACCTGAGGCTTCAGCCAGACCGGCAGTGCTTCCAGAAACGGCTCAAACAGCAAGCCGGTTCCGTCCATGCCGGGAAGCAACAGCAACTTCACGAAACCCTCCCGCGCTCTCAAATTGGCCGCCTCCATAGCGGGCAATGAATGGTGCAGCTACGGAATGAAATTCACCTGGACGATGACTTCGCCGTCAAACCCGCGATTGGGGCGCTGAGCCAGGGGGACCGCGCCGGCAACACGGAACTGGAACCGATCGTTCCAGACGGTGTGAATGCCGGCAGTGAAGTTGGTCACCGTCTGTTGGTTGGCGAAGTTGCCGATTTGAACGATAGTTGGACTCGACTGATCGAAGCTGGTGAAATTCACGAAATCACCCGTCTGTGTCGCGGCGACGTAATGCACTTCGCCGACAAACGCCATTCCCGTAATCCCTCCGCCGCCGGGGTTTTGATAGAACCAGAGGCCCCCTGCCAGGTCCAGATGCAAACGAGTTTGTGCATTGTAGATGCCGGCGTTCCGCGCCGGCCCCCCACCGGGTGGAAAGACCACAAACTCGTTGCCATTGGCTGGTACGCTCGCGGTAAGAAAGCCCTGAATGAACGTGGCATCCGTTGGCAATGCCATGAAGCCGACAAACGGGAGCACCGTCGTGGAACTATTGCGAACCTGGTACCGCGAGGTAAGGCTGCGGCCTTGAACGCTCGCGCCGGTCGGCAATTCCAGACCCAGGCCGGCAGAGAGAATCGCGTAGTCGCTCCGCCAGATGGCCGTTTTGGAAATGAAGCCCAGGTTGCCGATCTGCCCAGACGAGACCCCTTGGGAGCCGGGCGTATCGAATCCCCCCGTGATTGGCAGTTGCAGTTGCCAGGACGAGATGCCGTCCATAAACGTCCGCTCAATCCCCATCGTGTACTGGTCCACCGGCAGGAATACTGGCTGATTGCCGTTCTGCATGCGCAGGGCGTTTTCGAAATGGTTGAAGCTGAAGAAGGAGCGACTCTGTGGCAGTGGCGTGTTGTTGTCCGTAATCTGCAGCGGGCTCGCCCCGCCCCCCATCGGCAAATCGACGATCAAGGGCTTCTGTGGCACCCCTGCGTTCCCAACCGACCTGTCCATCAACTGCCCACTCGCACCATAGTAATGGCCAAACATCCGCGGGGCGCTGGCGAGGTAGTCGCCGACGTCGCTGGCGGTCGGTGTCGCAGTTTCTTGTCCTGGTACAGCCCGGCGAGTCGGGCGGCGTGAAGCTGCGGGCGGGCGAGCGGTCCCGGGTTGTTGAAAGTCGACAACGTCAAATTCTGAGTTGTCGAAGTAACCGTCCGACGGCAACTCCGATAGGTCAATGCCATCCTTATCGCTCAGGAAGTCAGTCAGAGAATGCTCTTGGGCAAAGCCCAATGGGAGACACAGCACAAGTGCCGCTAGCACTTCGCCAACGAAAATAACTCGACTACGATTGCGCATAGGAAATTCCCCCTTCGCATCGTATCGGATTTGCCGTCTATGCCTCTGGCGTCAATTTCTCTCAGAACTCGCATTTCAGTTCATGCCCTTCAGGAATGCTAGCGAGTCTAACAAACATCATCGCTTCGAACCCGCTCCAGGAAGGGACAAGTCTGTCTCCTCTAAGCGAAGTTCCTGTGGAAACTCGGGGGCGGAGTCTGCTTGTTGCTGGAGGGCTTTTACCCACGACTCCCCATTTGTCGTTGTGGCAAACTCTAACCAGTATGAGAAGTCCTGTTGTTCGTCAGCGCCGAGTTTGTTCCACTTCTTCAGCCGGAGGATTTCATGAAAGGACTTCATTTCGTGCTTCTTGTAGGCAACATCTTCAGCTTTCAGCTTATTGAAGTCGTCAAATGCGGACGCAAGTAGCAAAAAGGCTTCGTGAGGCTGCTTCTGGCGCTGGTGGAACTGAGCAAGGTTTAAGCGCGCTGCCGCGAGTGTTCCTCGATAAACTCGAACGGTGGAATTTGCCGCGGCTAGTTCCTCGAGAACCTTGATGCTCTTGATATATTTCGTAATCGCCTCTCGTAAATCTCCTTTGCCACTGCGAATGGCGGAAATATCCCCCAGTCGTCGCCACGAAATTCCCAGATTGAGAAGGTCGTCCAGTTGCCGGTCTTTTTGGTCGCCGAGCGAAGCAAAAGACTTTCGGGCCTCCTCAAAGAATTGTTCCGCTTGCGTCAGGTTTCCCTGCTTGGCATGTAACAGTCCCAGATTCGACAGCCCCTTCGCCCGGTCCCGCAGCACGCTGAAGTTCATGGGCTGCTTCTGCAGAAGCTCGCGGCGCAGTTGATCAGCGGCCTCGTAATGGGCGAGCGCTTGTGGCAATTCTTGCGCGCCGTCGAACAGCAGCCCGACATTCATCTCCGAATTGGCAAGCAATTGTCCCGCTTCGATGTTGTCAGGCTCAAGCTCCACCAGTTCCCTGCGGTGCGCGAGAGCTTCCAGGAGCGGCCCGGAGGCCGCTTTGAAATCCCTTTGGTCAAAGTACAATCTGCCAATTTCCGTCTTGACCTTGGAAAGGTGTGTGAGAACCTTGACGTTCTTGGTATCCTGCTCATGCATTTTCGCCAGTGATTCCGCGGCCTCGATCATCAGCCGCAGTCCCTCCTGGCGTTCACCCAGTTGCAGCTTGACCAGTCCCAACTTGGACTTCACGCTGGCAATCTCTTCCGGCAGCCGCTGGTTCTTTTCAAGTTTGCCTAGAAGCTTTTCGTAGTGGCTTTGGGCCTTGGCCAGGATGTCGGCCTGCACTTGCTGCATCCCTGGCTGATCGCGGAGCGTCTCATCGCCAATTCTGACCAAAAGCTCGGTCACCATATCCGCCTGCTCGTTTCCCCTTTCGTCCGCCTCCTTCAGGGCTGCTGTGGCCCAAATGAGTCCTATCCACAAGCTTATGATCGCAAACACCGCCGCCACGCTCACCGCCGCAATCGCGCCGGCGACAACCGGGTTCCGCCGGCACCAGCGGACGAACTTTTCAGTGCGGGAGGTGGGGCGGGCAAGGATGGGGCGGTCGTCGAGGAAGCGTTGCAGCTCGTCGGCCAACTCCTGGCCGGTTTGGTAGCGGCGGGCGGGGGATTTTTCCAGGCACTTGAGACAGATCGTTTCGAGGTCGCGCGGGATCGCCGGATTCAGGCTGCGGAGGGAAACCGGATCGACGGTCATCACCTGTTGCAGCGTCTCGCCGAGCGTGGCGGCTGTGAACGGAGGGCGGCCGACGAGCGATTCGTAGAACGTGGCACCGAGAGAATACACGTCGCTCCATTTTCCCATCTCTTCATGCTTGCCGCGAGCCTGCTCTGGCGGCATGTAGCTCGGCGTGCCGAGCACGGTCCCCGTCGCCGTCAATTGCGAGTTTTCCTGGGCGTTGGTCGCCAGCCCGAAGTCCGTGATTTTCGGTTCTTCGTACTTATCCAGCAGGATGTTCTGCGGCTTGAGGTCGCGATGGAGAATGCCGGCTTCGTGGGCGTAAGCGACGGCCAGCGCCAGTTTGCGAATGATAATGGCCGCTCGCCGCGGCTGGAGAGGCCGCTCGCTGATGAGCTTGTGCAGGCTCTGCCCTTCGACGTACTCCATCGTGAAGAATGGCGAGCCGGCGTGCTCGCCGACGTCGTAGACGCCGACGATGTTGGGATGCTCCAAATGGGCGGCGGCCCGAGCCTCCACCATGAATCGAGCCACCTCCTGCTCCTCCGCGAGCTGCCCTACCTTGATCAGTTTCAGGGCCACAACCCGCTTTAGCCGCCGCGACCGGGCCTTGAGCACCAGGCCCATGCCGCCGTGGCCGATCTTGTCGAGGATGTCATATTCGCCGACGCGATCAAACGGCAGGCCCGCAACCGCCGGCCCGACCGTGGGCATGCTGGCGATCGTAGCGCCCGCGTCACCGGCAGGAATCGCGCGGGCCATCGTGGCGTAGATATCCGCGGGAGGGGTATCTCCCGACTTGGCCACCGACGGAGCCTCGGCGATGGTTTCCTGCACTCTTGGTGGCAGCGGAGCCGACGGGGCAATCGTGCCGAACTCATCGGCTATGCCTGGTCCCTCGGGTTTATCGCGCCGGTCCGCCATTTGTCATTCATCCCCAAAGCCACAATTGGGCAAACTATCTACTCTCCGGCTCGATACCAGACCCGGATGAACTGATGCCAGTGCACTGGAGACTCTCCGGTTCCCAAAGCAGGATCCTTAGTCCCTTCCTCCCAGCGGTTCCAGATGTTGGGCAACACCACGGTCTCGACATTGACCACCTGGATCTGGTTCTCGCTAATCCACTGGTTCGCCTCCGACAGCGACTCCTCAAATGGCTCAAAGGTCGCCGGTTTGAACAGCGCCGATTGCGTCATCATCCGCGGAACAAAATCTTGATGGCGAAGCATGTCCCTTATCCTGCCGAGCTGCGATATAGCCCCTGTGTTTCAATATACTTCTCCACGGCTCGCGGCGTGCGATACCGCAGACTCCGCCCACCCTCCACGCGCTGGCGTAGTTCCGTGCTGCTCAGCTCGATGAGCGGCATCTCGACCTGGCTGGCTTGGATGATTTCAAGACGGGCCGTGGCCACCAAACTCGTGAGCGGCACGAAGTCGGGTTCCGCGGATCCCGCTCGCCGCACGACCACGGGAACGGCCAGTGACAGAATCTCTGCCGGCTCACGCCAGGTCGGCAGGTCGCGCAGCGAATCCGCCCCCATCAGCAAGAATAGCTCTGCTTGCGGTTCCTGCGAGGAAATCGCGCGGAGCGTGTCCACCGTAAAGCTCACGCCCCCCCGGTCAATCTCCAAAGAAGAGACGCGAAACGCCTCGTTGCCGGACGTTGCCAGCTCCAGCATCTCCAGCCGCGCCCTGGCCGGCGCGAGCAGATGCCCCAGCTTGTGCGGCGGCGCAGCCGCGGGAAGGAACCAGACTTCGTTGAGGCGGCACTGCTCGCGGCAGCAATCGGCCAGCAGCAAATGGCCGTTATGAACGGGATCGAACGAGCCGCCGAAGACTCCGATTCGCATGGTAGGTGGTGAGGCCATGCAACTATTCTACACCTACCGCCGCACTCGTTCCGCCAGTTGGATTTGCCCTTGCAGGGTCTCGGTCCCGCGGATGATGTAGAAAACGACCGGCTCTTCCTTGGTCAACTCTTCTCGCTCCAGGATGTAGGCGATGTTTTCCAGCGAGGTTGTTTCCCAAATGTGCATGCCCACCAGCACGTCGCCAGAGCGAATCCCCTGTTGCCAGGCGGGGCTGTTCTTCCGGACATCCAGCACCTTCAAGCCGCCGTGGTAGCGGGAATTGAGTTGCTTGAAGTCGCCGTCGTTCATGAGGGCGAGCTTGATGCCCAGTGTCCCCCACACCCGTTCGGTGAGCCCGGGCCGGCCCGGCTTGGATACGGAGACCAGGGCCAGTTTGCCGCTGACCGAAGAGTCCTTGCGCACTACAGAGATGGCCAGTTCCTCGCCGGCAGTCTGTCCCAGGCAGGCGAGTTCGATATCCAGCGCCCGCTCGATCTTGCGGCCGCGGAGTTCGGTCACGATGTCCCCAGCCTGCAGGCCGGCTTTGTCCGCGGGGCTGTCCTTCTTGACGCTGCTCACGGCGTAGGCCCGGCGGTCTGGCTCGGTAATTGTCTTGCCGACGATGCCATGCGAGCTTTGTTCGAGCTTCTCGGTGCTCATCAGGCGAGCGGCAACTTCCAGGGCGTCATCAATCGGAATGGCAAAGGCAATGCCCTGGGCGTTAACCCGAACGGCCACATTGATGCCGATGGTTTCGCCATCGATGTTGATCAGTGGCCCGCCGGAGTTGCCCGGATTGATCGAGGCATCGGTCTGGATCAGGTTGTAATATTTCTGGTCGTCGCTGACCTGGACGGCGCGATTGAGAGCACTAATCCGCCCGGTCGTCGTGGTATGGGGATAGCCGTAGGCATTGCCAATGGCAATCACCGGTTCGGCAGTCATCAGGTCGCAGGAAGTGCCAAACCGGATCGGCCGGAGCTCGTCCTTGACTTCGACCTTGATGACGGCGAGGTCCGTCTTGGTGTCATGGGCAATCAACCGGGCGACGACGTCGCGTTCGTCGTGGAGAGAAACCTGGATTTGGCTCACCCCTTCGACAACGTGATAATTGGTGATGATGTAGCCGCGAGAATCGATGATGATTCCCGTTCCCATGCCGTTGACCTGTTTCGCGTCTTGCGATTCGCCGCGAACCGTCTTACGCCCGTGGATGTTCACAATCGAGGGCTTGGCCTCGGCGACCGCACGGACCACCGGATCGCGGCGCAGTTCCGTCGCCTGGCTGGCGGGGATTGCCAAGTCCGGCACCAGCGGCGACGCGGCCACAGCCGCACACGCGAGGGACAAGCCGGAAAGCCAGCGGCGAGAGGCAAAGCGGGGGCGATGATCGGGCATGAGTGGCTCGTCAAGGCTGGTGCAGTCAGGCCTGCGGACCGCCACAACGCGCCGCGGGTGCTGGCGCGAAACAATGGCGAGGGCGAGGAATCCACAAGGCTCATCGGTCCCGCCGAATTGACTGCTTGACGAGAGGGGGAGCCGCCCGCAGACTCGCTCTACCTTGACAGCGGGTGGCAAACTTTGCGGGCTGGCAAGCGAAAAGTTTGCCGCCAACGGAACTTGCGGCAATGGCCTGAGAAGAAATCCGGTGCTGCTTGTGGCTACTTGCTGGTCGGGGGTGGTAGGAGCGCGGGGGTGGGCTCGCCGGTGGATTCTGGAAGCACGCCGGGAGCTAGCAGCTCCGACTCGTGAGGAATCGGCACGAGGGGCGGATACAGCGGCTGCGATTCGAAGACGGGGTGCGTTGGCAGCGGATGATAGCGGGGAATGGGGGAGGCGACGGCGGGAGGTGGAACCGGGGGGGGCAAGGTGCCGTGGCGCAAGTCTCGGCCATGATCAGCGCTGTAGTCTGCCGGAAAACAGCCGTTCCCCGTTTCGCCAACCGGGCCGCAGCAGCAGCCCGCTAGCGCAGAGAGCAGGATGCCGCCCAGAAGGCGGACCGCTAGCGTCGACGAGAGCCGAGGGGAGGGCATCGAGGATTTCCTGACGAAGTGTCATGGTTATCGGCCCTTGCCAGCGGCACACTTTACGCTACCGGCAAATTCCCCCTGGCTTCTTCGCTTTGTTTTCGCTTCTCCGGTCGTTTGGCAACTCCCTGCAAAAACTGCAGGAGCAGGAAAAACATAATCGGGACCAAAACATACAGCGGCCAGGCGCGCCAGAACGCCGACTTGCGGAGCGGCAGTTGCAAGCCTTCGACCGTGGCGGCGACGATCACGGCGACCAAGGTGACGGAGAGCATCAAGCAGCCACCGACGGCCATGACTCCTTTGAACGACTGCTCCTCGGAATGTTCTTCGCCAAAGAACTCCACCGCCCGACCGCGGTCGAGGCTCCGGTCCACGCTGCCGGCCACTTCCACATCGCGGCAGGCTTCGAGCCAAGAAGACAATTGCGCGTCTCGCCCGGCAAGTTTTTCGCGGACACTGTTCAGGGTGACCTGAAACTCGTCTTGAGATGGAAACTCCGTCGTTACCGGCTGGGCTGCCCCTTCGCCCGTAACTTTCAGCACCGCGGCGGGGGAAAGGCCGCCGGGTTGCGCAAGCACCGCCCGCCCGCGAGCACCAATCACGGTGACTCGCAGACGTTCCGATTGTTCGGCCGGCAAGACCGTCCAGCGGGCGGCAAATGGTTCCTCTCCCGATAAATGCACCGAGAGATTTTCCAGTGGCGGAAGCGTTTTGGACTTGGGACCCAGGGGATCAACCGATTGCGCCGCTGCCGCGCCGGTAGCGCTCATCTTGCCAATCGCTCCCAAGAATTCGCGTGCAAGAGATACATCGCGGGCCAGTTGGGCCAGTACCTTCGGACGGCTGCGGCCCGTCATCTCCCGCTCCAGCAGGATTTGCTCGACGGGGCCTATCGGCGAGGACTCGTTGTCAAGTGTGCACAGCGCGAGTTCCCTTGTCGCGGCCTGGTTTTGTCCCGGAACAAACGGCACAATGATTCCGTCGCTATCGCTGCGAATCATAGCGAGCTCATATCCGACAATCGCGTCGCAGCCGGGATGAATCACAACCAGGGGCACCGCGGCCTGCACAAGCTTGCGAAGCTGATCGTTCCGCCGCTCATCTGCCGCGAAGCCGGTGCTGCGGGAAGGGTCAAGCCGCCCGCGAGCGACGATGACGACATCGGCCAGCGTGCCCAGCATCAGCGTCTCCCAATCCTCGTCGAGCCGAGCCAGCGGTGCGAGCGATTCCACTTGCGGCAGATATTGCGCGGCGTCATAAGCAGCGACGAGCGCATGGTCTCCCTCCGCAATGGCCTTACTGACCAAAGCCAGCGATTCGTCGTCGCAGCCCAGGAGTGCCAGTTTCATGATTTTCTGTAAGGTGCATGAGCGCAGCGAAATGCACGCGCCCTTCGCACCAAGGACATCCAATACGCGTGCATGGCGCTGCGCTTATGCACCCTACAACCTTCGAATATGAAAACCACCGTCGACATGAATCCGCTCGCCGGTGCTGAAGGGAACTTCTCCCCGCACGAGCGCCGCCACAGCCGTGGCGACATCCTCGGGTTGCCCCCAGCGGCGGATTGGCGTGAGGCCGCCAGCAATCAGCTCGTCGTACTTCTGCTTGACCGGCTCGGTCATATCGCTGGCGATGATGCCGGGACAAACTTCAAACACGTGAATGTTGTGAGGGGCCAACCGCTCCGCGTACAGCCAGGTCATCATTTGCAGGGCCGACTTGGCAATGCAGTAGTCCGCCCGATTCACAGAAACTGCCAAGGCGGAGATGGAGGAAATGTTGATGATGGTCCCGCGCCGGGTCGTTTTCTCGCCTACGAGTCGCAGCATTTCCCGAGCCGCCGCTTGCGCTAGAAAGAACGGCCCCTTTAGATTCGTATCAAAGACCGTGTCCCAACCTTCTTCCGTCGCGTCCAAAATGTCCCGCCTCCCCGGCGAAGTGATGCCCGCGTTATTCACCAGTACATCGATCTTTCCAAACTTCGCCAGCATCTCGTCCATCAACCTTCGCCGGTCGGATGCATTCCCAACATCGGCTTGAATGGCCACCGCGGTTCCGCCACCGGATTCGATCTCGGCCACCATCTCTTCCGCCCGCTCGCGACTGCGGACATAGTTCACGGCCACCGCGTACCCTTCCTTAGCCAGGCGCAGCGCTATCGCCTGGCCGATGCCGCGAGAGGCACCGGTAACCAGGGCAGCAGGTTTTTGGAAGCTAGGACTCACCAGGTCGAATTTGGGTAAACAGGTCCGTTTGATACAGGTTATTCGTGATAAATGATACTTCACTAAGTCCTTGTTGCCGAACGATTTAGCCTCGCTATTAGTCGTGAATTAAGGCCTTTTTGATACCTCCCTGACAGCCCGGCTGTTGGAAGCAGCTTCTGATTCACATGCGGCGATGACCGGGATCATTTTAACAAACGATGTCGGGACAGGTGCGCGCAGTTTCTTCTCGGTTGGTCGTAACGAAACAATTGTATACAATACAGGTTGGCACCGTCAATGACCTGCCGAAGATTTTTTGCTAAGTTTCTTGAGGGTCGCACACGCCCTTCGGAAACCTCCCCATGACTCCTCGCCTCGCCACAGTTATCCCCGTCGCTGAAACAGCCGCCACGGGCAAGGTCGCTGAGATCTTTGCCGATATCAAGCGGACCAAGAACATCGACTTTGTCCCCAACCTCTGGCGGGTGTTGGCGACCAGCCCTGACCAACTGGAGCTCATCTGGACCCGGCTCAAGGCCCTGATGCACCCCGAGGCCGCCGGACGAACCAGCCCGCTCGATGTCCGCACGCGGGAGATCATCGCTCTGGCCGTCTCCGCCACCAACGGCTGCCAGTACTGTGTCAATTCGCATACGGCGGCATTGAAGAAGCAGGGGGTCGATGACGTCGCCCTGGGGGAAATCCTGGGCATCGCGGCTCTCTTCAACTCCACCAACGCCCTGGCGGATGGCTACCAGGTAGAGCCAGATATTTTGCCGTAAAGTTGCTAAACTAAGCAGCATGTCCAATCCCCTCCTCCGCCCGAACGACCCACGGTTCACCAAGCCGAGCGTTCATGATGCCGAGGGGAAGAACCTGTTCTCCGAGGGGAATGAAATTGTCACGGCCCAGGCGGCTGGCGAGGACGGGACCACCGCGGCCGACGACAACATCTACAGCAGTTCCACGGCGAGCACGCCGTATCAGCCCCGGTTTGAAGTCAGCCAAAGTCACCGCGGCACGCTGCTGATGGTGCTGGCGGTGACGGGGGTCGTTGGCTCGCTTTGCGGCGTGAGCTCGCTGGCCGGGTGGTGGGTGCTGGGCTGGGTGCCGGCGTTTCTGGCCATCGTTCCCGCGGGCTGCGCGGTGGGACTCGGCCTGCAAGACCTGCGAGCCATTCGGATGGGAGCGATGGACCCCAAGGGGCAAAAGCTGACCCACCTCGCTTTCTGGCTGGGAGTGCTGGGAGTCTTTGCTTCGCTCGCGATGGACGGCACAGTGTTGTTTTTTGTGATCTATTTTTTGATGAGTTTGGTTTAGTCCAGCGTCCTACGCTGCCCCCTAATCACCGCCATGAAGTTCAGCCTGCGAACGCTGCTGGCGGTCGCTTTCATTGGTCCTCCGCTCTTGGCGGGAGCTTACATTCTGTTTCGAGAGCTGCGAACAACGGGACTGCCGATTGAACCATTGCTCGTGGGTCTGTTTGGAAGCGGGATCATCTTTTTCGCCTCCATTTGGGATTATCGCCGCCAGCCGACGCCGACACACCTTGTCATTGCCGCTTTTGCCCTGTTAGTGTTTGTTTCATTCCTCGCGCTTTGTGGCGGACACAAGATTCTCCATCCGTGACCGGTGAGCAGTGCGGGCTAGTAATCTCGTCCCAGACCCTTTACGGAACCGGCATCCAGCGGGACAATAAAGGCAAATCCCCCCGTTTTCCGCACTTGCCTCCCTGCGGCCCCGTTTGCTATGGATAGCGCCGCCCGTTGCCTCAATCCATACCAAAAGGCTGGTAGATGTCCGATATCAAAACGCTGCCTCAGGCTGATGCCCCTCCCACGGATCCCTATGTCGAACAGGTGCATGACATTGACCCCGCCGAGACGCAGGAATGGCTGGAGTCGCTCGAATATGTCTTAAAAACCAAGGGGACCGAGCGGGTCAAATATTTGCTTTCCGTGCTGGAAAGCGAGGCGACTGAAAAAGGGGTGGAACTGCACCAGCCTCTCAACACCCCCTACATCAACACCATTCCCCGCAGTGCCCAGCAGCGCTATCCCGGCAACCGCGAAATCGAGCGGCGGATCAAGAGCATCATCC
>SXGT01355296.1_pt1 | contig 20338 bp, 13 predicted proteins | sample 3176221 | NCBI WGS metagenome assembly SXGT01 (sample SAMN11356862, study PRJNA531348) | freshwater metagenome | isolation source: freshwater sample F1-120 | place: China: Fuxian Lake, Yuxi | collected 2017-12-25
GATGCCCGCGACCAGCAGCCCCCAGAAGCCCCACAGCAGCAGTTCACGCCGGTAGGCGAACAGCTCCTTCCGCATGACGGTGTGCCGGCCGAGCAGGTAGCCGAGCAGCTCGCGGGCCTCGCGCCCGAACGCGCGCACGACGCGCAGCCCGGAGAACGTCTCGCCGGCGCGCCCGTCGATCACCTCGACGTCCTTGCGCACCGACCGGTAGATGGGCCGCACCCGCCGCGCGAACGTGAAGCTGACCAGCACGGCCCCCGGAATCACAGCCAGCGCCATGAGCGCCAGCCGCCAGTTGATCGCGAACAGGATACCGATAGCGATGAGCAGCCGCACCAGCGACAGCGCCGGCGACACCACCGCCATCTGCAACAGGCCGGTCGTCGTCTCGACGTCGCCGGACAACCGCGACAGGATGCCGCCGGTCTTCATGGTCCACAGCTTCGGCAGCGGCAGGTGCAGCAAGCGGTCGTACAGCGCGCGGCGCAGCGATAGCATGACGCGCGCGTTCAGCAGCCGCTGGCGATAGTCCTTCACCACGCCGAGCATCTTGGCGAACACGACGACGACGAGGAACGTCGCGCCGGCGATGTGGAGGTTGGTGAGCCGCGCCGCCGGGTCCGCGGTCGCGTCGAGCAGCACCTTATCGACGATGTACCGGATGAACAGCGGCTCGATCATCTCCAGGCCGGCGACAACCAGCGCGAGCAAGAAGATCAGGCCGACAGAGCGGCCGTGCGGCCAGAGGAACCGCAGGTACGCGCGCAAGTACCGGCGGCGCGACGCAAGCTTCGGGTCCGGTGTCGCGCCGGGTTCGGCCGGCTTCGACTTCTCCGCGTCCGCGGCCTCATCGAGCTTCCGGCTCTTGTAGTCTTCGACGAACTGGTCGTAGCACCGGCGGGAGGATCGCGTTCGTTCGGGCCGGTCGCTCATGTCGGTGTTCCTCGGCGGCGCGCGCGATCGCTCGGTTCGGACCGCAAGCGCAGACGGGGCATTATAGAGGGGAGCGAGCGCGAGACGTGACAACCGATGGCGACAGCCGGTGTTCGATTACAACCCCGCGCCGACGGTGTCGGGGTGCGGCAGTTCCACCGCGCGGTACAGCGTCTTGTACGCGCGGAACCCGACCGAGCGGTACATGCGCACGGCCGGGTCGTTGGTCGCGGTCACTTCGAGGAACGCGCGCGGCACGCCAACCGACGCGAACCCGGCGAGCGCCTTCATGAGCAGCGCGCGGCCCAGCCCCAGCCCGCGGCACGCCGGCACGACGCCGAGGTTCTGGATGCCGCCGTAGCCGTTCTTGTCCAGCAGACCCTGGATCGTGCCGACCGCGCCGTCGGGTCTGGTGACGAGCCACGTCGCGGCCGGGCAGAAGTTCGGACGCCACCGGATCGCGGCCATCAGGTCGCGACACCCGGCGCGCGTCGCGAGGCTGGCGAACACGAGCGCGTCCTCGTGCTGGTGAAAGCTCTGGTACTTCACTTCGGCGTGCAGCGCCATCAGTGCGTCGTCCCACGCGACCCACCGGAACCCGGCGGGCAGGTCCGCGGTCGCGTGCGGCGGGCGGAGCGGAAGCTCCATCCGGTGACGCTTGAAATATTTGATGATCGGCATGTGCCGCGCTCCTGGCCCCACGCATCCTACCAGTCGTCGACGGCGCTCACAACCGGCGGAGCATCGCGACCAACACCACCAGCGCCATCCCGCCAACGAGCAACCCCGCGAGCAGCCAGCCGGTGCGCGAGCCGGTCGCCGGTTCGACCGGTTCAAGCTCCAGTGCGCTGCTGTCGTCTTCGTCCAACCGGGCGAACGGGTTCGACTCCGGCTCGGCCGACGTGGTGGGCAGATCGTCGCCGGGAGCGGCGTCCCACAGGTCGGCGTCGAGGCCGGGCGCGTCGGCCGCGGCCAGCGCGTTGACCGCGCCCGGCGCTCGCGCCGCGGTCGCCCAGAGGAGCAGACACCCGCGAACCTGTGCGGCCGATCGTGGGCGCTTGTCGGGCGACTTCGCCATGAGATTGCGCACCAGCCGCGCGAGATCCGGCGGGGCATCTGCCACGGTCGGAATCGGGTCGTCGCGGTGCCGTTTCACCTTCTGCTTAATGCCCTCGGCCGGGTAAGGAACCGCGCCGGACAGCGCGTAGAACAACATGCAGCCCAGGCCGTACAGGTCCGCGGCCGGGCCGACCACGGCGGCGTTTCGCGCCTGTTCCGGTGCGAGGTAGTCCATCGTGCCGACGACGTACCCGCGCCCGCCGGCGATGGCCGGGTCCGCGGGGAGCGGTTCGCCCGGCGCGATGGCGAGGCCGAAGTCGAGGATCACCGCGCGGCCGTCGGGCCGGATCATCACGTTCGCCGGCTTCACATCGCGGTGAACCAGACCGCGCTCGTGGACATGTTGAAGCCCGGCGGCGATGTCGGCGAAGACGCGAGCCGCGTCGCCCGGCGCGAGCGGCCCCTTCTCCATCACCGTCTGCCGAAGCGTCCGGCCGGGGATGAACTCCAGCGCGAGGTAGTGAACGTCGTCGATGTGCCCGGCCGCGAAGGTGCGCACCGCGTTCGCGTGATTCACTCTCTTCCCCAGCTCCATCTCGCGCTGGACACGGGCCAGCACCTTCGGATCGGCTGCGGCCTTGCGGTCGGGCAACAACTTGAGCGCGAGCAGCACCGTGTCGCCGAGCGCCTCGGTCATCCGCCGGTCGCGCGCGAGGTACACAACGGTGCCCATCCCGCCGCGGCCGAGCGGGGCTAGCACGCTGTATGGCCCCAGCACCAACCCTTGCCAGCGCCCGCGGAGCAGCTTGTCGGCCTGGTAGTGGGTCAGTTCTCGCGCGCCGACGAGCGCGTCCGCGAAGGCGGTCGAACTGGTCGCCCGCGCGCGGGCCGCGAGCCGGTCCAGTTCGACCGCGTCGAACAGCCGGCTCTTGTGGAGGGTGGCGAGGAACGCCTCGAACGACTGGTCGGCGGGCCGCTCACTCATCGTCGCCCTCGTTCAGTCGGTCGAGTTGCCGCCGCAGGCCGGCGACCAGTTCCTCGCGCAGCTCGTCGCGCCCGCCGCGCGCGGCTACGACCCGGCCGGGGAGCGCGAGCGCCGGGTCCGGGTCGGCGCGCGGCGCGCGGGCCGACGAATGCACCTGATCGCACCGCGTGCGCGCGACCAGTTCGGCGACGTTGTGCGGCCGCACGTCGCCCGCGGGCAGCACCTCGATCTGCCAGCCGGCGTGCTGCACGAGCGCCGCCAGCGACGCGGGTCCGGCCTCGGCGGGGCGGCGCCCGCCGCCCGTGAGTACCCGGAGGAACCCGAACTCGATCAGCTCTTCTAGTGCCTCTGCTTGATTGTCGATCAGGTCGAACGCCCGGTGGAACACGGCCCGGTTGTCGGCGAACCGGAGCAGCCGCGCGCACGCCTCCCTGTCGACGCGCCGGTCGCGGGTGAGCGCGCCGAACACGACGCCCGCGGCCCCGTTCGCGAGGAGCGCTTGGATGTCGTCCTCCATCACGGCCAGTTCACTCGGTGCGTAGACGAACCCGCCGGGGCGCGGACGGATCATCACGAACACCGGCACCGGCCCGGCGCGCTCGCGGACCGCGTCGAACAGCCCCATCGACGGCGTCAGCCCGCCCAGTTCTAGCGCGCTGGACAGTTCGAGCCGGTCCGCGCCGGCCCCGATCGCGGTCCCGGCCTCCGCGAGCGTGGTGACACCGATTTCGAGCGTGTATCGGCGCGGGCGGGCCACCGAGTACCGGTCGTCGGTGCGAGCCAGTTGCGTGAGCAGTCCGTCGATCCGCGCCGCCGCCGCTTCCCCAGACGCCACGGCCGCATCCGCCGGGTCCGGGATCGCACCGTAGAACCCGTCGCCGGCGATCACCGTCGCCAGGTCGCGGAGCACCGCGCACTGCGCAGCGACCGGGTTCTCTGGCCGCGCGTTCCGCCACCGCTGCACACCCACCGGCCCCACCGGGTCGCCCACCCAGGGCCGCAGGCGCGGCAGCAACTGGTCGAGCACCTGCGCGTCCGGTTCGTCCCAGTGCTCCTCGGCCCACTGGTGTCGCGTGTGAGCCGTGACCGAGTGTGGCACGTCCGAAACGCCCTTGCGGTGGTTGTCCGCGATCCACTCGAACGGGCCGTCACCGAACCACACCCCGCCGGGCTGCGTCACGTCGCCGCCGCCGAAGACGCCGTACAGCGCGACGCACCGCGAGTACCGGACCTCGCGCAGCGCGTAGCGCAGCTCCTCCGGCAGGTCGATCTTGCTCCGCTGGAGCAGTTCGAGCGCCTGCGGTACGGGGGACGTGACGAGCAGAACGTTCGAGGTCTGTACCGATTCCGCGCCGTCGCGGAGCGAGCGCAGGTGGACGCGCCACCCGCTCTCGGTGCGCTCGAGTTGCTCCGCGACGGTGTGGTCGTGGAACGTCAGCGCGTCGTTCGGGACGCCGAGCAAGCGGAACGCGAGTTCGCGCATCCCGCCCTGTGCCGCCAGCCCTCTGACGGCGTTGTAGTCCGAAAGCACCTCACCAGCACCGCCGACACGCATCACCCCGCAAGCGTGAAACAGGTCGCCGCCGGGTAGCGCCGCCGCGAGGTCGGTGACGCGGTGCCACGGCGTGTCGCGGTCGGCGCGGAGCCGGTGGTACAGCAGCGGCGGGCCGAGGTCGAACTTGGCCGTGCGACCGTCCGGCTGCTTGACGGCGCGCGTGCACATGCGCCCGCCGCCGTGTCGCCCCTTATCGATGAGCACCACTTCGACGTTCTTCTGGAGCAACCGGCGCGCGGACGTCAGGCCCGCGAGTCCGGCCCCGATGATCGCGACCCGCGGCGTCATGGGGTGTCCTTCCCCCAGTCGCGGCTCACCTTCTCCGCCTCCGCGAACGCCCGCATCAGATTTCCGCCGAGCACCGTGTGGATCTGCTCCTTCGTGTACCCGCGGTCGAGCATGAGTTGGGTCAGCAGCGGGTAGCACGACACGTCGCTCATCTGCGCCGGCAGCTTCGGCACGCCGTCGAAGTCCGAGCCGATGCCCACGTGATCGATCCCCGCGACCTTCACGAGGTGGTCGATGTGATCGACGATGTGCCGTACGTCGCCGGCCGGGTAGTCATTTTCCTTTGCCCAGGCGCGGAACGCCTCGCGATACTTCTTGTCGTCGGTGGGGTACAGCTTCTTCAGCTCGCGGCCCTTCTCGAACATGAGCTTCATGGCCCGTGCGCCTTCGGGCGTGAGGAACCCGCTGAAGAAGTTGACCATCACGACGCCGCGGTTCTCCTTCACCAGTTTCAGCACGTCGTCGGGGACGTTCCGCACATGGTCGGCCACGGCCCGCGCCGACGAGTGCGAGAAGATGACCGGTGCCTTTGTCGCCTTGAGCGCGGCCTTCATGGTGTCCGGCGAGACGTGCGACAGATCGACCATCATGCCGAGCCGGTTCATCTCGTGAACGACGCTCACGCCGAAGGTTGTGAGGCCCTTCGCGCGCGGTTCGTCCGAACAGGAATCGGCCCAGTCGAGCGACTCGGAGTGCGCGAGGGTCATGTACCGGACGCCGAGCTTGTAGTAGTTGCGGAGGAGTGCGAGCGAGTTGTCGATGGAGTGCCCGCCCTCGACCCCAATCAGACACGCGATCTTGCCGGCCTTGCGGACGCGCAGGATGTCTTCGGTGCCGTAGGCCATCTCGAACGCTGCCGGGTAGCGGCGGGCCATCTCGTGGATCACGTCGATCTGTTCGAGCGTCACTTTCGGCGCGCTCCCCTTCGCCCCGTAGGAGGTCGGCACCCACGCGCTCCAGAACTGCGCCCCGACGTTACCCTTCTTGAGTCGGGGGATGTCGGTGTGGAACCGCTTCTGCGGTTTGGTCAGATCGATGTTCCTGAAGCCCGGTTCGTCGCTCTCGCGCAGCTCCCACGGCAGGTCGTTGTGCCCGTCGATCAGCAGCGCCTCGTTGTGAATGGCGAGCGCCTTCTCGGACACGACAATCTCCTTGCCTTTTGGCGAGTCGGGGGTGTCAAACCCCAGAGTCGGGCGCGAACCAACGGCGAACGCGGCAAGAACGATCAACACGAGCAGCAGGTAGCGCATGGCAAACGGCCCGGTGTGACGTGGAGGGATGCAGACACGATACACGACTGCGGCGATTCGAGCAAACGGGCGGCGCGCGCTGTTTGACGTCTCTCTCAGCGGCGGGTAGGCTTTGAGCGCCGCCCATTCGTCCGCGATCAGGAGAACACGATGCCCCCGCCGCGCCGAACCGACGATGAGCGCGAGGACTGGGGCGACTGGACCGAAGACGCCCCACCGATGCCGATCTGGTGGGCCGTCACCTTCTGTGGGTGCGCCCTCGGCACGATCTACGGCATCGTGCAGGCCGTCGAAGACGGGGTCGGATTGGAAGTCGTCGCGATGTGCGGCGGGGTCGGCGCGGTCCTCGGCATCATCGGCGGGTTGGGGTTGGACAACGAGCGCCGCCGCAAGTGGCGGCGTTGACTTACGGACACCGGACGTGCTGACCTACCTCGTCATCTGCTTGGTCGCGTTCGCTGCGTCCGGGCTGACGCTGTTCTCCAGGTTCGGACTGGGCACGCTGCTGCTGCCGGCGTTCGCGCTGTTCTTTCCCGTCGAACAGGCGGTCGCGCTCACCGCGGTCGTTCACTTCCTCAACAACCTGTTCAAGCTCGCCCTCGTCGGGTGCCACTCGGACCGGCGCGTCGTGATCCGTTTCGGCGTGCCGGCGATCCTCGCGGCGCTCGTCGGCGCGTGGGTGCTGCTGCAACTGAGCGACCTGCGCCCGCTCGCCACCTACACCCTCTTCGGCCGCGAGCTGCGGGTGATGCCCGTGAAACTAGCGATGGGGTTGCTGCTCGCGGTGTTCGCGCTCTTCGATCTAGTGCCGTGCACACGCGACATGTCGTTCCCGCCGCGCTACCTGCCGCTCGGCGGCGCGCTGTCGGGCTTCTTCGGCGGACTGGCGGGGATGCAAGGCGCGCTCCGCTCGGCGTTCCTGATGCGGGCCGGGCTGTCGAAGGAAGCGTTCGTCGCTACGGGCGTCGTGCTCGCGTGCCTGATCGACCTCACGCGCCTGGGCGTGTACGTCCCGGCTCTGCTCGCGGCCCGCACCGGCCTCGACTACCCGCTCCTCGCTGCGGCGGTGCTGGCCGCGTTCGCAGGCGCGTACCTCGGCACCCGGTACTTGAAGAAAGTCACGCTTCGCGGCGTGCAGCTCTTGGTTGCAGTAATGTTGCTGATCGTTGCGATGGGGCTGGCAACTGGGGTGTTGTAAATGCCGAGGGCGTCAGGATTCAGTCCTAACGCCCTCGGTTGGTTGTCGCTTCGCGCTCGCCTTCGGCTTGCGGCTAACGCGGACTCACACTTACTGGTTGAAGAGGAAGCCCTTTGAGTTCAGTAGCGCCCAGACGATGTTCTCGTAAGCGACCTTCTTGGCCTTGTCGTGTTCCGCAATGTGTTTCAGTGCGAGGTCCATCTTCTCCTTACTCGGCTTCGATCCGGTCGCCAGCAGGAACAACTCGGTCACCTTCTCTTCGTCGGTCCGCTTGTCTTTGGAGAGCTGATCGGCGCGCCCGCCGGCGCGGGCGATCTTGTCCTGGATCTCCTGACTGTTCAGCAGGTGCAGCGTCATGGCGAGGCTGGCCTCGTTCACGCGCTCGCACTCGCACGCGCTGATGCGCTGGGGGCGACCGGTCACGTCGAGGAAGTACGACGCGAACGACTCGTCCGGCAGCATGATCGCCCGGTTCGGGGCGAACTTGTCACCCGGCAAGCCGGGGAACGCCGTCGGGCTGTCGGTCAGCTTCGCCACCGCGTCGAACAGCACCTCGGCCTGCATCCGCTTCGGGTAGTAACGCGCGAACGACTGCTTGTCGCCCTTGTTGAACTCGTTCGGCTCCGCCGCCAGTTGGTACGTGCGGCTCTTGCAGATCGTCCTCACAAGCGACTTCAAGCTGTATTTACTGTCGATCAAGTTCTGGGCCAGCGCGTCGAGCAGTTCGGGGTTCGACGGCGGGTTCGTGATGCGCATGTCGTCGATCGGATCGACGATCCCGCGGCCGAAGAAGTGCGCCCAGTAACGGTTCGCGACGGCCTTCGCGAAGAACGGGTTCTTCGGCGACGTCATCCAGTCGGCGAACTTGGCCCGCGGGTCTTCGCCGGCATCGGCCGACCTCGGGTCGCTGTCGAGCGCCTTCATCGGGGCCGTCTGGCCGGTGCGCTTGTTCTGCACGTTGCCGGTGCTGCGGACGAACAACAGTTGCTTCTGGTTCTGCTGGTTCTGGTTGCTCACGCCCGGCGTGTTCACGTTCTTGAACGCGACCCGGCCGAAGAACGCGGCGAAGCCCCAGTAGTCGTCCTGGCTCCACTTCTCGTAGGGGTGGTGGTGGCACTGGGCGCACGCGAGCCGCTGGCCGAGGAACACCTGGCTCACGTCGTCAACGAACTGTTCGGGCGTGCGGACCTCCTTGTACCACACCGTCGGCGGCGACTTCGATTCGTCGCCGATGGCGACCATGATCTCGCGGACGAAGTCGTCATAGGGCTTGTCGGAGGCGACAGACTCGCGGATCCACGTATGGAACGCGAAAGTGCCGTACGCGCGGTTGGCCTGCCCGCGGCGCTTGACGCGCAGGATGTCGGCCCACTTGTTTGCGAAGAAGTAGGCGTACTCTGGGGTTTCGAGCAGCCGGTCCACGAGTTTGTCGCGCTTCGCGGGGTCTTTGTCGTTGAGGAACGCGAGCACGTCCTTCGCTTCGGGTAGCGTGCCGGTCAGGTCGAGCGAAACGCGGCGGATGAACACCTCGTCCGAGCACAGGCCGGAGGGCGTGATGTTCAACTCGATCCACTTCTTCGCGGTGTGCTTGTCAACGGCCGTCTGTTCCTTGAAGTCGAACTTGACCGCGTCGCCGGCGCGGGGCACGGTGGCGCGGAACACGGTCACGTTGCCGTTGAAGCGGGCCATGATCGCGGCCTGCCCGGTGATGTTGAGCGTGCTGACCACGCCGCTCTCGCTCACGGTCGCGATGTCGGTGTCGTTGCACTCGTACTGGGCGCGGCGGGTGATGTCTTCCACCGTGCCGTCGGTGTAGTGTGCGTACACGGCGATCTGCTGGCGGTTCTGGCGGTCCACGACGCGGTGTTCGGGGTATACACTAATCTTCGTGACGGTCGGATCGTCCTTCGTGCCGTAGGGCACGCCGGACGCGATCCACCTGCGGACGATCTTGAACTCTTCGCCGGCCGGGTCCATCTTCTTGCCGCCGCCGTGCGGCACGGCCCCGACCGCCTTCGTCAGCAGCAGGCTCTTCTCCGGCACGGCCGGGAAGATGCGGCGACCGCGGGTCTCCTTCAGCAGGTTTTCGTAGTCGAACGCGGGGTCGAAGCCGAGCAGCGACAGGCGGAAACCGTTCTGCCCGGCGATCTTGCCGTGACAGCCGCCCGCCGAGCAGCCGAGCTTGGTGAAGATCGGGTTCACCTGGTTGGCGAAGTTGAGCGGAAGCGCCACGTCCATCTTCTCCGCGGTCAGCGGCAGTTTGACCGTCTTGCCCTCGAAGCTGACGGTGATTTCCGCGGTGCCGTTGGCGAGCGGGTACACGCGGCCCCCCTGCTCCACCTTGGCGACCTTCGGATCGGACACGCTGAACGTGGCGACACCGGATAGGTCGACCTCGCGGCCGTCGGCCCGCTTTCCGGTGATGACGAGCTGCGGGGCGTCGTCGGTGCCCTTCATGGCGACCTTCGCGGGGTACGCGGAGATCGCGGTGACGGGCGACTCGGCGGCGGTCACGGCAGAGCCGAACGCGACGAGTGCGAGAACCGTGAGGAAGAGGCGTTTCATAGCAGAAGCCCCGTGGTGTGTGCGGGAACGCGGCGACTCCGACCCGTGAAAAGTCGGTTGCCGCCGCGAGGTGGGTATCGAACGGTGTCGCGCGATCACTTCTTGACGCGCGTCAACTTGATCGTCTTTTCGCCGGACTCATCGGGGGTCAAGGTGAGGTTGTCGCCGTCGAACTTGATCGTCCCGGTGCCTTTCTCCTTCTTCCCGAAGAGGCCTTCGCCCTTTTCCTTCATTGTGGAGGTCAATTCGATCTTGTCGCCGGTCACGCTCCACTTAAAGGACGGCATCTTATCGTTCATCATCTTCACCAGCTCCTGGGCCTTCGGGTCGCTGGTCTCGATGCTCGCGGTGCCGGTACCGTCACTCTTGAACTCGAGGATGAGGTCGATGCCCTTGCCCATCCCCTCGTCGGTCTTCCCCCCGACTTCGGTGACCTTCCACTTGCCCACGATCTTCTTGGCGTTGCCGCCGCAGCCGGCGGTGGTCAGAACGGCCAGAGCGAACACTACGAACGCGAACTTGCGAGACACGGACGACATAGCAATGCGCCTTTTAGGGTGACGGCACGGGTCGATTCGCCGGACGTGACGAATCGCGAACCGGGGGCCGTAGGAATGTTGTACGGCCCCGGTCGCGATTACACCAGCACGGTTGACTAGCCGATCAGTTCCTTGACGGGATCGCGCTCGTCGAGGACGTACATCGGCCGGCCCGACCCGTTGTTGAACGTCATGCTCGGGTCGATGCCGAGCGCACGGTAGATGGTGCTGAGCACGCGCGGCACGCTCAGCGGGTTGTCCTTCGGGCGCTCGCCCTTCGCGGTGCTGGCCCCGACCATCTGGCCCATCTTCAGCCCCCCGCCGGCGATCATCGCGCTCATGACCGGCGACCAGTGGTCGCGGCCCGCGTTCATGTTCACCTTCGGGGTGCGGCCGAACTCGCCCCACATCACCGTGACCACGTCGTCCTGCATCCCGCGGTCGTGCAGGTCCTGGATCAGGTTGGCGATGCCCTTGTCCACCTGCGGGAGCTGCCGCTTCAGGGTGGTGAAGTTCTGGCCGTGGGTGTCCCAGCCGCCGATGCTCAGGGTCACGCAGCCGACGCCGGCTTCGACGAGGCGACGAGCGGTGAGGAACTGTTCGACGCCCTTGTAGCGCTCGCGGGTCTTCTCGTCTTCCTTGCGGACGTCGAGCGCGTCGCGGACCACGCCGGCCGTGACCATCTCGAGCGCCTTCTCGGTGTAGGCGTCCATCCCGGCCATCGCGCCGCTGGCGTCGATCTCGCGGCGGGTGTCGTCGAACTTGTCGAGCAGGTTCTTGCGCTCGTCGAGCCGGTCGACGGTGACGCCGTTGGCGAGGCGCAGGTTCGAGTTGCCCTGCCCGCCCGGGGTGAACGGCCGGTGCGCGATGCCCAGGTAGCCCGGCTCGGTGCCGCGGCTCATCCCTCGCAGGCTCACGAACGGCGGGACCGCGCCGTTGTCCGCGGAGCGGAGCTTCGACACCACGGACCCGAATGACGGGTGCTCGGCGATGCGGTTCACGCGGTCCGGGTAGCCGGTCAGCACGAGGGTATCGGAGTGTTCATCGACCGACACGATGGAGCGGATCGCGGCCAGCTTGTCCCACATCTTCGCTTGCATCGGGAAGTGTTCGCAGATCTCGCAGCCGGGCACGTTGGTCTGGATCGGCTTGAAGTCGCCACGGAACTCGACCGGGGCCTCGGGCTTCAGGTCGTACATGTCCATGTGCGACGGGCCACCGGGCAGGTAGATCATGATCGCCGACTTCTTCGACTTGCTCGACTGCTTCTTGGCGGCGGCCTGAGCGGTGTTGATCCGCAGCATGTCGGCCAGCGTGAGACCGGCCCCGAAGGCCCCGATCTGGAGGAAGTCGCGGCGCGTCGCGCCGTCGCAGAACTTGTGGGACGAACCGAGGAACCGCAGCATGACAGGACCCTCGAAAGGACGTGGACGGGAAGGTGGGACACAACTCCGGGAAACGAGCCGGCGGGTCTGTTGGCAGGCGGGAACCGAGCGCAATTCAGGAACAGCGCCGTCACCGGCATTAATCCGATATTCACATTCAATGGGGGCGGTGTCAACCGAAAAAGTCGCCAGATCGTTCCGAACGGGGCAAATGTTAATCTGGGATGCCCTACCCCGCGGCGTCCAACTCCCCTTGAAGCTCCGTCCAGCGTGCTTCGGCCGCGTCGTGCTCCTCGGCGACCTGGGCCAGTTCGTCGCACAGGCGCTCGAGTTCGTCGGCCTCCGCCGGTTCGCTCAGCCGCGCGTCGAGCGCGAGGCGGCGCGCGTCAAGCTGAGCGATGGTCTGTTCGGTCGCGTCCAGGTCCGCGCGGATGTCGTCGGCGCTGCGGCGCGGGGCGACCTGAGAGGCCTGCCGCGCTTTGAGCACCTCCGGCGGCAGCTTCGCGCGGGTCGTCGCGGCCTCGCGCTCGCCGGCCTCGATCTCCTTGTTCACGCGGTACACGTAGTCGTCGTACTTGCCGCTGTACAGCGCGACGCGGCCGTCGCGCACCTCAATGACGCTTGTGGCGATCTGCTTGGTGAAGTGCCGGTCGTGGCTCGTGAACACGACTGTGCCCTTGTATTCGAGCAGCGCTTCGACGAGCGCTTCGACCGTGTCCACGTCCAGGTGGTTCCCCGGTTCGTCGAGCAGCAGGACGTTGTAATCGCTCAGGAGCAACCCCGCGAGGCACACGCGGGCGCGCTCGCCGCCGCTCAGCACCGAGATCGGCTTATCGACGTGCGAGCCGCGGAACAGCATCGCCCCCGCGACCTCCAGCACCTCCTGAATCTTCCGCCCCTTCCCCTTCTGTTGCAGGTATTCGAGGACGGTGTCCTTCTCCGGCAGCGTGGTGTAGACGTGCTGCGCGTACACGCCGAGTTTGCACCCGTGGCCCCAGCGGGCTTCGCCGGCCAGCGGCTTCAGCGAGTCCACAATGGTGCGCAGGAACATGGTCTTGCCCTGGCCGTTGTCGCCGACGATGGCGACCCGCGAGCCGTGGTCGATCTCGATCTGAACGTCGCTCGCGATGGTCCGGTCCGCGTACCCGATGGCGAGGTCGCGGCACCGGAGCGCGACGCCCTTGCGCGGCTCCACGATGGGCGCGCGGATGTGCGGGGTCGGTTCGTCGCCGATCACCTCGACCGTTTCGAGCTTCTCAAGCGCCTTGGCCTTCGATTGCGCGAGGCCGGCGGTCGCGGCGCGGGCCTTGTTGCGCGCGATGAAGTCTTCGAGGTGCCGGCGCTTCGTCATGATCGCTTCGTTGGTCTTCTCGTCGCGCTCGCGGTTCTCGCGCTGGAACTGGAGGAACGGCTCGACCTTGCCGGGGAACGACGTGAGCTTGCCGCGCGACAGGCCGAGCGTGTGCGTACAGGTCGCGCCGAGGAACGCCAGGTCGTGCGACACGATCAGGCACGCGGCCCGGAACTCGCGCAGGAAGTGTTCGAGCAGGATTTGCGTGCGCAGGTCGAGAAAGTTCGTCGGCTCGTCGAGCATCAACAGGTTCGGTTCGTGCAGCAGCAGCGCCGCGAGTTTGAGCCGCGTCTGCCACCCGCCGGACAGCTTCGCGACCGGGCCTTCCAGGTACGCGCCCTTCACCTCGAACTGCCCGGCAACCTCGCCGCACTTCCAGTCCGGCTGCCCGCTGTCGCGCATCAGGTACTCGAGCGCCGTTTCGCCCGGCAGGAACGGGTCGTGCTGGCGCAGGTAGCCCAGGCGCAGGCTGGGGTGGCGCACCACCTCGCCGCTGTCGAGTTCCTCGTCGCCCAGCAGCACGCGCAGGAGCGTGCTCTTGCCGGCCCCGTTGCGGCCGACGAACCCGACCTTCGTGTTGTCGCTGATCGTGACGCTCGCGCCGTCGAGAAGGGTCTGATCGCCGTAGCTCTTGTGCGCGTCCGTGACCTGAAAAAGCATGCCCATCGGTGTGCGAATCTCTGGCGTGGGAAAATGTGATTGTACACGCGCCGGCGAGTTTTGGGCCGGTCTACCAGCTTTCTTCACGCTCAACCGTGCGCGGCGGCTGGTGCGGGATCACGTGGCGCACGACGAACACGAACAGCGCGAGCGCGCCGCCGGTGTCGCAGAAGTGCAACACCTCGTGGGCCTGGATCCAACCCGGCACGATGACCGGCCAGTCGGTCAGCTCGAAGACGCCGCCGGCGCAGTAGAACCCGGCGCAGAGCCACGCCCAGTTCATCGCCCGCCAGCCGACCGCGCGGTACAGTTGGACGACCGGCGCGAACCCGGCCCACCCCACGCCCAGGTACAGCGACACCGTGACCACGTGCGGCACCTTCGGCAGCAGCCACAGGCACAACACGCCGGTGGCCGCGAACGCCCACACGACGTGCAGCGACCAGCGCCGCCACGGCCCCTCCAGGAGGATCGCCAGTACCGGCGTGTAGGACCCGGCGATCAGCAGGTAAATGGCCGACTGGTCGATCTTCTGGAACAGTCGCTTCTGTTCGGGCGTCTCGTAGTGAAGGCCGTGAAACGTGCCGCTGGCGAGGAACAGCAGCACCATCGAGACGCCGTAAATGACGACGGGCATCAACCGCCCCGGCCGCGGGGCCGCGAGCCGGATCATCACCAGCGTCGCGAACACGGCCCAGGCCGCGGTAAAGAGGTGCGAGGCCGAACTGACCGGGTCGCGCAGTTCCGTCACGTCGTCCACACTCCGGGCGGTCACTTCGGGCGCACCACGGAGTTCTACGAACCCTTGCGCGCAAGAGAATGCCCGAGCTACTTCCCCGCGACCCGCAAGTACGCGAACAGGTCGGCCACGTTCTGCGGTGTTAGCTCCTTCTCCAACCCGACGGGCATGAGCGAGAGCGAGGTCGAGCGCAGCGTGGCGATGTTCGTGCGCAGGATCACGTCTTCCTTGCCGTCGGCGCGGCGGAGGGTGATGCTCGTCGGCGTCTCCGTGACGACCACGCCCATCAGCACGCGCTCGTCGCCGGTCACGACGGAATAGCTCACGTAGCGCGGATCGACCTCCTTGTTCGGGTCGAATACCGCGATCAGCAGGTCTTCGCCGGACTTGTTGGGCAGCGCGGCGAGCAGGTTCGCGCCCACGTCGAAGCCGGTGCCGTCGAGCTTGTGGCACGCGGCGCAGGTCTTCGCGAACACGAGCTTCCCCTTCATCGCGTCGCCCTTCAGGTCAAGCGCCGCGGCGTAGTCCTTCACAACCTTCGCGCGGTCGGAATCGCCGCGCTTGAACGCGGCCCCGGCCTTCGCCCGCACGTTGGGGTTCAGGTGAAAGTGGAGCGCCTGAACCTGCGTCGGCGTGAACTCGGTCGCGCTCACCTTCTTCTCTTCGACCGCGGCGAGCAACTTCAGCGCGCGGTCGGCGCGGGCGAGCATCGCCTCCATCGCCTCGCGCCGCAGTGCCGGGCCGTAGCCGGACCAACCCTTCAGAAGCAACTCGCTCACCTTCGCGTCGGTGTGGGTGGCGAGCGCCTTCATCGCCGCGAGTTGCACATCGCCGGGCGTAGTGGGCGTCAGCACCTCCGCGAGCGAAGCCGCGTTGTCGAACGGCCCGTAGGCAAGCAGGTTCGCGGCACGGACGCGCCCCGCGGCCTCGGCCTTCTCGTCGCGCACGGTCTTCGTTGCGGTCTCGAACCGCGCGCGCAACTTGGGCATCACGTCGGCCGCTTCCGCGGGCGGCTTGTCCCACCACGTCGGCAGCGGAGCCTTCGACGCCCGCATCCCCTGCCCCAGCCCGTCGAGGATGGAACCGTCCGCGCCGCCCGCGACCAGTTCCAGCGCGCGGGTGATCTCCTTCGCATCTCCCTTCGCGCCGATCATGGCCGCGACCCGCGCGACGATGCTCGCGTTCGGCGACTTGCCCTTCGCGGTGAGCGATTCAAGCAACTCGAACCCACACCCGCCGGCCGAACTGAGCGCCGCGGTCACGATCCAGGGGTCGTCCGCATCATACTCCAAGATCACCGCGAGGATCGTGGCCGCGTCCTTCGGTGGCATCGCTCCGGCGGACAGCGCGAGCTGGAAGCGTACACGTGTCAGATGGTGCTTCGCGAGCTTGGTCGCGGCTACTGAGAAAGCGCGGTTGGTGTCAAAAAACGGTTCCGCTAACCGCAATCCCTGCTCGATTTCACCCGTCTGCACTGCGCCCAATCTGAACGCGCTCTCCACGTCCCTCGCGTTGAGAGCAGCGAGGCCGGAGAGCGTCCAGAGATGATTCACGCGACGCGTGCTGTCAAATGACCGGTTTAGCTGGTCGCGGATGAGATCGGTCACGCCCTTCTCCTGTCGCTCGACGAGCAGTCGCTGCGCGGTGAGGCGGTGCCAGGGGCTGACGCTACTCAACTGCTGTGCGAGTTGCTCCGGCTTCAGCGTGCTGAAATCCGGTAACTTCCCCGCCTTGAAGTTCTTCGGGGCGATGCGCCAGATGCGCCCGCGCCCGCGGCTTTCGAGGTTGAGTTGTTGCTTGATGTCGTCCGGCAGTGAGAGCGGCGTTTCGATGGCTTCGCGGTAGAAGTCGAGCAGGTAGATTGCTCCTTCCGGGCCTTGCTTCAGTTCGACTGGGCGGAACCAGTTGTCGGTGGAGGCGAGGAACTCGCGGTCGTCGTAGGCGCGCACCGCGGTGAACGCCGCGCCGTTCTCCTTGAGCAGTTCGCGGTGAACGAGGTTATTCGCCGGGTCACAGACGAAGTTGTTGCCGTAGAACTCGCGCGGGAACAATTCGCCGGTGTAGATGAGCGGGCTACACGCGGAGGTGATGTAGCCGCCCGGCACCAGTTCCGTGGGCGGGAAGCGCTTCGCGTCAGGGCTGCCGGCGCGGCGCGTCGTGCGTTCCACACGCCACGGCTCGAACGGGCTGATGCGGAACACCTTCGCCGCGGCCCCGTGTTCGGGGATGTCCACTGTGACCGCGCTCGCCGCGAGGTACGGGTTCCGCTTCAGGTAGTGATCGGGCAATACGATCTGGCGCAGGTGCTGGCTGTTGGTCGCGGTGAACCAGCGCTGGTAGTCGTCGGCGGTTAGGCCGTACTGCCCACCCGAACTGGTCGGTTCCAGGCTACCCGGCTCCCACGGCTTGAAGCGGAACCCGCGGTTGCGCAGCGCGACCGCGGGCATGTCCTTCTTCTGCGGGGAGGTGATCGTGCCCCCATCGGAGCCGGCGATGCCGTAGATGTAGTTGTCGAGGCCCCACTGGAGGCCGTTCACCATCTGCTGGATGTTGTGCAGGTTGAAGCCGGTGTACAGCACGGTCGTTTTGTCCGCCTTGCCGTCGCCGTCTGTGTCTTCGAGGTACAGGATGTCCGGGGCGACCGCGACGATCATGCCGCCCTTGTACGGCGTGATCCCCATCGGGAACCGCAGATCTTCGGCGAAGGTGGTCGCGGTCTCGAACAGGCCGTCGCCGTCCTTGTCGATCAGCATCTTGATCTTGCCGCGCGTCTCCTTGCCGGTGCCGACGCCCCCGTTCGGGTAGCCGCGCATCTCGCACACGAACATGCGGCCCTTCTCGTCGAAGCACATCGCCACCGGATCGACCACGTCCGGTTCGCTCGCGACCAGTTCGATCTTGAACCGCTCGTCCAGTTTGAACGACTCCTTCTCTTCTTTGGGCGAGAGCGGCCCCGGCGGTTTCGCCAGTGGCGCGACCGCGGCAGCGAGTTCCTTGACCTTCGCGATGATGGCGTCCTCGATGGTGGGCGACCACTTCCCCGGCATCCCGTAGTAGACCTGCGACGAGTCCGCTTCGTACCCGCCTTCTTTCAGCACGCGTGCGCTCGGGATGTACGCCATCACGTCATTCGCGTAGCCCATCACCCAGAGCGCCCGACTCGTTGGCACGTCCTTCTTGAGGCGCAGCAGGTAGTCGATGACGACCTCGCCGCCGAGCGAGACGAGCAACACCTGATCGCCGAAGCACCACGTCTGCACCGGGTAGTGCGGATAGGTGTCGGCGATCTTGCCGTTCGCTTCGAGTTCCTTCAACAGCCGTTGGGCGCGCTTCGAGCGCGCCTGATCTTTGCTGAGCGTGTCGGCGTTGAGCTGTTCCTTCGTCAGCACAGCCTCGAACTTGAGCGTGATCTTCTCGTACTTGGCGGCGAACTTGCCGGTGATCGGCTTCGCGCCTTTCACCGCCGCGACCGCGGCCTCGCCCAGTTCCTTGCCGTACTTCTCACACAGCTCGATCTTGCTCCGCGGCAGCGGGTTGGCGTCCGCGCCGCAGCCGATCCAGTACATGCCGACCGCACCCGGCAACGCCTTCTCCACTTCGATCTGCGCGAACCCGGCGTAGTCGCCGCACCACTGGTAGAAGCTGAGCGTGGTGTTGTGGCAGGCGTAGCCGAACACGACCGTGATCGGCTTGCCCTGCGCGTCTTCGACGACAAGAACGGGAACCGTGTGATCGACCGGCCCGGCCGGGTTGCGGCCGTTGATGACGCCCTTGTCGGTCGGCTCGCGCCGGTTCATGGCGAACGTGGCCTTGCCCGCGCCGTGCTTCAGGTTCGCGGGCTTCACGTTCTTCACCGCTGCGCCGATCACCGCGATCAGGTCCGCTTGAAGCACCTTTGTGTACGCATCGACCTTCACGCGGTCTTCCTTGCTCATCGGGTACATATCGACGAGGTTTTCGCGAATGACAGGCCCGCAGTGCGTGTGCGAGCAACTCAGCATCAGTTCGTCGCGCTTGATGCCGTGCTTCTTCTCCACCTCCGCCGCGACCGTGTCGCCCAGCTCGCGCGGGATGCCGATCAGGTCCGTCGTGACCAGCACGAGCCGCTTGCCCGCGGCGTCCTCGATGCACAGCGCCTTCGCGTACAGGTCGTGAACCTTCCCCTCCGCGGGCTTGGTGCGCCCGGAGTAGCCGGCCATCCAGACCGCTTCCTTCGGCGTGATAACCTGCGTGGCGACCCCGGCCTTGTACGCGGGTTCCGCGGCACGAGAGGGCAGAACGAAGGCGAGTAGCGTGACGAGTGCGAGCAGCGATTTCACTTGTTGTCCCCCTTCACTTTGAGCAGCTTACGCATCGCGGCGAGCAGAATCACTTCGGACCCCGGCCCGGACAGCGCGACGGTCGGCTCGTAGCCGCCCTCAAGGTACGCCTTCGCGGTCGGGATGTAGCCGGGGCCGTCGTCGCCGTAGGCCGCGACGTTCACCACGGCGTCGGCGCGCAACTTCTGCGCGGCGAGTTGGTATTCGATGAACGATTCGCCCGGCAGGAACAGGTTCAGCACCTTCCCGCCGAAGTCGAGGCAGTTCACTTCTATGGGCGTGTCGATGCGCTTGAGCCACGCGAGCTGGTACGCGGCGTTGTTCCGCTTCGCAGCAGTCGCCTTCACGTCTTCCAGCGCCTTCGTGCTCTCGTCCGCGCCGAACGACGCTTCTTTCCGCGCCGGCAACTTCACCGCCTCGAACCGCCAGTCGAACTCCTTCGCCTCGGTCTTCTTGGTGTCCTTCCAAGCGGCGACCATGCCCGCATGAATGCGGTCGCGCAGCACGGGCCGGTTCTCCTTCGAGCCGTCGTTGTACTTCCCCGCGGTCACGTTGCCGCCGCAGCCGTTGAAGTACACCTGAAACACCTTCGTCTCGTCGCGGCGCTTCTGGCGCGCGAGGCCGCAAAAGTCCGCGCTCACGCGGCCGTCGCCGTAGTAGCTCATCGGGTGGCAGGCGTAGAAGTGCAGCGCCGCCAGCGCCTTATCGCCGTCCCAGAAGCTGAGGGTGCGGAGGTTGGGGTCGATCAACCCTTCGGGCGCGTCGCGCGCGGCCTTGTCTTTGGTCGCGCTCGTGCGCGTGAACTTCACCTTGCCGTCGTCGCCCAGCACGCGACGGTTCGACGCGACCTCCTTCACCTCCGCCGCACCGGTGCCGACGTGGGTGAACTTCACTGCCTTCATCAGCGACGCCTTCAGCGCGTCGGCGCTCTTCTTCACGCACTCGCCGTAGTACTTCAGATCGAGCGAGATCGGTGCTTTCGCGGCGGCGATGAGCTTCTGCGCTTCCAGGTCCGCGAATGGGGCGTTGTGCGGGTGAACGCAGTGCAGCGAGACGTGTTCGGGTGTGGTGTGCGCGGCCTCCGCGAGCGCCGCGCGCCAGACGCGAAACGCTTCGTTGCGCAGTCCGGTCCAATCGACCGCGCACAGCACGACCGGCTTCGCGTCGCCGAGCAGCACGACGCCGAGCGCCTTGAGCGGGTCATCAACGCCGCGCACCGGCGTGATCCACCCGCCGCACAGCGGGTGCTCGTCGGGCGGGGTCACGTCACACTCGAACGTGGCAATGTGGAGTGGGGGCATGGCACGTCCTGCATGGGTAGGTTGGCATTATCCACACCTTTGCACGTCGTGCAACGTGTTACTCCTCGACGGTAGGCCGATTGCAAAGTCGGGAATGGTCGTTTAAGGTATTGACGCGCTGGGAGTTACTCACTTCGGGACAGACGCCATGAACGGCACCGCGGCCGGCTCTCTGTTGCACGCGTTCCGACAGCTCACTGACCCGCGCGAC
>SXGT01171040.1_pt1 | contig 20333 bp, 33 predicted proteins | sample 3176221 | NCBI WGS metagenome assembly SXGT01 (sample SAMN11356862, study PRJNA531348) | freshwater metagenome | isolation source: freshwater sample F1-120 | place: China: Fuxian Lake, Yuxi | collected 2017-12-25
AACATCGACAAACATCCCGTTGCGTTCCATTTCGGTAGTGCATATCAGGCTCCCCATGTTCAGCAGGATGGACTTCACCTGCCCCGCCGCTCGCGCCTTGGCAAGCTGGCCGAGGAAGACTACCTCCGTGTTGCCGATGTCGCCGTGCTCGGTGTCTGTGCCCAGCAGGTAACGCTTCAGCAAGTCCGGGTTGATCTGTGAGGTGCAGATGCCAGCAGCCCACATTGCCTTAACCTCGTCGTACTTGATGTTACCACCGTACAGCGGGGCGGTCTCGTCGAGCGACATCATGTGAGATTCTTGTGGCATACCCTGCAATAGGTACTCCGCAAGCTGGCAGTCCCAGACTAACCCACCGTCAGCCACCCACTGCTGCCACGCCTCAAGGTTCTGCGGTTCTTGTAGTGCGTGCAGCAAGTCGAACTTGATGTTGAATCCGACGAGTAGCTTGTGCCCGGCCAGCAACTTCGAGAACCAGTTGAAGTCCTTCTTCGACAAGGCACCGAAGTAATCCCACTCGGGCTTACCACCGGCGAACTTGTAGCCCGAGCAGACCACGAAGTTATCCGGGTCGAACGGGTTCGCCTTACGCTTGAAGCTGGCCTTGATGGTGGTCTCTAAATCCCATACTGCGTAGCTCATACCTTCTCCAAGAACAACGTAGCCATCGGTACGCCTTTCCGAGTGCGACAGCAGGATAGGAGTTCCCGCACTGGGTCAGAACCCAAGCTGGCCTGAAGAGCTATGCGCGTCCATGTACCGACCACGAATGGGACGGTTACTGTAACGTGCCGCTTGGGCAGGCCACTCTTTGATGGATGCTCTTCCACACCGTACTCTCCGGGGATGTTTCTTTCGAGCACCTCCATGCACCGTTGGAATACCGCGTACTGTTCCTCCGAGTCAATGTCAATCTGCAACTCGTGGTCCGTAGGATACACCACCTTCAGCCCTTCTTCTGCGGCCCGTGCAACAAGCGAGAGTCGATCTTCCATCAGGTCGTACTCAATATCATGCCGAGATGACACACCGGCCAAACACAATTCACCTAAGTCCATTAAGCCCCCGGCATATTGACTCTCGCCCTGTCGCCATCGAATACAACCTCGCATCGCGGGTCTTTCGGTGCGCCGAACTTGGCGAGCTTGTTCTTTGTGGCTCCGATGAACCGGCTGTTCGCCAGCATCGGATCGTTACTGGCACCCAGCGTGATGATGAAGTCCGCTGCCCCTTGCTTGCCAGTCTTGCTGTCCTTCAGCATGGCCTGCGTGGGGTACGCAAGCCCATCACCCTCGGCACTGATCTGTGAGGTAGCCATGACAATAGCGTCGTGCTTCACCCCGAGTATGCGGGACCATTGGTACATGGCCTCAAGCATCTGGTCGGTGCGCTGCCCGCCGTTCATCACGTCGCCGCCGAAGCGGATGTTATCCACCATGTCAAACAGGATGATGCAGGGATGGATAGCACGGACAATATCCTCGACCTCCGTACTCCAGAAGTCATGGATGTTGAACACCCGGATGATGTCCTTGTCACCACCTACTGCCTGTGCATAGGCGTCCCGAATAGTGCCGGCCTTGGATAGCTCGACCAGATCGGGGATAGTGGCATTGAGTGCGGACTGGTACAGGCGGGTATAGATGCGCTCGCCCGGCCCCTCGTTGTTCATCCAAGCAATCGGCCTGCCGGGGTACAGTTCCCGTGCCTGCTTCGCCATGAAGGTAAGCTCGCTGGCACAGAAGGTGGTCTTGCCCCGGTCAGGGCGACCGGCGATGATGCCGAAGTCACCAGTACGCAGCGGACGCAGGCTGCGATTGATGCAGCCCAGCCGCCAGTGTATGCCAACGTCGTGTGCATCCTGCTCAAGCAACTGGTCGATGTCGGGATTCACCCACGGCAACTTGGTCTGACGGTTCGTGTGGTTCTCGAAGTCCTCAACCACAGTCCTCATGGATGCGTATAGATCGACCTCCTTGCCGTCGTTCCACTGCGTCAGTAGGGTAGCCATCCTGTTCGCAGCATCGGCCGCCACGAGGCGTTCTCGCAAGCCCTGTTCGATTTCCGGTGGCACATCCTGCTGCGCCAGCTTGAACAGTTCCTGATACACGCTGGCCTGCTCGTCCGTCAGGGTGGGGTGGGCGAAGCCACGGAACCACAGCCAAAAGGTGCCAAGGTCGATGGCCGGGGCGTCGGGGAAGGCGCGGAAGAACTTGCCGTAATCTTCCAGCAAAATTTGGGTCCGCTGATCCAGCGCCTTGAGGGGCAGCGACTTGAACATCCGCTCGTAGCGGTCGCGCTTCTTCAGGAAGCGTAGCAGGGTAAGCTCAAGAGACAACGGGCAACCCCCTCTTACCTGCTTGATACATGGCCCAGCGTTTGCCATGACTTTTCACCGGCCAACTGTCGATAACCATACCCGAGTTCCGCAGGTCGTTGATACGCGCAGCAAGTCGAGCACAACCGAAACGAGCGAGGGCACTGGCAGCACTGATCGGGTGCCCTTGCAACAACCACTGCTTGATCTGTTCGTTCTGAGTCAATGCTGTTTCTCCTTGTCAATAGGGTAAGGTGAAACCGCCAGCACCTTTACTGGAGTAGGGTGCTTGCCGGCCTCGTCGTTGATGAGTCGATCCCAGTTCCACTGGTCGGGAGACACCACACGACTAGGGTCCGTGGTAATTTGCAGGGTGACTATGAACTGCTTCCCGACGAGGTTACTCACGAATGAATTCCCCTCGATGATCGACGCATACGTACGCACCTGCTGGGTAATCGACGTACCCGTAGATTATAACCGCGCACTTTTCGGTGCGCCAGAAGTTCCACTCCCACGGACCATGCACCATACCAGCGTGGTGCGCACGCTCATGCTTCACTGTCTGCGGCGTTGAGCCCGGCCTATACTTCGCCGTCTTGGCGTCCGAATCATAGCACCCTTGCCACATCTGGGTGCCACCGCACAACTCGTCCTCGGTATAGTTGAAGACCTCCCGAAGCAAACCTCCGGGCACATTTACCGTGCGCTCAAACTGCACGGGCGCTACAGTGCAGCCCATTAGGGCGGCTGCTGCCATCATTACAAGTCGGCGCACAGTATCTCCTGTATCTCGCTGCTCGATAACAACTTAGGGTCACGGTCGGAGTGCAGCATGACTACCGACTTACCGTACGTGCGCAGCAGCCGAGCCGCGTCACGTCCCTTGCTCTGCCCTGCAAGGTCAGGGTCCAACCATATCTTGATGTCATTCTGATACGTCAGCAACTCGGACTACTCGCCCGGCTTCAGCGACGTACCTAACAAAGCCCACGCCTCAGTGTGCTGACCCACACGGAATGCAGACAGGTAATCCTCGGTCAATACCACACTACTACCCGCACCAAACTTGGCAGCGGGCGGGTCAGCTACTGATGGGTTGATGTACTTCGGCCTGCTCTTGTCGAAGCCACGGGCTTGCCAGTATATCACACGCCCATCACGTGTAACGGGCAGCACTACCCTGTCTGTCTTGCTGTTGTAGTAAATCCCCAGCGTGCTGATGTCATCGTTGGTGAGGCCAGCCTTGTGCAGCCACACCCTATGCCCAATGGGCCACACGTTGAGGTTAAACTCGACAGGTTCAGGCAGCGTAGTCGAGCACTCGTGGTACTCGTCGGCTTGCCTCGCTTGATTCAGCTTGTTCAGCTTATCTTGCAATGACAGTTCGGGGTAGGGTTCGAACTCAACAGTCCCGCCACAGCGGAAGCAGTACAGCGACCACCCGTTATCGCCGGCAGAAGTGACAGCCGACTTATCATTTGGGTTGCAGTGTGATACACGGCGAGACCGCCCCGGCGCTAGGCTCTTGGCAATCTCTAGCCAAGTCATTTCACCGAGTACTCGCCGGGCTTGTAGGGCTTACTCCCTGTAGATGGTTGCGCATTGTGTCCCTTCTCAAGTAAGTTGTTTGCCACCACCCAGTCACGCGGAGGTGGGCCGGGGTCTTGCACGAGCGAGGCCACTGGGCCGGGGCGCACCATCTTGACTCGCTTACCTGCTAGGTGTTTTGCTGCATCGCCTAGTTTTGCCGGCTCATTCTTCACACGGGTCATCGCCGTGCTCCAGCTTCCACGCCACGTCGAGCGCAGTGCCCAATGGCAGTGTCATGAAGGTATCCACCGGGGTGAAGTCCGGCTCGATACCCAGTTCTTCGAGGTCTTCACGCATCAGATACGGTAGCCTTTCTCACGGGCGATACGGGCACAGGCGAGCGTGGCCTCTGCGCTGGAGCCCAGCGGGATTGTGCTCTCGGAGTCAAGGCCCGGCGCGTTGAACAGCACGGTTCCTACCCAGATTCCGGGTTCGATCTGCTCGACCACATGATTGACACGCGGAGCAAGACCACGGGCACGGTAGGTCTCAGCCGAGGCGCGGCGCTGTGCTTCCGCATTGATGGCGCGGATACCAGACAGGCCGTACATCAGGCAGGGACCACGTTGAACAGTTGCTCGAAGAACCGCTGCTTGAGTGCGCGGATCAGCTTGCTCGGGATCGGGTTGTGCCTACGAGCGGCGAGCCACTGGCGGTGCGTGAGTTCACCCTTGATGGTGTTGCGGCGCGAGGATTCGCGCCATGCCTTCTGCTTGTTCTTCATGGTAGCTCCTTGGTAGTGCCCGCCCAGCACACGCCGGGCGGGTTGCTTCGATTACTGCGGCGCGGCGGCGAGTTCCGGCGAGGCGACGTGCGTCACGCTTGCGGCAGCGATGCGAACGACAACCTTGTCGAAGCCGGAGCCGGTCTCGACGGCCAGCATGGTGACGCCGTTCTCGGCGACCTTGACCCCGGTCACGGCACCCGACTTCTCGACGGCGGTCTCGCCACGGCCGAACTTGAACAGCACCACGTCACCGGGCTTGATGTTGGTCAGCTTGTTCAGCGCGGCGAGTTGTTCGCGGGCCTTGTTCAGTTCGGTTTCCAGCTTGGTGATCTTGTCGTTCAGTTTGGCGGCAGTGCTCATGTGTAGCTCCTTGTGGTGGGTTGTACTTCAAACCGTGCGGAATGCACGACCATGCTCGCTGCTTGAGTGAGCATGATCCTGCCTACCACGTATAGAACAGAGTAGCTAGGGTGATTAGCGTCGAGCCAACCACGATAGCTGCATACTTGCAGAGTGCGAACGCTTCGTCGAAGACTTGGAGTATCTTCATCCGTGCATCATGTTGCGAATCATCAGCCCGCCAGCATGGATGTGTGCCCCAAGGCAGGTTCTGAACGACTCGCTACGGTGCCCAGTCCTACTATCCACCACCACCCACTCCATAGGAACCTCGACCCCGCCACGGTCAGCAAGGGACTTGTCACCGTAGTTCTGCACACCCATGACGATGTACGGGTAGATGTCACCCACGCTGTGACGTTGCAGGCCACCGCCCTCGACGTGGCCCATGTACTGAACTGCGCTCATGCTGTTCTCCTTGTGTAAAGTTTGTTGCCTGCCATTACTGCTTGCTCTCCGCTGTCGAGCAGCGCCTCGATGCACTCGATGTGCAGCTTGTCGGCCATGTTGAGTGTGGGATTAAATCCAAATACCGCCCACTCGTACTTGATGGCTTCTTCAACCCACCATGCACCGCTGCTGTCCTTCCATGCACCACGAGCATCGGTCTCGGTGCAGCCACCGACAAACTCGGTCAGCTTCAGCAGCTTGTCAGATATTGCGCGCTGCTTCAGCTTAGGTACGGTGAGGTACAGCCTGTCTGCTGCTGGTGTTGCTATCAGGCCCGCCATACTACCTCCCGTACCTGTCTTGTGCAAGCTCCGCGGTCTGCCACTTGTTGATTATGGCCTGCAATTCCTGTGGGACAGGCAACCCAATGCGGGCACAGAAGATGATTTCCTCCGCTGCATCACGTACCACCTCGGGTGCGCCAGCTACCTCAGCACGTATGCGCTCGGCGTGCTCTGCGGTGATACCGTCAGCTACCTGCATCAACCATCCCCTTGAAGTGCTCGATAAGGAAGTCCAGCAACTCGCGGCGCACCGTGCCGTACTCTTCGGATTCCCAAAGCCACCTGCAACGACGGATGTCGCTCAGGTGCAGGTCGTAAGCCGTTTTGGGCGTAATACCATCACACGGTACTGGGTAGGTGGCATCGCCTGAGAATTTAGGCCACTTACGGATTGCCCGAGAGAGATAGTAGGAAGTTATCTCATAATCATCGGAGTGATAAACGAAGTTACAGATACCAGTGACTGGGTAGTCACCCTTCTGCACTTGTGTGCGCAGTTCAAGCAGCGCGGCGAGTATCCTATTTTTCATCATACCCATTTCGCCCCCGAATTCAGCGCAGCAGCGGTTAGTTCCGAGTCCCGACGATGAACATCGCGGGCACCGGTGGTCTCGACAGCGAGCAACACCGAGAACGCATTGCGGGTTGCCCCGGTAATCGACGGGTCCGTCTTGCGGATTGCCAACTCCAGCGCATCGACGTAGCCCGGTGCTTGGACGTACGTATTGAACACCTGACCGTCAGCCATGCGCATCAGCGACAGTAGGAACCAGTGCTTGTTCATGTCATTTTCCTTGGAAGTGAGACAGCGGATACTTCGCCGGGAACATCACGTGCAACGTGTATTCCAGACGGAAGCCTTGATTGCGCATGTACCGGGCGAATGCCCACGGCCCGATACGCTTGAGTTTCTTGCGAAGCAGTTCGGTGATCTTCATGTCACACCTTGAAGGTCTTGACTTGGGCAACCTGATCACCATCAGCGTCGCACAGACCAACCCATGTCGGACCCATGACGCCGGAGTCATAGCACGCCACACCCACCGGCTGCGGAGCCTCAACACCACATGCGTTAGCGTACTGCTCCATGTCGCGGACGATGGTTCGCACCGTATCACCAGAGGACACGAAGTCATCAAGGATGATGTACTTGCGTACCACGAGACCTTCCACACCATCGATCATCGAGCCGTGGGAGTTCTCGCCCCGCTTGCGTACAACCACCAGCGGAAGGTCAGCGAACATCATCGCGGCAAAGGCCACGGACATACCGCTTTTCCCCGTGACAACTACGGCATCAGCACCTAGACTGTGCAGTAGTTCCGGAATGCGCTTGGCGATCCTCTGGGCGGTTGCCCTGAGTTCTTCGTGCTGGAACTGGTGGCGGCTGTAACCAGAGGCCACAACGGTCATCGGGCGTTTCATTCTGTTCTCCTGTATAACGGCCAAGTAAGCCGAGCAAGGGCACCTCCTACAGATGCCCTTGGTCTGGTTACTTGAGGTAGATTGCGGTGTGGCCCAACCCCGGGGCGATTTCAACAAACCCGGTCCCGTAGCCCCGTGCCTCCCCCAAAGCCATTCGGATGTTATCCACATGCCCACGGGCACCGGCAGGACTGCCACCAACGCGGTTGAGAATGAACATCAGGACTTCAGACTCTTCCGGAGTCAGGTTGAGTTCGACGTAGCCCGGAACCTCATCGACCACCTTGCGAGTGATCTTACGTGTGAATACCTTAGCCTTAGCCACTATGCTGCAACCTCGTTCTTGCGGTTGCGGGCACCGACGAAAGCCAGAGCTTCACGCTTCAGATGCTCGGCAAGTTCGTGGTCATGCTTGTCGAGCTTGGACAGGAACGAATCCAGCCGGGTAGCCGTGTCCCAGACATTCTGGGGCTTGTTCCCGTCCGTGTTGAAGTCGTACCATGCAACCTTACGCATTTCCGCCTCTTTTTCGGCAAACAGTTCCGGCGTGGTGATTCCGGATTCCTTGGCCGCGCTCTTGGCAACAAGGAACTTGTCATCCTTGACATACACCGGACCGAACGTTGTGCAGTAATGCGTCAAGGCTCGGACATTGGTGCTGTTGCCAACTGCGGCAAGCAGGTTATTCAGCGGCTGCGCATTGTGGTCCTTGTAGGCGTAAAACATCGCCGACACGACCGCATCTTGCACCGCTTCACGGAAAGCCTTACTGCTCTTTCCGATACTGGCAATCTTACTCGCCAGTTGCTTCTCATTTAGGACTGCCATGATAATCTCCCAGTAATTGAACAGATATAACCAAGACTAGGCAGTTGCTTTGTCTTGGCTATACCATGCTCGGCTAAGTGTCAGACTCATTGGTTAGAGCACTGCAATCGATTCCCATCGATCCACTAAGCTAGCTGTGATATTGAGAGGCGCTTGTTCCTCTCTGTCTTTGGCAGTCTAGTCCTACAGTCTTGGCTGTATTCCTCGGCTTCTGCCTCTCTGGATTACCTTGCTATTTCCAAGGGTCCATGTCCCCGTGCCTCATGTACTACAGCACACTCCGGGCAAGTTACTCAGGCAAGGGTATCCCGCTTCACTCACTCGCAACCCGTCAGGCAAAGCCCCGGCATTGAATAGAGGTACTACCCCTTTCACTTGAGAGCTTTTCGCGTTATTTCGCGCCATGGGCTACCAGACCATGTACTACATTCTACAGATACAGCTTGCTACAGTCAAGCCCAGCTATTTATCTAAGCTACACAGTCTGACGTATGCACTATCTCATTGAACCATATTGCCGTGAGGCATGGATGATAGCACGGTACTCTGAATGGCCGCTGTACTCTTGACACTGTGCTGCATTCTACCTACTTCGACCCACTCTGTCAAGTCCCCTTGTAGCCGTGCTAGTAGGACTGTCTGTAGTAGTGCTCGGCCTCTCGACCTTGGTTCGCATTGTGCCTGTACTCTGTGCATCTGTCAAGTACTTGCATTCTGCTATCGCTCGGTGCTCTGTGCGACTGGTTCCCATCATACGCTTTCTGTGCTTTGTGTCAAGTACCCATGTCTGTCTGCTGGGACTGACTGTCCGATGTCTCTGTCTGACATCTGTCAATGTATCTGTCGGCACTACTGCGCAAGGTACTCGCACGGCTGTGCGGCGCTTACAGATACATGGTTCTATTGTCTGTAGGCGTACCGGATCAGACTAGGCTGTGACCATCACGGAGAATGGGCGAAAACAGATAGATGGGAGTGCGTGCCCGGCCCTGCCCATTACAGGGCCATACCAGCGCATTACAGCCCCGCTACGCCATTCCACCTAGCCGGGACTACCTGTGCCTCCCCTGTGCCTTTATCGGCCTGCCAGCGGGCTGTACGCCCTGCCTGTGCCCACTACCTGCCGGCCTGCTACCCGCCATTGACGTGCCGGGCGCGTGCGCTACAGGAAGTCGCGCGACCTGTCAAGGTGCCTCGCGCGGCTACTCCCATCGTGGATGGTTGTCAAGTACTTGACGGGCACGGAGAATTCCTGTAGAATGGGGCATGGGGGCATTGGGCGGGGCGCGCACAGGCGCACACCCCCTCCCGTTACCGCAGCAAAATTACATCCGAGGCCCGTTCAGCTTCCCAGAGTGTTCGCGTTACATGAACACAGGGTTACACTGAACATCAGTGCGCCCTCAATGCTCCTTCAGCCCAAGAGTTCCTATCACAGTTTGTGTGTTGGACGCAGGGACATAAGCTAAGACTACCTCGTCTGGAACACCAGCAACGTCAGCCGAGAGGTAATTGAGGTACGACTGGCCCAATGTGTTGAAGTTGCCCGAGGATGCCACAGGAAACGCCTCGATAATCCTACCTGTGCCCGCCGTGAGAGTCTGGCCCGTACCTGTCGCCACCTGAATACCGCTGTTAGCAGCATACACGAGAGGTGCGGACAGGGTAGGCTTGACCACCAGCACCAATAAGCCTTGATCGTTGGCCGTAGTCATGAGGGCACCCATGCGGGTAATCTCAGCTACGTTGTCGTGGAAGCTCGCGGAGAGCTTTACACCGATCAAAGCGTAGATAGTGCCTACCACGTTGCAGGAAATGCCCGCTGCCGGGGTGTATAGGCTCAAGGGGCGGCCCGATTCCTCCCGGCTACCTTCGGTACTCACCTGAGAACAAACGGCATACAGCGTGTCTGTGCCCGTTGTAGAGCGTATTTCGTACCTGACAGGCTGATTGGGGCTCAGAATGAGGGTATCCGTGTCGTTTCCGGCGTGTGTATATGAGCAAATACTGATGAACTGCCCGCCGAGGTGGATGCCGAAGCGTACCGTGGCACCGCCCAGCCAGAGGAAGTCGAACAAGGCGATGGTGAAGTTGTCCCAGTCGTAGTTGCGGACTAGATCGTAGCCTTCCCAGTCGGCGAGTTCAAGGCTTACCTTGATCGTGCCGTCACGAACGATGACGAAGCGGACTCCAGCCTCGGTTGATTCTAGGTAGAAGCCGTCGAGGTTGGCTGTGTAAGGTGCGACAGCGCCATCGGAGAAGTACCCTACGCGCTTGGTGATGCCTGCACGCGGGGCGAAGTTGAAGAAGGTCGCCTCTATAAGCTGAGACTTGCCTGAGTAGTACGGCATGTGCCTGCGGGACTGCCGGACTAGGTACTGCCCCGGCGCTACGAACATGCTTGCGCGGTTCGCAGTGTAAGCTAGGGTGCCTGTCCCGGCGGTGGCCCACAGTAAGGCGTTGTCTCCATTAAGGGACTTGCCGTCGAACAGTGTGGTGAGGGTACTCCCGCGTGTCCGCCCAGCCGCATCCGCACCCATGGAGAGTGCGGAGTGCGCGACCAGCAGGTTTCCCTGTCGATCTAGCTGTGCGGTACGGAGGCCACCCGTAGGGTTAAGGCCAGCGAGCATTACGCCGCGAGGTACTCGGCAACTGCGGCCTTCAGTTCCGCTGCGGCCACGGCCACGCGCTCGTTCTGCTCTTGTGCGATCACGGATCGGTGGTAGGTCTTGGCGAGTTCAACGCCGTCATCTTCGATGATGGTAGCTTCGCGGACTTGAACATTGGTGCCGACGACTTCGATCAGATCGACGGAGGTGGTTTTGGTGAGCATAGGTTTCCTTATACGTGGTAGGTGCAGGAGAAAGACAGCGTATTAGCGGACGCCCCCGTAGCGAGGTCCGAGATTGCTAGGTCAGTTGTCGCGCCGTCAGAGGCGTCTCGGTATAGGAGTTCCAGAGAGGTAGTCCCTGCCGAGGCTCTTCCTGTCGATGGGTGATTTACAGCAAACCCAGATGAAGTCCCGATAGGTACGGTTGCATAGTCGTCGTTGCTGCTGGAGGATGTAAAAGGCAACCCGCCGATAAGCACCGTCCCGGTAGCACCCCCTGCGGTTATGGAGGAAGTCCTGAGAAGACCAACGACAGTCACCATGCGGCCTACCTTGGTGTATTTACCTGCCGCTATCGCATAGGTAACGCTACTGAAAGCTGTACCAGTGGTCTTATAAGTCGGAGTCCAAGTCCCTTCCTCGTAGTCATCCAGCGTGTTCGCGTCAGCACTGGCGTTCTGCGTGGCGGGGAATGACAGTTTCCCTTGGGGCAGCGTTACAACGCCGGCCTGAGTGATTCGGAAACAATGGGTGCCACCAGCATTGGAGTAAATATCCAATCCGTCCGATATGTCTGAACGGTTGAAGATGGTCCACTTCTGCGTACCATCGGCCTTGGTGAATTTGATGCCGACGTTGGAGTTGGACTTTGTTACGTACTCGCCGTTTATCGTGACGCTACCAGTCGCGCCCAACGCGCCAGTGATGTCAAGGCCAGACCCCGTAACTGTTGCAATAGTAGTTCCATTCACCCCAAGATTTGAACTTGTTGTCCCACTCAGGTATGTACCGCCACCATTGGTAAGCAAAGCATAATTGCTTGTGTTGGGGGTAACTCCTGTACTCCAAATCGCGCTATACCCTGAAGTACCTTGGTAGCCAAGAGTCCATCCCGCCGAAGTGCCTGAGCCTGATCCAATCTTCAAGGTTTTGTTGTCAGCAATCTCGAGGCCGGTGGATGATGCGTTGGCAACTATCGAATCATTTACTGATATTCGAGTCGATGAAGTGCTATTAAGGGTGGTAATGGTGGCACCGGCCTGTAAAGCATAATTTGTGCTCGCAGGTGTAACAGTGCTTACCCACCTATCAGCAAAGCCAGAAATTCCTGAATACCCATCTATCCAACCCGCGTTTGTTGTCGCCCCGGTTCCATCACCAGAAATCATTACCTTCTTGGCAGCGTAGCGAGTCAAATACAAATCGTTGGATGATCCGAGTGTAAGCGCACCTACGACACGTAACGCAGTAAAGCGCGCCGAGGTCACGGCCATGTTGCAGTAGCGAATAAATGTGCTCAGTTGCATTATTGGGCCACCCAAGCGGAGATTGACGTAACAGCCCCGGAGGTGTATCCGTAGGTCTGACGCCAAGTAGTAACGCCGTCCGTCACCTCAACGTAGTTGAGAGTGCCATCGACGTTCCAGTTGAAGACCATGGGCAGCGTGTCCGGATCAACCGGAAGATCGCCACCGCCGGCAGTCTGCACCAGCAGAACATCGTCATACGAGGCAAGCGTCTTCGGCTCACCAGTCACTCGATCACGAGCAGAAATCATTGTGCTTCCCTCCAGATTCTCAGTGCAGACTTATCGTCGTTGCACTCTTGCAAGGCTGCTTCCAGCTTGCGTATGTGGTCGAGCAGTGCGCCGTTGGTGTCACCAGCGAACTGCGGCTCAGTTGTGTGGATTGTCAGTGCTTCCGGGGGAAGGCTTGGGAGCACCCACGGCGCTCGGACGCAGGCGCTCAAGGATAGCAGCAGGAAGAGGCTGAGTAGCCCATTCCTTGCTCTCGACGAGTGCAGCTTGGTCTTGAATGCGTTCAGCATTGTGTTGTTCCTTCCGCCTATCGGCAACTTGCCTGCGGTACAGGGTGGCTTTCTCGGTAGCAGCAGCATTCCTGCTCAACTGTTCAGTAGCTGCCTTCCATGAAGCCGCTTCGGCCGAGGATGTAGCAGCCTCGCTACGATACCACAGGGCCGCTATGATGGTGAGTGCTAGTGCAGCAGCCAGTATCTTAGGTAATGGATTGAGCATCGCACCCTTCCTTGAATTTTGCAGCTTCTGCTTGGCGTCGTGTGGTTAGCCCACGAAGGACTTCACCACCGGCACGGTTCCATCGCGGAAACTCGCGCACAGCACCGTAGCAGTCACCGGAGTTGAACTTGCGGAGCAGAGTGCTGCGTTCCAGACTACCGGCACCGAGGTTGAATGTGAAGCTGACCAAGGCGTCATACTGTCCTTGGGTCATCGGTGCTGTGACAAGCCGACTTACCGCCTGCCCAGCCTCGCTGGCATCCTCTCGGAGGAATTGCTCGCACTCACCGAGGGTTCGACGGTCCTGCATGCGGACGTGCTTCGTATGCCCGGTGCATATCGTCGGAACTCCTACCGAATCTCGGTAAGCGGTGGTGCGTGTCCCCTCAAAGTGTGCGATCAGCGCGAGGCCAGCAACGGAGACGCCAAGGACAGCCCGCCGAACAAGCGGGCCTGCCATTATACGACGTTGTTGGTGACGGCTTGGTTCGTGAAGCTGGCGACTTGATTGCCAGCAGGGTCACGAACCGCGTTCGTGGCGGGCGCAGCGTAATCGACATCGATCACGTTACCATTGACGAAGGGCACAGACACGGTGATAGTCACCTTGGTCCCAGCAATCTCGATGGCCGTGATGGTCTTCACCGGAGACAGCACGAAGGCCAGTTGGCCCGGAGTCGGGATCACGGAGGTGTCCAGAGCTTCCGTAAAGGTGATTTCAACCTTGTTCGGCGTAGCGTTCTGGACTACAGCGGAGGCGACGGTCGGAGCAGTGGAGTCGTAGATCGAGTTCAGCGAGGTGGCGCAGTCCGTGAAGAAGGTGCGGAGTTGCGTGGCGCTGGTACTCTTACCCGAAGCCGATTTGCTCGCGGCAATCTCGACGTAGCTGATAGCTTGGGCGGATTCGTGGCGCAGGCGCTGGGAGTTGGAGTACGAGCCGGGGGAGGGGAGATTGGAAGCCTTCATCGTTTGATCCTTTTCTTGAATAGTGAGTTGTCCGCGCTGCGAACACCGGGTCGCTTATCGTAGCGATGGTGGCGTAGTGGGTCTTTGATGCGTTCTTCGAAATCGCGCCGCTGCTGTTCAGCAAGCGCCTTCTGCTGATCCTTCATCAGGTACGGAATCCAATAGGCAACTGCACCAGCGAGGGCGTCAAGCCTATCGTCATGGATCAATGCGCCCCGGTCTCGCGTAATCTTCGAAAGCTGGAATAGCAGGCTGTATGTCAACCGCTTGTCAGTACCGTAAGGCTGAATACTCTGTGCCTCGACCTGAATGCCATCCTCATTCACCACGAGGGAGCCTCGTGCGATGATTGGTTCAAGTACGTCGATGATGCGGAGTTCCTTCTGCTTCGGGCCGACCAGATCGTCTTCGATCTTGCACGACCAGAACTTGCGCAGTACTGGCATCCAGACTTCGCGGAATGCGCCGAAGCCCATGTTCTTTTCCACGATGACTGTATTGACCTTCCAGCGTGCCGCGATCTTGGCGATGGTCTCCAGCCCATTAGCGGCGTAGCCACCCGGCACACCTCCCCACGCAAGCAGGAAGCAGTTTCCATTCATGAACCCGACCACGGCGTAAGCAGTCTCGTCAGCGTTGCGCCCGCCACCGGCAGGATCAACGTACATGACGGTGCCCTGCAACACGGAGGTCTCTTTGCTGACCTCGTGCGGACGTGACATGGCGAAGTTGAAGGTGTCGATACTGAAGCGAACCAGCGACGAGCCACCGAACCCACGCACAATGCTCATTGGGTAGCGGTCTTGCTCACCCAAGCGCATGACCACGAGGTTCTCTGGCTTGAGCGGATAACGAAGTGCATCGAGTAGGCGTGTGTTCAGCATGAACTGCAACTGGAACATGGACGGGCCTTGATCGCGCTCCTTCTTCTGGAGTGCATCCTCGTTGAGGATCACTGGATCGACAGGCTTACCTTGATTGCACAGCACACCACCACCGATGCACAGTGTAGAGTCGTCGGCGAGTCTTCGCTTGATGAGTGGGGCTAGCATGTCCCCGTAAGCCTCGGCTTGTTCTGGGTTCGGGTAGCGCCCCGGCCAGATGCGCACGGAGAATCCACGGCCCGGTAGGCTGTTGTAGATGGACTCCATCGATTGTGGCGTGCCGAGGTAGATGATCCGACCCACAGAGCAGATCGATGAGAATTCTTTGGTTAATTCGAGAAGCTGTGCGCGCTGGGTGGCAGTTGCTGAGTTCTTCGGCGACTCCACGTCGTCGGCGATCAGTAGGTCCGCCCGCTTGCCGGGCAAGTTACCAGTGATACCAACGCACGCCACTGACGGTGACTTATCAACACCCTTCAGCGAGTAATGCACGTCGAATGCCTCGACTGAGGTACGGTCCCCGTTGTTCTTGTCGGGCCGGATGCACTCAAGCTCAGGCATGTTCAAGATCAGGCGCACGATCAGCGTGCTAATCTCTGACGCCTGCGTTCCACCAGCGGATACGATGAGTACCCGGAAGCGCGGGTCATGAAGCAAGCACCACACAGCGAAGCAGGCCGTGATGGTTGTCTTGGCCTGTCCGCGCTGCGCCTGTACCATGAGGTACGACGGTCCGTACTGAATGAAGCTAGCGATGTCGGCTTGGATGTCAGTAGTGCTGAACCCAAGGAACTCCATCGCGTCTTCGAGGAATGGGAGGAACTCCGAGTAATGCCTTTGCAGAACGGAGAGTTCCTCCCAGCGGGTCAGTGACTTCTCAACTGCCTCACGAGCCATGGCTCACCATGAACTGCGCGGCCTCATGCACGTCAGCAGCAACCTCATCAGGTTTGCTGGAGACGAGGCGAGGGAACTTGCGGTTCTGCTCGCGCTCCTTCAGCTTCTGCTCAAGTGCGGATATGGCCGTGCTCTCTGCTGGAATACACGTGATGTGGTTGTCCTTCAGCAGGCCACGTGCCACTGCCATGTCGGCTGCGGTAGCTTCCCCGGACTCAATGCGCTGGAGAAGCTGCTCCGTCAGTACGTCATGCAGCTTACCGAGGACTTCGCTTGTTGCGGCCATAGTGCCTCCATACTTTGTCTCGAATCAGGAACCCGATCTGCAAGGCGGTGTAGAGCGCCGTGAGGATGAGCACCCAATCCGACAAACCGATTCCGAACAGCGTCATCCCGCCCACGGTGATAGGCGGCGCTGCACGCAGAGTTTCAACCACAGCACCATGGGTAGGTTGCGTGTTCATAGTTCTCCTAGAGTTTTATGATTACGTTGCAGACGATGGACGGCTGCGTGTTGTTATGAGCATTGCCGGAACCCGTGGTGCTTGTCGCTACTGCGGGGCTGTACAATGCAGTGGAACCACCAGCAATGAGGCCGTAAGATATACTTTGAGCATAACCATCAATCGTGTGATTGTGTGCCGCAAGTTCAGCGACCGTCAGTGTGTGGGTCTGTGAGCCACCGGACGCACCAAGAGTGTCACCGGCTACGCCAGATGCGGCGGATGTAATCCTACTGGCCGCGCTCCCACCCATGTTGTCCTTGCCAATACGGGCACGCCCACGGCAATCGGGAAGCTGTAGTGCCTTGTTCGCGGCGAAGTCGGCAGCAGCACTGGCACCACGACCACTAGCCACGGGGGCTTGTGCATCGGCCATGCTTTCCCACAGCAGGGTGTAGAGGGCTTCGGTATCCGCGTTGGCTCGCTCAGTTGCGCCGGAGGCAGCACTACCAATAGTCCGGCCTGATGCCATGACATAGCCGCTGGGTGCGGTCGTTCCGAAGTAGTCGAGTGGCACGCCAGTTGGTAGAGACGCCGCTGGGGCTAGTGTAGTGATAGCTTGGGCTACCCGCAGAGGTGACATGCTGCGTAGAGCAGCCTCGGTGCCAGCCTCCATTTCCGCCTGACTGGCGGACGTGGTGGCAATGCTGGCGGAGTACGCCTGCACAGTTGTTCCGATGCGCGCAGTGAAGGCCGCGTCGATAGCAGCAGCCACGCTGGCAGCAGTGCTGTACAGGGTGTCGAAGTAAGTCTTGAGCGTGGCCTTTACGTTGGCCCACGTCAGCTTCTTCAGCGAGTTCGACGCGGCGCTATCAACGAGGCCGAGCAAGTCAGCATCGACCGGGGTGGCCTTGCTGCTAGCTGCGACGATCTGCTCTTCGAAGGCAATAGCACCTAGGGCAGCAGCGGCACCGAGTGCCAAGTCCGCGTACGTCCCGGCAGCAGCCTCTGATGCAGCAGCAGCCGCAGCCGATGCAGTCGCCTCTGCGTTGGCAGTGACAGCCGTAGTAGCATCGACCAGCGCCAGCCAGTCGCGGGTCTCCGCGCCAACGAATACAGCTTGGGTCGTAGCCTTGTCGAGGTTGTCTTCCTTCAGCACGGAGCCGTCAGAGAAATTCACCAACGGTGTGTCGCTCGGGGTGTCTCTGTAGATCACCAGTCGCTCATTCGCGGCGACTGCTCCGGTATCTACCCGGTACGTGGTAACGAACGTCAAAGTGATGACCCGTTCCGCGTCAGTGTCCTGATTTACTGCATATGCCTTCACATGATCGGAGTCGATGTAGCCGCCCGCAAACTGAATGTCGCGTTCGGTTGTGACCCCATCACCTTGAAAGCGGTTGATCGAGTTGAACTCAAGTCCCGACAAACTGTCGAGCCACGGCCCCATATCGATGTCAATTCCGCTTGCCATAGTGTCTCCTTGTTGTCTGTAGGCGTACCAGAAGCAGGGCCGAAGCCCCGCGTTCTAGTCCTTAGTGAGCCACTCGATGAGCCGAGTGTTTCCGCCCGGAAGTGCTTGCTTCCATTCTTTCAAAAGCTGGCCTTCACGTTCCACTCCGCGCACCCAGTTACCTGTGGTCTGTACTGCTTCGACCGCATCGGCGGCAAGGCCATATGCTGCGATTGGCCCACCACCTCTGGTAGCTTGCTGCCCGCGTTCCTCCTTGTTACCCCAGAATACCTGCCCAAGGGCCACAGTTTCGGGAAGGATACCGCTGGCATTCCACAGCATGAACACACCGTTGGCTAGACTACCGCCACTCATGCGCTGCTGTAGGTACTCGTTGCGCTTGTCAGCAGGCTTCGAGATTGCGCTGGCATGCACCCGTGCGATGTACAGCATGGTGGCCCACGCAAGACCCATCGAGAAGTACAGGGCCGTGTTGCTGTCCCCGTGCGCGATATTGCGGGCAGCTTGCTTCTCAGCAGCCACGAGGCCGAAGGTGTGAAGCTGTGCCACAAGTTGCCCGAGTTGGGTTGCCTGCGACCACGAAGGCTGCTCACCGATCAATGCCTTTTGCAGCGTCTGGAAAGTGCCTCGGTTGATTGCGCCTACCAGTAGGTCGGCTGCGTACTGCCCATCAGCACCCTTCCACTTCTCCAACTGCACGCGCTCTCCGGGCTTGCGCCCAGCATCGAACTCGTTGTAGAACTTCTGGATCAGGGTAAGGTTGTCTCCCGACAGCCCAAGGTCAGCGAGTCGTGCGTCCGTCAGTGCGGACTTGCCAGTAGCGATAGCGCCAAGGATTTCATCGGCGATATACGGGGTGATTGCACGGTGCATAACGGTGCTCACGGTGTTTGCTCCACTAACCCAGCTAGTGAGTTGTGCTCCACGGGACATGGCACGGGTCATCCAGCCTGTAGTACTGACGGCAGAGTCCCCGCCACCACCCTCGGCATGCACGGTATGCAGCATGTGGTCCATGCCCATCGTGCCCGGAGCAATCTCGGTGAGTTGCTTGCCGAGTGGCGTCAGCTTACCGTCCTTGACGAATGCACGCCCAGAGAAAATCTGCTCGGCCATCTTACCAAATGCCTTCGGGATAGACGCCACGCCGAGCGTAGCAACCGTACCCATAGCATCGGCTGTCATTGCTTCGCCGAGCTTACCCAGACGCGCTGTATAGACCCAGTTGCGCCATGCTGCCCATGCTTGCGGATTGCTCCCCGGTGAGATACGGCCCGAGAACATATCAAGGATGAACTTCATTTCGGAGATTTCACGCTCGGTGGCCCCGTCGAACTCCATGGCCTCGACAAGCGCCTGTTGCTGGCGTGGGTCGTGGAGACCCTTGCGGGCTAGCGCACCTTCACCGGCAACCCTGTGAGCCGAACGCTTCACCATCGCCTGCCCATCAACCTCGATGAGGTCAAGCAGACGCACTTCCTTGTCGCCTACCTGCACAGACTTGGTGAGGTCAAGCTCAGTCCGCGTTCTATCCTGCACACGCTCGGACAACTTGGCGCGGAAGTCCTCGGCCAGCTTCGGAGTGATGCTCTCGCCGGCCCAGTTCTCCGTGAGGATTTCCTGTGCCATGTCTGCAAGTCGAAGCTCCTTACCTACAACCCGGTTCTCTGGGTTCGACATGATCTGCCGCATGTAGTTATTGGTCAGGGTCTGGGCCTTGTCTCGGGCCTTCTCCGTCAATGCCAGTCGCATCTTCTCCACCACCACGCCGGGACTTTCCTCTGCCTTGGCGAGCGCAGCCCGATGCATGTTCAATGACGCCTCGATACCTTTCACCGCCTTGACGTTGGTAAGTTCCTGAATAGCCTTCTTGTCGGCACCAGCAGCGTCGGCTTGCTTCTTGGCCTCGCGGTGGGACTCTCGGAGTTGTTCCTTCGCGGCTTTCAGGTGCTCTAGCTGCTTCGTGATTTCAGCAGCCCGTGGGTTGTCGGAGAACTTGATCGTCCTGCCGCTGATTGGGACAGAGCCCCGCGCTTCAAGCAAGTCAGTTACTGCCGAGTGCAGTTCCGTAAATGCGGACTTCTTCTTGTCGAAGCCCAGAACCTCAAGCAGCACGTTAAGCACGCGGTTGAACAACGCCTCGCCCTTGTACTTCTGCTTGTGTAGTGTGGCGCGGAACGTCTCGCTGTTATAGAACTGCGCCACGAACTCGTGATTGTCGGTGAGCGCGTACTTGACATCATCATCAAGCACTTGCCCCTTCAGTACGAATGATACGTCATCGCGTAGCTTCACGATCTTACCAACCGCAGCAACAACCTCGGGCTTGCTTATACGTCCCTGCTCCACACCGTAGATCATAGCTTGGGTGCGATAGTGCGACATTTCATGCAGCAGCGTGCGCACGTCTTCGAGTCGCAGATTCTTCGCTATGACATCCAGCGGGACATTATCCGCGAGGGTGGTCTGACGCAGACGCATAGAAACATGCGACACGTCACCATCCATGGCGAAGTAGCTACGCTGCTCCCCAGTACCACGACGCAGGGTCAGCAACGCCGGGGTTGCATCTTACCGCATGGTCGAAAGCAACTGCTGCCCGAGAATGTACTCGGGTGATTCCTCGTCCAGCTTGTTTGTCAGCAGCACTCGCTCAAGGAACGACGATGCGTCCTCGCGCCCAAGCTCTCCGGGCAGCGTCTCACCTCTGGCGAGAGCAGCGAAGTCTGCATCAGCCTCCGCACCTATGGTAGCACGCCCAGCCGAGCCGCTTGGCTCAGA
>SXGT01816855.1_pt1 | contig 20332 bp, 18 predicted proteins | sample 3176221 | NCBI WGS metagenome assembly SXGT01 (sample SAMN11356862, study PRJNA531348) | freshwater metagenome | isolation source: freshwater sample F1-120 | place: China: Fuxian Lake, Yuxi | collected 2017-12-25
ATGCCGACTTCGATCGTGGCGCCACCCGGGGGTGCCCCCACATTACCAAAGTTGTCGGTTGAAACGGAGCAAGTAACCGCAACATCGGTATCGTCGGTGTCCACCGCGTCCGTGTCGTCGACATCGGTGTCCACCACATCCGTATCCACCACATCCGTGTCTTCGGTGTCCACCGGGTCTGAGGTGTCGTCCGCCTTGCCGAAACACCCTAACAAAGCCATCAACCACAACATGTCGCCTCCCCTTACGCACCGTTCGCCGTGCCGGTTCCATCCTACGACGCCCCGTCCGCCAATGGATCCACTTCGTTAAGTAGTGTTAATTGCCAGCCCCCAAATACCACAACCAACATGTGCGCAGGTATAGGGTGCCCGCCTCTTGGCAAAGGATGTGGTCATGCGGGTTTCCGTCTTTGTGGGTCTGTGCCTGTCCGGTTGTGTCTCTTCAAACCCGATCGAAGCCGTGGACCTCTCGTCACCGGAAAGGGTCCTGTTTGACCGAACCCGAACCGTCAAAATCGAGACTACCAGCCCTTATATAACGTATGCCCTGGCAAATGTGGGGGACATCAATGGCGACGGAGACGACGAGTTCGCCTTCAACCTACAGGGCACCATCACGGTGTACGAGGATCGCGGGAGCGGACCGGTGGTGATGACCACCCGATCCGGGTTCCGGCAAGGCTCCGCCGTGGCCGGGGTCGACCTTCATGGAGACGGATACTCGGATTTGATCATTTCCAGACCGTATGCGGATCATGGAAGCCTCGTTTGGTACCGCGGCGGGGCATCAGGCCTCGCTACGACCAGCCACTCTGTGACCGGGAGCGCCGACGACTACTTCGGTTCCGTGCTCGCCGCTGCGGGCGACACCAACCGCGACGGCTACGAAGATCTGGTGGTGGGATCGGGCGGCGGAGGGGCCTATCTGTACTACGGCTCGGCCTCAGGACTACGCTCCTCGTGGTACTCCATCCTCTCCACCACGGGGGGCCGCTATGTGGCCGGGGTCGGGGATCCCGATGGGAACCTCTCACAGAATGTAGCGGTGGATACCGACGGATACGGTCGCGTGTACACAGGTGCTGCCGTGCTCAATACCTACGGGTATGGCGACAAAGACATCGACTACCGCCTCAGCGGTGGCGGGGACATCAACGGCGACGGCCTCGACGACGTGGTTGTCGCCTCCGCCAACACCAGTGGCGGAGGTCTCGGCGGAGGGTCGGGCAGCACGCTAGACCTGTTCGCAGGCTCGTCCGCGGGGGCAGCGACACGACTCAACCATGTGACCGGCGCCCCGTTGGCCGTAGCCGGTGTGTATCGGCCCGTGATCGTCCCGGACATGAATGGCGACGGCTTTGATGAGGTGGCGGTCGGGCACCCCAACTACGATCTGAACCAAGGCGCCGTGTACCTCATCCCCGGTGGTGCTGAAGGGTTCGATCTCGAAGAGCTGGAGACAGAATATGGCTTAGATGGTTCGCAAATTAGCGTTCAGTTCGGCGCAGACCTCATCGCGGGCGACTTCGACGGCGACGGTGCGGGGGACTTTGTGGTCGGCGCCCCGGGGGCCAAGTACCTCACCATCTACTATGGGAGCACGCCCGCCCCGATCCCCGAACCGCCAAACGTGCTGATCCAGGAAATATTCCCGAATCCGGACGGCACCGACAGCGGGCAGGAGTGGATCGAACTCTACAACGCCGGCTCTCAAAGCGTGAATCTCGGCGCGTACCGAATTCAAGCGGGAACGTCCAGCTACGGGCTGAAGTGCTGCTTAGACCCACCGCCTGCACCCCGGCGCCCCCGCGCCGCGCCTGAACGACATGAGTGAGCTCGTGGGCAACGGTTTTTTCGCTTGGAGCGCTCGCAAAAGCGAGCTCTTCCCCACGCGCCGCCGCGTTCGCGCCCATGGCGCCCATTTCCCGCGATGCGCCGATGTGCGCTCGAACCCCAGAGAAGTCTTCTCCAAAGGCCTTTTCCATCTCGGCGCGGAACGGAAGGGCCGCACTCGATCCTTCGGTGGCGCGGTCGAACAGCGTGTCCGCCTCCGCCGAATTCGGCCCCGCCTCCGAGAGACGTTCCCTCATTTCGCTGTTTGCGGGCCCTCCGCCGGTCAGAGATTCCCGGTGGACACGCCCCGTAGACGGGCTGCCCGAGCCGGTCGGTGCCGGAGCCGCCATTCGATGGATCCTGGCCATGTAACGAACCCTTTCATGTGAGGAGAGAACACACCCTACCAAATCCGCAAACAAAATCCACCACTTTTGGCCTTATCGCTCGTCGGCACCCCGATCGAACAGGCCGTCCGAGCGCGACTCGCGGTCGATGTCATACGATACGCCCGGAGTCACCAACGTGGCGTTCATTGCTAGACTTCCGTCGTTCAGGTGGCCATCCTCCGCCAGCAGGGGATCTTCAAACGACGAGTCCGCATCCACACCGTTCGCCTGCCAGGCCGCCAGATCCCCGTCTTGCACCAGCGAATCCGGGCGCGCATCGGTGAATGCGCAGGAACCCCCTCCCGCATAGTACAGATTGTGGTGGATCGTCGCCGGACCTGAGAGGCCGGAAAGCACTCCCAATTGGTCATCTTCGTCGTACCGGATCGAAATGCACACCGGTTCGTCGATCCCCGTCTGGTCCACCACATTGCCGACCACAGTGGGGCGCACATTCGGCGGCCGGCCGGCCTCCGGATCATAATCCTGGGTGGCCACTCCGAAGTAAATTGCAGCTTGCCCCAAGGAAGCGGCCCCGCGTACCGTATTGTGAAGAACGTAGGCGTCCCGGCTTGCATACAATGCAATGCCCGCATAGCCGGTATCGGACACTATGCAATTTCGAATCACCCCACCGATATTCTCATAATATCCAGGGTTAACCTCTGTATCAAAAAACTCGGGGCTGGTGTCAAATCCCAGAGCGAGGCCGAGTGCGCCGCAACGTTCTGCGACCGTCCGCTCGATGATCGAATCGATCGAACCTCCTTTGATGTAGGCGCACGTGGTTGCGGTGTCATGAATGTACGAATCGGCAATGCGCAGGCGATCCGAATTCACCGCGTCCACCCCCTCCGCATTCATATCGTCCAGCGACGTTCCTTCCTCATACCCGATGCCGGAGTCGTAGATCTCGGTGCGCTGAATGGTGATGTCGTCGCATCCCGCCGGGATCTTCACGACATCGCGCCCGCTGCCGTGGAGGACGCAATCCTCGATCAACACATGGTTCGCCGCAAGATTGTCCTGGGGGGTGTCATCCCAATCCCACTGCGAACCCAGAAACACAGAGTAAAAACCTCCAGAAATCTCCAGACCGCGCAGGGTGACGCCGGTGGTCTCCGCATCGATGTGAACGCACAACGGCGGATCATCGGCATCCGTAGAGACCTCACAAGTGATGTGCGCGGACTCTCCCGGCGCCGATTGCAGGGTAATGTGGTTGTCCCGGATGCGGACTTGTTCGTTATACGTTCCTTGGTGCAACAGAATCACGTCGCCCGAGTCTGCGTTATCCAATGCATGTTGCACAGTTGCATAGGGATTCTGTTCGGAGCCATCGCCGCCGTCGCTGCCGTTCGTCGCCACATGAATGCCTTGAGTCTCCACCGTAGCCGGCGCTGACAAAACTTCAGGGGGAACCGTCATATCGACGACGTCCGTATCCGAGTCATCGACACTCGTATCGGTTTCGTTCACTTCGGTATCCACGCCATCGGAATCGGTCGGATCGTCCGCCGCATTGGCTGTACAGCCGAACCCACTCAAACTACAGAAGATCAACCCGATCCGGGTTGCGGTACCAAGAGAGAAAAACATAGATACACCCCTAGTATAAGCAACCGTTCGAGCAAATCACTCCGCAGGCGGAGCCAGCAAACGATCGGACGTCAAAATCCCTTCCACCAACGGGCGCGGTCCGCCCTCCGCCAGGTTCGTCAGCACCGTTCGCTCGGCTTCGGTCAGATCGCCCTCCCACGAAAGGCCGGTCAGCGACGTCCATGCGGTATTCGCCATGCAGGCATCGAAACCGGGGCCCCGCTCCACATAAGCTTCGACCAAAGCGGCTGGTCCTTCCGCGTCTTCCCCGAATACGTGCCCCACCTGGGAAGGGAAAATGTCGTAGTAGTAGTGAGACCGGGCGTCGCGATCGTAGCCGAAGAGCATCGATGCCTGGTTGTCCATTCCGTAGTGACAGACGGCACACTCCGGGATCGAGCCGTGGTCGACGTCCGCCTGCGTCAGGTCCGGGTTTCGAAACTCCTCATAGTCGTCCACATTCAACGTGTAGTCGACATCATGACAGAGTAAGGCCAAGCTCAGGATCCGCGCCCGCCCACGGAAAGTATTGTAGGTGTCCAAGAATCCGGGCGACGTCACCACGCCCGCGCGTTCTGCGCCCGCGGGCCAAGGCGCTACCGCCGCCCCGTCCACCGGGATCGCCCATAGATCCTGGATCACCTCATCGGGATCGACCTCCCCGGTCATCAAACCACCCTGCATCTGGATGTAGTACAGATAGAGGTCGCGACCGCCATAAAAGAAGTCGCCTCCAAAGTAATCAAACCAAGAGAGGTTGTTTTCGTAGACGTACATGCCACGCTCGATCGGCTCCTGGTTGAAGTCTTCCTCCAATTCGCGGTTGCGGCCCGCATTGGGAATGCACTCCCCATCCACGGACCCGCGAACTTCGCAGGGCATGCACAACAATTGGTAGGGTCCGCAGCCGCAGTGCTCATCCAAGCCCTGGGAATACCCGCTGTCGCAGGAAATCAGAGGGTCTTCCGGATTGTCGGGCTGGTAGGTGAACGCATCCGACGCAGATTCGGGGCAGATCAAGATCGTCTCCCCCTCCTCCAACCACCAGGCGGGCTGGGCCAGCGCTTCCTCTTGGGTACATGTAGGTTTTGGGGGCACGCCAATGTAGTCGGTGCCGGCCAAGCTGTAGGTTCCCTCCTCGCCCAAGACCAGCTCAAACCCTGAGAACGGGGTGTAGCCAACATACACGCCGAAGAAGTCGGCAAAATAGCGTCTCATCCGGACGTCGTGCTCGGGGGTCTCCCGCCACTCCGCGACAAACTCCGGAATCGTCTTCCCGCCTTCCAGAAACTCCAGGGTCTCCTCGTAGCTCGGGGGACGGTCGCGAACCGCGAGCGAAGCGAACCTCAACGTACTCCCGGTCGCGGGCAACGGCTCAGACACCTCATCCGAGCTGTCGCTCGACGAACCCGTACAGCCCATCAAACTGATCGAAAGGGCAAGAACCAAACGTGGAACGGTCATATTAGGCCTCCTCAAACAGGCCGGCGATCCGGGTGGTGCTAACGGTGTCTGCATGCGCCTCGGTGCCCACATTGGCCAGAATCGTGGCGATCAAGTGCGCGGGAAGTAGCGGTTCCGAGCCTGGTCCGCCGCCCTCGGGATCCCAACCGATCGCCTCCGCATTGTCATTGGTAGCGCCGATCACCGCGCCATCCTGCACGCCGCGGCCCATGAGGATCGCTGAAGCGCTCTGCCAATGTTCGGTGCCACCGGTGGTGCTGAACATCGGCGTACGAACGAACTCAGACGTGATGAACAGGGTGGTCGTTTCCGCTAAGGAATACCCGGGCGCCGCAGGATCCTCGGTTTCCAGCAGATCGGTGACGAACACATCGAGGGCCGCGGCGAACTGCTGCATGAGCGGCAGATGTACAGCAAGTTGATTGGAATGCGTATCAAAAGAAGAGAAGTTGGTCGTGATGTACGGACAGAGGTTGCTGACCATCAACCGATACAACGACGCGAGCATGCGCGCAGGGCCAAGATCGTTGACTCCACCGGGCGCGCCATACCGGGCTTCGTCATCCGGCGTGGGCACCAGCGTGCCGGCGAGGCCGAGTTGGTAGATCTCCTCGATCCGCGATGAAGATGACCGCCAATTCGCAAGGGCATTTCGGTGAGACCGCGGAAGTCGATCGTACACATTCTTGTCCAACGCCTCGATCAACGCGTTCGCGTCTTCCACCTGCTGTTCGGTAAAATGGTCCAACAATTCGCCGGGCGCAATCTCCGCACTGCCCGGTCGACCGATGATCCGATCCAGTGCATCGATGCCCTGGGTGTACAACGGAGGAGCGGTGTCTCTCGTCACGCCCAATGGAATCGGCAAACCCACCACCACATGCGGCGGGAAGATGGCCGAATCGGCACCGAGCAATGCCGGGATCGCCGGGTAGTCACGGGTATTTGACAGGCTGAGGTGTCCCGAACTCATGTATTGGGTCGCAAAATCGTGCGACGATACCTCCATGAACATCCCATTGACGAACGCCGTAGGCATCCGCGCAAAAGCGTTTTCGGCAGGAATCATCCCCGGTCCCATCACCAGGGTGGGTTTGACGTCCACCGCTTTCGGCATCAAGGCCTCCAACAGGTGGGAGGGATCGTAGACGGGGGATTCTCGCTTCGAACCGACGATCGGGTCCGTCGCATACGCGCTGTCCCAGCCTCCGGTGAGGTTGATTTGCACGAAACGGCGCGCCACACCCGCCGAGCCCGCGCGGCTCGACCCGCCGAACAGGAACGAACCTGTCGCGGCCAAGGCGCCCGTCGCCGCCAGACTCATCCGGAACAGATCCCGCCGAGAAAAACCATTGGAGTGTTTCATCGCCATGTGTTCCAAGTCTCCATGCTGGCGGTGAGGGCGTACAGTGTCACCATCCACGCGGAGGCGACGCTTCCATCCCGCACCCGAACCGTTTCGAATGTCGTTTCAATCAGCGCGATCTCTTCCGAAGTCGCCTCGCGGGAAAACAAGCGGAGGTAGAAGTCCTGTACTTGCGCCTCCCAGCGCGCGCGGGACTCCTCGCCATTACCCGGAAAGTCCTCGGTCGGGCTGCATTTCGTAAACAGCGTATCGGTGGGCGGTGGCTGCTGGAGCTCCTCTTCCACCAGATGAACCGCGATCGGCCAAGCGACGGTCCGCGCCACCAACAGGGTCTGCACCTTGGTGGAGGGGTCGCGCTTGCGCACGTAGTACGAAAAGTCGTTGCCCCCGAGTGGGATCGCCAAGTCCGAGGTGATGTAGCTGTGAAGCTCACCATTCCCCATGTCGAATCCGTAGTTTTGACCGAGCGACTCCTCCAGGGAATTGCGCACTTGCTCGGGAGTGAGGCGGGACACGCCTGCAGAAACCTCCTCCGACCCCGCGGATGGCTCGGCTCCCGGGCAACCCGACAAAGCGACCACAAGGGATATCCAGGCCCCTCTCGAACGCAACCGCCACATGAAAACTCCTATAGGAAACAAACAAAACGGCGCACCCGTTGTCACCCTGAACCGATGCTACCACAGCCCCCCAGAATGCCAACGAGTCAGCGTTTTTGGTGACGGTATGGTGACGCCCGGGCGTCCCCATCCGCTCAGGGTGGGTCTATGATGTCTCATGGAGGAGACATGAAGCGTGTAGGCTGGGCCGCGTTGGGTTTGGTGATGGGATGCACAGGCAGCGAAGGAAGCCGGGTGGACGACGTTCTCGCACTCGATGGTGACGCGACCAACGGCGCCGACGTGTTCGGCGATACCTGCGCGGTCTGCCACGGAGACGACGGATCCGGAGGCTCGGGGCCCGACCTGACCGGCCAGGACTCCTTAGAAACCGTAATTTCGTCGGTATTGAACGGCAACGGATCGATGCCCGCTTTCGACGGTGATCTCACCGATCAAGAGATCGCCGATGTAGCGGCGTACGTCACCGGCGGGTTTTGAATCGGCCGCGCAGGACAACGACCGCCTTCCCTCGTGGTAACCTCCGCGGGGAGGTTACATGCGCATTCAACCGGCGATCCTCGGCGCAACCCTGGGGTTAAGCTTGGCCTGCGGCGGAATGGGCCCGGGGGGAGCCGTCGGCGGAGGGGGTCACACCCCCGTAGAACTCGCCGGCACCCGTTGGCACTACTCCAAACTCACCGCCGACGAACGCCGCATTTACGAATTTCTCGCGGATGGAACGGTCATCCGGTACGACGACAACAATGCTGCCGTCGATACGTGGACCCGCTCCGGCGACAACGTCTCGATGGTGTTCAACGGGGGCGGACTCACCTACGAAGGCCAAATGTTGGGCGATCACACCATCGTCGGAACGGGAACCGCCGGCACAGACACCTGGGACTTTCGGATGATCCGCATTCCCTCTCCCGCAGAGTTGGCCTGCGAACCCATCACCGATGTATCCGGCACCCGTTGGCGCCTGATGCGGGTGGGCAACAGCGGCGATGGCGCACTCATCGATTTCATCCCCGGCGGGCGGTTTCTGCACCATGAGGACAATTCCGCATCTCCGGACTCCTGGACCCAGTCCGGGACCCAGGTGAACATCCAGGTCAACGAGGGGCTGTCTTATGAGGGCACCATGATCGGGGGCCACACGATCATTGGTATTGGGAAAACCTCCGACGAAACCTGGAACATCCGCATGTTACGGGAGCCCACTCCCGGGGAACTGATCTGCCGTTGAATGCAGACGATTTCAGTCGCGATCGGTCGGAATCTCGGGTAGTTTCGTCGCGCCCGATCCGAGGTGAGCGTGTCCCCCGAATTTACCCCTGTGCTTTCCACCGTTGGCGGGGCTTTGATCGGCCTCTCCGCTTCGGCTCTACTCCTGTTCGAGAGCCGGATCGCCGGCATCAGCGGCATCGTCGGCGGGCTGTTCACGCCGTTGAAAGGTGACACCGCCTGGAGAGTCGCGTTCTTGGCCGGGTTGGCGCTGGCTGGGCTCGGCGGTTGGTGGTTCGCCCCGCAGACCGTCGCCGTGACCATCGACCGTTCCCCGTGGATGCTGATCGCCGGTGGGCTGATGGTGGGCGTTGGAACACGGCTTGGAAGCGGTTGCACCAGCGGACATGGGGTGTGCGGGCTGTCCAGACGAAGCACCCGTTCACTCGCCAGCGTGATCACCTTCATGGCGGTGGGAGCGATCGTCGCGGTCACCGTTGGTCAGCTATACAGGGGTGCCCGATGAAGCGCCTGCTGCTTTCGCTAGGTGCCGGCTTCGTTTTTGGGGTGGGCCTGCTGATCTCTGGCATGACCCAGCCCGCCAAAGTAGTAAACTTCCTTGACGTGTTGGGGGCGTGGGATCCATCCCTCGGGTTCGTGATGGTGGGCGCCATCGGCGTTCATTTTCTGGCGTACCTGTTGGTTCCGCGGCTGGCCAAACCGTTCTGGGCGAAGTCCTGGGATCTCCCACCGAAAAAGGGGATCGACGCCCCGTTGATCCTGGGCGCCGTCCTGTTCGGAGCGGGCTGGGGATTGGGGGGCTATTGCCCAGGTCCGGCGCTGACTTCGGTGGTGGCCGGTGCCCCACCGACCGTACTGTTCACCGCCTCGATGTTGGCGGGGATCGGTGGATATGCGCTGTGGGAGCGGTTTTGGGCCAACCGAGAGGTGCCCGGTATGGCCGGCGGAGCGCTCTAAAAGACCGGTTGCACGAAGTCGCTGCCGTCCTCGTTCACCATGTCGCCATCCTGCCCGTCGTACAGCACGACATTCATGAAGTCGGCGTCGATCGCCCGCGATAGGGCAAACGGGGCGACAGCGGCCCCCCAAGGAAGACCGGTTTCTTGCGGTGCACACACCACTCCGTCCTGCTCCGAAGGAAGCGCCGCGTCGGACGCCAACAAGCAGTAAGGGCCGGTAGCCTCCGGGAGCATGTCCGATTCAATGCGGAACAAGAAGTCATCGCCTTGCCGGAAACCGCCGCGCCCGTGGATGGTTTCCACATTGCTCTGCACCACGCCGTTCCAGAGTGAGCGTCCCTCCCTCGCGACCAAGAAGTCGCCGACAATCTGGTATTCCCCGGTGGGATTGCCGAGGTCGTCCACGATTTCGGACGCCAAGCCGATGTCGCTGGTGCGGCTCCGGAAGGTCTGATCGTCGTCGTTTCCGAACACATCGTCCGGCCCAGAATAGGCGGTCGCGTGCGCAAACCCAAGGTCCACCCAGGCGTCACCGTACCCGTCGTCCGCAACCGTCACACTGTACACCGACCAAATGCGCACCCGTGGGCCGCGCTCCAGCGGAAGCTCGGTGTTGGTGGCGGAATAATCATCATAGGCGACGAAGCGGTGGACCTTGGTGCCGTTGGCCAGGGTTTCCACGCCGTACACCACGGTCATCCCCGACAAAGAGGAGGCGCAGTCGAGGCGGCGATCCGTGGCCAAACCGTTGTCGATCGCCCCGTAGAAGGGCGCGTCGATCGTGTCCCAAGCATCGAGCGAAGTACCGCCCACGCAGGTCACCGAGGGATCCAGCGCTTCCACGCCGTCGGCGATGTCGGCCGCATAAGAAATGGGGATGCGCAATTGAGAGACCGGGCCATGGAGATCGGTGCCAAAGAAAGAGGCGAGCATGCCCGCGTTGTTCGCTTGGGTCCAGACGTTCCAGCTGGAAGGATCCTCAGCTTCGCTCGCAAAGGAGGCGTTGTCCTCGGGCAGGTCGATCGCGGGAATCGAATCCCAACCCACATCGGCAATCACCGCGCCGACCGACGCATCCCACAAGGCTTCCGTTTCTGTGCTTTCCGGATCCGTGGTCTCTGGATCGACGCTTGGCGCTTCACTTTGCTCCGCATCCGTTGGAGCACAAGCCGCTAGGAACAGGACCGCACCGATCGCGTGAAGCTTCATGAACCCTCCTGTCCAAGAGGGGACGGCGGATGCCCGCGCACCCTTGAGGGTCCCAGCGTTTTATTCCAAACAAAACCGTCATACCCTTGTGGAACGGCTGCGAGAGCGGTGCTCCGTCTACCAGCAGTAGTCTTCCGACCACCCCGCCCAACCCTGGGTGTTGCTCATGACCATGGGCTCTGGAAATGCAACATCCGCGTCGACATAGGTCGTGTACTCATCGACCCAGTATCCGTTGACCAAACGGTACATCTGCATTTCCACGTCCCGGGCTGAAAACCCAAAGCTGCCGGTGAACGGACACCCGGTGATTTCCACCGTCCCGCCCTGAGGCCTCGCCCAGAGCAATCCTTCCCCAGTGTCTTGGTAGTGCTCCATTTCGTTTTCCTCATAATCAAACACGATCAAATCTGGGTATTCGTCGAGGTCGATCTCCACCGTTCCGTCGTACTCAAATCCGTCAAAGGCGTAATCGTCCGCCAGGAACGCATCGAACGTAAAGTCGGCCGCCCCCCGAATCTCGTCCGTGTTGTAATAGGCCGGGACGCGTGCGTACCGACCCGAGTCCACGAACCAATACGAAGACCCGAGCTCACTCGCACCCGAATCGGAGTGGAAGCCGTCCGAAGCGTCCAAGCGCAGCTCGGCGTAGGGCTCCGTCGGATTGTCGGGCGTGTAGGTGTCGGAAGACCCCCCACAGGTAGAAGCCAAAACCGACAGACCTACTGCAAAGTGTTTCACAAACATCGGACCTCCAGAGTTCCCGAAAGCGGGAATGCTCTGGAATACCCCCACCAGCACCGGGAGTTGTTGCAGTTTGTGATCCCTCACCGAGCCGTGTACGTCAAATCCTGCGGCAACGCCGCCTCAGGCGCGGCAGAACGGGGTGGAGCAGCTTCGGGCGCGCGCGATTGTTTTGCAGGCATGGAACCCTGTACGCAATCTGAGACCCCGTCAACAAAAAACGGACACAGTCGTCACAATTGCGCGACGCCCGAGGTCGGTCTCTATCGTAAAGCGCTTTACCATCGACTTGACAAGAGCCAGGGCCAAGTTCCAAACTCCGCAAAAGGAGGCCAATGCGGATCCCCCTGCCCGACGGGATGATCGACTTGCCCTGCCGCGAAGTGCACAGGGGCGGCGCCTGCGTTCTGCTGACCCCCACCGAACAGAAACTGATCACCTACCTCGTGGCGCGCGCGGGAACGTTCGTTCCGTTGTTGGAGCTGCTCCGCGAAGTCTGGGGTTTTCAGAGCGATGTCAGCCTGCCGACGATCAAAGTGGCTACCCACCGGCTTCGGAAAAAGATCGAACCGCATCCACAAAATCCCGTCGTACTCCTGACGCGGGCGGGCGTGGGGCTAAGTTGGCAGGCAACCGTTCCATTGGCAGAGACTGCCCAAGAACCGCACGAAGTGCCAGGACGCGAATCCGACCAACGGCGCCTGCTGTCGCTGGCCGCCAAACACCCGGTGGTCACGATCACCGGCATTGGCGGCATTGGGAAGACCCGCCTCCTGCAATGGTGGGCGAGGGCCTGCGGCGAACCCTCCCTCATGGTCTCCCTAGAGCAGGCTTCCTCTCTGCAAGATGTGGAGGCCGCGATCCGCGCCGCAGCCCGACTGGACTCTGAGGCGTCCTTGGATGCCTGGCTCGCCAGCCGAGCAGTGAGTTGGTTGTTCCTAGACAACCTCGAGCAACTGGTCCCCACCCTGCTCCCCTGGTTGCTCCAAAAGCACCGTCGCGCGCCACAGTTAAGATGGGGTCTCACCAGCCGCACACCGCTCGGTCTGTCCATCGAATGCCTGCTTGAGCTCGATGAACTGGCCCCCGAGGCCGCTCGCAGCGTGTTTCTCGAGGTCCTGGAACAGCGCGGAGTTCCGGCGCCCGATCCCGCAACGCTGGAGCGTGCACTCGCGTTCACCGGGGGATGGCCGTTGTTGCTTCAGTGGGTCGCCACTCGCGCCCGGTATGTCGATTGGCAACGATTGACCGACGAATTTGCCGCCGCGAATCAGCCTGGTCCGAGCGTCTCCCAGGACCGGCACGCATCACTCCAGGCCACTTTGGAAGGCTCGTGGGCACTGATGTCGCCCACCGACCGAGCGAGCATCCAGGCCCTCACCGTCTTTCGGGCGCCATTTACATCTACGGACGCCGTCTTCGCCCTCGGACTGCCCACCGAAAGTCTCCGAAATCTCGTCGACCACCACTGGATCCACCGCTCCGGGCACGCCTGGGCCTTTCACCCCCTCGTCCGTGCGTTTGTTCGGCAAACCGAAGGCGCAGCCCGTCAAGCCCAGTCCGCAGCGGAGCGGTACATCGGCCCGCTTCTGGAACGCATCCACCGTCAGGGAACCACGGAAGACGCGGACGACAGCGTGGTTCGGATGTTGGATCTCGCCGAGCAATACCCCGAGCTGCCCCATTGGAACGATATTTTGCTGGACACGGTGTTCCACTTTCATGTGGCCGCAAGAGGTCAAACGGATCTGTGGGTGGCGGTCGCGGAACGAGCCCACCTTCCACCCGCACAACGGCAGAAAGTGCTCGCGCGAGCCGCACTCAATACCGGCAGCGGCGAACACACTCGAGCCTGGTTGGAGCGCTTGGCTGCGGGAACGGTCCCGACCGACCCAATCGACGAACCCTTGATCACCCTCGCGCTATTCGCCGCGCAGCGGTTTGAACACGAAACCGGGATCACCGTTCCGGGGTTCGACACTTGGCCCGCCGCGCTCGAACCCCTCCGACAGAGCGGAAAATGGACATCCCTAAACTCCCAGGTTCGGGATTTCCTCGTCCGGTTCACCAGCACCGAAGCCCGTTTGCAGTGGGCGAGCACACAACAGGTCGTCGCCGACGTGAGTGCGATCGTGCCCCCGAATCCCCCGGACGAGCTCCAGCGCGTGATCGGCAGCCTACGGTGGTCCGTTGCCGATCTGAGGGGCGATCGAAACGTTCTCCCATTCGCCCTCGAACAGATGCGGCTAGGAACTCCACACCTTTCTATCGAACGCCTGTTTCGCTCAGCTCTCATCCTCGATCACGTCCCCCTGTACGACGAAGCTGAACGCCGGCTCAACGACGCCGGCGACCTTCCCGAAGGCACCGAACGCCGCATCCGCCGGTTTCGGATCCTCGGACGGGTGTGGTTCCAACACCCGGAGGCCGCGGAAGCTCTGGCCTCCCTTCCTGAACCCACCGATCGGCTCGGCCAACAACTCTCGGAGTTCGCCCTCGGCCTTCATCGGATCACAGCTCAGTCAGACGCGTGCATCGCTTTCGCGGAGTTTCTGGGCAGCCTGGCGCCGTCAAACCAGATTTACCGCGCGCTCGGCCGGATAAGGCTCGCGGAGGTCGATCCGGATGCCCAAAACTCGGAACGGTGGGCTGCACTCGCTGCCTCCGATCTCTCCGGTCTCCCCCCCGATCACCCGCTACGACGGCGCCTGATCAATCGTGTTTCTGGTGGTAGCCGCTGAGGCTGGTAAAATCAGCCACCACGGGTTCGCCCTCGTCATTTTCGTACTCCACGTGGGTCAGCACCGACACATCGTGTCGCTCCCAACCGTCAACCCACGTTACTAATTTGGTCGACGTCTTCCACCCGTCGATCAGGTTCCCGGAGTTGACGTTGTCCATCGTCTGAAGATCGGATTCGGTCAAGTTGGCCAGGTACTCCCAATGGTTTTCCTCCACTTCGTTCACGATCGTGGGCGTGCCATCCCTCTCGATAAAGTAGGCGCCCATCCCCCCGTCCTCGTCGACGTATACCCCTTCAAGGAACGCCACCTCCTGCGTCCACGATCCACCGTCCATGCTGTCCACGATGTCCGCCAGGGCGCGGTCGTCCTCCAGGCGGGGGTTGCTGCCGATCACCTGGTCGGTCCAGGCGTACAACGCCACCGGAGCATCGCTCTCATCCAGCCCAAACATCTGCCACTCTCCCAAAAAGGTACCCACGATCCGCTCTTCCACGAACGCGAGCGCCTCTGCTCCGTAGACCGCCTCCACGTCCGAGTCTTCCGGCGACGTGCAGGCCAGGGCCGCGAGCAACAAAAACATATGTCCCCCCGGGCAAGCGTACCATCGCGCTACCCCAGCGCCTTGCCAAACCACGCCGCGGTCACCGAACAATATTGTTCGAAACAACCGTACTATCCGACATCTCGTGACTTGAAGCGCAGCTTCCCCTGTCATACAACCTCATCAGGAGGGAGCATGCGCTCTGAAACCCATCGACGTGCCTTGATCGCTGCCGCGCGGATCGCCGCGGGAGCCGCCATTTTGGGGGCCTGCAGCGGCCCCGCTGAAGTGCCTCCGGAGACCACCGTGGTTTCCGAGCCCACCGAGGCACCGGCGAACCCCGTACCCGCTCCCACCCCAGAGGAAGTTCTCGCCTGCACCGAAATGGTCGACAAAGCGGATTTCAAAGCGGAACCCTTAGCCGCCGAGCTGCTCGCCTGCTGCAGCACCCTGGCTGAGGACGCTGACAACCGTGCGGTGGCGGGCACGCTCTCCCAGCAATTCCCCCACCGCAACGAATGTTGCAGCGCCCTCAACTGGGGCGGAAGCATGGCCTGCACCCCTTGGGGCCCCCCGAATCCACCCACCATGGCCACCGCATGAACCTCGATCTCACCGCCGAAGCGCGCCCGCTTCGCCCACAGGTGCACGCCCTCGACTCCCTTCGGAAGCCGGCGATCGCCACCTGGAAGGGCCGGATGATCAACGAACACGGCTCCGCGCGCGTGTTTGAGGGGCTAGCCGAACAATTCGATCGGCTCGGCGCCGGTTGGGAAACGGCCGCCAAAGAGTGCCGCACCTTCGCGGCAGAGGAGCGGCACCATGGCGCTCAGTGCGGCGCCGTCGCGGAAGCGTTGGGAGGGATCGCCGTCGCCGAAATCGGCGAGCCGCCGGTGTATCCCCTCCACTCCGACGTAGGTGGGATCGAAGCCACCGCACGAAACCTCCTGTCGATCGCCTGCATGTCGGAGACCGTTGCCGTCGCCTTGATCGCGGCCGAGCGCGAAGAAATGCCCGACGGGGAGCTGCGGGAGCTGTTGACCCGGATTTGGGCCGACGAATGCGGCCACGCGCGCTTTGGGTGGGCCACGCTTCCGAAGTTGTTGGAAGCGGGGGATCCAGGGTTGAGGGACCGGCTTCGGCCGTGGTTGGCGGTGGCGTTAGCGCACTTGGAGTCCCACGAACTCGCGCACCTTCCGATGGACGCCATCGGAAGTTCACCGGAGGCGTCGGCGCTGGGCCTGTGCAGCGGACCGGACGCGCGGGTGCTGTTTTATGACACCGTCGAGCATGTGATCTTGCCGGCGTTGGAAGCGCAGGGGCTACCCGCGAAAGCAGCATGGGAGGAGCGGATTCGCGCCGAACCGTAATCCGCCGAGCTACCTACTCCTCCATACACAACAGCCCGGCAAACGTCAGGTTGCACTCCAGCATCTGCATGCTGGCGGGAACGTCCAAGAGGGCCGTATTGACCATCGCATCGCTGATGTTGGCCTGTCCCGTAGTGGCGGTCCAATTGCCGCAAGTGTTGAGGCCCACCGAATCCATATCCTGCGCACCCGACCAAACCCGAGGACTGCCGCCATATTGACTGCCGTCCGCCAGCATGTTCGCCGCTGTCTGCCAATAGTCGTCATCGAAGAACGCGGCGGCGGTGGGAGCCAAGGGAACCCCGTCCACGCGAACCCAAGGCAAGCCGTTGGTGTCAAACCGCGATCGGATCGATGCCGTGGTGGTGGCCAGGGCTGCGAGGAAGGTGCGACCTCCGCCAATACCTGCGTTATCGGCTTCCAACTGGCATTGTGCGTCGGCCGCTGCGAGCCCACCACCTACAGGGAACGCTTGGGATAAGAACGCGATCCGGCCCGTGACGGGCTCGGGCGGCTCCAGCGTGAGGGTATGGTCCACGCCAAAACACATCAGCGGCTGGTTCGCCGCGCACCCCGAAATGGTGACGTGGTTCCGGTAGCCAAAACCGATGGCGCTGGCTTCCCCCAACTGCGGGAAAATGCCTGTACCTAGGGAATCCGTCCAGTCCGCGCAGTTGGAGGTGCCCGCCGAGTCGCCCGTCCATACCAGCCGCTTCACGACCGTCCCCCCGAATTCATTGACCCGGAGCGGGTAGTAGTTCAAACCGTCGTTCAGGTCGGCCACATCGCTCGCCACGAACTTGCCGTCCGGCCGGACCCATCCGGCCGCCGATCCCAGTCGGCTGGTCGCGTCGACGCCATTGGTGCTCAACAGGGCGACATAGGTGCCTGGAAGGCTCGCCGCATCGGCCGCGTCTTGGCATTTTTGGTCGGCGCCCGCCAAGCCACCGAGGTTGCCATTGTATGGGGTGGAAGTAATAAAGGCGTAGTTGACCGTCATGGCGATGTCGGTATCGGAGACGTCCGTGTCCACCACGTCCGTATCCGAAACATCGGTGTCCAGAGCATCCGTATCCGAAACATCCGTGTCGACGACATCGGTGTCAACCCCATCCGTGTCGGAAGTGTCGGTATCTCCCAGATCTGTATCCGGGGCATCCGTATCCGAAAGATCCGTGTCGGCGACGTCCGTATCCACCACATCCGTATCCGAAACATCCGTGTCCGCGGTATCCGCTGGATCATCGGTTTCCGATGGTCCATTGCACGCTCCCAACATCAGGGCGGCGGCGGCCAGCAGCGGGGGAACAACAGGGAAAACACGGGTGCGCTTCATGGGGACTCCTGGGCGCGAGTGTACACCACTCGCGAACGTTCCGGCGTCGACGTCCACTGGTGTCCAACACCTTGCGGTACGAAGGGATCGGCGTCGTCGGCGCTCTCGCGTGGTGGGGCGGGGTGGGATCTCCGTGGTCAACACGACCAACGGTCTCGCATACGCGATCGGCACGGTGGAAGACTTCAACGATGAGGGTCTTTCCATTCCGGTGATAGGCGAAACCCTACTCCGGCGACGCATTCCGGGCGAGGCTCAAGTACGTCCGATAGGGCTGCCCCGACCCGTTCTTGGTCGCATAAGCGATCACCGGAGGTGCCCCCGCAAACTCGACATCGATCGGCTCCCCGCCGATCAGGATGTCACCTTTCTCGGCGCCCTTCGCGCCCGCGAGCGCCACACCGCCCTCGTCGTCCACCATAAATGCGCCGGAAAACCCACCCTTGACCAGGGTTTCTTGCTTGCCCTTCTTGTCGACTGCGCTCTGTAGCTGAACCTTGCCGCCGAAGTCCTCTCCGATCGGATCGGCCGCAAACTCCACTTGGTTCGCGAACACCGCCAGCACCTCGTCATCGAAGCTCAATTCGAAGGTCTCCGCCAACTTGGGATTCGCCACGCCCTTTTCGATCGGGGTGACGGTGATCTTGGTGCCGGTCGGCAGATCGGTCGAGCGCTCGGACCACGCAGCGACCGACACATTGAGCTGGCCGTCCTCCTCCTGGTGTAGAACCACAGAGCTTCCACCGTTGTTGACCGACAACTGGTACACGGTCGTGCGGGGCACCGCGATCAGCGGCTTGGCCAGCGCTCCATTGACGCGAACCTCGACCTCACTCCCTTCGGCCCACATTGGGAAAAAGGCCTCGGCGGCGACCACTTGGTAACTGTTGACGGGGATCGCGAGGGTCTCGCCACCGGCGACCTCCACTTGGGCATCCACCGGCAGTGCATCCCCGAAGCTCCAGCCGTCGGAGGTCACCACCACCATCGAACAGTCGTCGCCAAAATACTTGCCCTTTTCGCAGTAAGTGGTCCCTCCCTCTTGCCCTTTGAACATGACGGTGCCATCGGCGTGAACCTGATCGCTGATCAGGGCAACGGTGGTGAACGGATCCTCGTCCACGGCCAATGCGGTTCCGGCACTGCCGCCGCTGCCCCAACCGCTGATTCCGCAGGGGAGTCCCAGCTTCGCCCTCACGCTGTCCACTTTCTCACCGTCGGCATTCCACGCCGCTGCCCTGACTTCCACCAAGCCGACCGCCTCCAACGTGAGGTCGCCCTCCCATACGGCCACGATCTCGTCCCAACCCACCTCGGCGCTGTATTCCCACGAACTTCCGGTGGTGGTGCATTCCCCGGTCACCTTGTCGCAGGTCGTGTATTCGTCGCTTTCCAGCACCGTCACGTCGGCGTAGGCCACATCGTAGGCGTCCGCACCGTTCAAGGTGAACGTCAGCTCATAGCCGCTTGCCCCGGGATAAACATCCGCTGCCAATACCTCAATGTCCAATCCCTCTTTGGCGCTACAACCCTGCTTCGCATCGCAGGCCGGCGCGTCTTTGGAGTACAAAACCACCGAGCCATCCGCGCTCAGCGTTCCGAAAAACGACATTCTCGCTGCACTGGACGCATCGTACAGCGTCAACGTGAGGTTCGCCGACGACGCCGGCAGCGCCTTGATCGCCGCCGAACCGTGCAAACGGGAGTCGACCTCCACCAAGTTCACCCGTTCCTTGCCCAACTCCGAACTCACGTCGGCCACCACGTCCGCCACGCTGCCATCCCCATCCGTCGTCACCACCACCGTCCGGGCGACCGACGTTTTACGGCGACCCACCTTCACGATCGTGTCCATGGCCTGCGCCTCGGGGGCGGTCAGGGCGAGGGCAAGAACGGGGGCGAACAGCATGGGGGGCTCCTGTACGGGTGCCGCGATGTACCCGAAAGGGTTTACAACCGCACCCCTTATTGCGAGCAACGTCCAGGCCCAGGGTTCCGGGCCGAGGAACGCTCAGGGCCCCACCCGAGGAACGCTCAGGGCCCGACCCAAAGCGCCATGGCGACATTGTCGAGGTAGGCGTCGGGGCCCAATTTGATGAACTTCACCCGGACCCCTTCGACCACAAACCCCAGTCGCTCGTAGAGTGCTATCGCCCCGCGATTCGACGAACGAACGTGGAGCGTAATCTTCTCAAGCTTGGGGTTGGACCTGGCCCATTCGATGAGGTGTGTCATCAGGGCCGTCCCGAACCCCTTGCCCTGATGGCCCTCGTGGACCGCGATGGTCAAATCCGCGACGTGGGCGGTGACTTCGAGCTTAAACGGCTCCAGAAGGGCGTGGCCAACGATGTCGCCGTTGGATTCGATCACAACGAACCTGCCCGTTTCGCCATCGGCCAGGGCCGCGATCTTCGCTCGAAAAGCATCGTCGTTGATCTCGTGGGGAAGCGAAGCCAGTCGCCCTGGGATCTTCGTAATTTCTCGCTGTGCAGCGGCCAGGACCGGCGCGTCCTCCACGGTAGCCGGCCGGATTCGCGTGTTTGACATGTTGGCTCCACGTGGCGACCTGTCGTCGCGCCTTCTTAGCTCGGTGGTTACCATGGAGCCCAGCCGAGGCGGAGAAGTACAGTATCGGTACAAGGGCTGCCCAAGGACCGAACGATGTTCAATCAACCGACGGGCGACGAAGAAACCGACGATGATCCCAACCTACGCCGCCTACGCCGTTGTGGTCGATGCAACAACGGTCAGATGCACTGCCAAGCGGTCACCGAATTTCGACTGAATGGCGGTGACGCGGGCCGTACCTACCAGTTTCTGTGCACCTCCTGCGGCCACTCGGTGCAAGACCTCAACCGGCTGCGGATCTTGCACACCGGTGTCATCGCGGTGACTTCGGTTTCTCTTTCATTGATCTTATTGGGCC
>SXGT01306389.1_pt1 | contig 20330 bp, 16 predicted proteins | sample 3176221 | NCBI WGS metagenome assembly SXGT01 (sample SAMN11356862, study PRJNA531348) | freshwater metagenome | isolation source: freshwater sample F1-120 | place: China: Fuxian Lake, Yuxi | collected 2017-12-25
CCGTACTGCTCCCGACACAAGATCGCGCCGGAGCGTGGACCGCGCAATGTCTTGTGGGTGGTGAACGTCACCACGTCGGCGTGCGGCACCGGGCTCGGGTGCGCGCCGCCGGCGATCAGTCCGGCAATGTGCGCGGCGTCGACCATCAACAGGGCTCCGACCTCGTCGGCGATTGCACGGAACGCCGCGAAGTCGATCGTGCGCGGATACGCGGTCGCGCCGGCGATGATCAGCTTCGGTCGTTCCGCGTTCGCGAGCCGGGCGATCTCGTCGTAGTCGAGCTGTTCGGTGGTCTCGTGCACCCCGTACGCGGTGAAGTCGTACATCCGACCCGAGAAATTCACGGGCGAACCGTGGGTGAGGTGACCACCTTGGTCGAGGCGCATGCCCATGACCTTGTCGCCCGGCTGGAGCAACGCGAAGAACACCGCCATGTTCGCGTTGGCACCCGAGTGTGGTTGCACGTTCGCATAGTCGGCACCGAACAACGAGCACGCGCGATCACGGGCCAGATCCTCGGCATCGTCGACGACGTAGTTACCGCCGTAGTACCGCTTGTGCGGATACCCCTCGCTGTACTTGTTCGTGAGAACCGATCCCTGTGCCTCGATCACGGCTCGCGAGGTGAAGTTCTCGGACGCGATGAGCTGGATGGTCGTGTTCTGACGCTCGAGTTCGCGTTGGATGATGGAAAACAGCTGCGGGTCGGATTGTTCGAGCGGCGATGTCATGACGGCGGCACGGTCCTCTCGTCGGCGCGTGGCTTCACGCGCGCGTGGATTCGGATGCTTCGATCTCGTGGATCTGTTCGACGCGGCGCTGGTGGCGGCCGCCCTCGAACGGCGTGTCGAGGAACACGGCGAGGATCTCGTCGGCGAGGCCCGGAGCCACGATCCGCCCGCCCATCGCGAGCACGTTCGCGTCATTGTGCTCACGAGCCATCCGTGCGGTGTAGAGGTCGTTGCACAACGCGGCCCGGACGCCGACGACCTTGTTCGCGGCGATCTGTTCGCCTTGCCCGCTCCCCCCGAGGACGATGCCTCGATCGGCCTCAGCCCGTGCGACCCGCCGGCCGACCTCGGCGCAGATCGGCGGATAGTCGACGCTTTCCTCGCTGTGCGTTCCGAGGTCGTCGACGTCGTGGCCGCGCTCCTTCAGGCACGCGACGAGGTGGACTTTGAGTCGGTACCCAGCGTGATCGGACCCGATCGCCACCCGCATGCCCGTGGATCATACGGGCGCGATGCTCGTATGCTCCGGCCCGTGCGGAGGAGATTCACGTCGTGGGGGCTGCTGGGGCTGATGGTGACCGCGGTCGTCGTCGGGTTCGGCCCGGCCCGGTCGCACGCGGCCACCGTCGAGGTATCGATCGACGACTTCGAGTTCTCGCCGGCCACCGTCTCGGCCGCGCCGGGCGACACGATCCGCTTCACCAACAATGGTTCGGCCGTCCATCATGTGGTCGCGGCCGACGGCAGCTTCGACTCGGGCGCACTCGGCGCCGGCGAGACGTTCTCGGTGATCATCGGGGATCGGCCGGTGCCGTTCTCGTGCGCCCGCCACGAGAACATGACGGGCACGATCGCGTTGCAGATCGTCGGAACATCGACCACTGCGCCCCCGGTCACGGCCGCGGCGACGACGGCACCTCCCGACGCGCCAACCGCGACGACTGCCGCCGAGCTCGCGTTCACCGGATCAGAACGAGGACCCTTGATGTTCGGTGCGCTGATCGCGATCGCGCTCGGCGCGACGGGGCTGGCACTCGTGGCGCGGCGCGCGACTCCGATCGGAGCGACCGTCGGCGTCGATCTGCTACCCGGAAGCGATCGCGACCGGCGACGCAATCGCGTCCGCAAACCCCCAGCGGAGTTCTAGACCGTTACCGGGGCGACGGGCGCGACGATCGCCACGCGCGCGCGACCGCGGCGATCGAATCACGGGTCCGAAGTCGAGATTCGCGATCCGGCACCGCCGACCAGTCGAGGTGGGCCGGGACCTCCACGACCGTGCGACCGGCCCGCTGCGCGGCCCGCAACAGCCCCAGCGACACGTCTCGATCGTCGATCGTCGCCAGCGCCTCCGTCACGAAATCGCGGGAATAAGCGCGAACCATGGAGGTACTCGTCGCCAGGCCGAGGCGTCGTGCGAGCAATCGGTTGGCGAGCCTCGACAACGCGAGTCGGTGGCGCGGCACGCCGGTCACACGCCCACCCGGCGCGTACGGCGACGCGATCACGATCGCCGTCGAAGGAGAACACGCCGCGACCAAACGCTCGATGTGTTCGGGCGCATAGGTGAGGTCGGCGTCGAGCGTGACGATGACGGGGGCGGTCGAAGCCTCGATCCCGGCCCGCAACGCGCCTCCCAGACCGACGTTCGTGTCGAGACCGACGATCGTCACCTGCGGTCGGCGCTCCGCGAATCGCAATGCGATCGGTCGGGTCGCGTCGACGCTGCCATCGTCGACGACGATGAGTTCGTGAGACAGGGCGGCTCGCTCGCAGAACGCTTCGATCCTGGCCAGGTTCGCCTCGAGCAGCGCCTCCTCGTTGAACGCCGGCACCACGATCGACACCCGCGGCGTCACCCGGCACGCCCCACGTCGAATTCGCGGAGCAACGCGGGACGGAGTCGTTCCGCGTGCACGCCGAGCGGCTGCACGTCGAAACGAGATCCCAGCCGCGTGAGCCAGCCCGCGACAAGCGTTCGCTTCAGCGCCCCGGGTATTCGCATCGCCGGAAAGAAGTCCAAACTGGTGACCTCGTCGCCGCCGAGCAGATCGAGCGGATGCACGAGGATCGACGGCACGATCCCGAGTCGGCGGCACAACGCCAGACCCGACGCGAAATAGCGATCGGCGACCGCAGGCGATCGCGACGCGAGATACAGCACGTAAGAAACGTGGAACGGCACCCGAGCGCCCGGGAGAACGGTCACCGGGAGTTCGAGCAGCGGGCCTGAAGGAGTGCGCCACCGATACGGCTTCAGTGGCCGCGTGGCGTCGCGCCACGATCCGAACAGTGCGGCTCGCTCGGCTCGTTGCGACGCATCCAGGTGCGAGCGACGGAAGTAGTAGGAACGTGCGATCGGCCCGACCACGGTCGGCAACGACGAGGCGTCGTAGCGATAACCGCGAGCGGCCAGCGTCTCGAGCAAGGTCGGCGACATCGCGTAGCCCGGGCCTCGAAACGCGTCGGGACGAACGCCGGTGGCCGACTCGATGGCCGCTTCCGACCGCTCGAATTCGTCGACGAGTTCGTCGGCCGTTGCCGTGTTGATCCACGGTTCGTGATGGAACGAGTGGTTCCCGACCTCGTGTCCCGCAACGACGAGCGAACGGAGCGCATCATGGTGATGCGCGAGTTCGGCGTCTTGGCCGACGACGAACCAGGTGGCGTGCACGCCGAGTTGATCGAAGAGATGCAAGCCGTGCTCGACCGCCCGGTCGAGATAGCTCGGCAACGCCTTCCAGGTCGCGTCGCCGCGGGTCTTCAAGTACGCCCACTCGTTGTCGAGGTCGAGCGACAGAGTCGCGAGCGGGCGATCGTCCACGCGCACCATCATGGCCGAGCGAGCAGCGATGCGCGGTCGATCCGGCCCCGAGCGACCAGTTCGCGGGCGGCCCATGTGCCCAATGCCACCGTCTCGTCGACGTTGAGTGTCGCGTGCACGAGGTGGGCGCTGCCGACGAGGTGGATTCGATCGCCTTCGACGGTCAGCGGCGGAACGCGCGCGCTGTACCCGACCGCCGGCACCGCGAACACGTGCCGGGCCCGCGCCACGGCGAACGCGATCAGTTCGTTCGACTCGAGATCCGGATAGACCGCACGCAACGCGCCGAGCCACTCCTCCCGCAGCTCGTCGTCGGAGCGTTCGAACAACGGGTCGTCGCTCGCCACGTACCGCGGGAGATACACCAATCCGCGACCGGCGAGATCCGCGGCGTCGACGAGCGCGCTCATGTCGACGACCGCGGTCAGCGGCGTCGGCGCCGCGAGGTAGGTCAGGTAGTGCGGCGAGACCGACCGCTCGAAGACCGCGCTCGCGCACACCACACCCATCGTGCGCACCGAGCGCAGCTGCGCCGCCGCGGTGGGGTCGAGCTGCTCCACGAGCCCTGCGGCGAACGGCGCCGCGAGTGTGACCACCACGTCGTCGAACGCACGAGCGCCCGAGTCGGTCGTCACCACAACGGCACTCTCGACGCGGTCGAGTGCCGACACTGGTGTGTCCAGCACGACGTCGACGCCTGCGGAGCGCAGTGCCTCGGCGAGACCTGCGATCGTCGTCGCGTAGCCGCCCTGCACGTAACCCATCTGCTCTCGCCGCTCGACGCCGCGTCGCGCGCCGTCGAGCCGTCGAAAGGTCGCCCACAGAAAACTCGCTGCGACATCTCGATGTTCGACGCCCAGCTTCGCCCGCAACTGTGCTTCCCAAAAGCGATCGAACGCGGCGCGACCCGACCACCGCCGAAGCCATCGATCGACCGTCGAGCGTTCGATCCGTCGCCAGTCGCGGCGCCGTGCGTTCAGCGCGATCGTGGCACCGATGCGAAGCTTCGCGACCAGGGACAGGTCGGGCAGCGCGAGGAACTCGCGCACGGTGTCGGCCCGGTGGACCGACCGTCCGTCCCAGTATCCGGTGCTCGTCGACCGGAGCTGCAACCTTTGGTCGACACCCGCGCGGCGCAGCAGCGCGCGGGTGTTGCGATCGGACGCGAGGGTTACGTGGTAGTAGCGATCCCACGTCAGGTCGCCGATCGACCACGGCGCGGTGAGCCCACCGAGTTCGGGTGCGGCTTCGAAGACCGTCACCGCACGACCCGCGTCCGCGAGTTCGAGCGCCACCGCGATTCCGAGCATTCCACCGCCGACGATCGCGACGGACTGACGGCGGCTCACAACTCGGCGACGGTACCGCTCACGAGTTCGTACGAGCGACCGCAACTGGCGCAGACCAGTTCGCCGACCGGTATCGGTGCGCCCGGCGCCCACCGCCGAACCGGTTCGCCGCACCGGCACACGACGGCGATCACCCGAGCCGGATTGCCGACCGCCAAGAGATGGTCGCCGATCGAGCGAGTCACGACCGCTCCCATTCCGATCATCGCGAAGCGTCCGATCGCCACGCCCGGACCGATCCGCGCGCCCGCGCCGATGGTCGCGCCGTCGCCGACGCGTGTGTCGAGCGTGTCGGGCCCCGGCGCACTCGACCGAAGTTGTTCGAGCGCGGGGTCGGTCGCGCGCGGGTAACGATCGTTCGTGAACACCGCGCCCGCGCCGACCATGACGCCGCGGCCGAGCACAACGCCCGTCGGGAGATACACCATGGCGTTGATCTTGCAGAGGTCGCCGACCACGACACCGGGACCGAGATACGACTTCTCGCCGACGATGCAGTCGCTTCCGACCCGCGTGTCCGGGCCGCGCAGGTGCGCATGATCCCAGATCGACGTCCGCGGCCCGACCTCGACGCCGACTTCGATGATCGCGGTCGGGTGGATCGAGGAGTCGTTCACGAGACGAGTTCGACTCGGCGCGGCGGCTGCACCGGTACGAACGCTTCGAGTTGCAGTGACCGGTACGCGGCTTCGATCACCTCGACGGACGCGATCGCGTCGTCGGTTCCGACCGCGAGCGGCTCGCGGCCGTCGACGGCCGCCACGAAGTTGCGGAGTTGATCGCCCATTGCCGCCAGCTTGTCGTAGCCCTGCCCGAATCGCACCCAGTCGCCACCGTCGACGCGCACACGCGACTCCCGCCAGCCGATGTCGATCGCACCGTCGGTGCCGTGGACACGCATGAACCAGGGTTCGTCGATCGCGAGACTCCACGACAGTTCGATGCGACCCGTGGCGCCGGCTTCGCTACGCGTGAGGATCTGCGCGTTGTCTTCGACGTCGATCGGCTGCATGCGCGGCCCCTCGAGCGCCATGACTTCGGAGATCGGGCCGGCGAACCATCGGACGAGGTCGACCGAATGCGTTCCGTTGTCGATGATCACGCCTCCGCCCGACCGGTCCGGGATGGCATTCCAGCGGTCGCGCATGTCGACGACGGCGGCGAAGGTGTTCTCCACGAGTACGGCGTCGCCGATCTCGCCCGCGAGGACCTTTCGGCGCGCCTCGGCGACGTCGGCGGCGAACCGGAACTTCGCCGCCATCGACAAGAGCGCGCCCGACTCGCGACCGGCGCGCACGAGCGCGTGCGCGCTCGCGGACGACAGCGTCAGCGGTTTCTCGCAGAGCACCGAGACCCCCCGAGCCAGGAAATCTCCGGCGATGTCGGCGTGGGTGTCGGGCGGTGTGCACACGATGACGGCGTCGAAGTCACCGACGCGGAGGAGTTCTCGATAGTCGTCGAAACTCGGGATGCCGAACGATCGGACCGCGCGTTCCGCTGCTTCGGCATTGGGGTCGGCCACCGCGACGAGCACCGCTTCGTCGGGTCGGGTGCCGCCGAGGAGGCGCAAGTAGGTCTGGGCGATGCCGCCGGCACCGACGAGCGCGAGTCGAACGGCGCTCATGCGGCGCTTCGCAGTCGATCGGCCGCGGCGCCGATCGCGTCGACCACGGCTTGCGCGTGCGCAGTGCTGTATCGCTCGTTCCAGGGGAGCACGAGCACGCGTTCGAGCCCCGCGAACGTGCCGGGGAAACGCGACGGGTCGTAGTCGACGGCGTCGGGGCGCGCCAGGGTGAACGGCCAGCGGCTCGACCCGAACGTGCGCTGTTCGGTAAACACGCGCGTCGCGAACGCGGGCTTCTGGATGTAGCGAGGCGCGGACTGCACACCGTCGAGGCGGAGCTCGACCGCGAGTCCGACCGAACCTCCAGGGATCACTTCGGGATCGACGTCGAGCGCGAACTTCCAGTAGGTGTGTCGGTCACCGGATCGCACGACGGGGACTTCGAGTCCGGCGATCGACGCCAGGCCCGCGGATGCGACCGAAGCGCTGGCACACCGCGCCGCGACCATGTCGTCGAGCTTGGCGAACTGCGTGTGTCCGACCGCGCCCTGCAATTCCGACAGCCGAGCGTTGAGGGCGAGGAACTCGTGATCGGGACCGGCTTCGCCGTACGGCCAGGCCTTGTTCACCCAGAGACGAACCCGTCGTGCCAGCGCGGCGTCGTTCGTGACGACGATGCCACCCTCGCCGGTCGTGAGATGTTTGCCTTGCTGCAGGCTGAAGCATCCGAGGTCGCCGACGGTGCCCGCCAGCCGACCGGAGGACTCCGTGAGCCAGGCTTGCGCGGCGTCCTCGATGAGCGCGACTCCAAGGCGATCGCAGAGCGCGCGAAACGCTGCCAGGTCGCAGGGAGCGCCGAAGAGGTGCGTGACGATCACGGCGCGGGTGCGCTCGGACCACACCGCTTCGACCGATTCGGGTGTGACGAGCAGGCTGTGCGGATCGACGTCGGCGAACACCGGGATCGCGCCCTGGTAGAGCAGCGGGGCGAGACCGCCCATGTCGGTGATCGACGTCGTGATGATCTCGTCACCCGGCTCGGGGTCGACCGCCGCGACGGCGGCGTGGATGGCCGAAGTGCCCGACGAGGTGGCGATCGCGTGCGCGACCCCGAGGCGATCGGCCACCGCCTGTTCGAGGCGGGCCACGTGTTTGCCTTTGGTGCTGGTGAGCGTTCCCGAGGCGATGACCTCGGCGAGCGCTTCGAGTTCGGCGGCACCGAAACTGCGACCGGAGGCATCTTGGTCGGACGGCAGCGAGACCAAGCGCGGCGCGCGGTCGTCGTCGGTGCTCACGCGGCCTCCCCAGCCATCCCCGGAGCGTGGTCGATTACCACGCAGAGTGGTTGGATTCTATCCCGGGCACCATTGATCTGTCACGTGCACGGCAGCCAAGCGCGGTCGTGTGACGGATGCGCCCAGTCGGCCGGATCGCCCTCGGTGCTTCGCCCGTACGCTGCGGAGATGGTCGAACCGAACGCCGTCGCGCCATCCGGTCGCGACGTCGTCGTACTCGGGACTCGACCGGAGGTGGTCAAGCTCGCTTCGCTGATCAGCGCCCTGGGTGACGATGCGTTCGTTGTCCACACCGGTCAGCACTACGACCCCGAGCTGGCCGGCGCGTTCGGCGGTCGGATCGGGCTCGCCCGGCCGGATGTCCAGCTCGACGTCGGCGGGGCTCGTCGCAGCGAGCAGATCGGCGCCGCGACGCGGGCCCTCGTCGATCTGCTGAGCGGCCGCGGTGCACGGAGTGTGACCGTGCAGGGCGACACGAACAGCGCGCTCGCGGGCGCGCTTACCGCGCAACAGCTCTCGATACCCCTCGTGCACGTGGAGGCCGGACTTCGGAGCAACGACCGCGCGATGCCCGAGGAACACAACCGCATCGTGATCGACCACCTCAGCACGCTCGCGTGTGCGCCGACGCAACACGCCGCCGACACGCTGCGCGCAGAACTGCAAGCACACTCGCCGACGAACATCGTCGTCACCGGTAACACCGTGGTCGACGCGCTCGTCGCCTCACCGCCGTCGGAGACGACGGTCGTCGCGGCGCTGCGCAAGCATCGACTCGATCGCGACAACTTCGTGCTCGCGACCTTGCACCGACCTGAGAACGTCGACCGCGACGAACGCCTCGTCGAGCTGCTCTCGGCACTCGACACCGCGGACGCCGACGTCATCCTCCCACTGCACCCAAGAACCCGAGCGCGCCTCGGCGACCGATCCTTCGACGGCCGGCTGCGCATCGTCGACCCGCTCCCCCATGCTGAGTTCCTCGCGCTCCTCAGCGCGTGCGCGGTGTGCGTCTCCGACTCGGGGGGCATCCAAGAAGAGGTCAGCGTGCTCAAGCGCCCGGTGATCGTCGTCCGTCGTAGTACCGAACGCCCCGAAGTGCAGGGCACGTTCGCGACCCTCACGCCGACCGTCGACGAACTCCGGACCGAACTGGCGCGCCACCTCGCCGATGTCGCCGCCATCCACGCGCGCCTCCGCGACATCCCAACGCCCTACGGCGACGGCCACGCCGGTCGACGAATCGCCACCGCAATCGCCGCGCTCCCCACCCCAAACGCGTACCGGCGTCACTAGTGCGCGACATGTTGACCGGTAGTGACGCCGGTACGCGAAGTCAGGGGCGCCACACGGCGGCGGTCTGGGTTGCGGTCGTCGTCCACGAGAGGCGGCGGACCTCGGCGAGGCCGGCGGCCGCGAGTTCCCGACGCTGATCGCCATCGGCGAACAGCTCCCGCAGGCGCGCCGCCTGCGCGTCGACATCGCCGATCGGTACGAACGAGATCCCCGTCGGCGCGACATCGGGGAGCGCGCCGACCCGGGTGGCCATCACCGTTGCCCCGCTCGCCAGCGCTTCGATCGGTGGTAGCCCGAATCCCTCGTAGCGCGACACGTATGCGACCACGGTCGCCGCGGCGTAGAACGCGGCGAGGTCGGCATCGTCGACGTAGCCGAGCGCGTGCGCACCGTTCGGCACGTCGACCGTTTGCACGGCACCGCCGACCAACATCAGCGGCACCCCCGCCGCCCGACACGCCGCCGCAAGGGTCGTGACGTCCTTGCGCGGTTCGAGATTGCCGACGTGCAAGACGAAGTCGCCCGGCAGTGCGAATCGGCGGCGGACTCGTGCGATGTCGTCGGCGGTCGGCGCGTGCAGGAACGGTCGTGGGGCCTCGTGCACGACGACGCTGTCGCGTCCGAATCGGGTGCGGATGCGTTCGGCCGTGAACGCAGAGACCGCGATCAGTGTGTCGGCTCGGCGGCACGCGACCTCGACCAGTCGACGTTTGACGATGCCCGACTTCCCGAACGCCCACGGTGTGTCGAGTTGGGCGAGATCGTGGATCGTCGCAACCCGACGAGCGCCGGCCGCCACCACCGGGACGTCGACGTCGAGCCCGTGGACGACCTCGAATCCCCGCGTCGGCACGAGGCTTCGGATCTTGCGTCGCAACCCCGTGTCGGCCCGTGTCGCACGAACCGCGAGCGACCGCGGCACCGACGCGGCGACCTGCTGGTCGACGATCGCCGTCACCGCGCAGTTCTCGAGGGCGCCGGGTTCGAGCTCCCCGAACGCGCGCAGAAGCTCGCGGATGTAGGTCTGCACGCCGCTGCCGCCCTCGAACAGGGCGGTCGCGTTCAGGCCGACTCTGGTCGTGCCGCGGTGAACGCGATCGTCGCCAGCAGCCATAGGAAGAACTCGTTGGGGAAGATTTCGAGCCAAGTCGCGACCAACGACGCGACCATCGCGCCAACCACGTTCGCCGACACACCGATGGCGAACGCCCGATCGGGCCTCGCCATGCGACGTTCGGCTCCGATCAACGTGACGACGATGCTCACCAACACGAAGAGGTACAAGAACAGGCCGGGCACTCCGATCTCGTAGATCGCCTTGAAGTACTGGTTGTCAGGTTGATAGAGCTGTTCGAGGTTGATGGAACCCTGCACCTCGAGCAACTTCTCGGCGGAGGCACCGGTCGTGCCGATGCCCCGCCCGAACGGGGCGTCGAGCAACTTGGTCAGGTTCGAACCCCAACCCACCGTCCGATCATTGAAGCTCTCACCTTGGAACGCGGACGCGCTGAACGTTCCGGGAAGTGCCAACAGACCCAGCAGCGCGAATGGGGCGGGAATCAGCAGCGCCCGATATCGGCGAACCGCCAACACGACGAGTCCCACGCCGAGCGCCAACCACGCCCCGCGCACGAAGGTGAATCCGAGCGCGAGCAGGACGATCGGCATCGTCGCGAGAAACAGTTGGTTGCGCGGCCGCTTGAGATCGTCGAGTGCAACTGGAATGCCGACCAGTAACACCAGTGTCAGGAAGAACGCGAAGTTGAACGGCGTCGGAAAGGTCGAGATCGAACGGAGGTACGCGCCGGTGAATCGGATGTTCTGGTTGTACTCGTACCCCCACGCATTCAAGGTCTCGTGGCCGATGCTCTGCTGCGCGATCCCGTAGATCGACGTCAACAAGCCTGCGGCCATCAGCAACGAGACGACGCGATCGCGATCGCGTTCGTCGAGCGGCGCGAGCCATGCGGCGACGGCGGCAATCAGCCAGAAGTAACCGACCTTCAAGCCGATCGCAGCCTGAATCGGCGACGTCATCACCGCCACGACAACCGCCGACACGAGCCCCAAGCCGAGATAGGCGACCACGGGCCCGGCGAACATCGGGCGCTCCCGTACTCGGCCCTTGTTGTAGGCACTCATCAGAGCCCAGGCGAGCGTGAAGATCGCCAGGGCTTCCTTCCAGCCCTCGATGAACGGCGGGCGGCCCGGCACGACCAGCAACAGACCGTTGAACGGCACGAGCGCGACGAGCAACAAGATGCCACGTTGCGGTCGGGCCGCGATCGCGAGCAGCGCAGGGGCGGCCACGGCGGCGAAGAACAACCAGGGCGTCGCCTCGACCAGGGCCGTTGCGGTCGCGCCGGTCGCGCCCTCGCTGATCATGAGGCCCAGCGCGCCGATCACGAGCGCAGTGAGCGCGCTCAGCGCGAGGAACGGACCGCGCCGCACGACCCGCGGCGTCGTCCCGACCGACTCCATCAGAGCGAGGGTACCGGACAGTGCAGATCCGTCAGGGTCGCCGACACGGGCCGTGACGTTGTGCACTCGGTGGTCATGGCGCGGCGTGAGTGACCCGGGTTCGAGCGACCCTCCCCCTACACTCCGCCGCCGTGGATCTCGCCGATCATCTGCGGGTCATCGCCGCGAATTGGTGGCGCATCCTGCTCGTCACCATCATCGTCGGCGCGGGCGTGTTCACCTACACGAACACGCTCGACCCGACGTATCAGGGCCAGATTCTGATGAACGTGTCCGTACGCGACGTCTTCGAGAATCTCCAGGTCAACGAACAACAACTGATCTTCCGCGCTGGGCTGTACGCCCGCACGGTCAACGACGAGTCGATGGCCAACGCCGCGCTCGACTTCGAGCTGGACGCTTCCAACTTCGGCGACCCGATTCGAACCGACTCTTACACCGTCCGCGACAAATACGGGCTCGACGCCAAAGCGGCGCTCGCGGCCATCTCCACAACGACGACCGATCAGAACGGTTTGCTGCTCATCAAAGGTACGGGTGGCTCTCGAGCGGAGGCCAAGGACATCACCGAGGCGTTCACCTTCGCGCTGATCGAGAACAACCGCGATCAGCAGGCTGCGATCCGGGACCAAGACCTCCTCGTGATCAACACCCGCATCGAAGAACTCCAAGCTGCGATCGATGCCGAACTCGACAAGCCGGTGGCCGAGCAGGACCAGGGCCTGATCGACGTCCTGAACCGCGAGATCTCCGACAAGCGGGCGGATCGAGTGGTGATCGGCGGCCGGACGATCATCGATATCGCGCCAGTCGGTTTCGCCGCGGCAGTCGGCGACGAGCCGATCGCGCCCCGCCCGCTGTTCTATTCGATCTTCGCCGCACTGTTCGCGATGTTCATCACCGCCGAGCTGTTCGTCTTACGGCGAGCGCTCTCCGACCGATTCGGACGAACGCACGACATCGAAAGCATCACGGCGTTCACCGGGCTCCCGGTGCTGGCGCAGATCCCGCGTGGCCGCGGGCCCGAGATCGTCGAAGCGTTCCGTACGCTGCGGACGAACCTCATGTTCCTCGGAGGCTCCGGCCGGCCTCGAACGATCGCGCTCGTGAGCCCGAACCCCGGCGCGGGCAAGTCGTTCGCGGCAATTCACCTCGCGGAGTCCGCGGTCGCAGTCGACGCGGCGGTCGTGCTCGTCGACGCCGACCTGCGCCGTCCGGTGTTGCATCAGCGGCTTCGGGTTCCCCGTGAGCCCGGACTCTCCGACGCGTTGCGCGGCACGCCGCTCACCGACGTCGTTCACCGCGTCGAAGGCACACCCAACCTGCTCGTCATGCCCAGCGGAAGCCCGGTCAGCGACACGGTCGGCGTGCTCGGCGGCAAGGCGTTCCGCCAGATCCTCGACGCGTTGGACTCAGCCGAACTGGTGGTCGTCGACACGCCACCCGGAGCCGTCTACTCCGACGCACTCGCCGTATCGGCACAGTGCGACGCGGCGCTGCTCGTCCTCGACGCGAAATCGACCCGACGTCGTGCCGCCAAACAACTCATCGAAGGGCTCGAACGAACCGGCGCAACGCTCATCGGTGTCGTCGTGAACGGCGCACAATTGAGCCGTCGCGACACGTATGAGCGAGCCTGAGGCCACGCGAACGCCCGCGCCCACCCCGCGGATTGCGATCGTCCACGAGAAGTTCACCGTCGACGCGGGCGCAGAACGATGCATCGAAGCGCTGCACGACATCTGGCCGCAGGCTCCGATCTTCACGACCGTCTGCGATCCTTCGGTACTGGCGCCGACGCTGCGCGCCGCTGACATCCGGACCTCGTCGTGGCTCCAGCGGATGTATCGCGGCGGCGATCGGTACGCCCACTTGTTGCCGTTGCTCGCGCCGGCGCTCGCCCGGCACGATCTGAGCGACTTCGACGTGGTGATCACCAGCCATCACGCGTTCGCGAACCGGATCCGAGTCGCTCCCGGAACCCGAGTCATCGCGTACACCCACACGCCGGCTCGCTGGATCTGGGATCCGGCGATGCGCGTCCACGAGGTCGGAGGTCGAGCCGGCCGCGCCGCGCTGGGCGCGTTCGCCGCGACCCAACGGAGGCCCGACCGCCGCGCGGCGGTGCGACTCGACGCCGTCGCCGCCAACTCCACCGAAGTCGCGCGTCGCATCGAACGGTGGTGGGGCCGTACGAGCGAAGTCATCGCACCGCCCGTCGACGTCGACTTCTACACGCCCGACGAGCGCGCAACCAAGAGCGAAGCATTTCTGTTGGCCGGACGACTCGTTCCCTACAAGCGACCAGAAGTGGCCGTCGCCGCCGCGACCCTTGCCGGCGTGCGGCTCGTCGTAGCCGGGGTCGGCCGCGCGCTGGACCGCTGTCGAGCCGTGGCCGGACCGACGATCGAGTTCGTACCCGAAGTCTCCCGCGACGAGCTCCGTACCTTGTATCGCGAGGCGCGCGCCCTGCTGTACCCGGGAATCGAGGACTTCGGCATCATGCCGGTCGAGGCGCAGGCCTGCGGAACACCGGTGATCGCGCTCGACGCCGGCGGCGCGCGTGACACCGTCGTCGACGGCGTCACCGGAATCCGCTACGCGACCGTCGACGACCCGGTCGTGTCGCTCGCCCGGCACCTCGCGTCGTTCGACGACGCCGCGTTCGACGCGACACGGATCCGAGCGCACGCCGAACACTTCTCGGTTCCGCGTTATCGCGACCGAGTTCGCGACCTCGTCGCTCGCACGATCGAGCGTGGCTGATGCGCATCGTCCTGGTCGTCGCGGCGATCGATCGTCCACCCGAACCCGCGATCGTCGATGCGATCATCGAGGCGGCGCACGATCACGCGACGTTGACCGTTGCCAGCCCCCCAGGGCAGATCGCCGATGTGGCGCGCCTTCATGGCGTCGAGCACATCGTGACCGACGATCTCGAGCCCCTCAGTGCGGGACTGCTGGCGAGAATCGGTTCACGTCGCCGCGCGCGACGGGTCGGTCGGCACCTCGCCCCGGTCTTCGCACAAGCCGACCACGCGGTCGTTGTCGGTTGCGAGGCACTTCCCGCGTTGTCTCCGTTGCGGCGCTCGGTCGGGGTCACGCTCGTGCAACCCGCGGTCGTCCTCGGTTCGCGACGTTGGATCCTCGCTCGCCATCGCGGTCGAATCGACCGGATCGTCACCAACGACGCCCGTACCGCGTTGGTGTTCGGTGGATTGGCGCCCGAGATCGCGATCGCCGACGATCCGACAGAGTTGGGCGCCACGGTGATCGTCGGTCTGAGCGAACACGACTCGCCGAGCCGCGAGCGAGCGGTCGTGTTCGCGGTACCCGACTATCTCCCCTCGCTCGGGGGAACGACACGCCAGGCCCGCAATCAGGCGCTCGGAGTTCGCGACGCCGGACAGCGAGCGATCGTCGTCACCCAACGGATCGACCGTCGGTGGGCCAAGCGCCAACGGGTCGATCGCATCGAGGTGGTGCGGATCGGTCCATCGTCTCGACATCGCTTCGCCATGAAATTCTTCGTTGCGCGTGCAGCGCTCTGGATGCGAGGTCATCGCGACGAGATCGGCATCGTCAACGCGGTCATGTATCCCGATCTCGCCGTCAGCGCCGCGCTCGCGGGGCTCAGCCGGTACGCGGTCGTCTGCTGGGCGGGGCTCGGCGACGCGACCGACACACTCGGTCGCGGCAGTGGAGCCGCCCACCGCCTTGTCGTCAGCGCTCGTCGACGCGCGTTGCGATCGGTCACGCACGTCGCCCTCACGCCCGCCATCCGCGCCGAACTCGAGAGCGTCGGAGTCATCGACCGGGTTCACGTGATCCCGACTCCGATCGACCTCGACCGATTCGCGCCACCGACATCCGAGCTTCGTCGTGATGCTCGACGGACCCTCCAACTCGCCGACGACGAGGTCGCGGTCGTCTACGTCGGCCAACTCCGAGCGCTGAAACGAGTCGACCAACTCATCGAGGCGTTCGCACGCGTCCGCAGCGAACACCCGCGCCTGCGCTTGTTCCTCGTCGGAGGATCGCGTGAAGACCTCGAAGACCGCACCGACGAACTCCGCGCGCTCGCCCAACAGCTCGACCTCGGACCAGCCGTCGCGTTCACGGGGTTCACCGAAGCCGTCGAGCCGTACCTCGCGGCCGGCGACATCTTCGTGTTGCCTTCGGAACGCGAGGGCCTCTCGAACAGCCTCCTCGAAGCCATGGCGAGCGGCCTCGCGTGCATCGCGCCGGCGTCGGCCGGTGGCGACCAAGTGCTCACGACCGAGACGGGGATCGTGCCCGCGAGCAATCGGGCCGCCGACCTCGCCGAGGCGATGGCCGCCTTGGTCGCCGACCCTGTGCGCAGAGTTTCGATGGGCGCTGCGGCGTCGATCGCGGCGCGGCAGTACTCGGTCGAAGCCGTCGACGCGGCCTACCACCGGCTCTACGAGTCGCTCCGACCTCGGTAGCTGATCACGAACCCAGCGCCGCGAGCACCCGCGAGCGGACGAAGCGAGCGACCCGGCGAGTCTCGACGCAGTGGTCGTTGCCGGCCGGTGCCAGATGCGCGGCCGGACCGCACAAGCCCCGTTGCACCTCGCGTTCGAACGCGGGCTGCTCGACAGCTTGTTGGAACACCCGAAACGCCGGCTTCGACGATCCGTCGGCCCGGACGAGACCCATCCGCTCGAACGCCATCGACGAAGTCGCCGACAGATCTCGATAGGTGTACAAGAACAAGTTTCCGGTGAAGTCGAACTCGTACCAAGCGTCGACCAACTGGCGAATACGCAACGCCTGAACGGTCTCGTTGACCGAGTGTTCGTCGCTGCCGGTCCCGAAACCCGACTCGGTCGCCCAGATCGGCTTGCGCCCATCGCCGAACCGCGCCATCAACGCGTGGGTCTCGGGCAACGTCGAGAACGCGTTCCAGTCCGCTCGCAACATCGGCGCGTACGGGAACGAATAAGGGTGCATCGCCACCGCATCGATCGCCGGGCCCGCTCCGGCCGCATACATCATCATCAAGAAGGTGCGCGGCGCGAGCGCATCACCGAAGATGTCCGACGCCGGCGCGAGGCCGCCGTTCATCACCGTCGCGGTCCGATCCACACCGTGGATCGCGGCCGAGGCGGCGACCAACAACTCCGTGTACGCCACCGGATCGGGAGCCGGCTGCCAGAAGTCGTCCAGGTTCGGCTCGTTCCAGATCTCCCAATGGTGGACGCCACGCGGGGCGTAGCGCTCGGCGGCCGCCGCGACGAACCGGGCGTAGTCGGCAGGGTCGGTCGGCGGGTGATGCCCGTTCGTCCCAGCGGGGCGAGCCCAGTCCGGCGTATAGGCCGGGACCGCCAGAATCGACAGGCCGCGTGCGGCGGCCGCAGCCACCACTCGGTCGGTCGGACCCCAATTCCAGCGATCGCGACCGCCGCTCTGGATCGACGGCCAATCGAAGTCCAGCCGCAGCCAACCCGCTCCGGCACGGACCATGCCGTCGAGGTCGCGGGCCAGTTGGTCGTCCGACACCCACAGAATCGTGTGGCCCTGCGCGAATCCGGTCGTCGACGCCACCGTGCGGCCCGAAGGCGCGCTCGGGCGGCTCACAACGGCTTCCGCGTCGGAAGCCGACCATTGCGGCCCGGAGAACGCCGCGGCCACGACGAACGCCAGGACCGCGCCCTTCGTGCGGGTCGCAGCCACAGAACCTCCAGCAGGTCGACATCTCGTCGGCGCCCCGACCGCCGACCTGAGCCGCGCCGATCGGCCATGCAGCCACGGTGCGTGATGTGACCAGAACCCCCGATCCGGCCCTCGAATCCGAAATTGGGCCGCACAGGTCTTGCCGACTCGGCGCGCCAGGCACCACAATGAGTCACCCTCCGTGAGAGCGCGGCCCGCATTCGCGCGTCACGCCCGACCAACAGAGAGCCGATTGTCCGGATCCCGGCCCGAGCCGCACACCTCCCGCCCCCCTCGGACGAGCCGCGCCGCGCGCGACATCGTGCGCGTCGTCGCGGCGACACCCCGCCCCCGACGGGCCGGAACCTGGACCGCGCGCGCCATCGTCACCGGCGCCGACATCGTCGCACTGACGGTGATCACCGCACTCGTCGCCCCGACGCCGGCCGGTGGCGCGTTCGCGATCGCGTACCTCGCCATCCTCGGCATCATGGGTACGCACCAAGCCCGGCTCTCGCTCGCCGCACTCGACGAGGCCCCGCGGCTCGGCCTCGCCGCTGCGGTCGCGACGCTGTTGAGCGCCCCGTTCGCCGACGACGGCGCCCGAATCGCACAGTTGGCGCTCGCGGCCCTCGGCGCGATCGTCGTCGGACGGGCCGTGTCGTACGCCGCAGTGCGGCGCCGACGCCACAACGGTCGACGAGAGCCCACGATCATCGCCGGCAGCGGGCACGTCGCCATCGAACTCGCCCACATCATCCGCCAGCACCCCGAGTACGGGCTCGACGTCGTCGGCTTCGTCGGCGCACCGTTTCCCGACCTGCCCGCACCGATCCTCGGCGAGGTCGCCCACCTCGACGAACTCGTCACCGAACTCGACGTCCGACGGGTCATCGTCGCGTTCGGACCCACCCGCGAGGTCGAGATGGTCGGCGTGCTCCGCACCGCGGTGCTACGCAGCGTGCAGGTCTACGTCGTACCCCGCCTGTTCGAGATCGGCGTCGCCCCCCGCAGCAACGACGTCGACGACCTCTGGGGCGTCCCCCTCGTTCGGGTCCGTCAGTCGGCCTTCACCTCGTGGAGTTGGCGGGTCAAGCGGGCCATCGACATCACCGCGGCCGCGTCACTGTTGCTCGTGACCGCGCCCGTCATGGGTCTCGCCGCGCTCTGCGTTCGCCTGTCGAGCCCCGGGCCGGTCCTGTTCCGCCAGCCCCGGGTCGGCCAAGGTGGACACGAATTCGAAGTCCTCAAGTTCCGGACGCTGCCCGCGGACCACGTCGACCAGACCTGGAACGCCGAAACCGAGGCCTACACCAACTTCGTCGGACGTTGGCTACGGAGGCTCTCGGTCGACGAACTCCCCCAACTCTGGAACGTGCTGCGCGGCGACAGGAGCCTCGTCGGACCCCGACCCGAGCGCGGCTACCTCGTCGAGGGGTTCAACACCACCGTCCACGGATACCGAGACCGCCACCGACTCCCGATGGGGCTCACCGGCTGGGCCCAAGTGCACGGCCTACGGGGGGAGACCTCCCTGCGCGAACGCGTCCGGTTCGACAATCAATACATCGAACACTGGTCGCTGTGGCGAGATCTCGCCATCATGGCCCGCACGATCGGCGCCGTGTTCCGGCTCCCCCATCGAGCCTCCGTCTCCGACGGCGTTACCGGCTCGCGCTTCGGGATCGCCGCCACCGCCGTCGACCCCGACGAAGCCGACACCGACCCCGCCGAAGAAGCGAGCGCGTAGTTTCTGGCGCCGGTATCCCCACCGGCGCAGCGAGCAACCTCCGGACCCGTCACTCGCTTCGCTCGCCCGGGCTCCTCCGGTCGCCGCCCCTGCCGATCACCCGCGAGTCCGATCCCTCGCTCCGGAATATTGGCGCCGGTATCCCCACCGGCGCAGCGAGCGCACTGCGCACCGGTCACTCGCTCCGCTCGCCCCGGCTGCGAAAACCGAACTCACTTCGCCAGGAACGCGAAAACGGCGCGCCCGTCGGGCGCGCCGTGATCACACGAACTGAAATTGTGAAGCGGGACTGCTCAGGCGAGGGCGCCCTTACGGCGGCCGCTGCGAACGAGCACGGTGCCACCAATGGCGAGCCCGCCACCGATGAGCGAGAGCTGCAGAACATCGCCACCCGTGAGGGGCAACGATCCGCCATCACCGTTTCCGCTGCCGCCGTTGTCGGCACCGCCACTGCCCGGGTCCGGCTCGCCGTACTGCGCGAACGCAGCGGTCGCCGGAATCATCGAGCCGACGATCAATCCACCCGCAGCTGCGGCACGAACCAGCTTGTTGCGACGCATTGTCGATCTCTTTCGTTCAGTTCGTTCGTCGATCACCGCCACGGGTCCTGTGGCAGGTTCACGGAGTGTAGCGCCACTGTGTCCGGATTGTCCACGGGCCGATCGGCCTAGTTCTGGGAAATCTCGTCCAGTCGGACACGATGTCCACGCGAGTCGTCGAACGTTTCGGACCCGGCCGTCCATTGCGTGACCGGGTAGCGCGCGCTGGGGTTGATGTAGAGCGTCTCGTCCACGTCGCCGACCTCGAAATGCACCGTGACCTGGATGTTCTCGCCACGTTCGAACTCCACCAACGCGGCGACGACCCGGTGGTTCGCGCCATCGCGGCCTGAGGCGACCAAGGGAACCCGCTCGCCCGCGACCTCGATGTAGTTGTCCTGCGCGAACGCCGGCAGCTCGACCGTGACCCACCCCTGGTATTTCCCGGCCTTGGCACGCGGCGTGGTCGGATACGGGCCTTCGACATAGCGAGGCAGATCGTCGGGAGCGACATTCGCCAGGGTGAGCTCGATCGTCATCTCCACGTTGGGACCTTCCTTGTCGGCCCGAAACAGCTTGGCGTCGGCCACGATGAACTGATCGAGCTTGTTGCCGCCGCGGTTTTGCAGGCCCAACGTGATGGAGTCGCGCTCGGTGTCACCGCCGAGTCCGGCTCCCTGCCACCCACGCTGCTCGACCTCGTCGCGGCCGAACGCGAGCACATGGCGACCCGCCACCGCAGGTCGCAGCGCGTCGAGCAGATCCACGGCATCCCAGCCACCGCGCTCGAGCGCGTCGATCGCGGCACGAGCGATCCTCGACAAG
>SXGT01355061.1_pt1 | contig 20322 bp, 25 predicted proteins | sample 3176221 | NCBI WGS metagenome assembly SXGT01 (sample SAMN11356862, study PRJNA531348) | freshwater metagenome | isolation source: freshwater sample F1-120 | place: China: Fuxian Lake, Yuxi | collected 2017-12-25
GCTAGCCCCCTGGCTGGCGCGCGATGATGATTCGCTGAAACGATTCTGGAAAGAAGCGGAGGTCCCCGCCAATCTCGATCATCCGGGCATCGTGCGCATTATTACCATGGGCAAGTCGCCGGAAGGCGTCGCCTACTTTGCGATGCATCTCGTGCGAGGGATCTCCCTTTCAGAAATGATCCGTCGTGCGAATGCAGCAGCTCCGGTTTCCGATGCACCTACCCGAACCGTGGATAGCGCGAATACTCCGTCCGCCGCTGCCCCGGCCAGCCAGGACAACATGACTCCGCCGTCTCCCATGATTTCGGCGGATTCCATTCCACCACTGCTTCAGGACTACCGTACCGACCGTTTCACAGCCGTGGCACGCATCGGCGCCCAGGCCGCGCACGCTCTTGCCTATGCACACGAGAAGGGAGTCCTGCACCGCGACATCAAGCCTTCGAATCTGATGGTCGATCAGCACAATCAAGTTTATCTTGTGGATTTCGGGCTGACGCGCGGCCTGGAGCCTGCCGCGGATGGCACGCAACCAGGGACGCTCCTCGGCACCCCATGGTACATGAGTCCCGAACAAGCGGATAGCAAGCCGGTCGACATTCGCTCGGACATCTACTCGCTGGGCGCCACACTCTATGAGCTAGCAACCAAGGGGCTCGGCCCGTTCACCGCGGCGCGCGACGATCGAGCCGCTGTGCTGGCCCAGGTTCGCGCCGGCCAGGCATTGCCGCTGCGCACGTTAGCCCCCGGCATTCCGCCGGCGCTGGAACAAATCATTCTCCGCGCGATGGAACACAAGCCGAAGCGGCGCTACGCCAGCGTGGCCGAGATGGCACACGACCTGGAGGCGTTCCTCGGTCATGCCACCAAGCCGTCATCGCGACCGGCGTATCGGTCGATTGCATTTGAACCAAGACGGCGCTGGCAAGTGCTGGTAGGCGGCCTATTTCTCGCTGCGCTCGTGATTGCCTTGGCGGCGCTCGCCATTGTGCGGCCGTGGCATGAAAAAGCCAGTCTGGAACTCGATGTCCTCGACGGCAGTAAGGCATTGCCGGAAAGTCTGGCGAAGCACCCGGTGGACACCGTCTTTTCGCTGTTGAAAACCGACATGGAACCGCTCTGGCAGAAACCAGTGTTCGGAGCAGGTGAACTCGCACCATGGGCACCGCCACAGCGGCTGGACCTGGTTTCGGTGGACCCCGACGCGCCAACCTTACGGTTGCTGGGAAATGCGCACCGCCGGCATTTTGATTTTGCGATTGACGTCGACGCCCTGGTCCACCGCCCAGATACCAAGGTCAAATGCATCGGCGGCGTCATTTTTGGCTGGCAACGCCCGCATCGGGCTACTGACGGCCCACGCAAGTGTTTTGCAATCCACGTCGACAACAGGCCGAGCATTGGCGCACCCCATGGCGCCGCGGTCATCGGTGTCTTCGACGTCACACCGGCCAGTGAAGGGCGTAAAGGCAGTATCAGGCCGTTTGTCCCTCTGCCCGAGGCCAAGGCCCGCATTCCGTTCGCGCAGCCTGCTCCTGCGTGGCGCTCGCTCAAGGTGCAGGTACGTGACCAGGCCGTGCGGATTGAAACCGAAGGAAACAGCCAGGAATTCGAACTCCCCTGGCTGCGCCAGGCGGAGCGCTTTCTCGCCGAAAACCTCGCTCCGCACGGCGGTGTCGGAATTTGGGCCCAGGACGGCAACGTCACGTTCCGTAACGCAAGCATAACAATCCGCAATCCCTGATCGGCTTTGCTCAATGGTCACGCTGGGCAAAATCAAATGGACAATTGAAAGGCAGGAGACCTCGAACTTCCCCTGGCTGTTTGAGCCTTCGCCATGCTTTTCGCGTCTATTAGGGAAAAAACTCGATATTTCGTCGCTATTGAGCTTGATAAGACAAACTAAATAGGTAAGATGGGTATCTTGGAAAAACCAGCGTTCTCGAATTTTGCATAAACCCGCTTGGAGGGCTTTGCCCATGGCTGTGACTGTGTCCATCTCGTCCGTCGTCGGTCTGCAAGTAACCGGAGCCTCGTTAACCGTAAACGGCTATCCTCTCCCGTGGGGGGTTTCCGGAACGGCAGCGGCGGGTGGCAGTTATACGATTACGTCGATGTCCTATTCCATCAATAATGGACCCGTGCAGCAGATCTCGGTGCCGCCACTCGGCAATTATTGGTTTTCCCTTACAGCTCAGGACATCCCCGCCAGCGGGACCTATTTGCTCGCCGTGTACGCATTCAACAGTAACGGCGAATCCAATGCCACCTACTTAACGCTCAACGTGACCTTGCCACCCGGTCCACCACCACCACCGCCACACATGCCGGTGATCTAGCAAGCACGGGTGACCCTACTGGCTGGTGTGTACCTTGCCGTACATGCGCTGCGCCGCGAAGCAAACCGAGTTTTATTCCCAGCGTCCCACCCTGAATTGAACCAAGCGGAGTCTCGATCATGGCCAAGAAACGTGGAAAGCTATCAATGCACGGACACGTGCATCCCAGCACAGTCAAGCTGGAATTCGATGGAGATGCAGAGTTCGAGAACAGTGACATCGTCGTCGCGTGGTTGCTCCACCAGACCTCCGCAACCGCGCCGTTCACGCGGAGCACCGCCATTTTCTCCAACAAGAGGTGGCAGGATGCCAGGAATGAATTGTTTATCGACCCAGGCATGGCGCCGGGAATCTACACGCTCATGGTGGTTGGCAATGTCGAGAATCGGCCCGTGAGCTTTCGTTCCAACGCCGTGCGCGTAGTTTGATTTGGCTTGCCGTAAGCGATCTTGCCTCCGGTGAAATCGCCCCGTGAAAGCCGACGTTGGCTCGTCGTGTCCAATAGGGACTGAAGGTTAGGCCGATTATCCAGGCTTGACCTCCAGTCCTGTTTTTTTTTTTGCGCTGCTGTTCCGCCAGCGCGAACGTTGCCTGGTCATTTCTGCCTAACTCCTGGCTGCCTCACAATCTCAAGATTCTCATTGACGCCGCCGATCCTGGCTCTCAAAATAGGGTCTCGCCAACATTCCCTGCCCCTCGTGGAGAATCCTCATGTCCACGTTCCGCATATCTTCTGTTTTCGTGTCGGTTGCGGCGACGTTGTTGATGGGAGCCCTCACCGGTTCGGCCGGCGACAACCCTAATCGCAAAGTCGAGCTCAAGAAGGGCGACCGCATCCTCTTCCTCGGCGATTCGCTCACCTACCTCGCGGGCAAGGAGGAACCCAAGAAGCACGTGACCAAGGGCTACACCCGCATTGTCAAGGAAACGCTCGACAAGACGCATCCGGACCTCGGCATCCAGGTCGATTGGGTCGCGACCGGCGGCCATGTGGTGCCTCAACTCATCGAACGCCTGGAGAGGGACGTTTTCCCGAAGAAACCGACCATCGTCGTCATCCAGATCGGCTGCAATGACGCACGGCGTTTGGAACCCAAGGTTTTCAAGAAGAGCCTCGAAGAGTTGATCGATCGCTTGCATGCCGAGAAGATTCAGGTCGTTCAGTGTACACTCACCAGCGTTGGCGAAAAACACGACGGCACGAACAACGATGACCCGGAACTGGACTATTTTGCCGCCCTCCAGCGGCGGGTCATCAAGGCGAAGAACGTCCCCTACAACGATCTGCGCAAGGCCTTCGTCGCCCACTGGAAAGCAAACAATCCTGAGAACAAGTACAGCGGCATCCTCACCTACGATGGCAATCACTGGAACGACGCCGGCATGCGCTTCGTCGCCGCGGAGATGCTCAAACGCTTCAAGTAAACCCGCTCCCCGTTTAGCGCTCGCGCGGAACCATCCGTTGCCGAACCCTTCCCGCGAGCGCTTAGCGAAATCACGGATGTCCCATGAAACCTGCACGACTCATCGGACTATTGATATTTCCCTTTGCGGCGTTGTGGCTCCTCGACGCCGGCACCCCGCCGCAGACGGGCCCCGCCACGGAGAAACGCTTCCCGCCGCTCAAAGTCCCGCCTGGCTTCAAGGCGAAACTCTTTGCCTGCGATCCGCTCATCGAGTATCCGTCCGTCATCTCCATCGGGCCAAAACCCGGCGCGATCTTCGTCGCGATCGATTACATGACCGGCCTCGGCACCGACGGGAAAGTGAAGAGTGAGATTCGCCTCGTCGAAGACACCAACGGCGATGGCTACGCCGACAAGGCGACCGTCGTCGCCAAGGGGTTCAACTCCATTCAAGGGATGGCGTATCACGATGATACTCTCTTTGTAATGCATGCGCCGTTTCTGACAGCCATTCGTAAACCGGCCGCTCACGCGGCTCGGCTCGCCGACGATCGCAAGGAGCTGCTAACGGGATTGGGGTTGAAGCCCGGGGACAACTCGTCGCGATTGCACTGCGCCAACGGCGTCATCGTCGGCCCTGACGGCTGGCTCTATCTCGCCATGGGAGACAACGGCACCAACGTACTACGTCCCGAAGGCGATCGCCTCATCTTCAACGGCGGCGGCATCCTCCGCTGCCGGCCCGATGGCCGCGACCTGCACGTTTTCTCGACTGGGCTGCGCAACATCTACGACATCGCCCTCGATGCGGAGCTCAATGTCTTCACGCGCGACAACGAGAACGACGGCGGCACCTACATGATCCGCGTCTGCCATAGCTTCTTCGGCGCCGACCACGGCTATCCGTACCACTACGAGGAGCGCAAGGCCGAGGCGATGCCCCCCATCGGCGACTTCGGCCTCGGCTCATCAGCGGGCGGCGTCTGCTACCTTGAGACGCAGTTCCCGCCAGAGTATCGCGGCAACCTGTTCTTCGCCGAGTGGGGCAAGTCCGTAGTGCGTTATCCGCTCCAGCGCACTGGCAGCGGTTTTTCACCGGTCAAGGAACTCGAATTCGCGACCGGCGACAGCAAGGACACCTACCCCTTCAAGCCGACCGACATCGTCGTCCAGCGCGACGGCACGATGATGGTCGCCGACTACGCCGACGGCCAGCGGCCCAAGCGTGGGCGCGGGCGTATCTACCACATTCAACACGTGGGACAGGCATCCGAACCTGTCAAGAAGAACCCGAAGTCCGACCTCGAGAAACTCAACTCCGAAAGCTACTTCGAGCGATGCGAAGCCCAGATCGCCTACGAACGCCGGGGAGATGCCGGCCGCAATGACCTTGGGAACGCCTTTCGCGCCAACAAGCTCGGTCCGCGCGGCTTGGGTCATGCACTCTTGGCGCTTTCAAAAGGCACAGAACGAACGGGCCTGGGGGACATGCTGGTGATGGCGCACGGCGGCGGGGGACCGCTCGTTCGCGCTCAGGCGATTCGCATCCTTGCCGACCTTACCGATCCCATTCTCGTCAAGCACAAGCTCGACGCCGGCCGAGGCGACGTCGAAATCGCCAAGACTCTTGCAGCGCTAGAAGGTCGGGGCGATCCGCGAATCATGTTGGAGATCGTCATCGCGCTGGGCCGGCTCCGCTGGGCCGACGCTCCGGATTGGTTAGCCAAGAACGTGACCAAGCCTGACGCGGCGCTCGCCCACGCAGCGATGCAGACGTTGCGGCGTGCGGACAACTGGCCCGCGGTTGTCAAGCTGCTCGACGTACCCGCCGATGCGCCGATTAGGACCATCGCCCTGCGGGCCACTGCCGAGCGCTATGAGCCGCAAGTCGTGGACGGCTTGATCGAGCGGCTGACAAGCGAAAAGGATGGGTCGCGCCGACGCGAGTACGCTGAGACCCTGACGCGCGTTTACAAGAAGCCGGCCATGCCGTGGAAGTACTGGGGCTATCGGCCCGGGCCGCGGCCGGTGAACACGGAAGCATGGGAGCAAACCGAGGCCATCGCCCGGGCGCTCGATGCCAGTCTGACCGATGCCAGTCGTGAGGTACGGCTCACAGTCTTGAAAGGCATGCAGCGCGAGAAGGTGCCCGTGAACGCCGACGTCGTCGGGCAGTGGTTGAAGGATGACTACGATCCGGAACGTGCTTCGGCCGCCATCACGGCCCTCGGCGATCCTCCACCAGCTTCTGTTCGCAAGCACCTTGAGGCCGCGCTGCGTGATCCCAAGCACGTGACGGCAACACGCCGGGCGGCGCTCGCCGCGTGGTCGAAAGGGCTCGATGCCAAACGTCCGGTCGAACTGGCACCGCTTGTTACGGAGCTTGAGCAAGGTCCGGTGCTCGCCGACGTACTGAGGCGCCTGACACAGACCCATCTAGCGACTGCCGAGATACTGGGGCGTGCAATCAGCTCCACGGATGCCGAGGTCCGGGCCGCTGCCGCCGAGGGGTTGGGCGCTTTGCGGGCCGTGGACGCCGCCGCGGAAGTGCTGGGCTTGCTAAAGGACAAGGACGCGCGCGTTCGCCGTGCTGCCACCGCGGCGCTGGGGAACCTGCATGCGAAGGGAGCGATCGAGCCGCTTCTGAAGCTCACAACGGATCCTGATGCCGGCGTACGCTTGGCGTGCCTCGAATCGTTGCGCGTGCTGCGCGAGCCTCGCGTGGTGCCGTTCGCTATTGCCTCGCTGAATGAACAAATCTTGGAGCTAAAAGCCTTGGAATGTCTGCGAGAATTCGGCAGTGCGAAAGAGACCAAGGCAGTCGTCGCGTTCGCCAGGCGAATTCCGTCGGCCGACAGCGTCGTTGCCGCCGTCCGCGTTTTGGCCTCGTGGCGAGATCGCCCCGGCGTCACGGGCCTGCAAAAAGAAGAGATCGACCGCGCCATCACCGAGGTCCACGGCGCTCACGGCATCGTGGTGCGCTGGCAAGTCAACACGATTATCGATGGCACCTCCACCTTATTTGCTGCCGGTCCCGAGGGGCGGCTAGTTTTCACACCGAAGGGTCCGCCGGATGCCAAGTGGCTGGCAGCCACCGAGTTATCCGTCCCGCAACAAATGGATGTTGAATTCCTCGGTTCCAGCCACGGCGACTTCGAAGTCTTCCTCAACCGCAAATCAATCCACAAGCGAGCCAAGCCTGCCAAGTATCAGATCGACTCCGATCGCTTCACAGGTACCCTCGACAAAGGGACCAATCGCTTGGACGTCGAGACTGCTGGCACGAACGCTGGCGTGGAATTCCATCTTCGTTTTCGCCGCAAGAGTTCCAAGGCCGAGCACGAAAAGCTCACGCAGGCCGCCCTGTCGCGTACCGGCAACGCCGAGCGCGGCCGCAAGCTGTTCTTCGACAAGGAAAAATCGCAGTGCATCAAGTGCCATCGTATGAGCGATCAGGGCGAGAGCATCGGCCCGGACCTGACCGGCGTCGGCGCTCGCTTCTCGCGCATCCACCTTGTCGAGTCGATTCTGGAGCCGAGCCGCACCATTGCGCCGAGCTTCGGCACGTTCGTGGTGACGCTGAAAAACGGCAAGACGCTCAACGGCGTCAAGGTAGCCGAGACAGACACGACGATGACCTTTGCTGACAACACGGGGCTGAAGCATCAACTCACGAAAGCGAGCATCGACGAAGTGCAACCATCGCAGGTGAGCACGATGCCGGAAGGATTGGAACAACGGTTGACGGCGGACGAGTTCGTCGATTTGATTGCGTTTTTGACGAATCAGAAGGAGAAGCGTTGAGCCGCTTGCGGCGTAGCAATTGCGACAACCTAAGAGCGCTAAGCCGCAAGCGGCCTAACGCTCCGGCAGCGCAATCGGCCGCGAGCGTTTGATCTCCGCCCGAAAATCGCCCAGGTTATTCGCCCAGAAATAGCGTCGGCTCAAGTCCACTTCTGCGACGACGACGGTGCCCCATTTCTCGGCGCGGACCATCGGCTTGCCGTCGTGGTCGTAAATCGCCGTCAGCGTCCAGTTGCTTTTGATGTCGGTGTAGGTGCTGCTGACGAGATGCACGTGGTTCTCGCAAGCGCGGGCGCCCGCTAGCAGCGGGTTACAGCCCCAGACCGGCCAGGCGATTACTTCGGCGCCGCGTTTGGAAAGCTCGCGCGCGACCTCCGGAAAAAACCCATCGTAGCACACCATCATGCCGATCTTGCCGATCGGCGTGTCAAAGACCGGATAGTCTTTCCCGGGCGCCAAACCGGCATCGACCTCGCCGCGCGGCAAGCAGACCTTGCGATACTTGCCAATGATGCGACCGTCCGGCCCAATCAGCACCGCAACGTTGTAAATGAGATTGCCATCACGCTCGACGAGCCCGACGACGATGTAGATGTTGTGCTTCTTGGCCAACGCACAGAAGTATTCCGTCGATGGCCCGGGAATCGGCTCGGCTACATCCGCGAAGGTCTTGCCCAGGTTGACGTAAGTGATCGTCTCGCCGAGCACGACGAGGCTCGCTTTCTGCCTGGCGGCCTCGGCGATGTGCGGCTCGAATTGCCGGCAGTTGTCCATCGGCGTCTTGCCCCCCTTGGGGATGTAATGCACGGCGGCAAGCCGAACCTTGCGGCTCGCCGGTGCAGCAGTCTCGGTGAGCGCCGCGTCGGCCCATTCGATTCGGCCGGCGGGTGCCCAGCGCAGGTGGAGTTCGACCACGGCCTTCGCCGCCTTCGATGGCGCGCGGTAGATGCCGAAGACTTCCGTCCAGCCATTCTTGTCCATGTCCTTGTCAACAGGATACTCGGGCTCGGCCGTTGGCACATGTCCCTTGAATGCATCGTCCGGCGGATCCATCCGGACGGACTTTCCCTTGTCGTCTTGCCAAACGATCTTGACCATGGCGCTGCGGCGCGGCAGCTGGACGTTTTCGACCTTGCGCAGAGCGTGAAAGCGATAGTGTTTGCCCCCCTCGATCGGAAAGGTTTTCTGCCACCAGCCGTCCAGGCCTTCACCGTTGTCGGCGGCGATTACCAGACTGCCAGCGCCCTTTGGTCCCCCCTTGCGATCAAAGTAAAAGCGCGGCGAGATCTCGAGACGCGGCGAGCTCGAATGCCAACCGGAGAACGCGGCACCGAGTTTGGGTGCATCAGGCGCCTGGGCAAGAACTGCTACCGATAAGAGAAGTACGATGATTAGCGATTGCACTATGCGATTCATGGGGCTCACCTTGGCTGCTGAACGGCTTGCAACAATACCTTGGCACATTGTCATCGTATTGCCTGCTCAATGCAATCGATTTCCTCGGCCATGGCGCCGAACACGGGGCGAGCCGGGTTGCATGTAAGGCTACTTCCGCTAAACTGAATGCAGACAATGGTACGATAATTCCATGAGCACTGAGGATCGTGAATGGCGGGCAAGCGTTACCTGATGAATGCGGGCCGAACCACCAAACAGGGCCAGCAGATCAACATCGGCAAAGATTCGCCCGAATACCTGGCGATTACCACCACGATCTTCATGAACGTGGACGACATGAAGGAAGCCGCGATCACGTCAGGCACCAACGTACGCGTCCGCTCCGACAACGGCGAAGCGGTCTTTCTGTGCAAGGAAGGCAAGATCCCCGCGGGCATCATCTTCGTCGCCTACGGCCCGCCGACCTGCAAGTTGATGGGCCAAACGACTGATGGCACTGGCATGCCCACGTCGAAGGGCTGGGAAGTCGAAGTCGAACCGATACCTTGATTGCGGCTTGGCACGCGGAGTAACCATGAACCCGATTGAACTGGATATTGCCGGCCCCGATGGGACGACAGTTGTGGATGCCGCTTCGGACGATGTGGTCGCGTGGGAAGAAATCGCGCCCGGTCGCTTCATGCCGCGTCGCGTGCGCGGCAGTTGCCACGGCCGCGTCCTGGGCTGAACGTTTAACGTGCCGCCCGGTCCGGGCGATAAGGCAGATTAAACCAGCCCCACGCGCAAGCGTGGGGATTTAATATCCCAATCCCCACGCTTGCGCGTGGGGCTGCTGAGTTGAAACATGACATTAACCATCGTCAAAAACGCCACTTGCACCTTCTGTGGCTGCGTCTGCGATGACATCGAACTGCACGCCGACGGCACACGAATCGTCGAAACCAAACGCGCGTGCAGCCTCGGCGAAAGCTGGTTTAAGAATCACACTGCCGAACACCTCTATCCCGACGCATTGATCGACGGCCATCCTGCCACCGTTGACGACGCCGTTGAAGCGGCTGCCGATTATTTGCTCAACGCCGACATGCCCCTCGTCTATGGGATGAGCAACATAACCTGCGAGGCTCAACGGGAGGCGGTGTCGCTGGCCGAGCTTGTCGGCGGCGTCATCGACAGCCATACCTCGCTCTGACACGGGCCAACCGAAATCGCCGCCCAGTTGGGTGGTAAAGTTTCCTGCACGCTCGGCGAAGTCAAGAACCGGGCCGACTTCATGATCTACTGGGGCGGCAATCCCGCGGAATGCCACCCCCGGCACTTCACGAAGTACTCCCTCACGCAAAAAGGCAAGTTCACCCCCAATGGCCGCAAGGACCGCACCATGGTCCTCGTCGATATCCGCGAGACGCCGAGCGCCAAGGCCGCCGACCTCTTTTTGCAGATTCGGCCCGGCAAGGATTTCGAGATGCTCAGCGCCCTGCGGGCCATCGTCAAGGGGCAGCGCGTCAATGAGGAGACCGTCGCCGAGACCGGCCTCACTGTCGCGCAACTGCAAGACCTCGCCGCCCAGATGAAAGCCGCCCGTTTCGGCATCATCTTCTTCGGCATGGGCCTGTCGATGACGCGCGGCAAGCACATGAACTCCGCCCAAATCCTGATGCTCGCCGCCGAGATGAACGCGTTCACGAAATTCGTCGCCATGCCAATGCGCGGCCACGGCAACGTCACCGGCGCCGACGTGGTGATGCGCTACACCACGGGCTACCCGTTCGGCGTCAACCTGTGCCGCGGCTATCCAAGGTTCAACCCCGGCGAGTTCTCGACGGTGGACCTGCTGGTGCGCGGCGACAACGACGCCTGCCTGGTTCTCGGCGCCGACCCCGGCGCGACGATGCCGCAGCCCGCCATCGACCACCTGGCCCGCATCCCGACGATCACACTCGACCCGAAGGTGACGCACACGAGCCGGCTATCGCGCGTCCACATCACAACTGCCGTAACCGGCGTGAGCGCCCCCGGCACCGCATACCGCATGGACGAGATCCCGCTGCCGTTGCGTCCCGCACTGAAGTCGCCGTATCCGACCGATGAGGAGGTGGTACGCCGCATTCGGCAAGCGGTGGCGAGGCGGCCGGCGTGGTTGCCGGAGAGGAATGGGGAGATGATGGTGTAAGGCGGGATTTTCCTACAATCTCTTCATGAAGCCACCGATGAAGAAAATGAAGATACCCAAGACCGACTCGATCAAAGCACTGGCCCACTTTTTTGACACCCACGATATGGGCGACTTCGAGAGCGAACTCGCGGAGGTCCACGAAGTGACGGGGCCGATCTGCATTCCACGCAACTCGATATTGGTACAGCTTGAGTCCCGGCAAGCGGCGGCCGTCAAGAAACTGGCCAAGGCGGAAGGCATCTCCGACGAAGATCTTGTTCATCGATGGATCATGCGTCATCTTGGCGGATTGAATGGACGCACGTCAGGATCCCGGAAACGGGCGGCCAAGAGCGGCAATGCATGAAGCATTGCTTTGGAGGATCTGACATGGCGGGCCAAAGCATGACCAGCAGCCAAATTGTCGATGGCGTGCAAGAGATAACACTCGATTCATGGAAGGATTTCTTTTCACTTACGGTTGACAAATTCAGCAGGACTTCAAACTGCATCTACCGAGGGCAAGCGAATTACGATTGGCTTCTACGCTCCAGCCTGGATCGCCTCCGACTCCAATTTCCCCACCGAAAGAACATTGCGGGCAGCGTGCCCGAGGAGTTCAACTCACCTCCATTGTCGGAAGAACATCACCTTTCCGCTTTCAGGTATTATCTTGTCGGACGGAGAGGACCAAATCCCCCGACGCTCACGGAAGACGAGGTGTGGGCACTTGGGCAACATCACGGATTGGCCACACCCCTTTTGGATTGGACTTTTAAGCCGTGGGTAGCGCTATTCTTCGCATTTGATCAAGATGCCATTATCATCGACGGTAAGCACGCGCAGCCCGAATTTCGCGGCGTGTACATGGCCAATTCGAGTTTGTTTGCTCCCGACCGTGATGGCATGCTGCCGGAAGCTCGTATTGTCTCATCTGAGGCCGATTCGAATTCTCGTCTGGTCAGTCAAGCTGCACTATTTCTCAAGTTACCCAAGGGCACGGATCTCGAAAGCTACGTTCACAGAGTCTGTGCAAGCGAAAATGGACCAAGACCGGCTCTTACAAAGTTCAAGATCCCAAATCGTGAAAGGCACGGTTGTCTCGTAGCCCTCAAGGCGATGAACATCTCATACGCCACATTGTTTCCCGATATTGATGGAGCTGCTCGGCATGTGAACTCTCTTTGGCAGCCGGGACATGAAGAATTGATCCCATACATTCCGAGCGTTTATCAGTATCGACGTGAAGAACCTGGCAAGGACTAAAGAATGCTTCGCATCACCGGCGGTAAAGTCTTCGACCCCGCCAATAACATCAATGGCGTCATCAAGGACATCTGCATCGACGGCGGCAAGATCGTCGCCGACGGGAAGGCCCTCCGTCAATGAGGTGCTAGAATGGATTTGCGGTTCTGGAACGACCCGGAAACCGGCTTGCCGCACATATACAATCATGGCGTCACGGAAGACGAAGTGCACCAAGTCCTAAGTCGTACCGGGATCGATTATCCGGAACGCCGAAACGCGAAAGGTCGTCTGGGTCAAACCGAAGCAGGACGATACCTCAAGGTTGTGTATGTACCGGACGAGGGAAACCAAAGCGCGTTTGTCGTGACTGCATATGAACTACGCGGCAAAGCGCTCCAGGCCTATCGGCGTGCCATGCGAAGGAGAAAACGATGAAAAAGCAACGCTTGCCAAAAGGATGGACCGAAAAGCAAATCCGCGATCTTGCCGAATATCACGATCGGCAAACGGAAGAAGAGCAGGCCAAGGAGATCGAGGACGCCATTGCCGCGAAGGATCGGACCCTCATGGTCGTGCCGACGAAACTGGTGCCCGAGATTCAGGCGCTTATCTCCCGCAAGCTCGGCGCTTAGGAACGGAGTCAACATCCCCATGCTTCGCATCACCAGCGGCAACGCCTATGACCCCGCCAAAAACATCAACGGTAGCACCGACCTAATGCACGAGGAATGACCGTGGCATTTCCGCCGTTCAACAACGATGGCGATCTTCCCCCCGAAGTGTATCCCGCCACCCTTGCAGAGGTGCTTCAACATTTCGGCATCAACTCAAGCCAGCGCATTGCGGTGGCCGATCGATTGACCCGCATTCACCAGCTTGCGGCCTCCACCGGACACCTGGCCCGCTTTATCGTTTTCGGTTCGTTCGTAACCGCCAAGGACGAGCCCGAAGATGTCGATATCATAATGATCATGGACGATGCTTTCGATTTGGCAGCCGTTGCCGGCGAAACCGCATTGATCTTCGACCACATGCAAGCAGACGCGCACTTCGGCGCCAGCGTCTTCTGGACGCGCCGAAGCAGCGCGATCGGTGGTGAGCAGGCGATGGTCGAGCACTGGCAGGTCCGGCGCGAAGGCGGCAAACGAGGCATCGTTGAAATCGTGGGAGAGTAAGCATGATCGATAACGACCAGCAGCTCCAAACCACTCTGGAACGCATCACGTGGTTCCAGCAGCAAGTGGTCCATCTGCGCAAGACGGAAACCAATCCGGCCAACTATCGCGCCTCCGCGTCTGGATTTATTGCCGAGATCGATCGCATGCAACTGGAAGTTCGCGAATACCTGAGTTCCCTCCCGACCGAAGCCGCCTGACCCGAGGATCTTCATGCTTCGCATCACCGGCGGAAAAGTCTTCGACCCCGCCAATAACATCAATGGCGTCATCAAGGACATCTGCATCGACAACGGCAAGATCGTTGCCGATGTCGTCGGCGGCCGCACCATCGACGCGACCGGGATGATCATCTTCCCCGGCGGCGTCGATATTCACACGCACGTCGCTGGCGGAGCGCTGAACTTCGCGCGGGCGCTGACACCGGAGAACCAGCGCGTCGCCGCCAAGTTCATTCACACCAAGACGACCCGCGCCGGCGTCGGTGGGCCGACGCCGACCACGTTCGCGACTGGCTATCTCTACGCCGGCATGGGCTACACCACCGTCGTCGAGGCCGCGGTTCCCGTTCTCTCCGCCAAGCACACGCATGAAGAATTGCGCGACACGCCGATCATCGACAAGGCCTGCATGCTCCTGATGGCCAACAACGAGATCATGCTCGACCTCCTGGAGAAGGGCGAGACCGAACGGGCCAAGGAGGTCGTCGCCTGGCTCATGTGGGCGGCCAAGGTCTATGGCATCAAGGCGGTCAACCCCGGCGGCGTCACCGCGTGGAAATGGGGCAAGGATTGCAAGCAGCTTCACGATCCCGTCCCAGGCTACGGCAAGGTCACGCCCGGCCAAGTCATCGGCAGCCTCGCCCAGATCGTCGATGACCTCGGCCTGCCGCACCCGATGCACCTGCACTGCAACAACCTCGGCGCTCCGGGCAACGTCTCCACCACGCTCGAAACGATGAAGTGCCTCGAAGGCAATCGCGCTCACATGGCCCATCTGCAATTTCACGCCTACGGCGGCGACGATTGGCACACCATGCGCTCCGAGGCGACGCAGCTTGCCGACTACTTCAACAAGCATCCCAATCTCACCTGCGACGCCGGCGCCGTCCTCTTCGGCAACTCCGTCACCATCACCGCCGACGGCCCCTGGCAGCACCTGCTCTTTCAGCTCACGGGCCGCAAGTGGGGCAACCTCGATGTCGAAAACGAGACTGGCTGCGGCATCGTCCCTTATACCTACAAGGGCTCGAACCTCGTCAACGCCGTGCAATGGGCCGTCGGCCTGGAATTGCTGCTGCTCATCAACGACCCGTGGCGAATCTTCCTTACGACCGATCACCCCAACGGCGCCTGCTTCTGGCGTTACCCGGAGATCATCCACCTGCTCATGAACGCTGACTTCCGCAAGGAACGCGTTCGGAAGCTGCCGGCCAAGGCGCTCAGTCGCATTGTCCTCGCGGAGCTGGATCGCGAGTATTCGCTCTACGAGATCGCCATAATCACGTCGGCAGGCCCGGCGAGGGCGCTCGGCATGAAGCAGAAGGGGCACCTCGGCATCGGCGCCGATGCCGATATTGCGATCTTCAACCAGAACCCGGATGGCGAGCACATGTTCCGCTATCCAAGATACGTCATCAAGGCCGGCGAGATCGCCGTCGAGGAAGGCGACATCAAGAACGTCCACGATGGCCACGAGTTCGTGGTCAAGCCGGTATTCGACGAGAAGATCGAGGATTTCCTCAAGCCGGTGTTTCAGCAGCAGTACACGATGTCGTTCGAGAATTACCCGGTGGAGCTGGAACGGGTGCATGGGTTGCAGGTGCGGGATTTGTGATGACGATCAAGCCTCCACCCGGAAGGAGTGGTGGATAAATGGGCCTTTTCAATTGGCTATTCGGCAAGAAAGAGCCTCACCAACCCACGGCAGAACCTGAGATTCTTGTTTTCATGGGAAATCCGATACCTTGTTACTATTGCAAAGGTTCCGGAGACTGTTATTGCAAGCGTCACGGAGCCGAATGCGCAGAATGTGTGCGCTGCAATGGATCCGGCATCTGCCAACCTTGCAAGGGGACAGGTCAAATTGGTGGGCCGGTTGTTATTTCGCACGGGCCGCCCCCTGAATGAGTCATGCGCATTCGCGTTTGTAACATTCGCTTGACAGATTATTTTGACTCCATTACCATCAAAGTATGAAAATCACCGTCGAAATATCTGACTCTGAACTCAAAGAAATCCGCCGTTTGACGGGCGAGAAGAAGAAAGGTCCCGCCATTCGTAAACTCGTTGTCGACGCGCTGATGCTCAAACGGAGAGCGAAACTAGCGCAGAAATTCATCGACGGCGAAATCGGAGTGGAATTCAAGGGGTTTGAGGAAGCCCAGGCCGCCGAACGCGCGGCCGAGCAGGAACTCGAACGACGCTGGAGATAAGTATGCCGGCGCTGATCGACACGAGTTTGTGGATAGATTTCACCCGCCTGCGTTCGCCCAGGAAACTGAAACAATTCGTCGCGCCGTTCATTCTCGATCCAGATGCGGTCTTGGCTGAGCCGATCACGTTCGAGCTTCTTCGGAATGCGACTGCAATCGAAGTGATGGCGATCAAGCCGTGGTTTCAAATGCTCCCGCTGCTGGAGACCCCGTTGACCATCTGGGGCGAAGCCGCGCTGCTTGGCCAGGCATGCCGCGACCAGAATATCTTTGTCAAACCCCTGGACTTGCTGATATCGGCGGCGGCAATTCATCATGGCGCAGAGGTCGTAACTTTCGATGACCACTTTCAGCGAATCGCCAGCGTGTCGAACTTGAAAACGAGACTCTTGAATCGCCCAACTCCATGAATGCGTGAAACCATGAGCGTCGTACTGACATTGAAACATCAACCGACCGTCCCGCTCGAAGCCGAGAACATCTCGCCCGACGTAACCGCCGGCCTGACCAATGCCGCCATCCGTACCCTGCACGTCCATCATGGCAAGCGCATGAGCCGGCTCGATGAGTTCTTCGACGTCGAAGGCGAAGCCAGCGACACTATCGAAATCCACGGCGACGCCTCCCGCGTCAAGCTAATCGGCCGGGCCATGACGCGCGGCCGCATCAAGATCGTCGGCAATGCCGGCATGCACCTCGGCGCTTACATGAAAGGCGGCACGATCGAAGTCACCGGCAACGCGTCCGACTGGGTCGGCGCCGAAATGCAAAACGGCGTCATCCGCATCGCCGGCAACTGTGGCGGACAGGCCGGCGCCGCCTATCGCGGCAGCCTCGCCGGCATGAAGGGCGGCACGATAATCATCGGCGGCAACGCCGGGCTTGAAGTCGGCATGCGCATGAAACGCGGCATCATCGTCGTCAAAGGTTTAGTGCGCGACTTCGCCGGCCTGCAAATGAAAGGCGGCACCCTCTTCCTACTGGGCGGAGCCGAAATCCGCACCGGGGCCTGGATGTTCCGCGGCACCATCGTCTCCCTACACCCGCTCAAACTCCTCCCAACCTTCGCGCAAAGTTGTGCCTACAACCCCGCCTTCCTCGGCATTTATTCCAAGCACCTGCAAACCCTCGGCATCTCCATCCCGCACGAAGCCAAGGACGGCGCCTACGAACGCTACTGCGGCGACGCCTCCGTGCCGGGGCATGGGGAGATTTTGATTTGGAAGGGGCGGGCGAGCTGAATAACCTGACCCCCCTATACCAAATCAAGAAACGTGCGCACCCTTCAGATTAGAAGGAAACCATGCCGGACAAACCTCTGCTCCCCGTCGGCGAAATACTGCTCTATCAAACGGAGGATGGCAAAACCCGCGTCGAGTGCCGTTTCGCGGATGAAACGCTGTGGCTTAGCCAGGCGCTGATCGCGGAACTGTTTCAAAAGGACGTGCGAACGATCAATGAACACTTGCAGAATATCTTCGCGGAAGGCGAACTCGACGCAGGAGCAACTATCCGGAAATTCCGGATAGTTCGACGCGAAGGGACCCGAGAAGTTGCCCGCGATATCGAGCACTAAAGCCTCGACGCAATTCTCGCTGTCGGCTATCGCGTGCGCTCGGAACGCGGCACACTGTTCCGCCGCTGGGCCACGGAGCGGCTTCAGGAGTATCTGATCAAGGGCTTTACCATGGACGACCAGCGGCTGAAGAATCCGCCGGTCGAAGGGTCGGGCATTCCGGATTACTTCGATGAGTTGCTGGAGCGCATCCGGGACATCCGCGCCAGCGAAAAGCGGATGTACCTGCGGGTGCGCGAGATATTTGCCCTCGCGGCGGACTACGACCCAAGCCGCGCGCAAACGACGGCGTTCTTCCAGACCATCCAGAACAAGTTGCACTATGCCGCTACCGGAAAAACCGCGCCGGAATTGATCGCCAGCCGGGCCGATCATGCGAAGCCGAACATGGGCCTGATGGTTTGGAAGGGTGAGGTCGTGCGTAAGGCCGACGTGACGGTGGCAAAGATCTATCTGAATCAGGACGAAATCAGCGAACTCAACCGCATCGTGACGATGTGGCTGGACTTCGCGGAGGATCAGGCCCGGCGTCGCAAGCAAGTGTTCTTGAAGGATTGGGAACCGAAGCTGAACGACTTTCTGCGGTTCAATGAGCGCGCCGTGCTCCCGAACAAAGGCAGAGTGAGCAAGTCCAAGGCTGACGAACAGGCCGAGGGCGAGTACGAGCAATTCGCCGCCCGACGCCGCGCGCTGTTAGAGGCCGAGGCTGAGCGAGCCCAACAAAAGGCCCTGGAAGACGCGGCCAAGCAGATTCCTCGACTGCCGAAGCCTCAACGTAAGCAACGCAAAAAATGAAGCGGGGCATTTACGCCAAGCACCTCGCAACCCTCGGCATCACCATCCCCCACGAAGCCAAGGACGGCGCCTACGACCGCTACTGCGGCGATTCGTCCGTGCCGGGGCATGGGGAGATTTTGATTTGGAAGGGGCGGGCGACATCGGTCCGCTGACTCGCCCTTGACATCTCGCGAAATACATCACAAAATGTGAAGTGCCATGAATGTCATTGGCACAGATTTGATCGACGAATTTTGCATGCGCAAAGAGCGTGCCAAGAAGGCATTCGACAAATGGCTGCCAAAGGTCGGGGCCGCCCAATGGGCGAAGAGGCTTGATGCCAAAGCCACGTTTCCCTCAGCCGATCCCTGGACCGGCGACAGCGGAACGGAGTATCTGATCCTCGACGTAGGCAGCAACAAGTACCGCGTCGTTGCACGTCCCCTATTCCTGACGCAAACTCTCATCATCATGGCCGTGATGACGCACGACGAATACCAGGCCGGAAGATGGAAAAAAGGACTATGAGCGCCACCACAAAACGCAACCGTAAAGCCGCACCGACCACGTTTGACGCCTTGATAGGCGAGTTGATGCCCACCGCGATTCACGACAAGGCCGCCTACGGAAACGCGCTGGAGATGGTCCGCCGCCTCGCCGTCGTTCCCAGGCTCAACGAAGACCAGACCCGCTACCTTGACACGCTCTGCGTGCTGGTCGCCGCTTACGAGAAAGACCACCGCACCGTCGGCAAGGCAAAGCTTAGGCCGCTGGCAGTCTTGCAGGAGTTCGTCGCGGAGCACCGGATGAAGGTCCGCGAGCTTGGCACGCTGTTGGGCGTGTCCGAATCGGCGGCGTCGATGATTCTCCACGGCGACCGTGCCCTGACGCTGGACCACGTGCGTAAACTCGCCGAACACTTCAAGGTCAGTACCGCCCTTTTCGTCGGTTGAAAAGCCAAGGACGGGGCCTACGAACGCTACTGCGGTGACGCGTCCGTGCCGGGGCATGGGGAGATTTTGATTTGGAGAGGACGAGCGTACTGATTTTCATTTTGAATTGCCACGCGGCTTGAATTCATCCATCTTCATCCACACTCGCTTGCGATGCAGGATTTTCGTTTACAACCTTTCCGATACGCGGTATATTCCCCTCTGTTTCTAACCCTACGTAAGCAAACTTCGTGATATCGGAACCCTAGCACTGAGGATCGCCCAATGGCTATTGAATCCGGCTTGGAGCGTCGAGTTGCGAGATTAGAGGCACTTCTGGCGGTGTTGCTCGTCGAACCGGGTGGAGATCGACCGGCTCTTGAAGAGATGTTCTACTTCCTGCGGCATCGTGAACGCGAACCTGATTTCGAATTCTGGGATCGACTCCAATACCTCGTGCGCCATGCAGACTTCAGGTCGCAGGAATTGCGCGAACACGTCCGAGAAATCAGCGAGCGATGCAACATGATGGAATCGTCCTCGAAGAAAATGTCCGACGAGATCACTAAGATACGAGACCAGATTGAACCACTTTACAAGTCACAAGACACCTTTGAACGCACATTCAGAAAATCTCTGCCAAATCTTGAGCGATCCATTCGACCGCTTGAGAGCGCGCTTGCCAAGCTCTCAGATGACCACCGTGCCGTACAGATCGAGCTTCATTCGTTTCTGGTCGCACGATCGCTCAGTATTGACCCCGATCTTTTTCCTTTGCACCGCTTCGTACCTGTTCGCGTATACCTTCCGCAAGACAATCCCTCGCTGGTTTCGAACATTTCGAGCGCCTTAACTCGTCTACTTGATGCGTTCGGCTTTTCCATCTCCGATGAATTTCCAGTCGAACGAAGCTCCTGGTTTGCAAGCTGGTTTGCCAAATCGTAGCCCTTCACGGGCAGCTGGCTTCGTCTTGTCCTGTTTTCGGTCAGTGAGTATCCTATCGCGTTATGACCACCGCAGGGACGCAACCGTGCGCAGGATGCGCCACGCTGGAACAACAGTTTAGGGAACTCCAAGC
>SXGT01063324.1_pt1 | contig 20321 bp, 14 predicted proteins | sample 3176221 | NCBI WGS metagenome assembly SXGT01 (sample SAMN11356862, study PRJNA531348) | freshwater metagenome | isolation source: freshwater sample F1-120 | place: China: Fuxian Lake, Yuxi | collected 2017-12-25
CAGGCGGTCGGCGAACTTGATCAGGATCACCCGGATGTCCTCGACCATCGACAAGAGCATCTTGCGAAAGGTCTCGGCCTGGCGCGCCTCGTGGCTCTCGTAGGTGAGGCGGTCCATCTTGGTGACCCCGTCGATCAGGGCGGCGATCTTGGGGCCAAAACCGGCGCTGACCTGGCCGTGGGTGGCCGAGGTGTCCTCGAGCACGTCGTGTAAGAGGCCGGCGGCCACGGTCATCGAGTCGAGGCGCAACTGGATGAGGATCCGCGCCACTTCCACACAGTGGTGGATGTACGGCTCCCCCGAACGGCGGGTCTGCCCCGCGTGGTGGACCTCGGCGAAGTGGTAGGCCCTGGCGATCAGCCCGCAATCCACCTGGTCGTTGCAGGCCCCCAGCTCGATGAGCAACATCTGCAGCTGCAGCTGGTCCCGCGCCTGCTCGAGATAGAAATCCAGGCGGTCCGCCGGAACCAGGGCGGTGGCTTCGGGGGACTGCGGGAGGATGGTGGACGATTCGCTCATGCTGCGCCGTGTTTGGGTTGGTTAGGCAGGAATATACTCAAAAACCCAGCAGATCGGAAGCATTTTCAACTGGCACAGCGATTTAGGCGCAACGCCCCACCGGATGGGGTGTTGCGGGGGGAGGGTCTTGGTGGGCACAAAGGCCGGCGCGGTTCCCGACGTTATGGCGGGATATTTTCCGGGATCTCGTAGACCAGAATCGAATGCCCGATGCGGGCCACCGGCTCGTAGGCCCGCAGCCAGGCGAAGAGGTCCTTGCCTTTGCCGTACCCGTCCATGTACACCCCCACCAGGTTGGTGATGCTGATGGCGACTAACCCGGTGGTGGGCAGCGCTGCCTGCGCCCCGGGCGGGGCCGGCAGGTGAAAACTGGGCAGCCAATCGTACTGCAGCCCGTACAGCGCCGGATCGACGGTGCCAAAATAGCTCAGCTTGATGCGGCTGACGCCGCGCTGGTCCATATACGCTTTGAGGCCCTTGAGGTCCTGGCCCCAATCCAGATTCGAGTCCACCAGATAGCGATGCCCCTGCTCCGGTCCACCTACCAGTTCGTTGAAATAAGCCAAGTGGTCGGGGTGGTTGCGCAGGGTCCCCGCTGCCAGCCACAGGCAGCACAACACCAGCAGCCGCGCCGGCCAGGCCCGCCTGCCCCCCGCCCGCAGCGCTCCCCATCCCCGCCACACCGCCCCAGGCACATTGCCGGCCACCAAAAAGAGGAAGGGGTAAACCGGCAGCAGGTAGCGCAGGCCGATGTCCTTGCCGCCGGCCACAAAGAGCCCCGCCAGCAGCAGGGGTGGCCAGAGGAGCAGCCCCTGCTCGGCCCATCGGGATCGCTCCCGCACCCCCAGCCACAAGCCCCAGGCGCCCAGGATCAGCATCGGCACCGGGGTCTTGACCAGCATGGCCACCGGGTAGTAATACCACCAACCCTGGGTCGAAAACTCGCCCATCAGGTAGGCCTCGTGTCCCGACTCCAGATCCCCGAGCTGGGAACGCAGGGTCAGCAGATAGGGCTGCAGCTGGAAACCGTAAAGCGCCCAGAGCACCAACCCGCTCCCCAGCACCACCCCCAGGAATAAAAGCGCGCCCTGTCCCCAGGCCCCGGCTCCGGGCCACCACTGGAGCTGGGCCAGACGCTGGCGTTCCTCCCCGCTGCCAAAGGCCAGGTACCAGGCCAGCCCCAGGCCCAGGCCCGGCAGGAGGATCAGGGCCGAGAGTTTGCTGCCCAGCGCCAGCCCAAGTGCGGCTGCCGCCCCCGCCAGGCGCCAAGGGGAGGGTGCCAGGAGCAAGAGGTAGAAGGCGTACACCGCCAGCGCAAAGGTCGCCGCAAAGGCGAAGTCGGTGTTGATCAGCGAGGCGTGGGCCAGGGTGTTGGGGCAAAAGGCCAGCAGGAAAAGCGCCAGCGACCCGGCTGGAGGGCCGCGCAACCGGGCCGCCCAGCCATAAAGCACCCAGGACAGCAGGCCGTAAAACACCAGGGAGGTGGCCCGGCAACAGAAGAAGAGCCACTCGCCGTCGTAGGCGGGATCCATGAGCAGGGCATTGCCCCGGCGCAGATCAGCGGCGCGCAGGAAACCCAGGTCCCCGGCCCTGCCCTTGGGGTACTGCCAGGGGGACCAGTCAACGGGGTAGAGGAGGACCGGAAGGTTGTGCAGATAAAAGGCCAGGGGGGGATGGGAACAAGCAGCCGGCACCTCCCACCGCCCAGTGCGCAGCAGGTGCGCGCCCAGGCCCAAATACCCGGTCTCGTCCCAAGTGGGGGATTTCTGCCAGGCGGTGTGGAGCAGGAGCAGACTGCCGGCTGCGGGCAGCAGCCAGGCCCTGAAGCGGGTTTTCAAGCCTCCCCGAGTTCCTCGATGCGGAAGGGGGCCTCAGGCACGGGCAACTCCTTCTCCTTGAGCCTGGGTATCAGCGCGTGGATGTCGTGCTGGAGGCGGCTGATGCTGTGGGTGACGACGACCTGCTGCCCCTTGAGTTCGGCCTCCTGCTCGTCGAGTTTCTGGGCCTCGAGGCGTATATCGCGCAGGGCAATGCTCTTCTGAGAGACGAGCTGTTTGAGGCGGAGTATCCTGTTGGAACAGACGTACTGCACCAGCAGTCCGATACTGATGAAAGCCACCATCGCGAACCACCAGTACATAACGCGCCCCTTGCGCTGGTGCCTCAGCGCAACTCCGAAACCAGGGGGGTCTCCCGTCCCTGGTTTCCCTTGGAATTGACGTAGGATTTGAAGGTCTGGACCTTGGTCAGCAGTTCCTGGTTGGACTGTTCGAGGTTGGCCTCGATCTGCTCGACCACCTTCACCACCGTGCTTTTGTGGATAAAGCCCAGGCCGTCCAGCCAAGTGCGGCCGTCCGGCGTATTGATCAGCCAGTTCTCGACGGCTTGCCGGAGCTCCTCGGGATCGCTAACGTAGTAGAATCTGCCGAGGATGCCATCCACCCCACTCACGAACTTGAGGTTCTCGGCAATTGTCTCGTTTAATGTCTTGGCCACGCGCCTGCTCCCACTCGCTTATCTGCACGGAAGTGTAGAAAAAATAAACCTAAATGTCAAGCGAGGAAGCACCGGCTTCCCCCTGGCAATCCCCTACCCTCGCCGACTGGGTCGCAGCCCTGTTGTTGGTGGCGCTCTGCGCCGGATCCTGGCTCGTCCTGGCCCGGCGTCCAGCCGGCAGCCAGTTGGTGATCGACAGCCCCACCCAGCGCCAGATTCTGCTCCTGGACCACGATCAGGTGCTCTACGCCGAGGGCCCGCTCGGCCCGAGCCGTATCGAGGTGCGGGAGGGCCGGGTGGGTATCGTCTCCTCGCCCTGTCCCGAACAGCGCTGCGTGCTCCAGGGCTGGATCCGGCGGCAGGGCGAAAGCACCGCCTGCCTGCCCAACCGCATCGCCGTGTGTATTGAGGGCGACGGGACCATGGACGCCCTCAGCCGATGAGCCTGCACACCCCGCGGCAGCTGGCCCGCCTGGGCCTGTTCACCGGCGCCGCCCTCGCCCTCTTCGCCTTTGAACAACTGATTCCCCGCCCCTTGCCGTGGATGAAACTGGGGCTGGCCAATCTGGCGGTGCTCCTGGCGCTGCTGGCCCAGGGCCCGGTGGCCGCCCTGATCGTCCAACTGACCAAATGGCTGGCAGGCAGCCTGCTGACCGGCAGTCTGGGTGGACCGGCCTTCGCCATCGCCGGTATCGCCGGCGCGGGCAGCTGGGCCGCCATGTCCCTGGTGCAGCGGACGACCGGCCGCCTCTTCAGCCCGCTGGGCCTGAGCCTGATTGGGGCGACGGCCCACCAGACCCTGCAGCTGGTGAGCGCCGGGCTTTTTGTCCAGCAACTGGGCCTGCTCTCCCTGCTGCCCCTGTCGCTGCTCAGCGCGCTGCTCAGCGGCGCCTTCATCGGCCTGCTCAGCAGCGCCGTGTTGAGGAAACTGGCGGCCAACGGGTGGTTTCTGCGTGCTCCTATTGATCGAAGTGCCTGATAACCCTACATTTCTCTGGCCACCATCCCCCCCAACCCGGATGCCTTGATGGCCGCACCTGCCTTGGGCGCTCCCCCAGGCACTCTCCAAAAAGGCGCCCTACAGACGCCTTTCACCCTCCGGAGCATTGGGCTTGGGGCCCTTTTTTCCCTGTGCATCGCCGTCGGCGACCCGTACGGGAATATGGTGATCCGCGGCTCCTACATGGGCCTGGATTTCGGCACCCCGGGCGCCCTTTTCCTGTTTTTCCTGCTCGCCGGCTGGTGCAACCACCTGCTGCGGCTTCGCCGCGAAGAACTGCTGGTGGTTTACATCATGATGATCACCGCCTCGGCCATCCCCACCCTGGGTTTGTCCGAGTACCTGCTCACCATCACCAGCGGCGTTCTGTACTACGCCTCCCCCGAGAACGAGTGGGCCCAGTTCATCCATCCGCACCTCCCCGCCTGGATGGTGCCACAGGATCCCGAGGCGATCAAATGGTTCTTCGAAGGTGCCCCCAAGGGCCAAGGGGTGCCCTGGGGCGTGTGGATCCCCCCCCTGCTCTGTTGGCTGGTGCTGGCCCTGGCCCTCTATCTGGTGATGATCTCCACCATGGTGATCCTGCGCAAACAGTGGGTGGAGCAGGAGCGGCTGGTCTACCCCATCGTGCAGGTGCCCCTGGAGATGGTGCATCAGGGCGGGGGCCGCTCCTTCTTCCACAATCCGGTGATGTGGGCCGGCTTTTCCCTGCCCGTGCTGGCCAGCAGCCTCAATGGCCTGCACGCCTATTTCAACTTCATCCCCGGCATGGTGCTGGTTGCCACGGCCCCCATCCTGCGCAACACCGTCAACCTCGAGTTCCGCCTCAGCTTCCCGATGTTGGGTTTCTCCTACCTGATCAACCTCGACATCGCCTTTAGCCTGTGGTTCTTCAACACCGTGGCCAAGCTGCTGCGGGGCGCTTTCAATATCCTGGGCATCTCCAGCACCGAAAAACTGGGGATCTACGGGGCGGCAGGTGAACCCGTGCTCGCCCACCAGGGCCAGGGGGCGATGGTAATGCTGGTGCTTTTTGGGCTGTGGATCGCCCGGGGCCACCTGCGCCAGGTGTTCCGCAAGGCCTTCAGGGGCGACGCCACGGTCGACGACTCGGCCGAGATCCTCTCCTACCGGGCAGCGGTCTGCACCTGGCTGGGCGGCCTGCTGGTCCTCACCGGCTGGCTCTGGCTCACGGGCCTGCCGCTGTGGGCCGCCTTCATGACCCTGGCAACCGCCCTGCTGATCTTCATCGGCCTGACCCGGGTAGTGGTGGAGAGCGGGGTGGCCACCGCGGTGGGCCCGATGATCGCCTCCTCGACCATCGTCTCGGCCTTTGGCTCGCAGTTGCTGGGCCCCTCGGGCATGGTGGGCATGGCCTTCACCTACGTGTGGGCGGCCGATATCCGCACCTTTGTCATGGCCTCCTGCGCCCACGGGCTCAAACTCAGCGAGGGCCTGGGCCGCCGGGTACGCCCCTTGTTCTGGGCCCTGCTGCTGGCCATCGGCGTCAGCCTGATCGCCTCCCTGGCCACCATCCTCCACCTGGCGTACACCTACGGCGGCATCAATCTCAACAGCTGGTTTTTCGAGGGCGGACCAAAAGCCCCTTTTGAATATGCCGCCGCCAAGTTAAATTCCCCGGTGGGTCCAGACTGGGCCGGCTGGCTTCACACGCTGATCGGCTCCGGGATTATGGCCCTGCTGATGCTGGGCCGCCACCACCTTTCGTGGTGGCCGCTCCACCCCGTCGGTTACCCCATCGGCGCGGTGTGGTTGATGGATGCGCTTTGGTTTAGCATCTTTTTGGCCTGGCTGATCAAGCTGGCGGTGCTCAAATACGGGGGGGCCCACCTGTATAGGGCCACCCGTCCCTTCTTCCTGGGGATGATCGTGGGCCAGTTCGCCGCCGCCGGCACCTGGCTGATCATCGACTATTTCACGGGTATGACGGACAATGTGGTATTCTGGATCTGAAGAGACGAGGGGATCTATGTCCAGGCTCATCCTTGTGCTGGCATTAACGCTGGCAGGCTGGTGCGCCGCGCCGGCAAAAGCCGAAGTCGACTTCTCCACCCTGCGCCAGACCGCGCCGGTGGAGCAGGTCCAGCAGACCATCGGCTACCTCGCCGGCCTGGGTTCGCGGGTGGCAGGGTACCCTGGCGCCGCCGAGGCCGCCCGCTACGTCGAGAGCCAGCTGCGCGACATGGGCCTGGACCGGGTCGCCGTTCAGGAATACGACGTCTCCATCCCCATGGAGAAGGGCGGCCGCCTGCGGGTGGTCGGGGACAGCGCCGAGGTGGCCCTGCACGGGCTGTGGCCCAACCTGGTCAAGACCTCCACCCTGCCCGAGGGCGGCCTAAAGGGCCAGCTCATCGACGGGGACAGCGGCGAATTGCGCGACCTGGACGGCAAGACCATCGAAGGCAATGTGGTGCTGCTCGACTTCAACTCGGGCGACCGCTGGCTCAACTGCGCCTACCTGGGCGCCGCCGCCGTGCTCTTCATTGAGCCCGACTCGACCGTCTATCTGGAAGGCGAGAAGAAATTCCTCTCCATGCCCCTCAACCTGCCCCGCTTCTGGGTGTCCAAGGCCGAGGGGGAGACGTTGAGACAGCGCCTCAGTCAGGCCGGCCCCGTCGAGGTACACCTCGACTACCGCATGGACTGGGAGCGCCAGCCGGCCTGGAATATCATGGGCATGATCCCCGGCTCCGATCCCCTGCTTCGAGACGACGTGGTGGTGCTGGAGGCCTATTACGACGCCATGTCGGTGGTGCCGGCCCTGGCGCCGGGGGCCGAGCAGGCCGCCTCCATCACCGCCCTGCTCGAACTGGCCCGCTATTTCCGCCAGCACCCGCCCGCCCGCACCCTGGTTTTCCTCGCCACCTCCGCCCACCACCTGGGCCTGCGCGGCATCGACGACTTTATCCAGCGCTACCTGCGCAAGGAAGACCCCTTCATCGACCGCATGCTGATCCGGCGCGGGGTGGAGGTGGCCCTGCGCGAGGGCCTGGTCGCCAAGGACGGGGTGCGCTACCATGTGGGTCCCGACGAATACGTGGGCAAGGAAGCGCTGATCCGCGCCGCCGCCGAACACGACACCACCCTGGTCGCCGCCATACTCGACCAGGCCCTGGCCGCCGGGGTGGTCGCCCAGGCGGGCGGCGGGCTGAACCTGGCGGGCAGCCAATACGCCAACCAGGCCGAGTTGCTGGCCGAACTGCGCAGCGACGAGGAGACCAAGCTGGCCCTCTACCGCGAATGGGCCGGCCCCAAGGAAGACTCGCTGGCGGTGAAACTCTTCATCAGCCTCGACCTCTCTACCCAGACCGACGAGCTGGGGGTGTGGAACAGCAACAGCAGCTTCTACTACAAGCGCTACTTCGCGCCCTTCGGCAAGAACTTCATGGGTTATGCCCGGCAGATCAGCAAGGAACTGGGCTACATCCAGAAGGACGTGCTGGTCAACGGCATCAGCCCCGAGGGCGGCATGAGCTGGGAGACCTTTGTGCCCGGCGAGATCTCGGTCAACAGCGAGCTGGTTCTGGCCACCGGCACCCCGGCGCTGGCCTTTGTCACCGTCAACGACGCCCGCTTCCTGGCCGACACCCCGCTCGACCGGCCCGCCCAGGTCAACAGCGCCAACCTGGCCAAACAGATCCGGGCCCTGGCCGGCATGTTCCACCTGGCCTTCGAAGACCCCGAACTCTTCCCCGATTTCAAGATGCGCCTGCAGGACGAGCTGCGCACCCTCAAGGGGCGGACCATGGTCTTCCCCCGGCGCAGCATCATCCCCGATCTGCCGCGCAATGACGCGGTGGCCGTGGTGCGCAACGGCCGCAAGAAGTCCTACAAAGGGGTGCGCGGCGAGTACTACGAATTGGTGGACGGCTCTGGCTCCTTCTACATCAACCGGGTCCAGGTCAACTCGGTGCAGATCGAGGGCTACTATATCGACCCCCGCAGCGGCCTGATCACCTACGCCCCCGACCGCGGGGTGCAGGGCGACAAGGTCTACCCGATGCGCATCACCATGGACTGGCGCGACAAACAGTGGATGGTGGTGCTCTTCCCCTGCGTGGCCTTCAACTTCTTCGACATCGTCGATCCGCGCTACCTGACCAAGCTCAACACCATCAGCATCTTCGACGAGACCAACAGCCCGCCGGTGGAATTCGGCTACACCATCGGCGAAGGACCCTCCGCCCAGGACGAGCCGGTGGGGGTGCTCTTCGCCCGGCCCAACACCCGCATCAAGATGGGCCTGGGCGCCGGGCTGCTGGGTTTCCGCTACCTGCTGCTCAACGTCACCGACGCCGGGGACAAGGAAAAAGCCCTGGGCGACGGTTTTGCCATCGCGCCGGGCACCTCCTTCGCCCGCACCTCCTTCCTGGCTGCCCACGACGTGTGGTCCCTGGACGAGGCGCGTATGCAGGAGCTGCGCAGCTTCGCCATCGAGAACCACCGCCTCAACGACCTGCACGGCCGGGCCAAGGTGGAGCTGGACGCCGCCGCACTGGCGATGGGAAACAAGGAGTGGGAGGCCTTCGTGCGCCACACCCGGGCGGCCATCGGCCTCGAATCGCGCGCCTACCCGGACGTGCGTTCCACCCAGGACGACGTCATCCAGGGCATCATCTTCTTTATGGCCCTGGTCATTCCCTGCGCCTTCTTCACCGAAAGGCTGCTGATCACCGCCTCCACCATCAAGAACCAGATCCTCGGTTTCGTAGGCGTCTTCATCGCCATCTGGATCGTGCTCTGGCTGGTGCACCCGGCCTTTCAACTCTCCAACCCCTTCGTCATCCTGCTGGCCTTTGTCATCCTAGCCCTGGCGGTGATGGTGATGTGGCTGATCTCGGGCCGCTTCAACGAGCAGATGAAAAAGCTGCGCACCGAGGTAGCAGTGATCTACGACACCGACGTCAGCCGCTCCAGCGCCTCGCTGACCGCCTTCCAGTTGGGTATCTCCAACATGAAGCGCCGCAAGCTGCGCACGGCCCTGACCTTTGTCACCCTGCTGCTTTTGACCTTCACGGTGCTCTCCTTCACCTCGATACGCACCTCGCTGCGCTTCAACCAGATCCAGCGCGACAACGAGGGTCTGTACTCGGGCCTGCTCATCCGCTCCAAGGCCTGGAACCCGCAGGAGGAATCGGTCCTCCACTACGCGCGCAGCAACTTCGGCCAGATCGCCACCGTGGCGCCCCGCTCCTGGTACAACAACAAGAGCAAGGCCCACATCAAGATGAAACACGGCGAGGCCACCCATAACGCCCTGGGCGTGTTGGGCCTGACCCCCCAGGAAAAGGAGGTCACTGGCCTCGACCGGGCGCTGGTGGCGGGCCGCTGGTTCGAGCCGGGCGACGAAAAGGTCTGTATCCTGCCCAACGACATGATCAGCACCGACAAACTCAATATCCCTCTGGAGCAGGTGGGTATTGCCGAGATCCGCGTCTTCGGCGAGGTGTTCAAGGTGATCGGCGTGCTCGACTCGCGCCGCATGAAGGAATTAAAAGACCTCGACGACGAGATCATGACCCCCGCCGACTTTGCCGTGACCGGCGGCCAGGCGGTGCAGGAGTTGGCCGAGGAGGAAAACCGCGAGAAACAGGGCCTCGAGGACAGCAAGGTCTCGATCAAACCCTTCGTCCACCTCGAACCGGCCAATATCCTGATCATCCCCTACAACACCCTGCGCAATATCGGCAGCGGCAACCCGCTGCAGTCGGTGGCCGTGCGTTTCCAGGAGGGGGTGGACGTGCGCAAGCAGATCGAGGAGTTCCTCTCGCGCCTGGCGGTGACCCTCTTCGCCGGCCTCAAGGAGCCTGGGGACGAGTACGTCAAGGTCTCGATCTACAGCTCGCTGGGCATGACCTCCTTCTCGGGAATGAGCAACCTCTTCATCCCCATCCTCATCGCCGCCCTCATCGTGCTCAACACCATGATGGGCAGCGTGTACGAGCGCTTCCGAGAGATCGGCATCTACTCCTCGGTGGGCCTGGCCCCGGGGCACATTGCCTGGCTCTTTATGGCCGAGTCCTGCGTCTATGCGGTGCTCGGGGTGGTGGCCGGCTATCTCACCGGGCAGATCATCGCCAAGGCGCTCATCACCCTGGGCCTGCTCAGCGGCATCACCCTGAACTACTCCTCGCTCTCGGCGGTGACCTCCAGCATCCTGGTGATGGCGGTGGTGATGCTCTCCACCGTGTACCCGGCGCGGCGGGCTTCGCAACTGGCGGTGCCAGACGTGACCCGCAAATGGAAACTGCCCCCGCCCGAAGGCGACGAGTGGAACTTCGAGTTCCCCTTCACCGTCAGCGGCCACGAGGTCAAGGGACTCTGTGTCTTCCTGATCGGCTACTTCGACTCCTACAGCGAGGAATCCATCGGCACCTTCTACACCGACGGGGCCCACCTGCAGCGGGTCGACTCTGCCAACGGCCAGGGGTACTCCATCGACATGAATATCTGGCTGGCCCCCTTCGACCTGGGGGTGAGCCAGCACGTGGTCCTGCGCGCCACCCCCGAGGCCCAGCACCACATCTTCGACATCACCCTGCAGCTCAAGCGACTCAGCGGCGAGGACGCCTCGTGGCGGCGTGTAAACCAGCGTTTCATGAATGTGATCCGCAAGCAGTTCCTCATCTGGCGCACCGTCGACGCGGCCGCCAAGGAGAGTTACGGCCAACAGGCCGACGAGTTGCTGGCCAAAACACCGGCGGTTGCCAAGGCCTGAGCAGAGGGGGCGCTGTGGAAGCGCCCCGCGTGCCATTCGGTCCATAGGGAGGTAGCTAGTGGCAGAAAAGAAAAAGCGCAATCCGAACCAGGAGCTCGAAGACTACCGTGGCCTGATGGAGGCCCCGACCAAGTTCGAGGACGGGTTCACCATCAAGGCTGTGCTCGGGGTGCTCTTCGTCGCCTTCATCATGGTTCCCGGCAACATGTACCTGAATCTGATGATCGGCGGTTCCCTGGGGGCGGCGGCCGAGTGGGTGACCATCATCCTCTTCGCCGAGATCACCAAGCGCTCTTTCACCACCCTGCGGCGCCAGGAAGTCTACCTGCTCTACTACGTGGCCTCCTCGGTGATCTCCACCGGCGCCTTCGAGGGGCTGCTCTACAACCAATACTTGGTACAGTCGCCGGCAGCCAAGCAGTTCGGCATCACCAAACTCATCCCCACCTGGGTAGTGCCCCAGCCCGATTCCGAAGCCATTCTGCAGCGCACCTTCCTGCACATGGACTGGCTGATCCCGATCTGCCTGCTGATCGCCGGCATGATCATCTCGCGCGTCTCCTGGTTTACCGGCGCCTACGCCCTCTTTCGCCTCAACTCCGACTACGAACGCCTGCCCTTTCCCTTTGCCCCGGTCAACGCCCACGGGGCCACCGCCCTGGCCGAGAACACCCAGGGTACCGAGACCTGGCGCTGGCGCGTCTTCTCCGCCGGGGCGATGATCGGCATGGTTTTCGGCGCCATCTACGTGGCCCTGCCGGCCATCTCCGGCGCCCTGCTCACCGAACCCATCAAACTGATCCCCATACCCTTCGTCGATTTCACCCCGGTGACCGGCAACTTCATTCCCGCCACACCCCTGGGTTTCACCGCCCACCTGGGCGCCATCTTCGGCGGCATGGTCGCCCCCTTCTGGGGGGTGGTCGGCACCTTCCTTGGCGTGTTGCTCACCGCCATCGCCAACCCCATCCTCTACCACTACGGCTACCTCACGCTGTGGCACCAGGGCATGGGCACCATCGAGACCATCTTCGTCAACAGCATCGACTTCTGGATGAGCTTCGGCATCGGCACCACTATCGCCGTGGCCATCATCGGTGTCTACCAGGTGATCCAGAGCATGCGCAGCCACCAGGCCGATACCGCCGAGCAGAAACGCGGGCTGGCCCCGCCCCCTGGCCGCGGCGACTTCCCGATCTGGATCGCCCTGGCCCTCTTCTCGCTGGCCACCGCGGCGCTGATCGCCATCTCGGCTTTCCTCCTGCCCGAGTTCTCGCGCTTCATCTGGTTTTTCCTCTTCTTCGGTTTCATCTTCACCCCCATTCAGTCCTTCGTCAACGCCCGCCTGGTGGGTCTGGTGGGCCAGACGGTGGAAATGCCCTATGTGCGCGAGGCCACCATCATCCTCTCTGGATACCGCGGGGTGGATATCTGGTTCATCCCCTTCCCGCTGGGCAACTACGGCGCCTCCACCCAGCGCTTCCGCGAGATCGAGTTGACCGGCACCAAGTTCACCAGCATCATGCGGGCCGAACTCTTCATGGTGCCCATCATCCTTTTCACCAATTTTATCTACGGCTCCTATATCTGGAAACTGGCGCCCATCCCCTCGGCCTCCTACCCGTACGCCCAGTTGCTCTGGCGCCTGCAGGCCTACAACCAGTGCCTGGCCCTCACCGGCACCATGAAAAGTGAGCTGGAGATTTCGGGGCAAAACGCCCACTGGGTGCCCTCGAACCTGATCGAGAACCAGTGGTGGTTCTGGCGCACCCGGCTGGTGGACCAGGAGTGGCTCGACAGCGAGGGCAAACGCGGGCAGGCCGGCACCTGGACCCCGGCCCAGACCTTCTTCACCCGCTTCGAAACCGAGAACGCCGACGCCCCGATCCCGGAACACGCCCCGGTGCAGCCGGTCACCGAAAGCGGCAACGCCCGGGTGGACCTGCCGCCCCTGCAACTGAGCGGCGCGGTCGGCGATCTGGTGGTCCGCGAGCCCCGGCCCGCCCTACAGGCCGACGCCCTCAACCCGGTACCGGCCGGTTTCTCCTTCTATTTTGAGGTGGACACCGACCCGAACTTCACCAGCCCCTGGATCCAGCGATCCACCGATCAGCCCTGGCTCTTCCGCGCCCTCAAACCCAATATCATCGGAGTGGGCGCCGCCTTTGGGTTGATCAGCTACGCGCTGCTCTCTGTATTCGGGCTGCCAATCTTGTTGATATTCGGTTTTGTGCGCGCCCTGGCTTCCATTCCCCACTTCGTGGTCACCGAGATCATCGGGGCCTTGCTGGCCCGCTACTACTTCTGGAAGAAGTACGGCAAGCAACAGTGGCTGCAGTACGCGCCCATCCTGGCGGTGGGCTTTGCCTGCGGCATGGCGCTGATGGGTATGGCCGCCGTGGCGGTGGCCCTCATCCAGAAGTCCGTCTCGGTGCTGATCTTTTGAGCGATGGCCAAGGCTGAACCTGCCTCCGCCCTGTTCGGCTGGCAGGGCATCACCCTGCGGATCCCCCCAGACTGGAACCTCGGGCGGGTGGACGGCAACTACCAGAGCGGCTACGCCCGGCTCGACGACGACCAGATCGTGCGCGCCGAGGTCGAGTGGCGCGAGGGCAAGAAGCGGCAGCTCTCCGTCGAGGCGCTGGTAGACCGCTACGTGGAGGGCCTGGAGAAGAAAGCCAAGAAAACCGACCTGCCCTTCTCGGTGAACCGCCGGGCGCGCTTTCTCAAGGACAAGCGCTGGCTGGAGGGCAGCGAGTACGAGCTCTTCGTCTGGGAAGCCGATTTCCGCACCTACAACCTGGCGCGGGCCTGCCCGCAGTGCGGCCGTATCATTCTGCTGCGGGTGTTGACCCGGCTGCAGGAGAAGGCCGAGGAGCTGGTCGACAGCATCTTCCGCTCCCTGGAGGACCACCCCCGCGAGGGCCGGGTGAGCTGGAGCATCTATGGCCTGCACTTCGAGATGCCCGAGGCCTTCCAGCTGGCGGGCCAGGAGCTCAAGTCGGGCCACCTCCAGCTCAATTTTACCCGCGACCGGCAGACCTGCCGCATACACCGGGTGAGCCTGGCCCACCTGCTGCTCAAGGACGTGCGCCTGGCCGATTGGTACCAGGGCTTTTTCCGCAAGCAGCTGCGCGACTTCCGCATCGAGGTCGAGGACCAGGACCTCAACGGCCACCCCGGCCTATGGGTGCGGGGCCAGCCGCGCAGCCGCTGGCTGCAACTGATCCGCCCGCTGCCCTTCCTCAACCCCAAGCCGCGCCTGTTCCAGGACAGCCGGGTTTGGCGCTGCGCGGCGGCCGACAAGATCTGCATCATCGACCACCTCTACCGCAAGCGCGAGGAGGCCGAAGACCTCCCCCTGAGACTGAGCGATGGGTATTTTTGCCACCAAGAGTCCCAAACTGAGCCGGGAGGCGATGCTCAACTCCCGGCCAGCGCGCAATGAACTGCTGAGCTGGGAAAAGACCGAAGCCGGCGAAGTGCAGATCACCATCCAGCGCCAGGATACCTGGAAGGTGCGCCTGCTCTCGAAGGTTTTTTATATCCCCAAGGAGCGCAAGATCACCCTCGACGCCGTGGGCACCGAGGTCTGGCTGCAGTGTACCGGCCGGGCCACTGTGGCCCAGATCATCGAGGCGCTCAGCCAGAAATACCAGCTCAACCGCAAGGAGGCTGAGGTTTCCCTGCTCTCCTATCTGAAAACCCTCGGCCAGAAGCGTTTCGTCGGCTTTGTCCTCGACGGCGAGTCACTGGCTGGCCGCCGAAAGGGATCGGCCAGCGGCAAGAAGTGGGGGATATAAAAAAAGGCGCCAGGTTTTCACCTGGCGCCTGCCTTCCAACTGGTTCTCGGTTATTGCAGCAACTGGAGGGCGGTCTGGGGCACCGCGTTGGCCTGAGCCAGCATCGCCGTCGCTGCCTGGGAGAGGATCTGCGAGCGCGTCATCATCGCCACCTCATTGGCGATATCGGCGTCGCTGATCGAGGACTCGGAGCTCTGGATGTTCTCGATCTCGTTCTCCGTGAAGGAGACAGTGAAGGTCAGCCGGTTCATCAGCGCGCCCAGGTCGCCGCGTACGTTGGAGACATTGGTGATGGCCTGGTCGATCTGACTGAGCGCCGAGCGCGAGGTGTTGATGGTCGCCACCGAGGTGGTGTTCAGGTTGATGAAGGTCCCGCTGGCCCGCATGTCGGGGATGGTCGCCTCGATGCGGTTGTTGATGCCGTCGTCCGGACCCACCTGGAAGGAACCACCCGTCCCCGAGTTGATGATGATGGTCTGCCCGTTCAGGTCACCGTCGGTGTAGCTGCCGGTGGCGCTGGCGGCTTGGTGCCCGGCCAGGGTCACCTGGATGCCGAGCCGGTCGAAGTTGGCCACCACCGAGGTCTGGGTCACCACCGCCAGGTTGCTGTCCAGGATCTGGCCCACGTCGATGGTCTGCGTCACCACCCCATTGCCCAGGGTGATGGTGCTGTCGCTGCCGACATCCTGAAAGGTATAAGTGCCGGCGGTCGCCCCGGAGATCCGGAGATTGGCCACCCCACTGGTGTCGCTGGCAGTCAGGGCGGTCGAAGCCACGTCGATGTTGTTGCCGAAGCCGGTGAGCAGCACCTGATCATTGTAGGTAGTCGACAGGGAGATGCGGTCGATTTCCTGCAGGATCTGGCTGTACTCGGCCTGGATGGACTCGCGGTTCTGGTCAGTCATCGTGCTCGACGACGACTGGACGGCCAGTTCGCGCATACGAATCATCATCGCGTTGATTTCGTTGAGCGACCCTTCGGCCACCTGCAGGAGATTGCTCGCCTGCTCGGCGTTGAGGACGTTCATCTTCAACCCGCTGATCTCGGCCCGCATACTTTCGCGCACCGACAACCCGGCGGCGTCGTCCGCCGCGCGGTTCACCCTCAGACCGGAAGACAACCGCTCGAGGCGGAGGTTGAGATCCCGGTTGTTGGTGTTTAGCCGCCGGCGCGCATTCATGGCGGCTATGTTGTTGTTTATCCGTAACGGCATTAGAAACCTCCTTGTTTCTAACTGATTAAAACTTCATCTTTGGGTATTTTGCTTTATCTTTGTTGGTCGGTCGCTGAACCCTTCCTGGTTCAAGGCGTTTGGTTATCTACACCTCCTTGGCGAAGCGGAGCAACTCCGCTCAACCTTCTTTGAGTATATCGGTATCATGTGGTATTAGTTAAATTAAATTTCTCATTGGAAATCGTGTGTTAATCTATTTCACATAGAATAACACTACTCGGCATTACTTGATACTCTACACACACTATCGACGTGATTCAGGCATTCTTTAGAAAAAACCGAGCACCGGTCGAGGGCAGCGCCCCGCCGAACTGGCTGGACTTCCTGGCCTGGCTGATCTCCCATTTGCTGAACCCTGCCATGGTCGCCTGGGGTGTCTTCTCTGGCCTCACCTGGCTCAAGGGCGGCACCTGGTGGGCCGGCCTGGCCGGCATCACCTTCTACAGCGTGGTGCCGGGGGTGGCCCTGCTCTATCTCTACCGGACCGGCACCATCGCCGACGTGTACGTGCCCGAACGCAGCCAGCGGGCCCGGCTGCTGCCCCTGGGAGTGGCTTGGTACTTTGCGGGATTGGTGGTGCTCTGGCTGGTGCAGGCGCCGAGCCCGATGCTGGGCGCGGGGAGTGCTTTTTGCGGGATGGCGCTGCTGGTCTGGCAGATCGACCGCTTTTGGAAGATCAGCATCCACGCCACGGGCGTGGGGGGCGGTCTGGGGATCGTCCTGGCTGCGGCAGGTTGGAGCCTGTGGCCCCTCTCCCTTTCCCTGCCCCTGGTGATGTGGGCCAGGCTCCGGCTTCAGGCCCATACCCCAGCCCAGGTCTGGGCCGGGGCCATCCTGGGTGGTTCGGCCAGCAGCCTGCTGCTCAGCCTCTTCTTCGATGCCTGAGCAGTCTCAGAGTTTGAGCCGTTTGAACAGCTTCTCCGGTATGTTTTTTATGATCAACATTATATACCGCCAGAACCAGGGCGTGTAGAGGATATCGCGTTTCCGGTTATAGGCCCGCACGATATCGCCGGCAACTTTTTCCGGCGAGGCCACCAGGAACAAACCCTCCAGGCCCTGGGTCATGGGGGTATCGACAAAACCCGGTTTGACGGTCAGCACGTGGACCGGGGTCGCGGCCAGCCGGTTGCGCAACCCCTGCAGGAAAAGTGCCAACCCTCCCTTTGCCGCTCCGTAAAAATAGTTGCTCTGCCGCCCGCGGTCCCCGGCCACCGAGGTGATGGCGATCAGGCCCCCTGGTTCGCCCCGCCCTTCCAGGTAGCGCGCCAGGTGGCTGAGCGCCATGGCGGCCTGGGTGAAGTTGGTGTGCAGAATCCGCTCCATCTCGGCGCTCTCCACCTGAGCTAGGCGCTGATTCCCCAGGTACCCAAAAACCAGCACCCCCAGCTCAAAGGCCCCACAATCCCGCTGCACCTGTTCCGGCAGTTCCGCCAGCCCCTCACCCGCCAGGGCATCGAACTCCCACAGCCGCACCTCCCGCTGGTTTCGCAGCCGCAGATCCGCGGCAAAGGGCTCCAGTTGCAGACTCTCCCGGGCGGCCAGCACCAGATCGTAGCCATCGGCGGCCAGGCGGCGGGCGAGGGCCTGGGCAATGGCCGACTTGGCCCCCAGGATCAGCGCGCGGCGGCTCACCGCAACCCCAGGCGGTCCGACTGGCAGGACCTGAACTGGTTGTGGGGATCGTAGTGCCTTTTGATCCGCCGGAATTCCCCGAGACGCGGGTACATGCCGGCGAAGTCACTTTCCTGCATAATGGCGTCCTTGGCCAGGTAGATGCGGCCCCCGGCGCGGGTGATGAGGCCGGTCAACTCCTGCAGGAAGGGGACGATCCTTCCCCCCTGCATGGGGAAATCGAGGGCCAGGGTGTACCCCGGTAGCGGGAAGGAGAGCAGCCCCTCCTCCTCGGGGCCAAAGGTCTTGAGCACCGCCAGGAAGGACCCTGCCCCGCTGGCGGCGATGCGCCCGAGGATCTCGCGCATCAGGTCCAGCCCCCCGGCAAAGGGGATGGCGAACTGGTACTGGAGGAAACCGCCCCGACCGTAGATGCGGTTCCAGTTGCTCAGGGTGTCGAGCGGGTAGAAGTAGGGGTCGTAATGGACCAGGCTCTCGCGGTCGCGCCGCCATTGCCGCCGATAAAACAGCGTGTTGAAGAGGCCCACGGACCAGGCGTTCAACGCCGCGCTGGGCAGACTGAAAGGCACTGGCCGCTGCCGGAAGGAGTGGAGGCGCAGTGGTTGGGGGCCGGCTGCGGGGGCATGGTTGCCCAACATTACCAGGCTGCGGCCCAGGTGCCTGCCCGTGGCCAGGCAGTCGATCCAGGCCACCGAGTACAGGTACTGGTCCCGGGTCGCCGACATCAGCTCGCAGGCCTCGGTAAAATCGCCGGTGCGCACGGTGCGCACCTGGATGGAGGAGGACTCGATGGGACGCAGCCGCAGCGTGGCAGCATAGATGATCCCCGTCAACCCCATACCCCCCAGGGTGGCGCGGAAGAGGTCGGGATGTTCGCGGCGCGAGCAGCACATCTGGCTGCCATCGGCAAGGACCATCTCCAACTGCTCGACAAAGCGGCCGATGGTCCCGTCGCGGTGGTGGTTCTTGCCGTGTACGTCGGCGGCGATGCAGCCGCCCAGGGTGGGGAACTTGGTGCCAGGGGTGACGGGCAGGAAAAACCCGCGCGGCACACAGAAGCGCAGCAGGCTGTCTAGGGTGATGCCGGCCTGGGCCCGCACCAGGCCCTGGTCCGGATCAAAGTCGAGCAGATGCTGCAGAGACAGGGTGGAGACGGCCCGCGGGTACAGGCAGGCATCGCCGTAACTGCGGCAGTTGCCCTGGGCCAATTGGGGCTGGCCGCCCCTGGCCAGCCCCACCAGGTCATCGAGGTAGCGCGGGTGGTCGACTTGGGCCTCGACCACCGGGAAAAGGCCCCAGCCGGCGGTTGGTCTCATATAGAATACGATATACGCTGCGCCCCCCCGCTGCAAGCCGTTCGGTCCGGTGGCCCTTTTGCCGTCGGCGACTTAGATTAGCTGGTATATATGGAAATTCCAGGCATTTACCTGCTGGCGGCCAGCCTGCTGACCCTGGCCGCCGGCCCGCTGCTCTACCAGACGGCCCGGGCCGCCCGTTTTGCCAGCCCCCTGCTGGCGGGCCTCGACGGGTTCGTATTTGTCGCCATCACCGGTCTGGTACTCCTGCACGTCCTGCCCGAAAGTGTGGCCCTGGGCGGGTGGACAGCCGTCGTCGCCTGTCTGGTCGGCCTGATCGCCCCCACCCTGCTCGAACACCGCCTGCACGGCCGGGCCCGCCAGGTACACGCCGTGGCCCTGCTCCTGGGACTGGCCGCGCTCGCCCTGCACGCCTTTATGGACGGGCTGGTCCTTGGCGGCGGGCACCAGGACGGGGACGGACATGCCCACCGCATGTTGCCCATGGCCGTCATCCTCCACCGCCTGCCCGAGGGCCTGATGGTCTGGTTTCTGGTGCGGCCCCTCTACGGTCTGCCCAAAGCCCTGGCCACCCTGCTGATGATCGCCGTCTCGACCCTGGCCGGTTTCTCCCTGAGCGAGGCGGTGGCCGCCGGCATCGAACACCAGGGCCGCGGTCTCTTTCAGGCCCTGGTGGGCGGCTCGCTCCTTCACGTGGTCATGCACCGCTCCTATCCCATCAGCCCCGACGACACCGGCCCCCGGCGCCTGCAGGCCGGCCTGGGTGCCCTGGGCGGTCTGGGCCTGCTGTGGGCCATCACCCACGAGGGCGAGCCAGCCCTGGCCAAGGTCGGTTCGGTGTTCTACACCCTGGCCCTGGAGAGCGCCCCAGCCCTGCTGCTGGCCTACCTGAGCGCCGGCCTGATCTACGCCTATCTGCCCCGCGCCTCGGTGGCCTGGATGAGCAAGGGCCCTCCCCTCTCCCAGGCCCTGCGCGGCATGGCCTTTGGTCTGCCCCTGCCCATCTGTTCCTGCGGGGTCGTCCCGGTGTACCGCAGCCTGGTCCTCCAGGGCATCCCCATCCCCGCGGCCATGGCCTTCCTCGTCGCCACCCCCGAGTTGGGCCTGGATGCCCTCCTGCTCTCCTTGCCCCTATTGGGCGGCCCCTTCACCCTGGTGCGCCTGGCCTGTGCCGCCCTGGTGGCCCTGGTTATCGGCTGGGGATTGGGCCGGCTCCTGCCGCCCCTGACCAGTCCCACCGCCGCCCCTGCTTTTGACCTGGGCGCCCGCGCCTCGGGGGGTTGGGCCCGCCTGCGCGCCGGCCTGGCCACCGGCCTGGGCGAGGTAGTGGCCTCCACTGCCCCGTGGATTCTGCTGGGCCTGGCCATCGCCGCCGTGGTCGAACCGCTCATCAGGGATGACTGGTTTGCGGCCCTGCCCGACTGGCTCGAAGTGGCCTTCTTCGCCCTGCTGGGCATCCCCACCTATGTCTGCGCCTCCGGGGCTACTCCACTGGCTGCGGTGCTCATCCACAAGGGTGTCTCCCCCGGGGCGGCCCTGGCCTTTCTGCTGACCGGCCCGGCCACCAACGTCACCACC
>SXGT01315770.1_pt1 | contig 20321 bp, 12 predicted proteins | sample 3176221 | NCBI WGS metagenome assembly SXGT01 (sample SAMN11356862, study PRJNA531348) | freshwater metagenome | isolation source: freshwater sample F1-120 | place: China: Fuxian Lake, Yuxi | collected 2017-12-25
CCTTTTTGTTCGGTTTAAGATCAAGCGGCACACGTTCTACTTTTCCCAGGCAAGCTTGCAGGCGTTCGGTCTTGGAGTCAGCCTTCGGGGCGTCCCAATTCGCCCATTGTTCATTCGCCAGCTCCCATTCCTTGAGGGCAGCCTGTTGGCGCGGCTTGGAAAGATTGGCAAAGCCCGGCTGCTGATTAGGCGGCACGGTGTTTCGCCACACGCAGGCTTCACCCAACGCTTCGGGTGGCATGCCGGCGTCCAGCATCGCGGGCTTGCCGGTCTTCTGTTCGACGAGCTCGAGTTTGGCAATGCCGCCATCCTTGCGCAGCGCACTCGACGGCTTCAGCACTTCGACCAACTTGATGACAGCACCTTTGACCGCTAAATATTCTTTCTCGAGCTGGGCGAGTATGCCAGCCTTCGCATCCAGGGTGATTTCGGGAACGCCACCCAAATTGGGCAACTCGTAGACCTTGCCGAGATCGGTGGATTGCACGACGGTAGCACCGTCAACATTTGAAAGGAACTCATCCGAGTTACGCGGGGCATCGGTAGCACGGATGCCGCGAGGTACGGCCGAATCGGCAGCGGCGATCGCGGTTTCTGAGCCACCAATAACGGTACCCGTCTCATCCAGCACGCCAGCAGCCTGCCCCGCTTTGACGACCGCACCGCCGGGCCCCTTGATCACCAAGCGGCGGGCTCCGCCCAAACCACGGACAACGGTGCCGCCCACCAGCGTATCCAGAATGAGTGGCATGCCCTTATTGAGGATCGCCGCATCGGCTTTCGCCCATTCTTGCTGGAATCGGACGGGATCCTTGTCTGCAAGTTTGAGCAACCTATGCCGCAGCAGGCGCTGATCCGCATTGAATGCCTTACCTTCAAAAAACGCTTTGCCCACCAACTCGGCACCCTTGCTTGAAACCAGATCGAGAAGGCCGTTCATTGAAATTTCGCCTCGTTGCAGGCGGGGAAAATATTCCTTGTTGTAGAGGTCGATCAGACTGCCGGCGGCGGCATCGCGTGCATCGGCTTCTGCGACCATACGGGCGAAAAATTCCTGCGTTTGCTCCTGCGTTGCATTGCCCGTGAAGTAACGCGCTGCGAGCACGGATTCCTCAAACGCATCCACCGCAATGCGTTTGGGTTTGGCGGCCAACGCCCCCCAACCTTTTACCCAATTCTTCACACCCTTGCCGGCCTCTTCCAAAAACGTCTGGTTGTATGTGCTGTTCAATTCATCAATGGTATGGTTGCCAAGCTCTTCATCCGGCAGGCGCACATCCACCATCTTGGGTGACGTACCATCCAGTTCGGCCTGTCCAATCTCGAACAGGTTACGCCCGAAATTTTCCAGCTTGCCCAGCCACTTTTCCGCAGTGTCTTTTGGCAGAATTTTCAACAGTTCATCGCGGATATCTTCAGCCAGCGCGTCCATACGCTGCTGGAACTGTCGCTGAATTTCAGCGGACGCCCGCTCGAGAGCGAGCACCAACAAGAACCGGCGCGCTTCCTCAACGACCACGCTGGCTTCTTCGATATCCATGCGCAAGGAGTGAACATCTTCGTAGATTTCGCCACCTTGAGCTGACGCAGTCAGTTTGACGTGCGCTCCCGCCAGCCCGGCACTTGTGGTTGTGAGCCGATAGCGAAGCGTGGTCTTTTGATTGGCAGGCAGCGAAGTCGGGATTGACGCGGGCTTAGACACGATCACTACTCCACCCGGGCTGCGCGGATCGATGACCAGGGGCGCACCGTTGGCGAAGTTCAGGTTGGTCAGCGTCGCGCTACTCTGGTTGTCAATCGTGACGTCAACATCAAAAGTCTGGTCGGTCGTGATCTCGCCTTCGATAGGATTACCCTCGAGATCGAACGCCTCGAGTCCGACCACGAGGTTATTTGGCTGTTCGTACACATCGACCACCCCAGGTGCACCGTGCCTGGACAGCAACATCGTGCCACCTCTAATTGCCATGCTGCTGGCCGGATCGATTTTCTGCTGCAGTGTGAACTGGCCTGACGAGCGCTGCAACAGGTATCCGATACCGTGTCCGAAACGATCATTGCCCGTCCCCGCCTGGACCATCAAACGGTCGCCGTCCAGATCCAGTACCTTGCCGAGAATTTTCGGAACAGACGTCGGGTCTAGCGCCTGGAGGGTGATTTGCTGCTGTTCAGTCCAATCCGCGCCGGTCAGACCGAACACATAGACCTCGCCACCGTAAAAACCGGGCGGATCGAACCACTTCCGCTTCGAACTCACGACAGCAGTGTCGCCGTCGATTTCGACGTCCCAGCCGAACAAGTCGCCAAACTGCGATGGATCCGATGGCTGAAACTGTTTCGTCTGGCTCCAGGTCGAACCGATGCGCTCGAACAGGTAAGCCCGGCCCTTGGTCTCAGCCGCACCGTAGGAACCAACCAGGAGGCGGTTGCCGGAGATCGATACATCGGCACCGAACTTATCATTCGCAGCCGTTTCACTTGGCAGCAGTGTTTGCTGGAGTATCCAGTCGTTGCCAGTCCGCACGTAAACCTGCACCACCCCGGTTGCATTCACTGAAGGCGCTCCAGGCGTACCGACTACCAACGTATCTCCGGCCAGATCGATTCGCACCTCGTAACCGCTGCGCCCCGTTTCAATGATTTTTGTTTCGCTCCAAACGTTGCCGGAGCGAGAGTAAAGGTAGACCTTGCCAGAGGACTGCCTGGCGTTGGCAACGGCAAAGGTGTCGCCCGAGATTGCGACGCTGCTGCCAAAGCGGTCGTTCGCCTGCGCATCACCCGGAGAAAAGTCGTCCTGAAGTACCCAGTTGCCGCCGTCACGCCTGAATACGTAGACCGCCCCCTTATTTTGTTCAATGCCCCATGCGCCGACAACGATAGTATCTCCCGAGATCGCGACGTTGCCGAAGCCAAACGCATCACCGGCGCCACCGTCGGGCGCTTCGATCGTGCCAACCTTGTTGAATTCGGGCTCTGCCCCTTGACAGGGCATCGTTGGGCCTAAAAGCGCAACGGCGAAGACGCCTCCGATCGCAAACCGAAAGAATAAACTAACCAACCCCGCTGAAACACAACTCGTGTCAATCCGGATATGCGACAGCGGCGGCCGACTTTCAAGGACTGAATACCTGGTAATGGATAGGAATTTCATAGCGCTCCCAATCAGTTTTCTGTCTAGCCTACCTTAGAATGAGATTTTTTGAAAACACATATCATTCAATGGTAAGTGGTTGATTAAGCTCTGACAATATGGGAGTTTGAGTGTTAATGTAGCATTGGGTGGCGCGCAAAAATTTGTCCCGATCTGAATATCGATAGGTATCGTCAGCACGATGCTTTCAACGCTCGATCTGATCACATCCTGACACCAGCCAAGTTTCGGCAAATTTAAAATCGACGGCAATTGAGCATGAGTTATGCCTTAGGCCCCAGCGGTTTTGCTCTCTGAATTAAAAACTGCTGAATGCCTCTTAGGCAAAAGCCTGCCACAATTGTTCCGCATCATCCGCAGCCTGTCTGATCAGTGTTTCCGGCACACTAGCACTCAGGCCCAAGGCAATCAGCTGCAACAGTTGTGCTGCCTGCTCAGACGACAACATACCTTGGGGTACGATCTCAGTGTATAACCAGACGGCGGCTTCATTGGCGGCCGGAGCCTGCAAATTTCCCTGCAATGCCGCCAGTTTCGATAATATCGCGGAAGCCAATAATTCCATCACTCCAGCGGTGCATCGCTGTTCAATTAACACCTGGGCCGAATGCCATTGTTGCGTAGCGAGTTCATGCAAGGGATTTGACTCCGCAGACTCCGGCACGACCGTTTCGAATATGCTGCGCGACTCTGCAAACGGCGAAGCGCTACCTAAGCGCTGCAAACTGCGCCAGCTACGGCCGTCGATGACGATGACCGGTAAATCATCCGCCGACAAACGCAGAGCAATTTGTTCGTCGTTTTCCTGCCAGGGTTCGACCACCACCATCAGACCGCCGGCTTTGGCCAATATGCGTTCGATGCGCGTGCCAAAGGCTGTTTGAATTTCGGTCACCACTTGTCTCACGCTATCTTCATCCTCGGCGACAACTGAAGCAGTCGATGACGATGATGTGACCACTTCATCAGTATCCGGTTGCGGCATGTCGGCATGCTGCAAATCGGGTATTTCGACTTTGGTTGCCTGATCTACCGGCTCGCCAGCCAAATCGTCGATCATGGTTTGCAACATTTTCTTCGATACCCCAACCGTATCTTCGGAAGCATCGGGATCAATTACGTTATCAAACAAATCCCGTTTGCCCTTCACCAACTGAGCCACGCGCTGTTCGTAGGAATCCTCGGCCAACAGGATAAAAATCTGCACCTTCTGTTTCTGCCCCAATCGGTGAATGCGGGCGATACGCTGATCCAGTATGGCCGGGTTCCAGGGCATATCCAGATTGATCAATACCGTGGCGGATTGCAAATTCAGGCCGGTACCGCCGGCGTCGGTGGAAATGAATACCTGCAAGGCGGCATCGTTTTGAAACCGCTCCATCAGCTCACCTCGCTTGTCACTGGGCACACCGCCATGTAAACGCACACAGCCCAGCCCCATGCCGCGCACTCGGGCCTCCACCATCTCGGTCATGATGGCCCATTGTGAAAACACCACGGCCTTACGATTACTTTGCAGACACAGTTCTTCCAGCAAGCGCGCCAGTTCGTCCAGCTTGGGCGAGCCCTGAGTTTCCTTGTCTACCAGCCCGGCGGCGTTGCAAGCCATGCGCGCCTGTTGCAAAGCCGCCAGCAGCCGGTTGTGCTCCCCCGGCGTTAGTGGTCGGCGCTTGGCGATTTGTGCCAGCAGGCCGGCGGCACTCAATGCCGAACCGTGTAATTCCTGTTGTTTCACATCCATGGCAATATCCAGCGTCACTTCGGTGCGATCCGGCAGTTGATCCGCCACCAGACCGCGATCGCGCCGCAATACCACCGGCGCAATGCGGCGACGCAGTTCGGACAAATTGCGATAGCCGATCACCTTGCCGCGCTCGTCGGTAATATGAAAATCCAGCAAACAACGCCACAATGGCCCCAACACCCGCACATCCACCAGTTGCAGCAGGCTGTATAAATCTTCTAGGCGATTTTCCAGCGGCGTACCGCTAAGCACGAACACATAACGTGCCGGAATCAGTTTCACGGTGGATGCCAACTTGGTACGCCAGTTTTTGATGCGTTGGGCCTCATCCAGAATCAGTAAATCCGGCTTCAGGTTTTCGCTGATGAGCGACAAATCGCGCAACACCAACTCGTAATTGATGATAAAAAACAAAGCATCCGCACGATACTGCACGCCGCGTTGTTCGGGCCCGCCTTGCAAAATTTGTACGCTGCGCCCGGTGAATTTGACAATCTCCCGCGCCCACTGGTATTTCAACGACGCCGGGCAAACGATCAGAATCCGCTTGACGCCGGCGTGATCGGCCAGCCAGCTGCCGGCGGCAATGGCTTGCAGAGTTTTGCCCAAGCCCATGTCGTCGGCCAATAAACCCCGACCACGCGCCGCCAGAAAAGCCACGCCTTCGACTTGATACGGAAACAGCTTGACCTTGAGACCGGGCAACGTGCCGTTACTTTGACGAATGGCCTGCTGAATTTCCCGTCCGCGCAAAGCTTGCGCGGCGTCTTCGGCACATTGCTGGGCGTATTGCAGCGCATCATCACCGAGCAAGAAATCCTCCCGACCATACACCGCTTGCGAAAAGCGAAAAAAATCCTCCGGCAATCGCCCCTTGAACTGATCTTGGGCATTAAAAAATTCGCTCAGCAATGCGGATAGATCGTCAGCCATATCCGCCCGCCGCTGCAAACGAATCATCGATCGGGTGGCAGACTCCCAAGCCAGATAGGCAAACGACATCGGACAGCCTGCCGCTTTCAACCTTTTGTAATCCGGCTGTTTTCTGGCGTGATGCAATACCGCCTCTATATGCTTGCAGGTACCTAGCCGATTGCTGGCCAAATCCGGGCAGGTGCAATAATTGACCCGCTGATCCAGCGAACGTATCTGTACCTGATACGAACGCTGCCAGTGGGTGGCCGATACCAACGACGTGGCTTGCCAGGTACCAAAACCCAGATTGCCGTTCAACAACTTAACCCGCACTTCATTGCGGCCTTTTTTCACTCGCTCCTGAATGGCTTCATCCAGGGCGCTGTTCAATCCTTTTGTGTCTACAGCTGTGATTTGATCAGCATAAGCATACAGCGCAGCGATGGCATGCACACAGACCGAATGCTCGGCATGACAATCGCATACCACAACCAGTTTGTCATCGGCGTCTAACGACAATTCCAGCCAGTATTGCTCATCGTTCTCATCCTCGACCTGCGCCTGCATCTGTCCATTTTCCAGCATTACACCGATCACCCGGTTATCGCTGAAATATCTCAGACCTTGCTTGATCATTTCCTCGGAAGCAATGTCATGCAGGCGTTCGGTATCATACAAATAAGCGTCGTTGTCCATGATGCTGTAAGAGTTGGTTGATTTGAGAAGATTTTAACCGGATCGGGTTGGGTTCGGTAAAGACTCTTCAGATAAAAACAAGCTTGCCGGTGCCTGCATCGGCGATGGCGGTTTGGGTGACTTGCTGGTTACGCCGTGGTGTTGGGCGGGCTGTTGTTAGCTACAGTATTTTCGGCAACGGCCGTCAGGTAGTAGTTTGGGTTAATAAACCTGTTAGCCATTCTATGTCAGTCATTTTGTAATACAATTTGTATTATTTTATCTGCATGGAGATAGATTATGACCGCTATCAGTCTGCGTTTACCCGACGAAATTGAAGCCCATTTAAAAGCCGAAGCCCAACTAGAAGGCAAAACTCAATCAGAAATCGCCCGGCAAGCGATCGTGGAATATTTGGCGCGTAGGGAAAAAGAAAGGTTTATGGCGGAAATGGTCGCCGCCGGAAGAGCACTCTCAACCGACACCCAAGCCTGGGCCGAATCACGCGAAATTGCAGAAGACTTGGTCGATGAAGGACTGGAGACCATTATTGCAGCGGAACGGGCTGCCGGTATCGATCAGGAACAAAAATGGTGGAAATAATACGTCGCGGGGAAATATGGACAGCTAATCTCAACCCGAATAAAGGCAGTGAAATCGGCAAGGTACGCCCGGTGTTGATCCTTCAGGATGACAGCATGATAGCTAGTGGATTAGCGACCATTTTGATCGCGCCTCTGACCGGCCAGTTTCGACCAATATTTGCCCCACTTCGCATTAAAGTCGCCGCCCGCAATCACTTGATCCAGGATTGTTTTGTGATGATCGAGCACATTCGAGCACTTGACCGTTCTCGCTTTGGTGAAGGCCCAATTGCTGTATTAACCAAAGCAGAAATGACAGCGGTGGAGAGGAGCTTCCTTGGCGTAATGGGGATGTTGTAAAAAATTGCTGGATCGTTTCGGCTTAGGTACCAGTATACCAGGCACCGTCAACGACTACTAAATCAACCGCAACCCCGGTGGCAAGGCCTCACCAAATACTTGCTTCTCCTGCTGTTCATCCAGCAGTTTATATTCGGCGACCATATCCTGCCAGGCTGCGGCGGCTTTGGCTTGCTTGAGTTTTTCCAACACTTTAAAACGTAGATCGTCTTCGATATCGCGCACGCGGTCATCACAGCGACGGGCTAACAGTGTGACGGCAAAAGCCGCTTGTGGTTGTTTTTTCCAATCAATATTTAATAATTGCTGCAACCACAAAGTCGCAGTATTGGCGGGAATCACATCGTGGTTATTGCCATGAAACAAAATCCTCGCCCCGATGCGGCCCAGCGCCCAGAAGGTTTGTTCCGGCTCGCCAGGCTTTTCCAGGCGCCTCAACAGCCACTCGCCCAATTGTATTTTATCGGTTACCGGCAAGCGCTCCAGCGCCGCCGCCAGACGCAACATGTCTTCATAACCGCGCATACCCAGCTGTTTGGTTACTCCGGGCTGGCGCGCCGAGGCGGGATTAATGAATTTGGCAATATCATTAAAGATGCGCTGCTGCGCCTCTGCCTGCAAGCCACCGGCTACGCGGCGCCATAGCGTCCACCATTCCGCCCAGCCCTGTTTTTCGTTGACGAATTGCAAACCCTCCGGGTACAGCTTCCATAATTGTTCCACTCGCCAATCATCCAGCGGGTAACCAAAACCCGGCCGTAAGCAAAACCCCGCCAAACTCAACCAGAGACGCTCATGTTGTTCGCTGCGACGACGATATTTAGCACCTTCAAGCAGCGCGGCAAACAATTCCCGCAGTAATGCGGTTGGCCATTGGCTGCGCGGTGCAGCCAGAATTTTTTCCAGCTCGGCACGCAAGGTTTTGACCGCTTGCGGATCAACCTGCTTGGATTTGGTCCCGAATACTGCTTGAATTTTTTCCAATGCCTGTGACGTTTGCGCAGGTAATTCAGCAGTTTGAAGAACAGCCAGCTTTTTCCGGATCTGAAACTCCACATCCCAACGCTGACCAGCATCACTGACCGCTACGCATTGCAGGCGTAAGGTACCGACTTCGGTATAGGTCGCCAACAATTGCACGGCTACCTCGGTTTTTTGCTCACCTTCAAACGCAACAGCCAAAGGCGGCAAACTATGAAAGCGTTCTTCATCCATATCGACCAGATCGCCGGGCTGATATACCCCGTCACCACTGCTGGACAGTAAATGAAAGCCTACCGGCTGCCCCACCCGCAGGGCGAACGGCCTATCGTTCAACAGAATTTCCCGCCCCTCCTCACTGCCTTTTGGCAGCAGACAAACCCCCTGACGTATCGAGTGATCCGCACCGCTAATCGATCCGGGCTTATACCTCTGGGCATCCACCAGCAAAAAATAACTGCGCGCAGCACCACCACCAATTTTGAGTTTTTTCTCCTGCCTGGCAATGGCATAACTGACCGCACCATAAGCCACCGCCAACTCGGGATGGCGATTGTCCAGCAACAGCGGTGGCTGCCCACCCCGCCACAGGGTCAATAAATCGATGACCCGTTTGACCAGGGCGGGACTGCGGAATACACCACCATTCAGCAACAAGGCATCCGGGGCAATGGCATCCTGCCTCAGAGCGGCTTTTGCGGCTTGAGCGTGCAATTGCAAAAAAGCGGCAATGTGTTTGCTGATGGCCGGTTCTGCGGCATAAGGCAGACCAAATTCCACTACACCGCTGCGTTTTCTGTCCGGGACTTCATGGAGTCCGGACAACGGTAAAAACCCATCCAGTGCAATTTCACGCACTTCTGAACGCGTCAGAGCCGAACTGCGACTACCGCCGATCAGCCGGGAACCGCCGCCCAGCAGGGTTACTGCCATTTGCTCCGGAGCGTCTTCCGCCAGCAGCCGTTCCTTGGCCACCCGGCATTGTTCGAGTAATTGCGACAGATCGGCCGTGGACAGTTTTTTATCACTGCTGCGCAACCGGCTCTCCGCCAAATGCGCCAGCGCCAGATCAATATTATCGCCGCCGAGCATCAGATGATCACCCACCCCGATGCGAGTCAGTTGCGGTTCGCCTGCACCCTGTTCGATCTTGATCAACGTCAGATCGGTGGTACCACCACCGACATCACACACCAATAACAATCGGCTGTCGGCCAGACTGGGCTTGATGCTGCCTGCATGCCGCCGCAGCCAGTCGTAACAGACGGCTTGCGGCTCTTCCAGCAAGCGTACATCCAACAACCCGGCCATTCTGGCCGCTTCAAGCGTTAACGAGCGGGCCGCTTCGTCGAACGATGCCGGCACAGTAATCACCACATTCTGATTGCATAAGGGCTCGGTGGCAAAGCGTTGCGCCCAGACGCAACATACATGTTGCAAATAACTGGCACTGGCTGCCAAAGGCGACACTTTACTGACCGTATCATCGCTGCCCCAAGGCAAAATAGCCGCCGTATGATCAACCGCAGGATGCGATAACCAGCTCTTGGCACTGGCCACAAGCCGCCCTTGTGACTTGGCACCCAGTAAACGTGCGGCCTCACCCAATACAGCGCCATCCTCCGGGGGTAAAAATTGCGCATCGACACTAATTTCTCCAGGCGCCGGATGATAACGCACGGAAGGCAACAGCGGGCGCTCAGCCACTTCTCCTGGCGCCACCAGTTGCGGTATTTCGAATAGCTGGATCTGTTTATCCGGATCACCAAGCCGGGCAAAAGCCACCACGGTATGAGTGGTTCCCAGATCGATGCCGACCCAAAATTGCGGAGTTTGCTTGTTCACAAGTTGTTTTAAAATGGATGCTGATTGAAGTTAAGTGTATTTGATATGGCATTGAACACCGTCTTTCACCCAAATTGCAACCCGCGGCCAAGAACCGCAGTATTCAGCCACTTTGTCGACAAAACTAATCAACACAGCGCAGCCGAACAAGGTGCAGTGGGATTTGCACAGCCGCAAGCCGAAAAAAATCTTCGATGTACCCGGCGCCCCTCTGGAGATACGCTGTGCCTGGGGTGCAAATCATGATTATTGCTTCACGGCTTCGGCCTTGACCTCCAAAATCTGGCTGATATACGCCGACGAGCATGACGAATGGCAGGCGAGTGACGTGGCCGACATCGGCCAGCCGGCGGAAGTCCCTTTGCCGGTCAATATCTCCATCTCCAGCGACGACAAAACCCTGTGGGCTACCACCTTTATGGACGGAAAGGCACGTTTGTTCGACATCAGCGAACCACACCGTCCACAGCAAGTGTTTGAACAAAAAATCGGATCTCAGGTCAACATAGTTTCGTCCAGCTGGGATGGCAAGCGCTTGTACTTTACTTCCTCATTGCTGGCGAATTGGGACAAAAAAGGCCCCGACAACCAACAATTCTTCAAGGCCTTTAGCTGGAATGGCAGGCAGTTGACTGAGCGGTTTGCCATTGACTTTACCGAGGAAAAACTCGGTCGGGCGCATCAAATGCGATTTGGTGCCTATGCACTGTACGGCAAAAAACCTAAATAAAGTCCTGCAGCGGGATTGGCTGGACTCAGCCTTTCCTGCCTGTATACAAGCTTTATCCAGAAAATGACTTCCGGGCATGCGTTATCCAGCATGGATTAACCCATAGAATGCAAATTGCCAAACCCGGCATTGCCGGATAATCTTTTCCACTCAAAGTGACATCCATAACCAGGCCAACTGCTATGAAAACCCCGTATTTCGCTGCTCTTTTTTTAGGCCTGGCTGTTTCATACCTTCAGGCCGAAACAGCCAAACCCTTGGCACCGGGCTACACGGCACTGCCTTTCCAGCCTGCGGCTCCGGGCAGTTATGAATTGCCTGTGATTGGGCATGCAGCCGACGGCGATATTCTGACCAGTGAAAACCACACCAAACGCCTACATGATTTCATGGGTGATAAATTGGTACTGCTGAGTTTCATCTATGCCACTTGCAGCGACATCAACGGCTGCCCACTGGCCACACAGGTTCTGCACAAGATTGCCCGGCAATTGCAAAAGCAACCAGAGCTGGCAAGCCAGTTGCGATTGCTGACACTGAGTTTCAATCCACTGCACGATACCCCGGAAATGATGCAGCATTATGCCGAAGGCTTTAAAACCGGGGAGTTCGATTGGCAGTTTTTGACCAGCCGCGACGACATCGCCCTAAAACCGATTCTGGATGGTTATCAGCAAGACGTGCAAAAAATTTACGATGCCCAGGGCCGCTTCACCGGCACGTTCTCGCATTTACTGCGAGTATATCTGATAGACAGGGACAAAAATATCCGCAACATTTACAGCGTCGATTTTCTGCATGCCGACATGTTGATTAACGATGTAAAAACGTTACTGGCTGCCAAGTCAACAACGGTTGATACCCCGCCAACGAAAGATGAAGCGCACTTTGGCCCCGGTGATGACAAACGTAATTATCAACAAACCGATTACCAAACCCGCTCGCAGGCACTGACGCAGCGTCTTGGCAAACCGGCCAACTTGATCGAATTTGCCCAAAAACCGCCGCTAGGATTGCCAGAGCTGCCACAACCGGTCGATAACCCCGCCACTCCGGCCAAAATCAACTTGGGCCGAAAACTGTTTTACGACCGACGCCTGTCGCTGAATAACACTTTTTCATGCGCCATGTGCCACATTCCCGAACAAGGGTTTAGCAGTAACGAAATGACGACTGCAGTCGGCATTGAAGGCCGCAGCGTAAGAAGAAACAGCCCATCACTTTACAACGTCGGCTACGCAGAGCTACTGTTTCATGATGGCCGCGAAGACAGTCTGGAACAACAGGCCTGGGGCCCCTTGCTGGCGCATAACGAAATGGCGAATCCTTCCATCGCATTTGTACTGGATAAACTGAAAGCTGATGCCGAGTATCGCGATTTGTTCCAAACTGCATTTGGAAAAGGGCCTGGCATGGAAACGCTAGGCCAGGCACTGGCCGCTTATCAAAGGACGTTGAATGCTGCCGATTCAGCCTTCGACCGCTGGCAATTCGGTCAACAGCAAGATGCCGTTTCAACTGAGGTCAAACTGGGTTTTGAGTTATTCAAAGGCAAAGCTGGATGCAGCGCCTGCCATCTGATGACAGAAAAATATGCCATATTCACCGATCAAAAACGCCACAATACCGGTATCGGTTTTGCCGACTCCATGCAAAAAACGCCGCAAAAACAACGTGTACAAGTCGCACCGGGCAGATTTATTGACGTCGATAGCCGAACGCTGACTGGTTTGAGCAACGCCAAGCCTGGTGACCTGGGTTATTACGAGATCAGTCAAAATCCGGAAGACCGCTGGTCTTACAAGACACCGTCGCTGCGCAATATCGCTCTGAGCGCACCGTATATGCATAACGGCTCGCTGGCTTCACTTCAAGAGGTCGTCCGGTTTTATAACAACGGAGGAGCGGCCAACGAAAATTTGTCACCATTAATCAAGCCGCTGGGCTTGTCAGATCAGGAAATAGCCGCGCTGGTGGCGTTTTTACAGGCGCTGACCGGCAACAACATTGAAGCATTGGTTTCGGACGCGTTTGCTGCACCGGTAGGTGATCAACAATGATTAATATGGTCAAATCTCTGAATTGCCGGATGCCACTAATGAAATCCATGTCGTATCAATGCTGAAATCGCGAATTTGTCTAAATCGATATTCCCGATCACAACCATATCGGCTGCACGTCAATATGGAGCAAACCTACGTCGCTTGTATGACTTGCCCTTGCGCATGTAATGCGGCACCGACTATCCCGGCCTGATTTAAAAAGGCGGCCGGTTTGACTGGCGCCTCAACTGAAAGCTGATCTTTGAACTTGTCGAATTTTTTACTGGCACCGCCACCCAGGATAATCAGATCCGGCCAAAACAATTTTTCCATCATGCCTAGATAACCATTGAAACGCTTTCCCCAGACTTTCCAGCCCAAATCTTCTATTTTTCTTGCCGCATCAGACGCGAAGCGTTCCGCTTCCAGGCCATTTTCCAGATACAAATGACCCAGTTCGGTATTGGGCAACAATTTCCCATTCACAAAAACCGCCGTCCCCAAGCCGGTACCAATGGTGATCAATAACACCACCCCGGTTTGTCCACGTCCCTGGCCGAAATGCATTTCCGCCATACCAGCCGCATCGGCATCGTTGACGTTGAAACATGAACAGTTGGTTGCTTCGGAGAACAACTTGTCAATATCGGTGCCTATGAAGGCATGGGAAATGTTTGCGGCCGTACGAGCAACGCCATGTTGTATGGCAGCCGGAAAACCGCAGCCGATAACGCCCTTCCAGTCAAAATGCAACACCAGTTGAGCCAGCACGGCCGCGATGGCTTCGGGTGTGGCTGGTTGCGGTGTGTCTATACGATGGCGCTCCGTCACCAACTCTCCACTGACCGTATCTACAATAGCCCCTTTGATGCCTGAACCACCGATATCTACCCCGAGAATATGCATAAGTTGTCCTGTTTATTTGAGTTGAATTAGCTGAATGTCCCGTCAGTGCGGCTAGGTACACTTTTCATGATTATTTGGCGGGAAGTTGAAGAGGGCGGTTGGGAATATTTATCGAAGATAAAAGGCATACCCCCCTACAACCAGCAATTGCAGAGGGGCAACAATTTTCAAGACTCAATCAACTGTTCAGGTCACCGAACGACTGGTTTTTTTCAGGCCACCAAATCAGACAGTTTCGTTATTTTTCGGCCTGGCCTTATGTTTATTGGCCTTTGGTCAACAAAGGCATTTGCGAGGCGATCTCGATATCCACCAACAAGTTCAACTGATGTTCAACCTGAGTAAATCTGGCCGCGATGATTGGTGTGGTGGCATTTTTTAACTTGTGATAGTACTTGTCCAGCAATTCCAGTTTCTTTTTGTGCAAAGCCAGTGCACGCTCGGCCAGATTGTTGGCAATATCATCATTCATCTTGTCATAGTTGTATTCGTAATCGCGAATCAACTGCACCCTATCGTCGTTGACGAGTTTCAGCTCGGCTTCGTACTGATAATATTCATGCCAATACGCCTTGTTATTCGGATCTTCAGGACTCAAATCCATCGCTTCGTTGATGACTAAAACCTTGTCTTCCCTCATTTCAGCCCGGCTATCCGAAACAAAATCCGCCGCCTGGTCGCTCATGGGCGGAGCACTAGGCGTTTGAGCGGCACAACCCGTTAGAAGTGCTCCCACGACAGGCAACAGCCATAATCCGAATGGCGATTTTTTCTCGTTATATTTGCTAGACACTTGTTTTGCTCCAATTTAGACGAAGAATTTGGAACCCCCCTCTTCGCATGGGGACATCAGTTAATGGTGGTTATACTTAAGAACAATTTCCAAATTCCACACACAATAAGGGGATCGGAAACAAGACAGCTTTAAACCTGATAATAATCCTTATACCAGGCCACGAAGCGTTCTATACCTTGTTGTATGGTTGTACCCGGCTTGTAACCCACATCGGCCACCAAGGCCTCGACATCGGCATACGTATCAGGTACGTCACCAGGCTGGAGCGGCAGCAAGTTTTTTTCCACACTTTTACCCAGAAACTTTTCCAACGTGTCTATATAACTCAACAGTTCCACTGGATTCTGGTTTCCAATGTTGTAAACCCGCCAAGGTGCTTTACTGGTGCCGGGATCCGGATTGGCCCCGCTCCAGTCCGGATTGGGTTCAGCAGTATGATCCAGGGTGCGAATCACACCTTCGACAATATCGTCGATGTAGGTGAAATCACGCCGGTGTTTGCCGTAGTTGAATACATCGATTTTTTCGCCTGCCATGATGGCTTTAGTAAACAGGAATAAGGCCATGTCCGGCCGCCCCCAGGGACCATAGACGGTAAAAAATCGCAGGCCGGTGGTGGGTAGCTGATACAGATTGCTGTAGGTATGTGCCATCAGCTCGTTAGCTTTTTTCGATGCCGCATACAAGCTCAACGGATGGTCGACGTTATCATGCACCGAAAATGGCATTGATTCATTGGCGCCGTAGACCGAACTGCTAGATGCATAAACCAGATGCTCTACCCCATTGTGTCGGCAACCCTCCAGGATATTGATAAAACCGACAATGTTGCTGTCAATGTAAGCATGCGGGTTTTGCAGCGAATACCTGACACCGGCCTGTGCAGCCAAATTGACTACTTTTTGCGGCCGATATTTTTTAAACACGGCCTCCATGCCGCTACGATCGGCAATATCCAGCCTGACATCGGTGAAACCGGAATGATCCTTGATTCTGGCCAGGCGATCGAGTTTAAGCTGGACATCGTAATAGTCGTTCAGATTATCGATGCCTATGACTTCGTCACCACGCTCCAGCAAGCGTAAAGCCAAGTGGTTGCCGATAAAGCCGGCGGTACCGGTCACCATGATTTTCATTGTTTATAACCTCGCATCGGTTTGATCCGCTGGGAATAGATATTTGAGATCGTAAATGATGGATTGCGGTTTACCAAGCGCCCTAATTTGAGCAATTGGAGTCTCTTTGAATTCTTCGTGAGCAACCGCCAATATGATGGCATCGTATTTACCGGGCTTAGGCTGCGCTATAGGATGTATGCCATATTCGGCAACGGTCTCTTCGGTATTCACCCAAGGGTCGTAAACATCGACATGGATGCCATAGGTTTGTAATTCAGCCACGATATCCACCACCCGCGTATTGCGGATATCAGGGCAATTCTCCTTGAACGTCAAGCCCATGATCAACACATGAGCATCCTGCACGTGGATGCGTTTCTTCAACATCAACTTGACCAACTGGGATACCACATAAGCGCCCATGCTGTCGTTGATGCGGCGACCGGATAAAATAACTTCAGGATTGTAGCCTATCGCCTGCGCCTTGTGAGTCAGATAATAAGGATCGACACCTATACAGTGACCGCCGACCAGACCTGGTCGGAACGGCAGGAAATTCCATTTGGTGCCTGCTGCCAGCAGAACTTCTTCAGTATCGATCCCCAGTTTATTGAAAATCAGCGCCAGTTCATTGATCAGGGCGATATTCACGTCGCGTTGAGTGTTCTCGATCACCTTGGCAGCTTCAGCAACTTTAATACTGCTGGCTTTGTGTGTTCCGGCAGTGATAATGCTTTTGTATAGCTGATCCACTTTTTCTGCCACTTCCGGGTTGGACCCGGAAGTGACTTTTAAAATATTGGTTACGCGATGTTGTTTATCCCCAGGATTTATCCGCTCAGGGCTGTAGCCCACGAAAAAGTCCTGGTTAAAACGCAACCCCGACACTTTCTCCAGAATCGGCACGCAGACTTCTTCGGTGGCTCCAGGGTATACCGTGGATTCGTAAATCACGATATCACCCGATTTGACCACTTTGCCTAGCAAGTCACTGGCCTTTTCCAGTGGGGTCAAATCCGGCTGTTTATGTTCGTTGATTGGCGTCGGAACCGTCACGATATAGACAGTGCAATCGGCAATGTCTTTGATGGAAGCGCTATAGGTCAAATGGCTGGCCTGAGCCAATTCCTCCGAACTGACTTCCAGAGTGTGATCATTACCGGATTGTAATTCGGTAATCCGGCGTTGGTTAATATCAAAACCTACGGTGGGATATTTACGACCAAACTCCACCGCTAATGGCAAACCCACATAGCCCAAGCCTATCATGGCGATTTTGATATTGTTTAACATAGTCTTCACTCCTTAGTTACGATTCGGTCTTCAAATATAGTTCAGAGAGATTATTTTTTTGCAATGCATCCCCAAGCCATCATCCAGACCTGGGCTTGATAACTGTCTGCGGATTTAGGCAGATCACCATTCAGAATCATGAACAAGGTTTGATGAATAATCCCAAAAAAATAGCTATAGGCAAGAGTGGAGTCCGGAACTTTGATTTCTCCCTCTCTGATGCCATTTTGCAAAATACGCATGATTTTATTGATGGCGGCAGTTTGCATAAATGCAACTGATTCCGGTAAAAATTCTTCGGTTTTAACAAACAGCAAAAATTGCACAATTTCAGGTGCTTCATCAGTCAATTTGAACAGCAGATCGACAATCTCACGTAACTGCTCGGAGGGTTTGCGATTACGGCGCCGAATGTCGTCGATCGATATACTCAGACTATCGAGAATATTTTCCCGCAGAGTTTGAGCGATCGCCTGCTTGGTCTTGAAATATTGATAAATCCCGCTGGTCGTCTTTAATCCGACCGCATCTTTGATATCGGGCAACGAAGTATTGAAATAGCCTTTCTTAGCAAAAAGTTTCAGTGCGGCCTGTAATACATCATCCTGACTAACCGGACGAGCTGTGGGAGGGGATTCTATTGTTACTGTGTTTAAATCTTGTTCCATGCTTTTATGTACAGCTTTACCTGCTGTTTTATTCTAGGGGCATGCAGAGGTTATCACTGCAGTTGTTATTATTTTGTAAGGGTAGAAAAGGCGGCAGCCAGATAATTGACCATCGACCATAACGTTAAAACGGCGGACAAGTATAACAGCCAGTAACCCATTTCATTGATCGGCAACCCGAATAACTCGTCACGATATAAAAGTAACGAAATGGCGGACATCTGTGCCGTGGTTTTCCACTTGCCCAATTGAGACACCTTGACCTTTGTCCGCTGGCCGATTTCCGCCATCCATTCGCGCAAGGAAGCGATGGTAATCTCACGACCGATAATCACAGCAGCAGGGATGGCCAGATATGCACTCGCTTCCGCCTGAACCACCAACACCAGAACAAAAGCCACCATCAGCTTATCGGCCACCGGATCAAGAAAAGCGCCAAAGTCGGTTTCCAAGTTCAATTTTCTGGCCAGATAGCCATCCAGCCAATCGGTAAACCCGGCAATCAGGAATATCCCGGTACTGACAAAGCGGTTGTATTCCCACGGCAAATAAAAAACGATGGCGAGCAAAGGAATCAGGGCTATCCTGAGCAATGTCAGATATGTAGGTAAGTTAAATTTAACTGCCATCTTGTGAATGAAAAATATCGTAAATTCGTTGCGCCAACGTTCGACTGATACCGTCGATGCCGGACAAAGCATCAACACCCGCGCTGGTCACTCCTTGCAAGCCTCCGAATTGCTTGAGCAAAATTTGGCGTCTTTTAGGGCCCAAGCCGGCAATGTCCTCCAGAGCGGACTGGCTTTTCGCCTTATTGCGGCGTTGCCGGTGCCCGGTAATGGCAAAACGGTGCGCTTCATCCCGAATTTGCTGAATCAGCAATAGTGCACTGGCGCCGGGCGTCACATCCATGGGGTGTTCTTGATCAGGCAGAATGATTTTTTCCATCCCGGCTTTCCGGTCCGGACCCTTTGACACACCAACTATCATAACATTGTTTATTGTCAATTCCGCCAAAGCCTTTTGAGCCGCAGCCACCTGCCCCCTGCCACCATCGATTATTAAAATATCCGGAGTAGGATGCTCCCCCTGTTTCAGCCGTTTAAAACGTCGCAGAACAGCCTGGTGAATCGCCGCATAATCATCACCGCCTTTCACGCCTTCAATATTAAACCGTCGATAGTCCGATTTGACTGGCCCTTCGTGATCGAAGACCACACATGACGCTACGGTCTGCTCGCCCTGGGTATGACTGATATCAAAACATTCCAGTCGTTTTGGCAGTTCGGGGCAAGCCAATTCCTGCTGCAAACTGAGAAAGCGTGCCTGCATGCTGTGTTTGCCGGCCAACTTGCCGGATAATGCGTTTTCGGCATTGGTGATGGCCATCTGCAGCCATTTTTGCCTTTCGCTACGCACGTTATGACTGATAGCTACATTGCGTTTGGCCTGTTGACTCAATACCTCGGACAATAAAGCCGACTCTGGCAAAGGATGACTGACGATCAGTTCGTTCGGCAAAGGCTTATCCAGATAATACTGACCTATAAACGCCTGCAGAATCTCCCCCGGGTCATTTTCTTCGCCGATTTTTGGAAAGAATTGCCGGTTACCCAGGTTTTGACCGCTGCGAATATAGAACACTTGCACACAAGCCATATCCGCATTGACGGCACAGGCAAGTATATCCACATCGCCTTTCTCACCCTCCACAAAATGCTTGTCCAGAACCGCTCGCAGACGCTGTATCTGATCCCGATACGTGGCGGCCACTTCGAATTCCAGTTTGCCGGCGGCCGATTCCATTTTTTGCACTAGTTGCTCGACGAGTTGCCCCCCCTGTCCTTGTAAAAACAGTATGGAATTCTCGACATCAAGACGGTATTGCTCTTTACCGATCAAACCGACACAGGGTGCTGTACACCGCTGAATCTGGTACTGCAAACAGGGCCGGGAGCGGGCATTGTAATAAGCATCTTCGCATTGCCGCACCGGAAAAATCTTTTGCAGCAACTTGAGGGTTTCTTTGACGGCACTGGCACTGGGATAAGGACCGAAATAGCTACCCTTGCGTTTCTTGGCACCGCGATGAAAACTCAACTGTGGAAAATCGTGCAGACTGGAAATGAAGACATAAGGATAAGATTTATCGTCGCGCAGACTGATGTTGTAACGCGGCTTATGTCGCTTGATCAGTTGACTCTCCAACAATAACGCCTCACCTTCCGTGTGAGTCACAGTTACTTCTATGCCAGCAATGCGGGCAACCATGGCCCGCTGCTTCGGAGAAGCGTTCTGGTTTCTGAAGTAGCTCGAGACGCGGTTTTGCAGGTTTTTGGCTTTACCGATATAGATGATCTCACCTAGCTCATCCAGCATCTTGTAAATACCGGGGCGCCGAGTCAGGGTTTTCAGGAATGCTTTGACATCAAAACCATCCATTGTCAGTTCTTCGCTCACTGCCCTTGATCCAGTAACTTTCGAATATCGGCAAAAACCGCGCTCAGCATATC
>SXGT01461412.1_pt1 | contig 20321 bp, 26 predicted proteins | sample 3176221 | NCBI WGS metagenome assembly SXGT01 (sample SAMN11356862, study PRJNA531348) | freshwater metagenome | isolation source: freshwater sample F1-120 | place: China: Fuxian Lake, Yuxi | collected 2017-12-25
CCTAAAATAAGGAATTAAATTCATCAAAAGTTTTTGATCTAGTTATTGGTTTCCAAGATCTTCCAGCATTATAAGATATTGTTAAATCTTCTATATTTATTAATATGTGACAAGAATAATCTTTATCTTCATTTATCCCTACGCCAATCACATCTAATTGTATATCTTCTAGGTATTTAGGATCTATGTCAATGATATTAATCATAATAATTCTCTCGATCTTGTAAGTTATTATATGTGTAGTTAAAAATTTATTGAGATTTTATTTTTATCAAGAATATTATTTTAATACATATTCGTGTATATCATAGTCAAACTTACAATATTCTTTAATAAAAACATCGTATCTTTCACATGGAAGGGTTATGCTTTCTAAAGTATCAACATTAACCCCATGAGAAATAAATTTATAGTACTCACCTTTATCTTTTAAATTATCATCAGCATATGCAACTATAATTATTTTAGAAGACATTGCTCTTCCCTTTGAAATTCTTTAAAATTTTCAAATTGAAATACTTTAACTTGATTTATGTATTTCTTGCAACTATTAACTATATTATATTTATCATTTATATCTGGTAAAGAAGGCAATGGTATTTCTTTGTCGCCTATTAAATATTTTATATCTAAATCGTAATATTCATAAAAATCGTAACAAATGTCATCAATATTATCGTCACTGTAAATTATTTCTAACCCGTCATATACTATTTTTTGTAATTCTATGTCAGATCCAGTAGATATAGAATATTCTTTTATACTAGTTTTTTCTTTTAATATTGCATCTACATGCTTTTTAAAGTTTTTTTGATCTTCTGGTAATTCTATACCGTAATCAAGGTATGCCTTGATAATCTGATATATTTTATATACATACTCTTCATGACTTAAATTATATTCATTTGTTTGATTAGATAATCCATATAACTTTAATAGTTCTAAAATCAAATTAAGATGATTAAGATCATCAACTATCGTATATCTATTTCCAAGGTGTTCTTCGTCAAAAGACTTCATGTTATAGGATACAAAGTATTTAATATTATTATCCATGATAATTTCTCTTAAATTTTAAGTTAAAAATAATTTACATTCTTTGCTTAAATATGAATCTATTTGTTCTTTTGACATTTTTATATTTGGTGCATTATTGCACGTTAAATATCCTTGATATTTTCCAGCAAGAAATGATTGTAAAAATTCAGAATCAACATAAATATTTTGTCCAGTAGTATCATTTTGAAATACTACTGTAGTGTTTAACACATCATCCATTCTATTTAATTCATTGTTACTAAGTCTAATAATGTAATCTTTTAATAATTTTAAAAAATCATATATTGTACTGTATTCGTCGGAGGATTCAGGAAAATCGTAATAAAAATATGTATGATCACGATCAAAATAAATACCATCTAAAGTACCATCTAATACTATTGGAAGATCTATACATATATTGTTTTTACAATGATTTTCAAGAATAGATATGAAAGATCTTAATGATACTAATTGTTTAGTTTTTAATTTAAAACTATCTTCATAAATGCTTTTAAAATTAATACACCCTTCTTTTGGAATTCCAGATCCTCCATCTACCCAACAATCATTAGTTGGAAATTCATACAGCATTAAATCAACAGCATTTGATTTAATTATTGGCCCAAAATCATCTTGATATTTTCCAGAAATATCAAAATTAATACAAGTAAATCCACACGTTGCATGTGTACTATCTTTATTACTGAAAGGTCTACCCCAGTTTATCGCATATATACACTTGTGACATGACATAAGATTACTACTATCATAATTTATTATGTTTTCTATAATGAATTAATATATTTTAATGTAACTTCTTCTTCTATATTATTTCCATACAGATCAGTATGACATTTATCTAAATATTCTCCAACTGTGTCATAATATTCTAAATCTGCATCACTTGCAACTAAGGCACTACTAATTTTAGTAGAATTAGCTTTAATATATTCATCTATTTTATTCTTTTCTGATAAAAATAAATTTGTATCGACTGAAATAGTTTGATCTCTTTCATCAATGTAATCATTTATTGCATTAAATATAATATCGTTAATGTCATCGACGATAATATCTTTAATATCCATCCCTTCTTCATCTTCATCATCTAAATTATATAGATCATCAGTATATACTACATATTGACCAAATCTCATATTTTCATAATATTCAACACCATTTATGATTTTAATACAAGATGTGTCTATTAGGTCTATCAAATATATTTTTGGAATAACATATATTGATAAACCTTCTTCTTTTAAAGCTTTTCTAAATTTCTGGTTAATTTCTTCTATTTCATCTACTACAAAAAACGTTTCAAATCCAGAATATAATTTATTTTGATTTGTGAAAATTGGCATAATTACTTATCCTTCAAAATTAATTTTAATATTTCATTGTATATTCTATCATAATAATTATAATAAAATGGTATTTCGTTATCTGTCAATATATCAAATATTTTATTATCTATTTCAATAGATTCTTCTTCTTGCAAATGCCTTCCAGATGTATCAAATTTTATTGATTTATCACGTTTGATAAAAAAATTTAAAGTCTTTCTTTCTTTATAAATACTTGATAGATAATTTTTATATAATTTTAAAATTATAGGATCTTTATGATTATAATACACAGCCCCAAGAAGAAATGGACTATCGGTTATTAAATATCTAACTTTTCCCAAAAGTACGTCTTCTAAATGTTTTTGATTAAATGTTATATATTGTTGATGTTCTGGGTTTATTAAGATAGTTTTATCTTGTTGGTATGCGACCGATTTAATAAATTCGGGAATAAATTCTATCGATATTCCGTTCTTTTTTAATGTAGAAAATATCTCTGCAGCTAAAGTACTTTTTCCACATCCTGGCCCGCCAAAAAGATTTATAATAATTGTGTTCATTGGCATAATAGACCTTTTTTGTAAAATTAAATAATATTATTATTTATAAGATCTAACAACGTATCATTATTTACTATTTTAATATTTTTTATTAATTCTGGATCAGTTAATTTAACATCAGGGTTTTCAATCAATACTACTGTATTTGGTATTCCTTTTAATACCTTATTCTCACCACCAGTATCTATGCGTCTATTAAGATATTGCCATCTATCGTAAGATCGTTCAAATTGTTGTAAAAAGCTAATACTTAAATATGATTCATCATACAGAGGATAAACATGCAAATCACAATAATGTATTAAAATACTATTTAATGCATTACCAATTTCGTTAGTATCGAATATTATAATATCGTAGTGAGTCAATTCATTTATTTTTTCTAAAAAATAAAATAATTTTAAATATCCATTAAATAGATCATCACTTCTCCCATATACAGCACTATGAAAAGATTGATTAAATTCAATATTTTTTATATATAAATATTCCTCTAATAGTAATGATCCAAGTATTACATCTACGTTTATACTTGATTTTTTTACAACAGAAGAATTTATTTCTAAGTCATCTTTCATGATATCTAATACTGTGATATCATTTTCATTTGAATAATCTTCTTCATGTAATAAATATCCTGTTGTTTCACATTGGGGATTAAAATCCACTACTAATATTTTCTTATCATTAAAATGATCTATTAAATTTGAGATACTTTCAGATTTATTATTTAATCTTTTATTAGAGAAAAATACAACACTTTTAATTTTTTTATTGTGTATGTCCATGATTTTACTATCCTTTAATAGTATTAACTGAAATATTTAATTAAATTGTAAATATCTGTGTTCTGGATATAAACTAATTTCTTTAATTGATTCTATAAATTTTTCTATTTGATCAATATCATAAAATTTTATATTATATTCAGAAAGATTTACTTTTTTAGGATACCCGTAAAGAGAAAATAAATTTCTATGAAAATGCTCAGAACTATCTATATCATTGTCGTCAAAATACCATTCTTTATTTGGAAATACGAAGATGTTTTCAGTCATTGTTATCATTCTTTTATAGTTATAGTTATTTTATAATTTTGAAATTAAATATATTTAATACAGTATTTCCTAAAGTATCTAATATAAAATCATTTCTGATATAGAAATATTTATCTTTATTAAATTCGTTATTTAAAATCTCTCCTACAAATGTAGAATTTTCAAAAATTGTATAACTGCTTGGACACTCTTTATTATATTTAATACTATATTCTTTATCAGCTATATCATGTTTAAACGATATATACGTTTTACAGTAGTTTGGGAGTTTAAAATTTAAGATATTATAAAATATCCAAAGTCTTAAATCATGTTCATTAGAAAATAATGAGTATTTGTTATCAAGTATCTTAACATATTTATATAGATATAGTAAAATTATGAGCGATTTTAAATAATTAACATCTTCTCCTGAAAAATTATAAGAAGATAATATATTAGATAGCATCACATCTTTATTTAGATATTGATATACTTCATTAAAAATTTCATCATCTTTCATATCATTTACCTTTATTTTTTCTAGGGTACATACATGATGGATAGTTATTACACCCTAAGAATGTAGTTTTGTTCCATCTATTAGTTCTTTCTACTAAGAATCCTCCACATTCTGGACATCTCCGTGAAAAGAAAATATTGTTTACTGCTCTTTCTACATTATTTAGCATAATCAAAACATGCCATAGTTTATAACAATCTTTTAATGCTCCATGATAAGTATCTTTTTTTATTAAAAATATAGAAGCTAAATAATCTAATGAATTTTTATCATAATAATTTCTGCTAATTGAAAGTGTATCAAATATTTCATATTTTTCATAAATATCAAAATCTTTATATTTTAAAGAAAATGCTTTATTTAAAAATTTCATGTCAAATTGAGAATTGTGAGCTATAACAGGTTCTCCTTCTCCAAGAAATATTAAAATATCATCTAATAAATTTTCAACCTTAGGTGCATCTTTTAATTGATCTTCTGTTATTCCAGTTAATTCTACAATCTCTTTATTTATTTTAACGGTGTCGGGTATAAAAACTTTAGTATGGAACGAAGAATGTGCTTGAAAAGTTTGCATATTAATTTTTAAAATTCCTATTTCTATAATATGATCTTTATTCTCGTCAAATCCCGTAGTTTCTAAATCAATAAAATTAATATAATTGTATTTAGAAAAAATTCGTTTACATATTTTATAATTGTTGGGGTTATGTAATTCTATTGATGGTAATGCATTAGTCATTATCGTTCACCATACCTATAAATTTTCCTTGTAATGGAACCCCATCAATTGAATAATCAAAATATTTTATTTTTGCAGATTTCCCGATATAATCTTCTTTATTTATTAATAAATTAATTCTATATATATCATCACCATTGACCCCAGCTTCAAAATATATCCCTGATATAGTTTTGCATAAAGCTTTGCTTGCTTTATTAGCCTCTTTTCCCTTCCCTTCTATAAAATCAATTAATTCAAATTCATCGTCTTGAAATTCTTTTCTTTTTAAGTAGAAAAATGTTTTACCTAATTGATACTCTGAATTTATATTTTTAACAACAGTTCCTTCTTTTTTAAGATCAACTAATTTAAAATGATATTCATCGTATTCTTGTTTAGAGTTACATACTACATGAGGGTGAATAACAAAATAGTCAGAATATTTCATTAAAAATTCTTCCGTAAATAATAAATTTATTAATTTCTTTCTATCTAATGTATTTAATTTTTTATTTGAAAGGTCATATATGTCATATATATAAAATTTACAACCATTTAACTCTTTTAAATTCACAGAACTTGTAAAAATGGATTGAATTTCATTAAATGAAAGATCTGGAGAATAAAACTCTCCTTGAATTCTAAGATTGTTTTTAAAAGATGTAGTAATATCAGCAATACTTTGTAATGCAGGGACATAGTTATTCATTCGTGAATAAAATTTAAAATCGTTAGTATTTAAGTATGTAGCCATTCCATTTAATTTTTCTTCTGCTAAACATGGGTACATAATCTTATTTACATACTTATAATATTCCAAGCACCCTTGAAGTGTAAATTTTTCAGATTCTACTGCATCATCTAACGACTCTATAAATCCTTTTTTCTTTTTTAATTCCCAAATAGAAGAGGCTTCCAAGATAGTTTGTTCTTGGTCAGACGTTTCATTTGATTTTCCTATATTTTTTCCAACACATATAGTTTTAGCAGATAATTTTCTTTTTCCACCATATTGACCAGATTCAGTCCAATAGCTGTTATGATTGTATAGTATAGTCCATTGTTGAATGGATCCAGATCTAGTCATATTAAATAATGTAGGAAGTGAGTGTATTTTTGACATAATTTATTTTTTAGCTAGTTCGAGTAAATTAGGTTTTATATTTAAAAAATCTTTAAATGTTAATAATTCGAAAAAAGTAGAAGTATTGTAACTTACGACTAAAGGTGTTTTAATTATAGATGTCCAATTATTTTGTAAATAAGGTTCTAGTATTTTATTAACATCCAATCCTATAAAAATAGTTGAATTAAATTGTTTTAGTCTAAAAGATCTATTTTTATAAAATAATAATGGTAGCTTTTTATGATATTTTGAAGTTGTTAAATGTTTGTCCCAATGTGTATAAAGTATATTACTTGCTCCGATATTAGAATCTTTTAAAATAGTTTGATCCAAGTTAAAAGTCCCGTAGTTTTTACATTCTACACTAAATATAGAACAGAACTCTCTTCCAATATCTGTAACTGGACGTATATCTACTGAAGAATCATCTTCATACCCTAAAGAATTAGAAGTGTATAATGTAGTAGCTTTGCTTCCAGATCCTTCTGTAGTTGAAAAGTGTAATTGCCTATTATATATTGGGTATGAAGCATTTATCCAATTTGAAGCTTGAAGTATTATTTCTTTTTCATAGGATCTTCCTATAATAGTTGATTTGTTCGCCATAATTATGTCCTTATATATTTTAAAGGAATATAAAAACTCTGTTTCCTTTTTTTATTTCAGATTTTACAAAATTAATCATATCCAAATGTTCTTCTATTCCACGAAAAGAAACAGAATATGGAACATCTTCATGATAGTTAAGAGGTTCTGTTAAATTTAATTTAGATATAACATACTGGGTAATATTAAAAACAGCCCATTCTATAACATTTGGAGTAATCTCACAAAATATATATTCCTTTGGTATTACTAATTTAAAAGTTGAATATTTCTCACAGTATCTTACAATGCTGTTATATGCCCATATCCAATTCAATTCTGATCCATTTTCAAATCTTTTGTGCCCACAATCTTCATCATTAGATTCTTCCGGTTCATATGTAAAAAAATCTGGAATAATGTCTGTAATGTTTTTTATTTCTTCATTATTTAATGATATAGATTTTCTTGGGATAGTTATAGTTTCAACTAGTCTATACATGATAAATTTATCCTAATTTAAAATTAAAATTATTTAAATATGTGGTGTTCGGTACATTTCCAACTTTAATATATTCCCATAACTTACCTAAGACATTACACCCTTTAAGAATTTTAAGCCCATTAATTGTTACTGGAGATGCTCCCCAAATAGTATCTTTAGCACTGGCTTCTATAAAATGATAACTATTTTTAAATAAGACACTATTTAATGAAGCTTTATTTTGTAAATATTTTAAATATAATATTTCTAACATTATTGAAATTTTAATATCATGGAAATCTTTTCTTATAAATGAGGAATCACTGTCTGATATGCATTTTTTAGACATATATGGACTTTTTTGAGAAAATATCTTATGTATTATTAAATTGTCAGACTCTATATTAGGATTAAATTTCATAGCCTGATATAGAGCCTCTGAAGAATTCCACATAATATCATTATGCGTAATAGGTGTTGAAGCCATGTTATGCAAAATTCCATATTCGTCAGAAACTCTCCAAAAAATATTAAATTTTTTATAATTTAATGGGTACGAATTTTCTATTAAAAATTGATCTAATAAACATTTGCTCATATAAGTATTTGATTCATTTTCATCAAAACCTAATTCTGAAAAAATATTTTTGTCAAAAGGTGTAATATGTGAAATTTCATTAAGGGTATTCATGGAAAGTTAATTGTTCTTTTAATTTTTTTAATTTAATAGAATTTACAATATAGTGAATATTTTTTTCTATTCTGTCTAATAAAATATTAGCTTCCATTATTAAAATTTCTCTTTCTAAATCTATCATAAATTCTCCTTAATTTAATCTTTTTTATATTTTTCAAAGATATTAGAAAATTCCTTAAAGAAATTTATCAAAATATCTAATTTTTCACATGCTTCTAATTCTGTTAATTTTTGCATAAAACCCTCTTTTATTATTTATACTACATATTTAATTTATAATGACCAAATATACAATCCTGCATGAAATAATCCCAATAAAGACAATATAGTTATTGGAAACAATAATGACAATAACAAGGTATTACATATTAAATTTTTAAGAATTGGATATTTATTTAATCCGATAAAATATCCATTTTCTTCTGGAATTGATAATATCCATTTTACATAAAATATGTTTTGAACAAATAAAGCTAAATCCGACATGTTTCATTCTCCAATAAATTTTGTTTAAATAAATTAATTAATTCTATACTAGAATACTCGGTAAAGATATGTTTTATATTTATACCGTTTAATGCTAAATTCCTACATATTCCTGAAAAACATTTATTAGAAATATGTAATTCTGAAATAACTGTATTTATTTTTTCCTTATTATCTTGTTTTTTCAATAAAATATTTACACATATATCTTTTTCACGCTCTAAATCTTTTTTAAAGTTTGGATATCTATCATATAAAATTTTTAAAAAGAAACTATTTTGTTCGTTAGTTTCATATTCGCCTTTTGGTAGTTTTTTCCAAGGGAATTCATTTATTTCAAAATTGTTGGACTTGACATATTCTACAAATCTAACATACAAATCTCTTTTTATGTCACGAGATCTAGTGATTTGCGATCTATTTTCAAGATAAAATAAAGATTTATTATAGTATTTAGATGTAGTAACAAAATTAAATATATCTTCTGGAGAATCAAATCCCTTTTTATAAAGAGCTGCACTATAATCTAATAATTCCAATACTTCATAAAAATTTGTAGTTATTAAAATATCTACTTTTCTATTTTTACAATAAACAGTATAAAATAGACCTTCTTGTTTTACTTTAACTCCGAGCATCCTAGATATTATTCCAAGTAGACTACTCAGCACGTTCCAAGAATGATAATTATGTGAAAAATCATAATACCCAGTATCTGCAAATATAAAATCTACTTGATATTTATTCTCAAACAACATACTTATTTCTTTAGGGTAATCTAAAGGTTGCGGAAGTGATGTTTTAGCCTTGGGATATATTCTTAATATAATTTCATACAATTTAGGCATTTCAATATTTGTTAAAATATCTAAATCCCCAAATGATGATTTATTTCTATAAAAAGGTACATAATCAATTAAACTGTTTGGGAATTCTTTTTTTATATCTGATTTTATTAAATTAAATGATCTAAATAGCTCCTCCTTATTCAATCTTACAGATTCTTTGAAAACATTACCACCCATAGATATAACTCCCATACTAATTAAATAAATACTTATTCATTTAGTCATTTAACAATATTAATTACTTTTATTTGATACACATAATGATAACCTCACATGATATTTAAAACATTTAATTCGCAAAACTAAATTAATTAATATACTTTGTGTTAAATTAAATATATGCACGTTTTTATCAAATATTCAACTTTTTTAACATTGTAAAAATTTAATAGTTCGAAAATTATCTTTTAATTGCCTATATCATATTAGAAAATTGATTAAATGTTTCATATCTAATTAGATATGAAACATTTAATATTAAGATACTGTGGTTTATAATTTTCTTACTTTCAAGTAATGTTTAAAAATTATATCCACAATTAGAACAATAAAATGAAAATTCACATTCTGTATCTTCTTCCTCATATTCTCCATCGTCATTCATGGTTAATTCTTGTTCGTAGTCTATAATACCCTCTACTTCTCCGCACTCAAAACAATAGATTATTTTTTCTAAAACGCCAGTATCGTATTTTACATAAATTTCATCATATTTCTCGCTATAAAGAAGTTTGCCACTATTTAATTCTATAATATTTAAAAGTTGACTATAATCTGCATTAGTATGTTCTTGTAAATATGGTATTAGTTCTGATCTATTAATCATTGTAATTTATCCTCTTTATTAAGAAATTAAAGTAATACTATCATTTGATGCATTTCGAAATTTTTACACAAAATTAAAATTTTTAATAATTTTGTTTTATGCAAATCTTTTAAAATATGTGCATTACTGTACAATATCAATTTATGCAAAATAATTTCATTCTTTTTATGTGAAATATAAATTAAACCCATTAATTCTATCAATAATTGTTCAAACAATAAATTATTTTTGTATCATCATCTTAATATTTTTGATCATAATTATTAAATCAACCACATTAGGAAATTTATTAAAGAATTGCATAAATACTCTTTTTTTTAATATATTATAAAAAAACGAAGTAATACGATTCTCCGTATTACTTCTACGGAAATAAGATTAATTAGACAACGCTAAACAACTTTTAACATAGGTAGCCAATGATTTGATAGTTGGGAACATAGAATTAAACGTTTTCATATCTATAATTTTTAATAAACTCATTACTAGTGTTTGTAATTTATTGGTTTTTGGATTTTTTTGCGCATTATCTGGAAGAGATAAACAATAGTCAGTCAATTCTATTAAATCTTCTAAAGACAACTCATAGTCAAATAAATCTTCTGCTGAAATATTAATAGGTTCTGCTAATTTTATTTGAATTGTATTTTCTTTAACTTGATTAACTGCATCTTTAGGGTGTGGTTTCGATATAGTGTGTTCTTCAGAATTTACAGATTTTAAAGCAAATCCTAAAGGATTAAAATTGGAATGAATATAATTATGCATGATGTCATAATATTCTGAATTTTCAAATTTCTTAAAGAAATTCATAAGAGGGCACGGAATTACTAACTCTTTAATAGCTTTTTCATATTTAGCTGATAATGGATTGTCCGGTAAAACTAATTCTGCAGAACAATCATAAGTTGTTCCTTCACCTGATCCAGACCGAGACATATTAAACATAACTTTTGTATTTAATGTATTGATTGGCTGCCGTAATTTAAGCTTTGTTTCTAATTTGCGTAATGCAGAAATTATTTTACTTATAATACGTCTATTGTATTCTTTTTCTATTTTTTCAACATTTGGTTCATCTCGCCGTCTTAATATTTTTTGTGGAATTAAAAATATAGCATTTTGCCAAGTTTTTCTATCTTCCTCTTTAACTTCTTTTTTTCCCAATAAATGATCAAAAACCTCATCTACATTTTCAATTAAAATGTACATAAATCCAAAAGTTTCTTTATTTAAAATAGATCTTAATTTTTTAGCCTCTTCTTTATCCATTTCTCTAACTGCTTCAAACATTTTAAAATTAGTAGCTGATATTTCTTTTTCATATGAAATGTCAGGATTTCCAAAATAATTTAAAATTGTATTTCCGTAAGAAGATCTTCGTAATTCAGAAACATGAGGAACATATGGTAAATCATATCGAGTTTTTTCATCTGTTTCATATATTTTTTTAGTACATCTTGATATGACAGGAATCATATTTGGCAATTTATAAATATCATTAATTACGTATTCTGATACGTCTTTTAAAACAGTTTCATCTTTAAATGGATTTTTAATTGCACCTTTTAATTTTTGTACTTGTTCTATTGAATATGGAAAATATGGTGGTAAACAAATAAAATTCATTTCTTTTGGAATTCTTCCATTTTTAAGCTCAGGAAAAGATCTTAAAAATACTACCTTTGTAGGATTATTTGGATTCTCATTGAAGTCTTTTATTTTTTGAAAATCTATCATAGATCTATATGGAGAAAACGTTAATTTATCCCCTGTAATTCTCCCAGGTATTTCAGTTTGAGGCAGTCCAGATGCAATAGCTTTTTGATACGCATTAAAAATTTCATCAGTGGCATTAAAACAATCTGTTAAATCTATATCATTAATATTTTGAGCAGAGGTAATATTTTCAGTTGTCATACAATTTCCTTAGTTTAAGTTTTAGTAAAAGTAATAAGTTACGTTTTAAAATAGAGTTTAAATTAAATGATGTAAATAACATATAGTATACTACACTGAGAATACTATATCAAATTCTGCTATTCAAAAATAAATTCCATTAAAATGGTTGAAAGAGTCATTAATGGGTTGTCTTGATATTTTGGGTTAGTTGTCATCAATGTTCTTAAAAGTTTAATATATTTTCTAGCTCTTTTTGGATTATCTAATATTTTTTTAGCTGAAGCTGAAATTTCATTAGATTTTTTATTTTCTTTAACATTTAAGAAACTGTAAAGCCATCCAGTGATGCTCATCCAGTCTAAATATTTATTATTTGAAGAAACATTTAATGCATTTATGGCTTTAGATACTGTCATCCAAATATCTAAAGTTTTTTTACATTCCACAATATTTGAAAAATCATACATACCTTTTGTAAAAAATTTACAATAAGTTGCGTTTCCTGAATTGTCAAAATCCGCACTAATGAATAAAGAAAAGATTATATTTTTACTATGATTTGAAAAATCTTCAAAATTATTTGATAAGTTAAGTCCTCCTATTTGAATTCTAGCTTCCTCATCTGTTAAATTTCTTACAGATGATAATTTAGATATAGCATCTCTCGGTGATCCATCACAATTCTCTGAAATAAAATATAAAGTGTCGTCGGATAATTTAATATTTTCTGAAGTAGATATGAATTTTAATCGTTTAAATACTTCATCTGGAGTTACAGGCTCAAATTTATACATAGCACATCTAGTTAAAAGAGCCTCTGCTTTTTTTCTCAATGCCTCTATATCAGTAGTAATAAATATTAAAATTAAATGTGGGTGTCTATGAGAATTTTCTGAATCGAAAAATGAAGATGCTGCCTCTTTTGACATTCTTTGTGCTTCATCAACAATTAGAACTCTATACGGTATTCCAAAAGCATTAGTAGCTGGTGCATTTTTAAAATTATTATATATTTCAACTATAGCATCTTTACTAATATCTTCATTATTAGTCGTTTCAAAATATCTATCTGGGAATGCTTGCGGGTCTTCATCTTCTTTAAGACCTAATGCCAATCTTCCTAATATTCTAGCAGATGTATTTTTTCCACTACCTTTATTACCATAAAAGATAAATAATTTATCTTTTGTAAAATCAACTTGACTTAATGCCTTAACATTAAGAGGATTCCCTACCATATCTTTAAAAATACGTGGTCTATATTTTTCATATAATACATCAGTTTCAATAACTGATAAAGAATTAGTTTGTTCCTCTTTTTTTTGTTGAGTTTGCAATATTTGAGAAAAAAGAGGGTTAGATGTATATGCTTTGGCTGTCATCGACATATGTTATAATCTCATAAAAAATTGTTATTTGTAATTAGGTAAAATTATAATAGGTTTTGAAGAACATTTATATGGAGTAAATTGTAGATCATATTCTTCTTTAAAATTCTCAATAGGTTCCGGATTTATCCCAAAATCACGAGAAGAAAAAACTTTAGTTTCTTCAACATGATACCAATCTTTACCTATTGATACTTCAGACATTAAAGGAGATACTCTTAAAAATTTATCTGATTCAGAAGGCACACACATTTCTTTAGCAATAGCTCTCATTACCTCATCTTTATATTTTCTGGCAAATTCTGTCATAATATCATCATGAATATCATTAATAATTTTTACGCCATATTTATCATATAATTTTAAAGCTATTCTATATGCCGCTTTAGCCGTTATATATCTTGTAGTATGTTGTAAAGGATAGTTAAATATGTCATTTTCTGTCATCGGGCCATAAAAAATAGCACCAGTTACAGATTTAATATAGCCGTGTTTTAAATAGAATTTTTTTAATTTTTCATGCCAAATATGAATACCTGGATATTTTCTATTTAATTCTTGTTTTACAATACTTGCATATTTTTCAGGAATCAATAATCCTGTTGCCATAGTTTCTGTAGAAGCACCATAAATCCATGCAAATGTCCCACTTCCTTTAAATATCCGTCTTAAATCTTTATATATTATTTTATGATTTTCTTCTTTTTCAGGATCTAAACCTAGAATCTTAGCAACCGTATAGAACTGAGCTGGATAAATTTCTTCGACTAACATTTTAGCACCAATGGTATGCACATCTTCATTATTCCATCTAGCTTTAATAAAAGCTTCATCATGAGAATGCACACATGCACCACCAACGTCTGCACCGCCTAAATCTGCTTGACCTATAACATTTTCAGGGTCATTTGGGCCAATAGCTTGTCTTAAAAATTTAAATAATAGGTTATGTTTGAATATGTTTTGAGTATTAAATCCAGTAGAAGCACTTCTTCCAGTAATTGTTCCAACTACAGCAATATTTGTTCTTGCTCTATCATCATCAAAAACAACAGTTTGAGCATTATTAGATTTAGATTTAATTTGTCTAGTTCTTAACGGGTTAATAAATTTAACAATTTTATTTTGAATATCTAAATATTTTAAATAATTTTTTAATAATACTGAATCTTTTAATTCTAAAAGAGATTTTAATGCTTTATTATCAAGAGTAACTCTATTTTCTTTTTTAACTTTATCCCATTTTACAGGAAATTCAGATTCCGAAAATCCGTCATAGAGTAATAATAGTTTTTTATCTGGAGTGGAAGATAGATTAGGGTGCTTACCTTGTTTTGTTACAAATGTTAAATATGCATCTGACTCTTTTATAGCTATTAATGCTTCATTGATCATTGTCGTAAGTTGATTTTCTAATTTTTCTAATACTGGAAAATTGACTGGTAATCCAAAATGATGCAAAGCATCTGCAAAAATTTCAGCTTGCATAGTAAATTGTAATGTATTTTCTAATCCACGATCTTTAATTACTGGATATAGAATATCGTAAATCATTGGAAGTACGATAGCGTCATAGCTATTATATATTAATAAATCTTTGATAGAATATTTAATCATATTTTTTCTATCAATGTCCATAATAGGCTTAATTTCAAAACCTAAAAATTGAAATGTTAAATCATTTAAAGATCTCCCAAATTGTTTATCGGATTTCATACCCAAAACATATCTTAGATAATACGAATCTAACCAAGAATTCTGATTAGTTTCATCTAATACGCTTAATATATTAGAATATCCATACATTTGTAAAAACCATTCTACTTCATATACACAGTTATGTGCTATTTTTAATACTTTAGTATTGGTGAATAATTTTAAAATTAATGGGTCTAAATATTTTTTTAATTCAGGTGTTGGGTAAGTGGGATGATCATATAAAAATGAAATACATTCGTCATTTGTCGATAATGACATTGATAAGCAATGTAAATTATTATTAAAATTTCTTAAACCTGTAGCTTCAATATCAACACCGATTTTTTCAGATTGATTTAATTTATCAAACCATTTGGAAATATCTTGTTTAATCTCATCTGTTAATTTGTTTTCATGAAAATGAACTTGTTTAAATTCTAAAGTTTTCTTATAAAAATTAGGAGGTGTCAATCTATTATTTTTATAACTATCTACAATATTTTCTATATCTATTGATTTAAATAATGGGTTATCTTTATAGAATAGATAATCCTCTAAAGGGCAAATATAAAATTTATCTTCATAAGGAACAATACTCCCTCTTAAATACGAAACATTATATTCTGGTGAATATTTAGTCTGTTCATATAAAGTATTAAATAAATATTCAGTAGCTATTTTTCCAACAGGTACTACATATCTAAATTGTGGTAATATATCCTCTAACAAGTATAAACTGCAATGATTGTATTCAAGCATTTCAATTTTTTTAGGTTTAGCACACTTAAGTACACTTGCTATTGATAAAACATTTACTTTATTTGGTATATTATTTGTAGTGAATGCCTTATAAAAAGCATCTTTTACCCATTCTTTCCCATCCCATAAATTTTTAGATCCGTCAGCATCCATAGGAAAGTCAGGGATAATAACTAAAATATCAGAACCAGGAGGTGCTTTAACGGTAGCTTTAGGATTATTTAGATTCTTTTTATATACCGCTAATTTACATGATTCACATCCGTTTTTAGCAACAGTATCTGATTTTTTAACTCGTCTTCCTTTAATTTCTTCATTAATATTAGATTCTTCCAATGCCTTATTTAATGCACTAGATTTAAGTATTTGAGAAGACAATAAATTCATTATGCTAGACATGGAAAGCATCCTTTTATATTTTAATCATCTAAGTCATTTAAATAATCATCATCTTCGTCATCATCTGACGTAATCATATTTATTGTAGAATTAGAGGTTATTGAATTAATAATATCCGGATTATTAGTTAATTCAGAACTAACTGATGCCATTAATGCTTTCATAGTAAAAGCTTCTGTAACATCATATTGTCCAAATCCTAAAATAGATTGTACATACAATTCTCCTGTATTTGGATTATTTACTGTAGCTAAAACAGCTAAAGAATATCCAGATAAAAACGTATAATACACTGAAGCTTGAACAGAATAATCTGCTATTTTCAAATCATTTACAGGTAAATTAATTTCAAAAGTATCACTAACTTCATGTCCGTCAACACTCATACACATATCATATGCATTTTTTTCAGGTACATATTCAGTATGAACATTTAATTTATATCCGCCTATTTTACCAGTTATAATTTCTGCACGTTTTAATAAGTTTTCAATATCTGGCGGCATACTAAATTTGGTAAAATTAAAATAATTTTCTACGAATGATGGGAGAGTAGAATCTATTTGTTCATATGTTTCTTCATATAGCTTTTCATCGTGTTCCGCATCTGGACAAACATCAATTACATACTCTCTAGTTATAGTAGCTTTTGTGAAATATACTGCAAAACCTTCTCTCTTATCTCTAAAGATTAAATAATTTGTGTCAGGTTTAATAGGAAATATTATAGTTAAATTCTCACTTTCTAATTGAACTTTTAAAACACAATTAACTGTATCAATATAAAAAGATAATTCACTATTTTGGATATCTTTTCTAATAGTATTTAATGCTATAGCGTGTCTTCTATCTAAGACATACGATATTGATTCTTGAGAAGTATATCCATCATGAATAGTATTTAACTGTCGTATTGCACTGAACATGGTTTTATCTTTAAATACTGCAACCGCTCTATACTTTTCAGGATTTCCAAAATCATCTGTATCAATGCATAAATTAATATATAACGTATGTTCTGCAGATTTATTTGGGATATCTGTATTAGTAATGACTTCTGATAGAGCAGAAACTACATGAATTCCATGATCAATTGATAGTATATCCTTACTATATTCAGATGTAGTAGATATTCTATCATTTAATTCAAAATCTTCCATTAATGCATTCCTGTTAACCGGCAATGCTTTTGTATATTTAAGTGAATTTTTATATCCAGTAGCCTTAAATATAACTGAAGAAGAAGTTGATTTAGACGGACTAATTACACCCTCTATACATAATTCGGAAGTATGCGAATAAGTTTCTAAAATTTTATTAAAGTCATTCAATAGGATAGTAAATTCTAATGGATGCGGTGTATCTAAAATTATTCTAACACCATTTAAAGAATAGCAAACTTTATCACTAAAAAAAGAGATATTAGGCTCTTTTGATTCTTTAATAGTTTGTACTAAAGAAGTTAATAGCTTTAATTTTCCTAAAAATTCTGTAGGATTTGTAATAAGTTTTGGTGCAGGTTTTTTAACTGCCATAAGAGAATATTCTCCTTAAATTAAAAATTTCTTATTTCTGTGTTTTCATAAATTCATTAACTATCTCTTCTAACTTCATTAATCTTTTTTCTAATTTAAATATAATTACTTTTAAGTCTTCTGCAGGAATTATTTGTTTTATGTCAGATTTATATATAACTAAAGAAGAATCATTTTCTAATTTAAGCATTATCCCCATTTTATTGATCTTATCGATAGTTCCAGTGGCTATTAAAAGATCTTTAGATTTTTTCAAATTATAGTAATGCACCTCTACTTGAGTTTTATCTTCATAATATCTGTTAAATTCTTCATCTGAAGGTATTGTGTCATTTATAGGTTTTATTATTTGAGGTAATGTAGTCATAGAGTGATTTCTACTTGGTTTTTGCAAATTGATATTATCTTCGACTAAATTTCTAGTCTCTGGAGAAAGTATTATTTTTTGTACAGTCATTTGAGCAGTAGACATGCTTGTTTCTTTCTTTAAAAAATCTTCTATATCTGATATATCATCAGAAAATTCATAATCTTTTAATACTTCTGGAGAAGTCTCATTGAATTTTTTAATGGATGAATTATATCTATACCATGACATAATATCAGCATATTCTTTTTCTGATAGATTGCAAGCTATTTTAATTTTATGTAATTCATTTGGCCAGTTTGCTTTAATAAGTAAAGTAAATGCATCAAATACTTCTTTAGCATCTTCACTTGAATATGAAGGTTTTATATTAGCTTCTTGAAGTTCAAATATTTTATAAAAAATCAATTGTTTAAATGATACTTTGTCAGATGGAATATTAATAATTTTATTATTAATTAAAAACCATTCTGAATATGTATCAACCCATTGTTTAACTTCGTTTTTATAATTATCGGATACATCATACTTAAAAACTTCTTCATTAAAGTATGTTTGTTTATCAGGAAAAATAGAATTATAAAAATGAATAGGATTTCTAAAAAGTAAATATAAACCTTCTTTATTAATACAAAAATCTTTGACATCTTTAATACTGTCTATCATATGACATAAAAATATGACAAAAGCACATTCTACTGTAAGTAACTTACTTGATGCTTCAGAATTATAAATTTTAAATAGATCTGGAAAAGATCCTTGATCATAACTAGCTGATAATTTTTTACCTGTTTTAACATAATTGACCAATAATTGATAATCTTTTAAAGATTGTAAACTGTCTGCGGGTATTATTTTTAAACTAATATTTAATAATGTTCTAATATTTTTTAATGTTATAAAAAGTTCTTGATTGTTAGTTTCATTTAATAAATCATTTGTTATTACAGCTAACGGATGATCTTTTAAAGTGATAATATTTAAATCATTCATTTAATACGTCCTTCTTTACATTATGTAGAAATTCTAATACTTCGTTACCAGATAACGACCCAATATCTTTAATATTTTCTGGCAAGAAAAAAATAGTTAAATTCGGTATTAAGTCTTTTAAATCTGAATATAATTTATAACTTGCAGAAATTTCACCATAGTCTAATAATATTACTACTTTTTTAAAATGAGTACTTAATTTCATTAAATCACTATTTCTTGAAAATTCTCTAGGTAATATCTTTTTAAATAAAGGTATTGAATAACATTTACTATGATGATATGTAAGATTAATTTTTAAAGAATCAAATATCCCTTCTTGTAAGAAAAGAATGTCAGCATTTTCTATTGTTTTAATAAAATCTATGCCATAGATACAGTCGGATAAAGGTTTTACACATTGTGCTGCACTGGCATTTATATATCTTAATTTATCACCAGAAACAGATCTAGCTAAAAAATTAATTTCATACCCATCTTCTATAAGAGGAATAAATAATCTATTACTATAACTACCATCTAGTATGAATAATATTTTATAGTCTTTTTCTAATTTATGAATTTCTTGATCAGTAAATTTTCTAAAATCCGACAATAAATATTCATATGCCATATTGTGTAATAGAGTATATGTATTAAATAGCGGTACTGATCCTCCAGTAAATCCTTCTTTAATTTTCTTTTCTATTTCTGGGTATTTTTTAATTAAATCTTTAAATTTAATACCAGATATTACAGAAATAACATATAAAAAATTTTTACCCTTTGTATTACATTTCCAACAAGAAAAATAGTGTTCAGATAAATTAATACCCATATGATTAGTCCTATCTGAACAAAATGGACAAGTTATGCCTACCCATCCGCTAGCTACGTTTTCTCCATGAGTATAATATCTTATTCCATATTCTTCTAATATTTCATGTACAGAAATCATATTATTTTAGTATCCATTCTGATATATCATTTTTATCATTATTACCATAAAAGATAG
>SXGT01238479.1_pt1 | contig 20319 bp, 17 predicted proteins | sample 3176221 | NCBI WGS metagenome assembly SXGT01 (sample SAMN11356862, study PRJNA531348) | freshwater metagenome | isolation source: freshwater sample F1-120 | place: China: Fuxian Lake, Yuxi | collected 2017-12-25
AAGACGCAGCGGCAAGGCAACATTGACGAGGACGGAAGCTGGGACCCCATCGATGAGTGGGGAGTCGCCGGCGGACGAGTCTACTCGACCGCGATCGGGGCGATGACCCTGGAGGTCTACTACAGGTTTCGTCGGCTCCAGCAAGGGTCCAACTTTTGACAGCGGCAGGCCGTGGGGGTCAAGAAACTCGATCGCGCCCAGGAGGGACAGCCTATTCCCACCTGTCGAACGGTTCGTCCAACTAGCTGTTCCCGCTTCTTGTGAAGAGGACCAGAAAAGAGACGCCGTTGAAGACGGCGTGGTACAGCATTGCGCAGTAAATCGAGCCCGTGCGGATCGCGATGTAGGCCAGAAGCATCCCCAGAGCCAGGAGAGGCACCAGGGCCCCCAGTGACCCGTGGACTATGGCGAAAAGCACCGAGGAGATGGCCGCCCCCATCCAGGCCCCCCACCGGACTCGGAGCCAGCCCAGAATAAGCCCCCGGAAGAGAAGCTCCTCGGTGATCGGCGCCACCAGAACTCCAAGAACCACAAGAAGCGCCAGGGAGAGCGTGTCGTGCTCCCTGACGGACTTCTCGAAGAGCTGGACAACCGCCTGGGACTCGGGCGCGCTGCCTGTCCCCCCAAGAAGAGCGAGCTGCCAGAGAATCGTCACAGCTCCAAGGGGAAAGAAAGTGATGAAGTAGAGACCCAGCACGGTGGGGACATTCGAAACCGGACATGGCACGAGGCCGAGGGTCGCGAGAGACTGCCCGAGCCGCGCCACCACGAGCCAGTGGACGACCCAGGCTGTGAAGAGGGAGGAGACGATGGTCGTGATGAAGTAAAATCCGGCCTCAACCAGAACGCCCGATTCCTTTAGCCCGGCAAGTGTCGAGCCAAAAAAAATCTGCGCGGCAACGAAACTGAGGACGATCACTACGACTTCGGTCCAGGACCAAAGGGGTGGCTCTTGAGGCCCCGCTCGATGCGTCCATCCAAGGCGAGGGATACGACCCGCATCGATGAGGTACAGAAGAACCACGCAGGGTGCTGCCCACAGAATCGTCGTCGGAAGCGCCTCCCGGAGGAGCTCAATCGTTTCCCTGGGTGGCACGGTCTCTTTCCTTGGCCTCTGGAGTGTCGGGACTCACGAGGGCCTCCGGACCCCCGAGACCATGCCGTCGAGCGGGCTCGAGGCGCTCGCGTAGAGCTTGCGCGGAATCCGACCCGCAAGGAAAGCGTCACGACCGGACTCCACGGCAAGGCGCATGGCCCTCGCCATCCGCACGGGCTCCCGGGCAAGCGCAATGGCACTGTTGAGCAAGATGCCGTCCACCCCGAGCTCCATTGCGATCGTCGCATCCGAAGCCGTGCCGACTCCCGCATCGACAATGACCGGAACCTTCACGGTCTCTAGGATGATTCGGATGTTGAAGGGATTCAAAATGCCCTGCCCCGAGCCGATGGGCGAGCCAGCCGGCATGACGCTGGTGACACCCACTGCCTCGAGCCGCCTCGCGAGAATCGGGTCATCGGATGTGTAGGCGAGCACCGTGAATCCGTCCTTGACCAGGATTTCCGCTGCTTTCAAGGTCTCCACCGGCTCGGGCAGGAGCGTACGCTCGTCGCCCAGAACCTCGAGCTTGAGGAGATCCGTTTCCAGCATCTCACGGGCGAGCCGGGAGAAACGGATCGCGTCCTCGGCGTTGTAGCAGCCAGCAGTGTTCGGGAGGAGGGCAAGGCGCTTTCGATCGATGAAGTGGACCAGGTTCCTGGCAGGGTCGGGGTCAAGACGGCGGACCGCGACGGTCACGAGATCGGCGCCCGAGGCCTCGTGACAGGCCCGCATCTCCTCGTTCGAACGATACTTGCCGGTCCCAACGATCAGACGACTGCGAAACCGATGCTTGCCGAGAACCAAGAATTCGGCGGCTGGATCACTCACTCGTTAACCTCCCCCCACGAAAGTCACCACCTCCACTTCATCGCCCGACTTGAGGCGACGATCGGCATGCGTCCGTCTGGGAACGACAACCCGATTGACCTCAACGGCCACGGCGGTCTCTGGCGCCTTCAAGAGCTCAAGGACATCTCGCACTGTGGGCTGGGTCTCGAAATGGACCTTCTCACCATTGACCGTGATTTCGAACGGGAGCTTGAGCATTAATAGAAGGAAGAATACTTGCGGCGGTCTTGCCGTGCAAGCTGACCTCGTCCGCCAGGAGCCTCATTCTCGAAATCGCCGCCGGCGAGACCAGGGCCTCACGCCCCGTCAAAACCGCCAGACATGAGGGATGATCGCGACCGCCACCGCCCACAGGAGCAGGTTCAAGGGGCCGCCCAGGCGCAAGTAATCGGAAAAGTGGTAGCCACCGGGACCGTAGACCATGAGGTTCGTCTGGTAACCAATGGGAGTGGCGAAGTCATTCGAACCGGCCATCATGATTCCAACGACGAAGGGCATGATGCTCACGTTGAGGCTGCGAGCCGTCTCGATGGCGATCGGAAACAGGAGCGCCGCCGCCGCGTTATTGCTCATGAAGGCGTTGAAGATCATCGTAACGAAGTAGACCGAGGCAAGAGCAAGCCAGGGACTGCCGCCGCTTGAAGCGACTATTGAATCAGCCACCCAGGAGGCAGCATGCGTGGTCTCCAGCGCTCGACTCAGACCGAACGCTGCCGCAATCACCAGCAAGATCTTCCAGTCGACGCTGCGCCTGGCCGAGAACACGCCCAGGCAGCCAGTCAGCACAAGCGCACCGGCAGCCAGAAGAGCCGCATTCAACATGGGCAGAAGTCCCGAGGCGGCCGTGGCAACCATGCTGACCAGAATCATGATCGAGATCCACGCCTTGTCATGTCGAGGCGGTGTATATCCATCAACCGCGCTCACGAGGAAGAAGTCGCGGGAGTTGCGGTGCGTGTCGACAAACGACAGGTGCGCCTCGAGGAGGAGCGTGTCTCCCACCTGAAGGACGATGTCACCGATCTTCTTGCGAATGCGGTGACCGTTGCGCGCCACTGCGATCACCGCTGCCGAGTAAATGGACCGAAACCTTCCCTCTCGGATCGTTCGTCCCACGAGCGGACACGAGTTGGAGACAACAGCCTCGATGAGACAACGCTCGGAGCGCGGCGCGTTCAGCTTGAAGATATGGTCGGTAGCAGGCCGCAAGCCGCGGATACGTTGGAGATCGACGACAGACTCGACCACCCCGACAAAAATGACCCGATCATCCCCCGCAAGCTTCTCGCTCGATGAGACCGCGGGTAACACATTGCCGCCCCGGTGGATCTCCATGAGGTACATGCCCGTGAGGTGTCTCAGGCCGGCCTGCTCGATCGTGCGGCCAACGAGGGGACTCGCGGGCTCCACGATCATCTCGATCGTGTACTCCCTGGGGTCGGAGAGCTCGCTCATGACCGGCTTCCGATCCGGCAACAAGAATCGGCTGACCAGAAGCACATAAACCAGGCCGATGGCAGCGCAGGGAATGCCAACCCAGCCCAGCTCAAAGAGGCCCATCGAGAGAGTCGGATCACGCGCCGTCAAGAGCCCGTGGACGACCAGGTTCGTGCTCGTGCCAATCAGACTGCAAGTGCCTCCAAGGATGGTCGCATAGCTGAGCGGCAAGAGAAGCTTCGAGACCGAGATTCTGTGCTTTTTGGCCCAGTCAGTCACGACGGGCAGCATCATGGCGACGATGGGCGTGTTATTCAGAAAAGCGCTGAGGAACGTCACGGGGATCATCAATCGGCTCTGGGCACCCAGAACCGACTTTGGCCGCCCGAGAATCGGCCTCGTGAGCATTTCGAGTCCGCCCGTCTCCTGCAGACCTGCGGCAACGACGAAAAGAGCGGCGACAGTGATCATGCCTTCGTTCGCCAGGCCGCCAAGCGCGTCAGCTGGCGTCAACACCCCGAGCGTCAGGAGGACCGTGACGGCTCCAATGAGGACGAGATCCGGAGCAATGCGCGTCAACGCCAGCACCAGCGCCACACCGATCACCGTGGCAAGCGTTGTCCAGCCTTTCCAGTCCATCGGAAGTTCGAGAATTTTTCCTTGCAGAGTACGCAGACCACGGCCAATAGTCACGATGAAGAGTGGAAGAAAGTACACGAAATGGCGAGACAGTGAAAGGGCCGAGCGGCACGCCCCGCCCATGGTTTGACGTGAAGGCGGACTTCCCGATTTTCGCCCCGGTTGCCACGGCTCGGCGCCTCGTCTATCTGGACAGCGCCTCAACAGCCCAAAAACCGCTGCAAGTCATCGAGGCCGTCCGACTGTTCACCTCGCACGAAAATGCGAAGGTCCATCGAAACGTCCACTCACTCGGCGAGCGAGCCACGATGGCCTTCGAGCTGGCACGGGTGAAGGCACAGCGGCTGCTCGGAGCGGCGGAAGCTCGAGAGGTTCTGTTCGTGCGGAGCTCCACCGAGGCCTTGAACCTCGTGGCCGAATCCTACGGTCGCCTCAAGATCCAGGAAGGCGACGAGATCGTCCTGACGGCCCTGGAGCATCACTCGAATATTCTCCCGTGGCAAGGGCTCCGGGCGTCTCGTGGCGCCGTTCTGCGGGTGGCGCCACTGACGGAGTCAGGGGATGTGGATCTGGACCAGCTCGCGCGCCTCCTGAGCCACCGAACACGCATTGTGGCCGTTGCCCATGTCTCCAGCGCGGTGGGAACAGTGCTACCCGTGCGTCGCATCGCCGAGATCGCGCACTCCGCTGGCGCTGTCCTGGTGGTCGACGGAGCCATGGCCGCCCCCAGGCTACCGGTCAACGTGCGCGAGATGGGCTGCGATTTCTACGCGACCAGTGGACACAAGCTCTACGGACCCACAGGTGTGGGTGTCCTTTATGGCCGTGCGGAGCTACTCGAGGAGATGCCGCCCTATCAGGTGGGCGGCGACATGGTCCGTTCGGTGCGGTTCGATCACTCCGAGCTCTTACCAATTCCGCAAAAGTTTGAGGCGGGGACGCCCAACATTGAGGGCGCCATCGGACTCGGAGCGGCCATCGATTACTTGCGCGCCCTGGGAATCGAGGAGGTTGCAGCCCACGAAAGTCACCTCCTTGATGAGGCCATCGCTCGACTCAGTTCCATCGAGCGCATCAGGATCCTCGGTCGTCCACTCCTGCGCGCGGGCTCAATCGCATTCGAGGTCGAAGGCGTACACCCGCACGACCTCGCGACCATCCTGGACCAGGAAGGAGTGGCCATCCGGGCTGGGCACCTTTGCGCGCAGCCACTTCTTGAGTCAATGGGTGTGTCAACCGCAGTCCGACTCTCCGTCGGCGTCTATAACACGTCCGAGGACATCGAGGCGCTCGGTCAGGGCGTCGAGCGGGCTATCCGGATTTTTGGCTAGCCTGGAAGGGGCGGCGGCCCGCCGGACCGGGAAAACAGGCCCGAAACCTCGGGAACAAGCTCCGCCGGTTCCCAGCTCGACATGCCCTCTTTCCACACGAGCGTGCCTTGTGTCAGCCGGCCCGACTGGATCTGTAAGCGCAGCCCGTTCAAATCCAGTGGCCCCACTTGCTGCCCGCCCACGCCAATAAAATAATGGTTCGAGGCACCCGGCAGCGGGGGTGGACTACCCCCGGAGCCGCTGGGCGATACCACTGCGGTACCCAGCGATTGGGCCATTCTCTGCCCCATCGCAAACCCCATCCCCATTCCGAGCCCCTCAGACGCACCCCCGCCAGGGTTTGCTGCAGCTGCATGGATCGCATTGGCAGCCTGAAACTGAGTGTAACGACCCAGGTCACCAAAGATGCCCATTTGAGTCCGCCTGTCGAGCGCCTCCTCCACCTGCGGCGGGAGGGAAATGTTCTCAACCAGAAATCTGGAGAGGTCGAGACCATACTGCCCGAACTCCTTCCCCAGCCGTTCACTCGCGAACTTTCCAAGCTCATCGTAGCTCGAGGCCAGTTCTAGAACGGGAATTTTCGACTCGCCCAGGAGGTCACTGAAGCGTGACACGATCATGTTGCGGAGTTGGTTCGCAATCTCCTCGACCTGGAAGTGGCAATCGGTGCCCACAATTTCCTTCAGGAAGGTCTCGGGGTTCGCCACGCGAAGGTTGTAGGTTCCGTACGCGCGAAGCCTGAGCGGCCCGAACTCCAAATCGCGCAGCATGATCGGATTCGCAGTCCCCCACTTGAGGTCAACAAACCGCTTCATGCTGACAAAATAGACCTCTGCCTTGAAGGGCGAATTGAAGCCATACTTCCACCCCAGGACTGTCGCCAGGATCGGCAAGTTTTGCGTATTCAGCGTGTGCGTGCCCGGGCTGAACACATCGGCGAGCTTGCCCTCATTTACGAAGACCGCGTTCTGCGACTCCCGGCAGACCAGCTTTGCCCCCATCTTGATCTCGTTGTTGTATCGAGGGAACCGCCACACCATGGTATCGTGGGAGTCGTCGAGCCACTCGACGATGTCGATAAACTCGCCGCGGATTTTGTCCATGAGACCCATAGTCAGTTCTCCATCCAGTGAGAGATTTCAGGAATAAGTTTCGTTAGCATTGATCGGCATGCTAAATCCCTTATCAGTTTCGTCAGCAGCCCGAGATATTTTCGACGAAATCTTGGGGGAGACGCCGAAATTGGAGCTCACCTGCCGAAAGCCGCGCGATTCAAGGGCCGTCGAAAAACTAAGGAGGTTATCAGACCTCGAGCTCCTGGGAGGCCAAGTGGTTGACATGGACATGGCCCGAGCGGTTCGTGCCGGGCTCCTCTTGCGAGCCGAGCGCTTTGAGGATTCGCATTCGATTTGCCAGGAGATCAAGAGCCGGGAAGGAAGCTACTGGCACGGGATCCTACACCGACGGGAACCTGACGCCCCCAATGCGAGGTACTGGTTTCAGCGAGTCGGGAGCCATCCGATCCTCGAGACGCTGGCGGCGCCACCACGGGGCAGTCTCGTGGTGGCGCAGGAAGCTCTCCAGTGGGTGGCTCCTCACGGCCGCTGGGACCTCCTCCGTTTCGTGGACCTCTGCGTCGCCGTGGCTCTCGAAGGAAAGGATTCTCCGACCGTTGGTGGGCCGGACCCGACGGTCGAGCAGCTCGAAGAATTGCAGGAATGGGAGCTCCGCTCGCTCCTCGGCCACTGTTTCCTGGGAGCCTTACGGACCCCCGGCAGGTTGAAGAGGTTTTCATGATGCCAGGACGCACCCACTGGCGCGTGCGATGGCTGTTACTTCCAATCTCCTTGGCGGTTCTTTGCGGCTGCAGTGAGATCCGTCTCCGCGAGGCGATGGGACACGTGCAGTTGCGCTACAACAAGCTCCAGCAGGAGCTTGAAGCGGGGGCGAATTTTGCATCTCGAGACGCAGCGACCGAGCTCGAACGAGCCCTCATGGCACCCGCCATAGCCGAGCGCTCTCCCCACGCGGGCGACAAGGAGTTCGACAAGCTCCTCAAGGAAGCGATCGGCTCGACGCAACGGGTGAGGAAGGTGGCCGAGCGATTTGACAGGGAAGCCCTCTCAAACCTGCGCGGCGACATCACGAGCCGGTGCGATGCCTGCCACAAGGCCTACCGTCACCCGTGACGAGCGGAGAGGCTCTCAGCAACCCCGCTGAAGTACAACCCAGGCCCGCAGGAACCGTCGCTCCAGAAGATCCTCGTCTCTGATGAGCACGAAGAGTCGAACCTCGTCACCAGCGACGTTCGAGAGGTGCGGCTCGCCGCCCACCTGCCAGAGGAGACGCCAGCCAGCTCCCTGCGGCAAGGCTGGAGATCGTGGCCAAAGTCTCAACGTGATCCGGTCAATTGCCTCACGTGCGTCTCCGTCAAGCCAATCGGCAGGCCCGAGCAGCCTGTGCTCGGATGGAGGTCCGAGGCTGGCCGAGAGCCGGTCGAAGTCGAGGAACTCGCTCTCCGAGAGGTTGCCCAGAAGAAACTCGGCGTCCACCTCCGAGGGTAGTCTCCTCAGCCGCGACGCTCCAAGAAGCCATGCCCGGGCCCCAATGTCCGAAAAATCGCGAGGCGGAGCAATTTCTTTCAGTCCCTCGAGGCTCGGCGCCCAGAGCAAACGAAAGTCGTAGCGATCCTCCAGCCGGCTCCCATCCGGCATGGAATCGAAGTTGTAGAAGAGCGACAGGAGGCCGTGGTCGGGAAGCGGAGGCAAGATGCCGCACTCGGCCGACACGATGCTCAGATTGATCTGCCCGACAAAGCCGAGCGGGCGACCGTCGGGACTTCGAGGCCAATCCCCCACGTGCTGTAAACAAGGTCTGCCAAGAAGCCGCGAAGCCAAGGTTTCCACTGGCCCTTTCGGGGAGACGAGCTTCAAGTCAATGCACGGCGCGAGCATCGCATGGAGGGCCTTCTCATGCTTCTTGAGACTGTCAGGAATATCGAAAGGTAGTTGGCTCACGAGTTATCGCCCTTGGGCGGCAGGCAAATAGCCCGCAACCTTGTCTCCTTTCGGATGCAAGTTCATCCAGTCTTGAAGGCATATTACGGGCCGCGCTTGCCCGATCGGAGGATGTCACCTAATCTTCTGAGGAAATTCTCCTCGTGGACCCTCAAGAGTGTTGGGAACCAAGGTTTCACAAAGCAAATTGAATCCCGGGTCTGCTCGATCTGCACGCAACGGGTCAGGCAATGCAACATCGCAGGCAAGGGGTTCGCAGCCGGTCCCAGCCACTGCTGCCGGCGCAGCCGTCAAGGAGCTCATCCGTGCACTTGGCGTCGCAGCAAAGAATTATCAGCTCTATCCGACTCATGGACGTGTCGTGGCGCAGTCCCTGTCGGCTCTGCTCGACGCGCTGAATTCCGCCCTTCAGGCAGCGGGCTCGCCCATCGAGATTCTGGTCACACAGCAAGACCTCATTTTCAGGGAAGAGATCGTTTACCACGAGGAAGCTCGCGGGACGAGCCTCGCGAATCGGCTCCACACGGATACCGTTCGCAAGCTCACGTTCGTCGGGGGCGTAACCTCCGACGAGCTGACTCGCCTCCTGGGCTGCTTCAGGGAGGCTCGTGTCTCGCTCGAGGATGGAGATGACTTCAGCACGATATTCTGGGCCAAGGATATACAGCACATCTCGATCGAGACGGCCGATGACTTCACGACAGAGGAAGCCCTGGCCCTCCTTCCCGTCTCGATCGATGGGGGGCTGTCGCTGGATTCAGAACGGTTCAAACTCTCGGAAGCGGAAGAGACGTCACTGCGAGAGGCGCTTGCAAATCGGCAGGAAACCCCGCAAGGCGATTCCACCTTCGAGCTGACCCCGGAGGAGCTCTCAAGAATCCAGGAGCTCATCTCCGCGGAAGAAAACTATTTCCCACTTTACGACTTCATCGACCTTCTCTTCGAGCACATGGCTCGATCCCGGGACTCGGTGGGATTTCAAGGGGTCGTGAAGGTCGTGGTCGCGATCCTCGAGAAGATGATTGGAAGCTTCGATTTCGAACACGCGCTGGGCCTCATGCATAGGCTCTTCGAGCCGCGAAAGGATGACCCAAACAGGAACCAATACACAGTCATGGCGACTGTGATGCAGGGGCTGTCAAACCAGGAGACTTTTGCGGCGCTCGGAACTTTTCTCAAGGAGACCCCCCATCTTCCTCACGATCACGAGGTGTTTCGTTTCATGCAGACGCTCGGAATCAATGCGCTCCCCAACCTTTGCGGCCTCTTGACTCATGTCCAGCATGCAAGCGCCGTCGCTGATGTGCTGATCGCTCTGGGTTCCGGCTGCGGTGATGTGTTCTCGCAGTTCCTCACAAGCCAGGACTCGCAAGTCGCGAGATCCATCGTGCAGGTAATTCTTAAGACAGACCGCAGGAATGCCGTCGAGCGCGTGGCTCAGACCCTTCGCCACCCGGACGAAAACGTGCGCCTACACGCCGCAAGGGCTCTGCTCGAACACGGGGATGAAAGAGCCGCGCCATTCTTCCTCAAGATCTTGAAGGGAGAAAGCGGCCCCCTGGTCTTGATCGCCATTCAGTTCTTCGCGAAGGTAGCGAGCCCTGTTGCGTTTGAAGAACTCAGGCACTTCATCGAGTCGAAGCGCTTTGCCGCCCTCGACAACCAGCGGCAGGAGCTGATTTTCAAGGCCTTCGTGCTGGCCAACTCCAGCTCTGCATTCCGCTATCTTGCGGAGGTGGTCCTCAAGTGGCGAATCACCCTCGGCAAAAATAGCGTCCGGAAGAAAGCCGCAGCCCTACGCGCCCTGGCTCTCTACCGCGAGGAGCCCGCCATCGCGATCCTCAGGCGATTCTCAAACTCGGGGATTAGCGTTTTCGCTCAGGTGGCACGACGTGTCCTCGACATGATCGAGCACGAGTCGCCCCTTGCGCACGGATCCGCCAGGATCATGATCCCTCCCGGGGCGAGGCCAGAGAAGACACATGGATAGGTTGACGACTGGCCGCTCCAAGGCACCGCCTCTCATCGCAAGCGCCGTCCGGCTGCATGGCAGGACTCTCGTGACCAATCTCACCTTCGCGATCAAGACCGCACGGCTCTATTCGTTCGCCCACTCCAACGTGGCCGCAGCTCTCAACGAGTTCAAGGAGAGCCTGAGCGCATTCACAAGCCAGGCGGGGTCAGCGCTACACCTGCTTGGAATGGACGATTCCCTTTCTCTCAACGAAGTGCGCCTCAAACCCGACTTCTCAAGCGCTCAGAGCTTCCAGTTCATTCTTGATCTACTGAAAGCGAACGACGTTGGAGAGCTGTCAATTCAGCCCGCCGTTGGGCGCGAGGAGCTCGAGGCGTTGGTAACGCTCTTCAACACACACCGGCCAAACCCTGACGAGCCCTGGACCTCCTTTGCGGCCGCCGCGGCGAAACTGCAGCTTCCCAATATTGGGCTCGCGCGGACGGGCGAGCGCAAGGCAAGCCTTCTGGACGACAAGAACGGCCGCATCATCACCATGGGTATCTACTTCAAGACCATCTCCCATGTGGACGCCGTCCTTGGCGCCGTGAGATCCAGGAAGCCGCTTCACTTCAGGCAACTCAAGCATGCCATCCAGACGATGGTGGACATTACGCTGTGCGGTGAGCACGTGATGCTCTCTCTCGCCAACGTGAAGGGGTACGGCGAGCCCGGCTCCAATCACGCCGTCAACGTCGCCATCTTCTCGATCGCCCTCGGATTGAAACTGGGCCTCCCGAAAAAGCACCTCGGCGACCTGGGAATGGCCGCCCTCCTGCACGACATCGGCAAGGCAAATCTCCCCGAGCATCTCCGCAGTGTAGGTCAACACGATGTGCCCTCGAGCGATGCAGACGCCTACGCTTCGCATGTCCATGCCGGCATGGACGCTCTGCTGAGCGAGCACATCGCCGAGTCCTGCGTGCGGAGCATCAACGTGGCACTGCTTCACCATTACCGTTTTGACAGGACAGGTTTCCCAAGGCTCCTGACTGCAAAGGAGCAGGACCTGTTCACGAGAATTGTCGCTGTCGCCGATTTCTATGACAATGCCACGACACCGCAGCAGCCCGTTCGACCTGCCATGGAGGCCGAACGCGTCATGCACTCACTTCTGGACGGTTCCGGAACGGAGTTCGATCCCATCGTGGTCAAGGCCTTCGTGAACCTCATGGGGCTCTATCCCGTGGGTAGCATGGTGCGGCTGAACACGGGTGAGCTTGCCATCGTCCTTGAACCTCCCACAAATCCGCGGTTCCTGGATCGCCCCCGAATAAAGCTCCTCTCGGACTCCATGGGGAACCCTGTCGAGGAGTTTGCAAACCTCCTTGACCTCGACTCTGGCGGGCGTTTCCGGAGAAGCATCTTGAAACTCTGTCAAATGGAACAAGTCCAACTGGACCTTGGCGAATACCTGACGGTGATTTGATTGCCCCATGGAACCCACCATCATCAACAACCGCTACCGAATCGTGCGGGAGCTGGCTCGCGGGGGAATGGGCCGGGTTTTTCTTGTTGAAGACATCCATCTCGACGGTCGAAAAATGGCGCTCAAGACGATGCTCCCGGGGCTCACCAGCGCCACGTTCCTTGAACGTTTCCGCGTCGAGTTTGCGGGACTCGCAAGACTGACACATCCCAACATTGCGACAGCTTTTGATTTTGGCCAAATCGCGAGCACGGGCGAGCACTTCTTCACCACCGAGTTCATCGACGGCGTTGATCTCTACACGGGCACCACGGACGCCTCCGTGGACCAGATCCTGAGCGTAACCACGCAGCTGCTCCGTGGACTTGATTTCATCCATTCGCGCAAACTCCTCCACAACGACTTGAAGCCTTCCAACATACTCCTTGAGCCCCTGATGAAGTCCGGGGACGACAAGGCCCTGGAGAGCCTCACAAGGCTCGAAGCTGCAATTTTTGGCCAGGCAGTCCGAGTCCGCATCATCGATTTCGGACTCCTGAGTGCCGAAAACACTGCATGGAGCAAGGTTCTCGGCACTCCCCACTACATGTCTCCGGAGAGGATCCGCTGCCAAGAATCTGATCGGCGAAGCGATCTGTACTCGGCGGGAATCGTGCTCTACACAATCTGCGCCCGCGCGTTGCCGTTCAAGGCACCGGACAACGCCAGCTACTTGAAAAAACAAGTCGAGGAGCCCGCCCCGGGCCTGGCGACAAGGCGCCCGGACCTTCCTCGGCCCATGGCCGACCTCGTGGATCGACTTGTCCGAAAAAGTCCTGACGAACGTTTCCCGAGCGCGCGCGCCACCATTCAATTCCTTGACGATTCCCTCTGCGGCACCAGCGTTGTTGAGGTCCACTCGAAGGCGCACGGTCTGGCCACAGGAGCTCTCTTCGGGCGCGGGAAAGAGACCAAAGTTCTTGAGGACATGCTTGAAGCGACCGTCCAGGCCCGGTGCGAAAGCCCCTGCCTTGTCGTCGAGGGAGCGCCCGGCAGCGGAAAGACTCGTCTGGTCGATGAGCTGCGAGGGTCGGTGCAGGTGCAAGGCGGAGCCTTCATCAGCGTGAGTGGCGTTGCGGTCGAGGGGCACCTGCGCCCCGTGGCAGAGGCCGTGCTGCGAGGACTCGAGACGATCGGTGCGTCTCAGCTCGAGGCACTGTCGAAACCTCTCACGGCAACCGGCGCAGAGGCCTGTTTGGATCTGGCCGACGGTCTGGAGCGCTTCGTGCTGGATCAGGCAAGGAGAAGACCGATCGTGATCCACTTCGATGACTTTCACAACTCCTCCGGCATGCTGCGCAGTTTCGTGCTGGGGCTTGTGAACTCGACCCACAACGAGGTGAAAGGAGACTCGCCAGCAATTCGTCTCCTCATCATCGTCTCCCAGCGACCATCTGCGCGCACAACGTGGCTATCGCAAAATGGATTCACAAGCTTTCAGCTTCACCCATTCACCCAGGATGTAGCGATCAACTTCCTGGAGCGGCTCTTCGCGCAGGAACAGATCCCCCCTGGAGTGACTGAACCGATTCTTCGGATTGCCACAGGCAACCCGGGGCTGCTCCTGGAGCTCGCCAGAGAGCTTGTCGAGAGAGGCCTCGTTCGCCACAACGGCACGAAGTGGATCTTTCCTTCCACGCTGAGCGAGGTTCCGCTTCCGACGAGCCTCACCGGGATCCTCGAGGAGCGGTTGCAGTGTCTCGATGGACCGTCACAAGCCCTCATGGAATGGATTGCCTGCACACCCGACTCGATGGACTCAAGAGTCCTGGGCCGCTGCGCCTCGATGGATGACCAAGAGCTCGGCCCCCGACTCCAGGAGCTGGCCGGTCGCGGCATGGTGACCCTGGAAAACCCGGGAAGAGACTTGGATCAGCGGTGCTCACTTGCCCACCACGACCTCCGCGCCACCGTGAGAGATCGAATGGAGCCCGAGAGGAAGAAGTTCATGCACCAGGGAATCGCCCAGGCCGTCGAGGAGGCGGGGGATGAGTCGGGAGCCCACGACGAGCGCACCCTGGAAGCGCTCGCTTACCACTGGCTCGAGGCTGGCAACACCGCGGGCTTCCTGCGCTATGCCCCACGGGCAGCCCTGTCGTTGCAACGAGGAGGCAACTTTGCCCAGGCAACGAGTTACCACAAGAGGATAGCGGACGCGATGCCGGAAAACGCCGCGGCCAAGAAGATCCAGAGCCTGGCCCGCCTGTCGGAAATGCACGAGCTGCTCTGGGATCTCGATCAAAGCCGCCAGGACCTGGAGGCGATGCTCACTCTGGGCCAAAATCTGCTCCGGCCCGGGGATCGCTCTGCGATCCACCGCAGGCTCGCTTGCCTCGAGATCGCCTCGCACGCTCCGTTGAAGGCGCTCGCCTCGCTCCACGAAGCCCGGAGACTGCTGGGCTCTGGCCTTGACGCTCTCTCCACGCTCGGTCTCGATGCGCCCGAGGCGTTGGCAGCGTGGCTCTCGGGGGACAAGAGACGTTGCTGGGAGGCACTCGGTCGCGCCGAAAAGCTCCTGAGTAGCTACATTCCAGGCAACCCCAGGGAGAAGGCGCTCCTGGCCAGCGCCGCAAACCAGGTCGCAAGCCTTCACCATCAGATGGGACACCTCAAGAAGGCTCACGATATCTACCTGCAGCAGCTAGGATTCATTGAAGAGCTCGGAGCAATCCAGGCCGAAGCGGCAACTCTGTCGGCCATCGGAGGGCTCTTCCTCGATCTGGGCGAGCCCTCCAGGGCCCTGGAGAATCTCACCCGCTCCCTCGACCTTTCAAAAAGGGCAGGCGATCGAAGGACCCTGTGCAAGGCTCGGGATCGGCTTGGCGAATACCACCTGCGCCATGGCGATGTGAAGAGCGCTCTACTCGCCGCGCAGGCAGGGCTCCAGGACGCAGAGACCCTTCGGAGTCCATCGGCCCGGGCCAATGCGCTGCGTACTCTGGGACGCATTTACCTGCGCGCCGGACAAGATGCCGATGCCGAGCAGGTCACCAGGGAGGCTCTCGATCTGCACCTGACGCAGGGGGACACACTCGGTGTGCCTTTCTCGAGGGTCGAGCTCGCGCGCGTGCTCTTGTCCCGGGGAGAAACGGGCCCTGCAAGGGATCAGGCATCGCGTGCGAAGGAAGAGGCTCAGCGAATCGGGATTGCTCTGGCTGAGGGTCTGGCGCTCCTCCTACTCGCCGAAGTGGCCGCGAGGGAAAGCGACGAAGCCGAGGACTCACTCCTGGCCTCTGCATCCGAGATCTTTGAGACCTCCGGTTACAGGTACGAACTGTGCGAGTCTCGGGCATGGAGGTGCCTGCGTGCGCTAACCCAGGGCAAGGTTGCCCTGGCGACCCGGGTCCTCGAAACCCTGGCTCCCTGCGTGGCAACATCTGGATCCGAAGAGCATCGATTATGCCTCCGACTGATGCAGTCCCTCATCCTGCTCGAGGAGGGCAACATCGTGGAATCCTTGCGGTCGATCTCCGACATCGAGACCCGTGCCCGTAACGCCGTGTTGCCGAGGCTTGCGAAAATGTGCAAGGATATGATCCGACAAATCCAGATCGAGGCGACGGCAAGTTAGAGGGTCATTAGCTTTGAAGAGCGAACATGCTTCACGTTCGTGGGTGGCCGTGCCCCCACTTTCCCTGGCAAGGGGGGCTGAAAGAACTTCCACGGCCGCGCGACACGCGCCCTCCCCCACCCCGGCGCCTGAAAGGCGCCGGGGTGGGGGAGGGATCTCGCTCTCAGCTCATGCCTTGGAGGAAGGGGTTCGAGCGACGTTCCTCACCGATCGTCGTGTGTGGCCCGTGGCCCGGATAGACAATCGTGGCGTCGGGAAAGACGAGGAGCTTGCGTCGGATCGAATCGAGGAGAGTCGTCGCGTCTCCGCCGGGCAAGTCCGTGCGGCCAATCGACCCCTCAAAGAGGGCGTCCCCCGTGAAGAGCACGTTCCCGACCTCGAAGGTCACGCCACCTGGCGAGTGGCCCGGAGTGTCATGGACCTTGATGTCGAAGGGCCCCGAGCCAAAGCGGAAGACAAGCCCATCCGAGAGCTTGCCATCGACCTCGGGGATCGGGGGCGAGGCGAGCCCGAACATCGCTGCCTGTGCAGGGATCGACTGGAGCAACCGCAGCTCCGCCGGGTGCAAGTAAAATGGCGCCCCCGTCGCCTCTTTCAACGCCTCTACCGCCCCCACGTGGTCAATGTGAGCGTGCGTGTTCAAGATGTAGCGTAGCTTCAGCCCGCGGTCCTGGATGATTGCGAGCAGGCGCTCTGGCTCGTCGCCAGGGTCAAACGCCACGGCCTCGCCCGTCTTTCTCTCGACCAGGAAATAGGAGTTTTCGGAAAAAACTCCGACTGTCTCGCAAAGTACTTCCAATTCCATTCAGGGCTCCCGGCTGCTTTCAGCAACAAATCTCCTACTTGCACAAAATTTCTCACAAGACACGCGTATCATAGAATCACCGAGAACCTCGACTTTTGCTGCTGCCTCACGTACGTGTGAGTGATGTCCATCATGCCACTGGGCTCTCCCTTGCCGTTACGAGCCAGCCACTCCTGGCCTCGCTGAAAGAAGATCTCGAATTCCTGGGGAGTCATCTCCTTCGCGAAGTAACTGTCACGCCGGACCGTGTAGAGTCGACAGATCGGTGCGCCCTTTTCGATAACGATGCGCTTTTCCGTGGGACTTAGCTCAAGCACGCAGTGCCAGGGATAGGAAGCGGGGTACCAGTCCGTGTCGACGAGGACCGTCAAGGCCTTGAAAGGCCTCGTCAGGTTGGGAATATCCCCAATGAATAGCAGTTCGTTGGGGTCGGTGGAGAGGTAGAGAAAAGTTGAGACCTTGACTTGGTTGCGAATCTCGGGGTAAACGTCCGGACTGATCACGTGCGGGAGCGCCTGATCTTTTTCCCAGAACCAGGCATTCACCTGCGTCATCGGCTCACCGTCGCCCTCAAGGCACGCTTCCCCAGGGCCGTGTGAGTGGCCTTCATGCTCTTCACCTTCAGCACCTGACTTGAAAAGCCAGTCGCTCTCGATTTCCACCTCCTTTTCCAGTCTCCAGGCGCCACTCTTCTCCCGCTCGAAGACCATCTCGAAGCTGGCCACAACGTCCCACCCGAACGCGTTGGCTGCCCGCAGGGGCGGGCACTCCTCCGGCCAACCGCGCCCCGTTGGGCGCTTCACGTAAGCCTCCCTCGCCGCCGCAGGAGAGGCAATCTCGGACGAAAACTTGTAGAAGTGGAGCATGTGTAGGTCCATGAGCAAGTGGGTAAGGCCGAACCAAAATGGCAATTCGCTCCGAATTGGAAATTGAAATCAGCGGGCTTTCAACTTTAATGCGTCGCCTTATGGTCGTGGATAAAGGCTTCGTCTCCAATCTGATCTCCGCCGGGTTCTTTGGGGTTGGACTCATCCTTCCCAGGAGCCTATTTCAGGAAATCGTCCTCAACACCGGCCTCTTCGCTTTCTCCGGTGGCATCACCAACTCCCTCGCAGTCAAGATGCTCTTCGATCGGATCCCGGGTTTCTACGGCAGCGGTGTCATCCCTGCCCGCTTCAAAGAGATCCGGCTCAAGATAAAGGCGCTCATCCTCGAGCACTTCTTCGACGAGTCCTATCTGCGCCAGTTCTTCACGAGCCGTGAGACGCCCATCGACTGGAGCCGCTACGTCAAGTCCTCCGGCAAAGCCTCGAACCCCGTGGCACAGTTCATTGAAACACAGTGGGACCATTTGGCCTCGAGCGAGGTTGTGCAACCGATCATCGACCAGCAGATCGAGAAGCTCATGGACTCGTCGATCGGTGGACTCCTTATGATGGTGGGCCCCAGCACGATCCAGCCCGCCGTGACGAAGTTCGTGAACGCGTTCCTCGGCTCGATGCAAACGAGAGTGCTCGAGTTCGCATCGAAGGCCGAAGCCAACGGGATTCAAGTCAAAATCGACGAGGAGCGTCTCATCGCCGACATTCGCTCCAATGTGGACGACCTCCTGACGAAAAAACTTGCACAACTCGACGCCATGACCGTGAAGCGTATGATGGAGGACGTTATCCGCTGCCACCTGGGCTGGCTGGTCGTCTGGGGAAACGTGTTCGGCGGTTTGCTCGGCTTCGTGCCTGTACTGCTGGGGCGTTATTGGCGTTAGCAGCCCTGTGAGCAAGTCGGCGCAGATTTTTCGCCCAAGTCGATAATGAAGTGCGACCCGGGCGAGTGAGGCGCAGACACTCTGTTTTCGGGCAACGTGGCCCGATAATTGCTTGTCCGTCGGTGGAACGAGTTGCCAGCGTAGAGGTAGAATTAAAGGCACGATTCAACGCAAACTTGAAAGAACGGCAAAACCTTCCCCATGCGGCACCGCGGATTCCTGCTCATTCTCGCCGCAACGGCGCTCGGCTCGCTCGTACTGGCGCTGTCGCTGCATCAGAAGATTCAAGAAGAGCGCCTCGCCCTGGTCACACGCGAAAGCACCAAGAAACTTGCAGGCGCCCAAACCTCATGGACTCCACAGGAGGCCGATCCACTCGGGGCAAGCTCCAGGGCCGCCGAGGTACTGGCTCAAGAGCTAGAGACTTCCCTGGGCGAGATCAAGGCAGGGGTTACCGACCTCAAGACGCAGATGGCTGCTCAAAACACGACAATCATGTTGCGACTCGAGGAGATCCGCAGCTCCAGAGACGCTGTCGCGCAGATCACAAGCCAGTTGTCAGGTCTCGAGTCGAAGCTGAAGGAAAAGGAAGCCCAGATTCAGGACGCTTCCTCTGAACGTAACCGGCTCACAGAGGACCTCAAGCAGCAGCAGGCGAATCTGGAACGACTCCGGCAAGCTCTGGCAGCCGAGAGGGACAGCCCCTCGGGCTCCACCCCGCCTAGGCCCGGCATCGAAAATCGCACCCCACCGGTCGTCCCCGTGAGGACAAGAATCGAGGCCGTTGAGGCCTCCGATGAGGTCGTGGTGCTGGGTGCGGGCAAAATGAGCGGGCTCGAGACGGGCCACGTGCTCTTCGTCTCCCGTGAAGGAAAGCCAGTTGGCCGAGTACGGGTGATCAAGATTTACAACGACTTGGCAGGCGCCGAAATCCTCGACACCGAACTTGACGAAACTATCCGCCGCAATGACAAGGCCTCGACAGAAGCCGCCCCTAACGAGTCGAAACCGACTATTTTGCCGATTCCACTTACAAGAAGAGACCCGCCGCCACCGCCGCCACCGCCGCCGGGCGGAAACGCCGAGAAGTGAGATTCGCCGGGGGTGGACCTCGGGCAGCGCTTCTGCCCCCTCTCGTCCCTCCCCCCCTTGATGCAACCGGCGTGGTACGTCTGGCCAGGACGGGACTGGGTTATACCGCACGCGGGCAGTGATGAGACCTTTTGCAGCCTGCGAAAGGTTGCGGCTGCTCGCGCCAGAGGCGCCCGGCGCCCATCATGCGCCGAGGAGGGGGTTTGCGGCGAGCTGGCGGCGCCGCAAACGGCTCGGAGGGAGCCGGCGCCAGCGAGCGCTGGCGGCTCCCGAGAGCCTGGCCCGGAGGCGCACGCGCAGCGCGCGACCGGAGGGTCCGCGTGTCGGTGTTGCCGCCACCCTCGCTCGGCTCGGAGGCGAGCCGTCGTGGGGGAGGGTCCGCCTCCCCCCACCAGCAGAAACGAGCAGCAGACTTGAGATGGTCTTCCTCTGCCCATTCGGAATGTCTCATGTGTGGGCGCGCGAGGTATAGTGGTGCGAACCCCGCTCAGGGGGATTCTGCTCATTTTTATGGATTCTCTACGACCTTCCACCGAACGTCCCGTGAAAATACGCGGGGACTCCAAGAAATTTCGGTTGACGCTTCCGCGTCACGGTGCTAAAAGTAATCCAATTATCTAGCCCACAACTGCCCCGGAGGTCGGCGGTTCCCCAAAGTTCCGCCGGCCTCTTTTTGAAACTCTTTCTGATCGAAAAGACTTCAGCAGTTTTTCCAAAGGCTCTGAACAGAGTTTCAAGAGAGTTAAGAGCGTGCAGGCACAAGAACCGATTTGTTTTTGTCTCGGCTGAGTAAGTCAAAAAAGCCCACAACTGCCCCGGAGGTCGGTGGTTCCCCAAAGTTCCGCCGGCCTCTTTTTTTTCTGTTCACGGCAGTGGCGCGACGTGGGTGGCCTTTGCTCGCCAAGGGCATGAAGTCACTTTTGTCGGGAGTTGTTCCAGGGCGCACGAACGGACTACCGGCCGGCCTGTAAGCTGCCTGCCGCGAACGGAGGCCGTGGTCGGGCCGGTTTTCGCCGGCGCGAAGTTTCGATCCCGCAACTGTCGGCACTCCGCACGCTGGCCCTCCGAGCTGTTGCCTTGAGCATCGCAAGAATGGCTTCAAGTGTTATCAGTTCATGCCCCAACCCGGCGCGGGGTTGGATTTATGGAATTATTTTGTTGAAACAGACAGACTTCTTCTCCTACAACATCGCAGGCGTCCCGGGGTTTGAAGGCGATCAAGGGCTTCCTGT
>SXGT01879471.1_pt1 | contig 20318 bp, 35 predicted proteins | sample 3176221 | NCBI WGS metagenome assembly SXGT01 (sample SAMN11356862, study PRJNA531348) | freshwater metagenome | isolation source: freshwater sample F1-120 | place: China: Fuxian Lake, Yuxi | collected 2017-12-25
AAGGAGCGTCGCCAGGCTGCTAGACGTGCCCTACCTAACGAGACAGAGGCCCCTATCATTGTCACGGGTAACATGCGTGCGTGGAGACACTTTCTAGAGGTAAGAGGTAGTGAGCATGCTGATTTAGCTATGCGTAATTGTGCTATTGAGGTATACAACTGTCTCAAACCTAACTTCGATGACTTCTTACAGGACATCCGAGTAGAAGATGGAGTAATTAAAGTGGAGTATTCTAAGGTATGAAGATTAAAGATTTACCTCCCGGTACTAAGTTTATATTTAGTAAATTAGAGGAAGGGTTTGAAGAACACATTGGTACTGTAGGAGAAGCAGGGTGTAGTTGTGGTTTTTCATTATCAGAAAATGACTACTATAACGAAGTATACCCAATACTTGAGTGGGAGGATGAACTATGATGAAAGTTGTTTACGGAGAAGTTCCTGAGCGTGAAGTTATTATTACTACTACTGAGTATGGTGCTAAATTCTTGGCTGCCGTACTTAGATTTTATATTGCACTAAATCCTGACTGTGGAGAGGCTACTTTAAGAGCTGCTGATTTACTAGACGAAAAGTGGAGTTGGCAGTACGACAGCGACAAGGTAGATAAGCTATTCCGATGAGATTCTCAAGCCTAGACCAACTATTTGCTTGCCCAGGATACACTTCTTTCAAAGCTGATAAAGCTAAGGAAGAAGCTCAGTATCCTAATATCATTGCAAGTAGAGAGTGGGGTACGATGGTTCATACCTGGAAAGAGACAGGTAAGATTTCTCATCCCTCTGGGGATAAGAGAGAAGAGAAGCTATTTGCCAACCGTATTTACAAGAGTGAAAAGAATAAGCGCGAAAAGAAGATTGAACCTACTGACTATTGGCCCACCGGAGGATTCCATGAAATCCAAGTTGCATACAACTGGAAAGAACAGTTCTCCGAAATCAGCTTTACAAAAGATGATAAGTGGTACTCTTACTTCGATGACGACTACATCTTAGGTACTATTGACTTTGTACTTGAAGATAACGGTGCTTTGAGGGTTAGTGACCTAAAGACTGGTAAGTGGTGGACTAAGCTACCCACCGAATCCATGCAAATCATGGGGTATGGTCTTGCAACCTTTGCTTCGATGGCATGGCCTATCTATACTCAGATGGATTTAGAGGTAGTCCACTGGCCTAAGTATCCTGCTAAGAATCCTCCTAAAGTAGTAAAAGAAACTGTTATTACTGAACAACTAATTACCTTCGGTAAGAGAGTAGAAGAAAAGATGAACCAGCGAGGAGAGGTGTTCAATCCTTCGGAGGATAATTGCCGCTTCTGCCCTGGTAGATTTGAGTGTATGTTTGCTTATAAACAAGAGGAGGAATAATGGCACACCCTAAAGTATCATTCTCTGAGAAGGACTATTTAACCATCAAACTTCTGGTGGAGAGCGGAGACTTCGCTGACTTGAAACCACTTCTACGTAAGATGGAGACAGCGCGTAAGCCTAAGCCAGAGTATGATTTTACTGACCCTCAGGCTCGTATCATTGCCAACGAAGTCTTAGGTGATAAGGTGTATTTCACTACTATTACCTCAGGGGAGTTGGTAAAGCACAATAAGTACTTTAGAACTTACAAGATGTCTCCTGAGACTTTTACTAAAGCATGTAAAGTGGCAGATAAGAGTTGGAAGCCTCCTATCTACTTCAACTATCTAGTGATGAACAGTAATCGTCTTGCTGCTACTCCTCTATTTGCTGACCAGCCTAAAGATGTATTCGGAGGTGGGTGATGTATATTGTATATAATAAAGACGAAGTAGTAGGATTATTCCACAGACTTAAAGATGCTAAGAAAGTATTAGCAGATAATCCGTACTTTACTATTGAGAATAAAGTAGTTATGTGGGACCCCTACTCCTTAGAAGATTTAAAGAAGGTGTTGGATGAGAATTGAACTAAAACAACTTAATCCTAGTTTAGATGATGAATTTAGCATTACTCTCTCTAGACGAGAAATTTTAACTATTAAAAAAATGGCTAATCGTTGTGGAGCATATCTTTCAGTCTTAGGGTCAGCAGCCACTCGTTTAGAAGATGCTATATCTAAAATAGATAAACAGCAAATTTTTGATGACGATATGGAGAAAGCATTTAAGTGAAAACACTATTCGATGTTATTGAAGGTACCAGCGCATCTCTGGTAGATGACTACGAGAGACGAGCAGTTGGTGAAATCGTAACCTCGAATATCCCCACTGGAGTCATTAGCCTAGATGACCTTGGCATCGGAGAGAAGGGCATCCTCACAATCATACAGGCTCACGCGGGTGAAGGTAAGTCTACGTGGGCTAGGCTACTCCTGAAAGGCGCAGTGGAATACGGCCATGAGGCTCTATTCTATCCTTTCGAGGACCCTGAGTACCAAATCGGAGTATCCCTTATCTCTGGCCTGATGAACGTCTCAGGCTGGGATTTGAAGCGTGGAGCCGTAGAGGGCAATGTCCTAGAGCGTATCAACGCTGCTACCGAGAAGAGTAGGTGGGCAGAGAAGGTCAAAATGGAGACTGAGAAAGTTCCATATAAAGACCTCATACGCCAGATGGATGATGAATTTAAGAGTAATCCTAGATGCCGATTCGCAGTAGTAGACTATCTCCAGGCTTTCGATGCTGAAGAAGATGAGAAGAGTACCGAGCGAGTAATTAGCCGTCTTACGTGGTCCCTAGCAGAACTAGCTAAGACCTACGGAGCAACTATCTACGCTTTTTCCCAGGTGAAGAAAGAAGTACGTGATAGAGGTAAGGCCATCTTCGACAGATACGTTGCTAATGCTCAATTCAAGGGTACTGAGCTTAAACCTTCTGAACATCTAGTGATTGGTTTCAAACCACTCCAAGGTGATGGGCAATGGTCATCTTCTCTCTATCATTACGCTAAGGATATTAGAACGTGGTGGAGGCCCGGTAGATGGTTACACACTATGGGATTCAAGGATATTCGAGATAACTACGGACTATTAGAGACTCTGAAAGCTAACTTCATGCCTCCGGACCTAGATAGAGTTAAGTTAGGATGGAGTAGCCAAGGTATTACTGAATGGCGTGGTAAGCAATAAGCATTACGAAGGGAGAGCAATGATATTTTTAGGTGATACACACGGTAGCATAAAACTAATAAAACCAATATTAGAACATGCTTTTGATAGAGGACAGAAAACTATTATCCAACTAGGGGATTGGGGATTCTGGTGGCCCAACGATTTCAAGCATTCTGAATTAAGTAAGATGCTTACTGATTATGGGCTCCATATGTATTTCATTGATGGTAATCATGATTTACATCCTATGCTGCGTATGCTTCCTAATACTAGAGAGAATGTAGCTCCAGGTATTACTTACTTGAAGAGAGGTACCACTCATACCATCGATGGTATTACATTTGGTGCTCTAGGCGGTGCTCCTTCTATTGATTACTGGAATAGAGCTGAGGGTTTGTCTATCTGGGAGGATATGGAATGTATCTCTGATACTGACATTAGTAAGTTAAATTCCACCGTAGATATCCTTCTTTTACATGATTCTCCTACTGATATTCCAGGTATTAAAGAAATCAGTGATGTAAGATTTAATACTGCCGTTAAGAAAAACAGAGAGAGAATTACCAGAGCAGTAGAAATTACGAATCCTAAGATTATCTACCACGGTCACATGCATACTAAGTTATTTAGGGACTGGAACGGAATAGAAGTAAGAGGGTTAGATTGTACTGGTAGAAGTTTTACTAACCCCTTCGAAGATTGTACACATATAGTGGAGATGTAATGATACACCCTATACTTATGGAGTACGGTCCAAATCAAGGAAAAGATATTATGAAATACTGTTTAAATTGTGGTACTCAGTTACATAAAGATAACGACACAGATTTCTGTAATGCTGAGTGTGATATAGAGTATTTCTCTCAAGAAGAATATGTATGCTCTTGTTTCGATGACGAGCCAGACGCGGACGAGGCTGGGTTAGGTGAGGTAGATGAGCAGCAAGAGAACCAAGACTTTGCTCAGGATGATTGTTTCTATCCGGGAAGTGATGATGCCTGACCAGACTATAGGAGGATGCCATTCCTAATTTTAAAAAGACAAGTAAATTCGATGACGGAGATAATCCTCCCGAAGTAGAATATCCTGACTGGACTAAAGAGAATACTAGAGTAATGACACTACTTTTAGATGATTTACCTGCTGATTATGTATTAGAGAGACTAAGAGAAACTAGAGATGTAGTAGAAGTACTCTTAGGTGGTATCAAAGCAGATTCGTGTGGTAAGTTAATAGTAAGGGTTAGGAAATGAGTAACGTTAATTCTCCTAAGCATTATGCTCTTATGGTTAGAACCTTTAATGGTACTTTCGCAGTGGAGTGTATAGATGTTATAGAAGCTCTTGGATTAGATGAGGACTTATACTTAGGTTCTGCTTTCCAATATATCTGGAGAGCTGGTAAAAAGTCTCCTGATACTAAGATTGAAGATTTAGAGAAAGCTGTCTTTTATATTAAGAAAGCTATAGATAGAGAATACGATAAAATTCTAACAGAAGCGAGAGAAGATGAAGAAATCCCGTTCTGATGACGGCAGACCTTTATACACTTTACCCTTAGGTAATTACGTTGTTCCTGGCGATATTCATTTTCCTATTCACTCCCATACTCTTGTATCTCAGTTTACTCTGGAAGATATCCCTAAGAATAGCTCCCTACTACTTCAAGGAGACACCGGGGACCAAGAAGCATTCTCTAGATTTCCGAAAGACCCGGAGAAGATTGCTAAGTCTCATTCTATTAAGAAAGAGAAAGAGCACTGGAAAAGATGGCTAGAGAAGTGGCTCGATGTATATGAACACATTTACATTCTTCCTGGAAACCATGAGCAGAGAGCCGGTAAGATGGTATACTCTAATCCTGGCTTCATTGGACTCGGGTGGTGGTGGCCCTATGGTTCTATATTCCAGGACCAGAGGATTACCTTGCTGGATTACGGTGCGAGAGTAGTAATCGGAAATGTAGTAGTGGAACACGGGGACCAGTTAAAGGGGGCTACCGCGAAGTTTCCCGCCTACGGGGTCGCTGAGGCTGCAAGGGATGGCCTAAAGCACGTCTTTGGGCACACGCACAAGGCTGGCACTGCGATGTTTACCTCTTACGTAAAAGGTAAGGCTAAAATTACCGAAGGCATAAATGTAGGTACTCTCATTGATAAGAGTAAGCAGGATTACGCGAATGAGCCTAACTGGCAGGCTGGTAGAGCTATCATTACTCCTGATGACTTAACCCTGGAGACTGAATGAGATACCAAAGTCGTAAATTTACATGTGGACCTGCTACAGTTGCTAATGTAGTAACCCTGCTCTCTCACTCTATTACCGAAGATGATGCCTGCGAAACAAGTGTAGATGGTACTACTGAGAGACAGATTAAAGCTGGACTGGTGAAGCATGGACTCAAATACGAAGTACACAAAGGGAGAGATTCCCTGGAGTCTATACAGTGGGTTGATACTAGCATTAACCTGGGTTCTCCTACGATTCTGTGCGTAGATAAGTGGTCCCACTGGATTGCTGTAGTAGGTAAGCTAGGTGGAGAGTATCTAGTAATAGACTCTGCTCATCCTGACCTATTACTCAAGTGGTCTGCTGGTAAACTAACTAAAATCTGGAACTACAAGAAGCGATACTACGGAATTGCTGTAATTAAACCAGTCCAAGTAACTGAAACTTGGTTGAGTCAGTAAATGTTCTTAAATACTCCTGATAAATGGAAGAGGCTTATAGATGTTCTCAGTAAAGAGAAGGTCATCGGCCTTGACTCGGAATTCGAAGGAGTAGATTTCTCTAAGGGTGATAGTTGCGTAAACCTAGCCAAGATTGACGTATTCTCAGTAGCAGTGTTAACTAAGAAATGGAATCCCAGAGGCTTTTTAGAAGCTAAAGGTGCAGTACTTCCAAGAGAGGCTATTCCTTACTTTAAAGAGTTACTGGAGAATCCTAAGATATTCAAAGCTGCGCATAATTCCAACGTAGATGTACACGCCTTCTACAACGAAGGTATTGACTGCCAAGGAGTAGTTAACACTCTTTCCTTAGCACGGTGGATTCGCCCGGGTAGGCTCACCTACAATTTAGAGGACTTATCCCAGGACTACCTAGGTAGAGGTAAGACAGAATCCTTCAAGGATATCTTCGTAATAGATGATATTCAGTTAGTCAACAAACCTAAGAAGGTCAAGGTCTGCCTCTGTGGAGTACCTAAGTGTAGGAAGCGTACATTCCCAGAGCATCATAAGTGGGAAGAACTACAGGATAACTTCGTAGAGAAGAAAGTAGGAACTAAGATAATACCTTTGCATACTGTACGACCTGGCCATCCTCTGTGGGATAGATACGTAGCTTATGCTCTCACGGATGCAGTTAGGGCTATTGAACTATACGACTTCCTAGTACGGCTAGGAGAAAGAATTGAGGTGGATATACCGTGGTACCAATGAAGAAAACACTATGGGTATTTATCTACTACTATAGAGATTCGAATTATTTTGTACCTAGAACCTATCTTAGTAGAAAAGAAGCTAGATATTGGCGTAAAGAGTTTCTTAAGGATTTAGACATAGATGGAAATACTAGATATATAGTGTCTCCAATAAGAAAATATGAACTTAAGTGAATCATACTTCAATCCAGCACGAGGAGTTCCCTATTACGAAATAGATAGAGCATACCTACTCCTAGAAAGGACTGGCTTTGCAATCGACAAGGAGTACTTTAATGAACAAGCAAAAATTGCTACAGATGACGAGAGAATACAACTCGGAAATCTTCGCGTGGAAGCTAAGAATGCAGGAGTTAAATGCACTTCTGACGAGGACTATGATTCAATATGGTCCAGTCCTACTAAGCTTAAGCGACTTCTTCACGAGGACTTAAACCTAGAACCCAGCCCTATCTGGGTTAAGGGAGAGGTTGCCTTGTGGAAAGGTGAAATAAAGACTGACGCAGTAGCCTTGAAATACCTACGAGCAACCAATCCAGAACTGCGTCCTCTCCTCGATGGTCTACTAAATCTCAAACGAATTCGCTCATCTCTCAAGTATTTGAACAAAATTCCTGGCTTTGTGCAGGAAGATGGTTTAATACATCCTATCTACGGAGCAGGAGATGACAACGATGAGTCCTCAGGTACAAATAGTGGGCGTACTGTAATGAAGAACCCCGAAGGCCAGCAGATTCCTAATAGCAAGGATAAAGACCCATATGGTATTAGAAAAGGATTTGTGGCTCCTGAGGGGCAAGTACTGGTTGTGCGAGATTACTCCGCAATGGAAGCTGTCCTTCTACATGCAATCTGTCTTGCTCTCTTTGATGATGATTCTCTAGCCGATGCCAATAGCAGCACCTTCCATAGTGAGAATGCTCGTAAGGTATTCGGAGATTACCTGAAATGGAAACATCCCAATGGAACCCCTATATCCGATTTTCCTCTTGAAGCCTTTGAAGAGGATAAGTACCTTAAAGATAGACGAAGAGACGCAAAAACTGTATTCTACGGACTTCAGTTCTGCAAATCTGTGCGAGGATTCGGCTGGACACTACTCGATGCTGATGGCTATCCAATTGGAGAAAATCTTGCTGGAAGTATTGTGGCTGGCTTTCTGCAAGCACGGCCTGCACTTAGAAAATTCCAAGATTTCATTAGTGACTACCTACGAAGCTTCAAACCAGGTCATCCTTCTTATAACCGGAGAGTCACCCCAGGAGTGGCTGATTTCGTGGGACGCAGTAGGAATGTGTTGGACCTACTCGAAGGGTACATTTCTACCGGAGAAGTCGATTGGAAGTTTAGAAAAGCATGGAGACAGTGTTGCAACCATCCTGAACAAGCTGGAGGAGCTAATATCAAGGGAGCTGCCTTGGTATCCTGTTTTCGAGAGGGTCTGGTAATCCAGAACGAAATCCACGATGAGCTGATTGCTCGCTGTAGACCTGAGGATGCAGAAGAAGTAGATGCTAAGATGCAGTGGTGTATGGAGGAGACATTTCCTCTGCCTTGTGGGGTTAAACTAAAGACCAAGGGGTCTATTGCTAGGAGTTGGTACGATGCCAAATAATATATTCCCCGTTACTAGAGAGTGGTACAGAGCAAATGAAGTATGGTTGTGCCAGTGCTGTGGAGTATGGTTTTGTACTTATGGGGATTGGTGTAAAGACTGCAACAAACTATTAGACGAGGCGTATAATGATTCATTACAGATACATTGAATACTTACCCAGAATGGGGCTATACTATTTTGTGTATATTAAAGACGGTAAACTAGAATCGGAGGTATCTTTTGATAATCAAAATTGGTACAAGAATATACGAGACTGATTTCTCTGTAGAAGATTTGTATACCTTCTATAAGTACGGGAATGGGTATACTATAGAGGATAAGATATTAGACGGAGGTAGATATTTCTACTTCAATCGTAGGGTATCTAAGGAGAAACTAGCAGGAAGTAACCAGGCTATTGTAGAGATTAATCCAGTATACATAAACTTTTTCTCCGAGCCCGGCGAGGACGAAAAACATCGGAGAGAACTACCCTTATGAGTATCATCTATTCCAAGGGTGATTTGATAGACCCTAACACCGGGGAAGTAGTACGCACCCTGAGGCCTCTGCTTTACGTTTCTGGACCGATGTTCTCTCAAGACAACCTGATAGTCAACGTTCGTACAGCGGCTCTGCTGGGCAAGGTAGCGCATCAGAGAGGGTGGGCTCCTGTAGTCCCTCACTACGACATCCTAGCGCAACTGGTGACTGGTGAAGTATCTCCTGAACCGTACCTAGATGTAGACCTGAGTATCCTTGCTTACTGTAAAGCCCTCGTTACTACTCGTAAGGACTGGGATGCGTATACTAGAGATGGTAAGAAAACTGGTACTCAGCAGGAAGTAGAATTAGCTGAATCCTTAGGTATTCCTGTGTATTTAACCGTAGGGGAGTTACCGTGGATTTGATTAATTTTAACTGGATTAAACCAGTAATGTATATAAAAGGTATTCCTGTATACATAGACCAAAGTATACCTACTTGGATAATGGGTTACTTAGTTAATATACCCGAGGACTGGTATGATTGAGCCAGGAGATATCTTAGTATATCCGTGGAAGAACGGGCATCCTGGGCATACAGCTCTAATCGTAGGCTGTTCTAAGTGGGTTGAGGAACCTTTAGCAGTAGAATCTGTGACGAGGGCTAAGCAGTGGTTGAGTACTGGTAAGTACAAGCTAGGCAGAGGTGGTTATAAGAAGTCCAGAATTGGTCCTCTAGATGAGGAAGGATTCTGTGATTGTTCTGGATTCATTTCTTTCTGTCATAAGTACGATAGATACGATGCTGCTTTAGATTTATGGTGGAATACTACTGCTATCTACCAAGATGCTAAAGGTAAACAGAAGAGATGGCAATTAATAGTACCAGACTATGACTTAGCTTATTTAGATATTATACATTGTCATTCTACTGGTGGTAAGTTAACTAAACCTGCTATAACGAAAGGGACAGGATTACTGTGGAAGAAAAAGAACGGAATAGTAGCGCGCAGGAAAAGATAGAGTTTATTAGAGAGAACTATAAGAATCAAACTTATAGAGATGATTTCAGAAATGGAAGCATTACTGGTAGTATTTATGAAGCTTTGATGAGTGTTTTTGAGGCTCTAATTATGTTAGACCATGAACTTGGTTTAGTAGAATTAGAATTGATAGAACTCAAGAGAGAACTGAACCTTTAAGAAGTAGACAGGAGAGAAGAATGCTAACTGATTATAAGTATCGTAAGGCTCGTAAGATGGTAAAGAGTGCAGATATTAGTAGAGGTGGTAAGGAGATTTTCTTCTGTGCTCTACGTCAGTACAAGAAGGGTATAGTACCTAGAGAGGGTCTATTTCAGTTCCAGGCCGGTAAGACGAAACGAGCCTGTATCGTAGGTGCTGCAATTGCTGATAGAATGACCTTTGGTGTTACTCCTAAGGTTGATTGGGAAGATGCTGCTGTTAAGGAGTTCGGTGTAAGTAGAGACTCTGTGTATAACATTGAGAGCGGGTTTGATGCGGATACCCGTGAAGATGTACCCAACAGTCCCTATGCTCGTCTCTCCTATAATCTAGGTAAGCTCCTGGGTCTAGAGAAAGAATAACCTATGCTTTTCATGGAGAAGGAATGATTATTGTATTCTTAGAGAAGCCAGGGAATAATGATACTATGTGTGAGGCATATCCATACAAAGATATGAAAGAACTTGAAGAAGATATTCAAGGTACTTTCTGTTTAGAGGGCGGTGATTCTATTTTTATTGCCGAAATGCCAGTACTAAAGGAGTATGTTTATAAGGCTACTCTAGTAGAGAAAAAGAGTAAGAAGTGACCAGAGAACTAGTAAAATACGCTGAGCAGTTCATACGCTTAGGTTATAGGATTGCACAGGAGAATGCTCTTACGTTTAGAGACGAAGAGTATGGTCAAGAACATCTATACATTTCCTGGCAAGACGCTGATGCAGAACTAGAGAAGGCTGTAGAGGAAATGAAAAAGGCTACCCTCGGTCAAGAGAGTAGCCAGTTAGAGTTTAGTTGGGATAAAACTATATACGACGAGTAGTTACTTCTTAGTAGGATTACTTCTTGGCCAGAAGCGCAAGGAAATCCTCAATAGGTACATTATACTTAGTGAGGAATTCTACGACATCATCGTCAACCTTAGTCTTGGTCTTAGGAGCTAGTACCTTTAGACCTGCAATAGCACCAACAAGGAGAGCACTTACAACATAAATGAGAGTCATCTTTAAACCTCCGGAGTCATTGAAAAAGAATTACGTGTTTGATGAGTTGAATGAAAAGACAGATGCAGACGGATTATTTGTTGCAGCCCTGTGGCAGTCCTGGTATAACGCTGGGAACCCTCAGGGTGATGAATTGAATCTTGTATTTGTGGATAATGAACCCCTTAGTTACTGGTTACGAAAACTCGAAGAAAGAATGGTGAGACATGGATAAGGAAAACGCTGGTGTACTGTTTACTGTTGCTGAGAAGTCGAAGGAGACTGCCCCGGACCGCACGGGTAACATCGTCCTAGGCCCTGATTTAGTGAAGGCTCTTGCTGCTGCTGTGAAGGCTGGTAAGCCTGCTAAGATTAGCGTGAGCGCCTGGGAGAACACGGGTAAGACTTCTGGCAAGTCGTATCTGGGTCTGAGAGTGTCGGAGTACAAGGAGCGTCAGGCTAAGGACGACGCGGATGACCTCTTTACTAAGTAGTCCCTAACCTTCTCAATAACATCAGGTAGAGCCGTATCTACCTGGTGATTAGTAACTCTAATTACGGTTAAATCAATGGCCTCCAGTCGTCTCGTACGCTGGAGGTCTTTTTTTATCTTTTCTGGCTCATTATGCGAAGGGTCATCAATCTCCAGAATAAGATTGTAGTCAGGGAAATAGAAGTCTGCGAATGCCTTTTGAGCCATGAAAGGATGTTGAGTTCTATACCTTACTCCCAACTTACATATCTCAGCTTCAACAGCTTTCTCCTGCTTAGTCTGGTCCTTATAGAGTTTGTACCAATAGGAGAGAAGAATATTAGCCACGTACTTTACCAATCTCGTAGTTAACCTTCTCCCAATCTACCTTCTTTAATTCATCTCCTCCACCGATATCTACAAATTCAACATAGGGACAAGCCTTTAATGCTTCCTGCTGTCTATCCACAGAACCAAGATACATATCAATCCAGCCTGCTACACCTACTGGAATAGCAATCCAGACAGTACCATCATCCGCAGTCATAGGAATAGCATCAGCAGTCTCTAGCTTAGCAGGAAGAGTCCATACCTTACAGGGGACGGGTTTTACTGGCTTTGAGACGTGCGCGCAGCCTGTTAGCAACATCAAGGGCAGAAGGATTCTTATCAGCATAGTACTCATCTCGTGCCTTTCTTTCTTCGTTTTCTAGAGCTTTCTCTAGTTTCCTAACATGGTCTACTTCTACTTTATGTAAATTCTGGTATAAGTCAAGGTCATTTTTAATTAAGTCTCTATCAGCACGTAGATATTTTACATAGAATAGAAGAACTAATCCAACAATTCCACCAAGTAATGCTAAATATACCATTAGTCTTTCTCCAGAAGTGAAATTCTATTCTCGTGGTCATCGACTCTTTTAATAAGTACAGTCTTTAATTCTCGTACTTCTTTAAGAGCTTTATGGCCAAAATTGGCATCTACTAGAACTTTAAGAGCAAACAAAATAAGAGCGGCGAAAGTCACGAGTATCTCCTATAGTTAGGCCAGAAGCGATTGGCCGGTTGTTGGCGGTTCGACCTTGGCGGGTCGGCCGCTATTTCCATTTGTACCACCCATCTGAGCCTTGTTGCTACGCTCTTTCTCTGCACTTGCTGCGTATACGGCTTGAGTCTGAGCCATGCTACGAGGGCTGAACGAAGAGTGAAGCGGAATTTCAGTAACGGTAGCGTAGTAATTCTGCTCCTCATAGGACATATCCTGAATTCTGGGAGCAATAGTTTCTAAAGTAGCAACTACGAATTCTTCATACTGCGCAGGCCAGAGTGCCTTGAAAGCCTTGACTACGAACATATCTGCGTTTCCAGAGGCAATGTATTCAGCAGTACCAAGAGGATTATGAGCAACCTCCAGTAACTTAGCAGTCTGAACTTTCTGCACAGGGTCGGGTTCCCAGAGGCTCTTACCCCCAGAGAAAGCTAGTCCAGGGTCTTTAGGTAGAAACGATTGTAAAGTGCGAATGAAGTTATCAGTAGTATCGATGAAAGCCTTGACGAAAGCAGGATGGTCAGTAGCTAAATCCTCCATAGTTTTAAATGCTTTATCCCTAGCAATAGGAGCAGCATTGTTGATTTCCTCAATACGAGCCTTTACATCAGCCTTCTTATCCTCAGTACCATCCAATCGAGTAGTTAATCTACCAAACTGACCTCTACCTACTTCTAATGCTTTACCAACCTTCGGAGCAGCCTTTCTAGCAGCACCACGAATCCTAGAGACAGCACCCTCTCGATTACCAGCAACCGTAGAGCCGAACATACCCATTAGAAGCATATCAGTAGCAGAACCACCTGCTTCAAAGGCTACTGCGGAACCTAAAGCACCTAGACCAAGCTTACGAGCAGCAGAGGACGATACTCTACGACCAGCACTCTCAGCAGCTCTTTTCCAGAAACCATTAATAGGCTTCTTTCTACCTCCTGCGGATACATAGTCGTTAACTGCTTGAGCACCAGTATTAATCATATCTGGAGTAAAATCCAGTCCGCCAGGAGTCAAGTCAAGTGAAGGAGTACCTTGCTTCTCAGGATTCAACTTATTAATTAAGTCCTCAGCAGGATTCTTTTTAACACTACCTACGGCAGTCTTTTCTTCTGGGAATGCTCCCCGCAGCTCACTCTTAGACACATTGTTGTCTACATTATCTGCCAGAGAGAACTTAGCTCTCTCAACCATCTTTTCTTGCTGCTTAAAGAATCCAGGAGATTTAGTAGATTCCCAGATAGTTCTAGCCTTCTGACCTGCGCTACCCTTACTAGAAAGTCCAATATCTCCTAGTACAGTGTCTAAATCTATCGAAGTTACATTCTCAATAGTATCTAGAGCAGCAAACATCTTCTCAGCTTTAGCAGCCCTTAGCTTACGAAAGTCATTAATATTCTCAGGAAAATTACGAAGAATACTAGCAGCTTCCTTTAATTTGATTAATTCCTTTGCCTTATCTCCAGCAGTCTTGAATGCTTCAATCTTAGAAATAAGACCCTGCTTAGTAGTAGGATTGAGCGGCTTACCAAGCTGAGTTTCTAAAGTATTAACGTAGTCAGTAAGAGCTGCGTCAATACCGGCAGCGTCTCTAGCTTTAATACTTTTCTGTAATTGCTTATAAGGATTCTTAAATTCAGCCTTATTTACACCTTGGAGTCCTTCTACCTTCTTAGTAAAAGTACCAATTTCGCTTTCTAATGAAGTAAAATTAGAAGCAGCCTCACGTAACTTATCATCTACATTAGATACTGCTTCATCAATACCTTTTAAACTATTCTCTAAATTAGGTCTAATACTACCAAAGGACTCTACAGGTTGAAATACTCTTTCTTCAACATTCTCAGCAGTCTTAGTAATATTGTAAGGCTTAACATCTACAACTTCATCTAGTACAGACGTAGCCTTCTCAACTCTACCCTTAGGCAATCCTTTATAGAAAGAATCTAAATCATCAGCAGTATAACCAGTTCTTTCTACTACATCGTCTGCTTTACTAAATACCTTAGGAGCAACTTTACCTAGCCGTTCAGCAATACCACCTACACCACCTCCGAATACACCACCAATACCACCAGCAGTAAGAACGCTCTCTACAGTAAGAGGGTCATCGTTGATAGCAGCCTGCGTAATAGCGGAGCCCATACCAGCTACAGTACCTTCAAATGCTCCACCAGCAATGGCACCCTTGGTACCACCGATTGCTCTCTCAATTGCCTTACCTCCACTAGCAGCCAGCCCAGAAGGAGTAACAGCAAGCAGTTCTCTAGCAGCCAGGCGACTACCAGCAGCCTCTACGCTAGTACCTCCAGAAGGTAAAGCAGTAAGCACAGCACCAACCAACTCACCACCAAGTCTAGTATAAGGATTGTACTGAGCACTTAGTCTAGTTTCAGTAGACATACCTCCTACATCAGTAAGACCTAAGCTAGCACCAGAAGCTACACCCTCTGCAAAAGTAAGAGCTTTATTACCTAGACTAGTAAAATGTTCCTTATCAGCAGCAGCAGCCATTCTAGACGCAGCTTCCTCAGTACTCTCAACTTTATAGCCGAGAGTCTCTAGGGACTTAGCATCACTTTCATCTACTACAATAGACGAGCCATCTTGTCTTTTGACTACTACTTTTCTACCCATTACTTAATATCTCCGTACCATGCATCTGGATTGCTTAAATATTCTTTTTCAAACGTACTACCAGCAGTTTCAGCTCTTAACTTCTTTAAGTAGTACTGCGCGTAAATAGCAGGCTCAGTATATAAATCTTTATCACTTAAAGTATCAGTATATTTATTAACACTGGCTCCAAGAGTATTCTTAGTTTCTTTAGATAGGTTCTGTAAAGCCTGAAATGCCTCAGCAGACCCAACATCATTAGCTTTAACTAAGTCATATAGATTACCAGTCTCTACGAAAGCCTTAGTAGGAGGAGCGGATACTAATGAACCGTCCTTACCAAACGAGGCATTATCAAGAATATCTCTGTCATTAAAAGATGCTGCTAATTCTAACCAATCATTAGAACGCACTGAGCCAGCATCCCAATCATTCTTAGCATCCCTATTAAGAGAAGTCTTAATCTTACTTACGTACTCCTCTACTCTAGTAGCTTCGGGCTTGTACTGGTTAACTCCGGCATTAGCACTTACTCCGAAAGTAGGAGCGTATCCACCAGTATCAGCACCTTTACCCACAGAATCCTGATTAATAGATGGACCTAGACCGTTTGCTCGTAAGAAATTAGCCTCTTCGTCAGGTACTTTCTTAGCAAAAGTATTCAAATCACTTTCAATTTCACTCTTAAGAATTTGCTGCATACCAGCAGCAGCTTCTTCAAAGTTATTGTTAGTAGTCCAGGTATCCATAGGAACGGACTCTTCTAGTTGCTTAATTTCGTGCTCGTTAACAGTTAAGCCTGAACGGGCTCTAGCGATATTAGCCTTAGCGGTATTAGCAAGTTGTACCATTCTTACTTCATCTGCATTACGCAAAGCATTAGCATTGGGACCAGAATAAAGCCCACCATCTAGTCTTTTCTTAATTTCTCTGGCTTCCTGTAGAAGATTAATAGATTCAGTACGGAAAGAATTAGCAGCTCTAATCTTGTTAGTCTGAGTCTCACCAATATCTTTGTATGCTCTCCATACCCCAGTACCGCCTCTACTAGTATCCCAAATTAATCCAGTTTCATCTAGAATAGCAGCCTTCTTAGCCTCATCATCTTTCTGCTTAGCATATGCAAACTTATCTTCTTCTAACTTAGCACTTCTAGCTCTAGCAGCAGCATCTAGTTCCTGCCCCCTCTTAGTAATCTCCTGTCCAGTAATAATCTGTTCTTGCTGAGTTCTTTCCTTAACTAAATCCTGTCTTAGCTTAAGTTGATTCTGTTCAATAGTGCTAATCATCTCCTGTCCTTTAAGTTCAGCTAACTTAGAACCATACTGGGACATTTGAGCAGCAATAGAGTATTTACTAGACTCAAGAGCCATATCCTTAAGGCGAATCTTAGCCTCTAGGTCCGAAGCACTCTGCTCACGAACCATCTGCACCATCTTACCTTGCTCATCTAAAGCCTTACCTTTGATATTAATGTTCTGGAGTTGAGCATCGATATTTCTATCCAAAGCCTTATCCAACATCGTCATCACAGGAGTATCAATACCCTTAGCTCCGAGGAATGCAGAAGCGAATACGGATAGGCCAGAACCCATCTTCTCACCTCCAGTCATATTCTTCCACATCATACCAGGGTCTACTTGCGAAGTCATATAATCCTGGAGCATTCTCTGGTGAGTATCAATAGCAGACTGTACTCTCTGTCTACCTCTTTCCTCCTCAGCAACTACAGCATTGTTATGCTCATCAATTAATCTGCTCTGGTCAATATCGTGAGCAGCAACTAAATCAGCCTTCTGCTTCTCAATATCAGTAACACCACGAGCAACCTTAGCCTGGTCACCAGAGATTCTAGCTTGTTCTCCAGCCTGATAGTTGTATTCCTTATCGAGAGGTGCCATTCTAGCAGCAACTCTCTTGTCAATAATACCACTCTTCTTCTCTAGCTTATCTAGATTGTTAAAGTCTATAGCCTTCTCAGACGCAGCTACACTACTACCACTACCAATTTTAACTTCCTCCGGAGTGTTAACGACGGACGGAACGGAGGTGTTGGGGCTGGATGGGGGAGGGATAGGAGGCTGGGCAACAGTAACCGGAGCCTGTACTCCACCATCCGTGCTTAAAGGATAAGCATCAGTGAGATTATCCTGATAAGGATACTCGGTAGGAGCAGGAGGATTACTTGGCCCAATAATTCCAGAGCCGTAAATATCTTCTAGAGAGTAATTCATATTATTCCTAATTAGCGTGGAACAGCAGCCCAAGCATTAGGACCACCCTGATTGAAGCCCCTCTGAGCAGCCTGCGAATCTCTCCAAGCACGGAGAGAAGCGCCACCAGCGAGAATCTGGTCAGCGGTAGATGCGCCAGGACGTGCCATCCCCATGCCTCCGAGATTAGCCTGGTCTTGTTGCTGCCAGAAACGAAGTTGATTATCCGCATTCTGCAATGCAAAGTTATTCTGAGCAGACGTGTTAAATCTATTCATATCTTCATCCGCACCTCTAGCAGAGTAAAGTTGCATACCAAGATTATTGATTGCGTTATTCTGCTCCTGCACTTTACCTAAAGCAGCATCCTGAGCAGCCTGAGCACCTAGACGACCAGTGTTATTCATCGCTAACATAGCTCCGAGATTACCACCTCGACCATTAGCTGCTAGAGCATTCTGTTGAGCAATGTTCTTCTCAGTAGCCTGATTTAGCATCTCACGAGAAACGGAAGGGCCTTCACCTCTGCTCATAGCTTCAAGTCTACGAACTAAGTCAGCCTGGTTATTACGAAAGCCAGAGTAATCAGCTTGATTCGCAGGGCCAAGAGCAGGATTCTGTCGATTACTGATACCTTGAAGATACCTACGCCTCTCTTCCTCAGCAGCAGCAGTAGGGTCACTACCCAAACCCCCAGCAATACCTCCTAATAGACCACCACCAATAGCCCCAAGAGGATCAAAAGCAGAACCACCTAAAGCACCACCCAAAGCACCCTGTAAGAAATTACCAATTCCCATATTATTTACCTATCTATCCCATTCTTAGTACCATATTCGAATACGAATAAAGTATGAATCGGACCTATTTCTGTACCATTATACACAATTTCAAGAGAAATACAAGAACACTTCTGAGTGGTTAATCTCTTTCTCCACCTCATTCTATCATCACCAATAACTAAACCAGTACCGAGAGAATCACCCCAAAATCCACTACCCCACGTACCATCTCCCCAAGTACCAGTAATACTAGGAGCAGTTATAGTAAAAGTATCACTAGGATATTCTTTCTCATCTAAGTAAACGTTTACTCTAAAAGTACCACTACCTTCACCAACTCCATATACTCTACGAATTCTCTGGAAGTTACCAAACTCCTTCTGGAACGGAGCAGTCTTAATTCTTACTTCATAAATAGCACCATCATCAGTATAGGAATCTCCCTGTACATATACTCTATTACCATAACCTCTATATTCACAATCACTAGCAGCAGAGTTAAGAGTAGACCACTTAGTCCATAAATTAGAGGCGTAGTTCCAGCAAAGAGTACAATTATCCTGATAAAATAGAATATTAGTATTCTCAATATCTAGATAAGTACCATAGCAGTAACCGAAGTAATCCTTAACTGCACCTGAGATATCTACTACCTTACCACCCGGGTCCATTACTCTATAATTACCCTCACTCTGGAATACCAGACCTCCAGTAATATTTCTAACAGCAGGAGAAATAGCTCCAATATCCGTAAGAGTTAGCTGGCTCTGGAATTGATTACCTACAAGAGTATTATCTAAACCGTCTCCAATAATTACGTAACCCTTCTTTCTTTTAAAGATAGCAGTATAGTCTGCTATAAATCCAATAGCAGTAACTCTATCTAAAGACTTATCAATATCAAAGGCTAATGCGGGATGAAAAGAAGGAGCTTCGTATTGGTCAAATAATCTACTGGGCCATACTTGGAATGCTGGAATTTCACCACCAGCAGCCCACAATCTATCCTTACCATAAGATAAAATAGTACAGGAAGGAGCAGAGAAAGGTAGTAAGTAATTATCCGTAGTAAAATTATCTAATTCTGCACTAGCTAATGCGCCATCCCAAACAGTATCTACAAAAGTCCAAGTAGCAGAAGTAGTATCATTCTTAGGACAATTAGCAGAAGAAGGGTCGCGACTACTAATAAGATGCCAAGTAGTACCAGTACTAGCATTTCTAAAAATTAAGAAATAAGAATTAGGATGTAATGTAGGTATAGTCTTACCAGTAATAGTCATAGTATCATTAGTACCAGTCATAGTTTGCTTAGCACTAATAATAGCAGGACCACGTACTTCTTCTCCCTGAGCATTTTTATGACAAGGGTAGATTATATAATAGTATTCACCAGTAATAGTTAACTGACCAGGACCAGAAATACTTTGAGTATAAGTACAATCCTCGGGAGTAAAGTGAAACCCTTGTTCTGTTAGTCTTTCACCATCATAACACCATACTTGAGCACCAGGATAGTATATACATCTACCAGCTTGAGTAGGACTAGGCTTAAAATCAAAATCTAGTACATATTCTTTAGTACTAATCTCGTGAAAGATACCAGGTTGATTTAGAATATTTCTCTTATAAAGAATAGCTCCGTGTACTTTTCTACCAATTACATTACTAGAGAATAACCAAGAATCAGCAGTATTACTAACAGCAGTACCATACTCTAATTTACCTACTACTTCTCCGTCAGTATTAATTACAAGATAGGAAGTCTGTAAGGTAGAGGGTCTGCATACCCATACAAATGCAGCAGCTTCTATATTAAAAGCCTTGCCACAAAGATGTACATTGTAAGTAGTAACTCCAGCAGTAAAAGCAGAAGAACTAAAATAACCTGAATCTACGTGAGGAGTAGTAGTGTCATCAGTCCAGTAGTAGAAAGACTCACCTACATTAATTTTAGGAGCTATTGCTACTTTCGTACACTGAGCGTTAGAAGAAATATTCTGTATGCTACCAAGATTTGCTAAACCAATAGTATAAGTTCTAGCTTTCTGTCCTGCACCAGCATCCCAGATAACACCTACACTCATATCAGGGTGGATAGCACAAGCAAATCCAGTAGTAGTAAAAGCACCTAAATCTAGAGCAGTATTGAAAGAACAGAAAGTACTGTTAGTAGTACCATCAGGATCTAGATATCCTCCGATAATACCGTTAGCAATAGTTCTCTTTAATACTAGAATATTACTCTCTGATACTTTAGCAGTATCAAAGTTAATCTTACATTCACCTAAATCAATTACAGTTCTTAACTCGTAATCAGAGGGATAGATTACATGGAGATAAAGAGTATTGTCTGCTA
>SXGT01111214.1_pt1 | contig 20312 bp, 15 predicted proteins | sample 3176221 | NCBI WGS metagenome assembly SXGT01 (sample SAMN11356862, study PRJNA531348) | freshwater metagenome | isolation source: freshwater sample F1-120 | place: China: Fuxian Lake, Yuxi | collected 2017-12-25
CGTGAACCGCATGCCTGGTGACAGTTGCCGCTGCAACGAGTGCAAATTCATGAAGATGAACACGCTCGAGAAGCTCCGCGATTGCATGGTGAATCTCGCCCCTCGCGTCGAGATGGACCGCGCCACTCTCGATCGCGCCCGCCTCCCTATCGAGCGCATGCTCGAGATCTCCGCCCGGCCGTAAAGCCACTCACCGCGACGCGCCCTTCAGCTCCGCGAAGCGTTTTCGCAGCGCCGCCAGTCGCGCCTTCTGCGCCGAATCCCCGGCGAGATTGCGCTCCTCGTGCGGGTCGGCCTTCAGGTCGAACAGTTCCTCGTGCTTGAAGTCCGGCCACAGAAGATATTTCACATCCTTCCGCACGAGTGCTTCGGAAGAAGGGATGAACTCCGTGTTCCGGATCGTCGCGTGCTCGTAGAAAAACTCCGTGCGCCAATCCGGCTTCGACTGCGCGAGGTAGAGCGGCGACATATCACGCCCCTGCATCGTCTTGGGCGCGTGGATCCCCGCCGCGGCGAGGATCGTCGGCGCGAGGTCCACATTCAGGGTCATCGCATCGTTCGTCGCGCCCTGCTTTGAAGCCATCAGCCGGGGATCGCGCACGATCAGCGGCACACGGATGCTCTCCTCGTACGGATACCACTTGTCCGCCAGTCCGTGCTCGCCGTGGAAATAGCCGTTGTCCGTCGTGAAGATCACCAGCGTCCGATCCAACTCCCCCTGTTTGCGCAACTCGTCCAGCACGCGGCCGCAGGCGGTGTCCACCTCCGTCGCCAGGCGGTAATAGTTCTTCATGTACTCCTGGTATTTCTCCGGCGTGTCGAAACGCGCGCGCCAGCGAGTTCGGCCTTCGTTCTTTTCGCTGCCCACAAAGGGCGGCAGTCGTCGAAAATGTTCCTCCGTCGCCGTCTTCGGCAATGGCACGGCCACATTCTGATAAAGCTCCCGGCTCCCGGGCTGCGGCAGATACTGCTTCGGGTTCGGGTCCTCCGCATGCGTGGCAAAGAAGGCGAGCGTGAGACAGAACGGCCGCCCCTTCGGACGCGTCCGCAGGAATTCGAGTGCATCAACTTCGTTCTTCTGCGTCACATGCACCTCGCGGCCGTCCGCTTGCTTGATCCAGTGACGCCCCATGTAGCTCCGACCGAAGTCGAACTCCGCCTCGGGGAACTTCCCGTTATGCCACTTGCCCACGTGGCCGGTGTAGTAGCCGCCCGCACGCAACAGGCCCGGATACGTCTGCGCCCACGGCGTCTTGAACATTGCGAACGCCGGGTTCCCGTGTCGCGACATCCATTGCCCCGTGAACAGTGTCGCTCGGCTCACCCCGCAGATGGAGGTGGTCACGTAATTGTGAGTGAAGCGGACCCCCTCGCGCGCCAGCGCGTCCAGCCTCGGCGTCTGCACCACTGCGTTGCCGGCACACGAGAGCGTGTCGTGCCGCCAATCATCCGCGTAGAGCACGAGAATATTCAACCGCGGCTCCTCGGCGGCGCCCAAAAGACAGGGCAACATCAACGCCGCGGCCAAAAACCAAATCATCTTCATGCGCACCAGCGTAACAGCCCCTTCCCGCCCGGCAAGCCACTCGGCGGCCGGGCACGGTTTTGGCTTGGTTCAGCCAGCCAGTTTCAGGAGACTCTCCACATGACCCGTTGCTGGATACACCATCATTCTTTCGCGCTACTAGCTGTCTTGTTGCTGGCTATCCACGCCACAATTCTCGCGGAGGTTAATCCGCAGAATCCGCCGCGGCTCGATCGCACGAATCTTCTCCTCTACTGCGACAGTCTTGGTCGCACGAACACAGCGCGCACGCCTGCCGAATGGCAGCACCGGCGCGCGGAGATCGTGCGCGGCATGGAACGTGTGATGGGCAAATGGCCGGGCAACGCGCGGCGCGTGCCGCTGGATGTGAAGGTGGAGGCGGAGACGGATTGCGGCACGTACGTTCGCCGTTTCATCACGTATCAATCCGAAACCAACTCGCGTACTCCCGCCTATCTGCTCATTCCCAAGGCCACGCTCGCGGGAAAGAAAAAGGCGGCCGCCGTGCTCTGCCTGCATCCCACCGATAACACCATCGGCCACAAAGTCGTCGTCGGTCTCGGCGGCAAGCCGAACCGCCAGTACGCCGCAGAGCTGGCCGAGCGCGGCTTCGTGACGCTCGCGCCGGCGTATCCGTTGCTCGCGAATTATCAGCCCGACCTCGCGGCGCTCGGCTGGGAAAGCGGCTCGCTCAAGGCCGCGTGGGACAATTCGCGCGGGCTCGACCTGCTGGCGGCGCTGCCATTCGTGGACGCCGCACGCGGGTTCGGCGCCATCGGCCATTCGCTCGGCGGCCACAACTCCGTGTACACCGCGGTCTTCGACGAGCGGATCCAGGTCATCGTCTCTAGTTGCGGCCTCGATTCCTATCTCGATTACTACGGTGGCGATCCGAAGAATTGGCAGCCGGAACGCGGCTGGTGCCAGACGCGTTACATGCTGAAGCTCGCGAACTATCGCGGTCGGCTTGCGGAAATCCCGTTCGACTTCCACGAACTGATCGGCGCGCTCGCCCCGCGCGTCTGCTTCATCAGCGCGCCATTGAAGGACTCGAACTTCCGTTGGCAAAGCGTGGACCGCATCGCCGCTGCCGCCGCGCCGATTTACCGGCTGCACGGCAAACCGGAGCATCTCCTCGTGGAGCACCCTGACTGCGACCACGATTTCCCCGACGCGATGCGCACGCGCGCCTACCAGCTTTTCGAGCAACATCTCAGAGCAAAATGAAAAAAATAACCCGCCGCCAGTTCCTCGCCACTTCCACCGTCGCGCTGGCCACGGCGCCACGGATGGTCGCCGCCGAAAAGAAAACGCCGGTCGTGGACACGCACGTGCATTGTTTCGCCGGCAAGGCCGGCGTGCGCTTCCCGTATCACGCGCGCGCCCCCTACCGGCCCGAGGCGACGAGCGGGCCGGATCTGCTGCTCAAGCGCATGAACGAGGCGGGCGTGGATTTCGCTGTCATCGTCCATCCCGAGCCCTATCAGGACGACCACCGCTACCTCGAACATTGCCTCGACGCGGGCAAAGGGCGCTTCAAGGGGACGATCCTCTGCTTCTCCGACCAACCCGGCTCGCTCGACCAATTGCCGCGGCTCGCGAAGCGGGGCGACATCGCCGCAGCACGCGTCCACGCCTACGCGCCCGAGCGCCTGCCGCCCTTCGGCAAGCCCGAGTTGCGCAAACTCTGGAAGCTCACGGCCGATCACGGCCTGGCGATGCAGCTCCACTTCGAGCCGCGCTTCGCTGCTGGCTTCGAGCCGCTCATCAAGGAATTCCGCGACACCCAAGTGCTCATCGACCACCTCGGCCGGCCGCTCCAAGCCACACCGGAGGAGCACGATCTCGTGGTGCGCTGGGCGAAGCTGCCGAACACGCACATCAAACTCTCCTCGCTCGGCACGCCGCAGAACTATCCCCACCGCGACCTGCAACCGCACGTGGAGAAACTGCTGAAAGCTTACGGGCCGTCGCGCATGCTCTACGGCGGCGGATTCGACGAGAAGGCGACCGGCGAAAGCTACCGCGCCGCCCGCGAACATGCGCGCAGCTTCCTTCTGAAACTTACGGCCGCGGAACAGGCGGCCGTGCTCGGCGGCAACGCCGCGCGGCTTCTCGGTTTCAAAGCCTGAAGAGCTTCTTCGAATTCCCGAAGAGCAGCTTCCGCTCGATCGCCTTCGTCGGAGACAAGCGGCGGATCGCCGCGAGGGTCTGCGCTCCCTGGCAGCCGGGGCCGCGGCCAATCGTGTCGTTGCAGTCGCTGCCGTAGAGCAGCTTGTCCTGATGCCGCTCAAGGAAAGCGCGCGTATGCTCCTCGTCGCGGATGAGCGCGTTCAGGCCGGACCCGGCCGAGAGGTCCCCGAACATGTTCGGATAGTCGCGCAGGTAACGGTCGGTCAGGCCGCCGGGCGTCACCTTCGTCCTCGGGTAGAGCACCTTTTGGTCGGCGTGATCCTTGTCGATGTTCGCCCACCACGTCTGCGCGTGGCCGATGAAGTTCACGCGCGGGAACTTCTCGAGCACCTTGTGGAACCGCTCGAAGCCGAGGTTGTAGGTGCCGTGTTGAAAATGCAGCAACACGGGCACCGCATGGTCCTGCGCCAACCGCGCGATCTCCTCGATGTGCGGCGAATCGCAATCCACGCCGAACTTCTGCTCGCCGATGATCTTCGCGCCGAGCTTGAGAAAGCGCTCGATCTCCCGCCGCGCCTCGGCGAGATCCGCAACCTCGTTTGCGCCGAAGATGAATTCGCCCGGCTGCGCCGCGGCCAGCGCACGCACCGTCTCGTTGCCGCCGCACTGGGCGCCGAGGCCGTTGGACTTGCCGGCGTGTGTACTCGGACGGTCCGCCACGCGGCCGGCGGGCAATAGAATTGTTGTGGTGACACCCATCGCCCGCTGATGCGCGAGCAGTTGCTGGTCGGTGCGGCCGGAGTAGTTCGTGTGCTGGTGGATGTCGATGATCAGCTCGGCTTCGGCGGCACGAACAAGCGGGGTGGAGGCCAACAGCCCCGTGGTACGCAGGAATTCGCGGCGGGACATCGGAGGTTTCATAGATTTGAGGCAGACTCTGCGCGCACCGCGCAAATTGACGAGCCAAAAAAACCCACCGGACCCGTCGTACACAGGCTTGCGATCGTCCCGGTTTCTGGCAGAATGGAGAGGATGATTCCACATTTCGTCGGCGTCTTCCTCTGCGTTACAGCTTTTGCCCCCGCCGCGCCGAAGCCGCCGACCTACGGCGAGATTTACGCCAAGAAAGGCGAGCAGCCCAAGCTCGACGCCGCGAAGGAACTCCCGCGCTTCCCCGCGCTCGCGCCCGCGGACGCCGTGAAGTCGTTCAAGGTGAAGAAGGGCTTCCGCATCGAGCTGGCCGCGGGCGAACCGCTCGTGAACAGCCCCATCGCGATGGCTTTCGACGAGAACAACCGCATCTTCGTCGTCGAGATGCGCGACTACTCGGAGCTGCGCGAGGAGAAGCCCCACCTCGGCCGCATCCGCATGCTCGAGAGCACCCGCGGCGACGGCGTGTTCGATAAGTCCACCGTCTTCGCCGACAACCTGCCGTGGCCCACGGGCGTCATCTGCTACGGCGGGGGCCTCTTCGTCATCGCCACGCCGGACATCGTCTGGCTCAAGGACACCAACGCCGACGGCAAGGCCGACGAGCGCAAGGTGGTCTTTACCGGCTTCGGCGCGGGTGCGGCGCGGCTCAATGTGCAGGCGTTGCCGAACAGTTTGAACTGGTCGCTCGACAACCGCATCCACGGCGCGACGTCGGGCACTGGCGGCGTCATCAAGCAGGTTGCCGCGAATCCGCCTGCGCCTGACCTTGCGCTCTCCGGCCGCGATTTCTCCTTCGACCCGCGCACGCTCGTGATGCGCGCCGAGGGGTCGACCGCGCAGTATGGGATGAGCTTTGACAACAAGGGGCGCAAGTTTGCCTGCTCCAATTCTGACCACTTGCAGGCGCATATGTATGACGCGCGCTACGCCGGCCGCAACCCGCACTTCGCCATGCCCAGCCCGCGCGTGAGCATCGCCGTAGACGGTCCGGCGGCGGAGGTCTTCCGCATCAGCCCGGATGAACCGTGGCGCATCATCCGCACGCGCTGGCGCATCAGCGGCGTGGTGCCCGGCATGGTCGAGGGCGGCGGGCGCGTCTCCGGCTACTTCACCGGCGCGACGGGTGCCACGATTTACCGCGGCGATGCCTACGGGCCGGACTTCGCGGACAACGCCTTCATCGGCGACGCCGGCGGCAACCTCGTTCATCGCAAGAAGATTTATCCCGCGCCCGACGGCGTGGGCCTCGTGGCGAAGCGGCCCAGTGACGAGCAGGGCTTCGAGTTCCTCGCGAGCACGGACACATGGTTCCGCCCGGTGCAGTTCCAGAACGCGCCCGACGGCTGCCTCTACATCGCGGACATGTATCGCGAGGTCATCGAGCATCCATGGAGCATCCCGGAGAGCATCAAGCAGCACATTGACCTGAACAGCGGCAGCAACCGCGGCCGCATCTGGCGCATCGTGCCGGAGAATTTCCAGCGGCCCAAACCCGTGCAACTCGGCCGTGCCACGACGGCTGAGCTCGTGAAACTGCTCGAACATCCGAATGGCTGGCACCGCGAAACGGCCTCGCGCCTCCTGCAAGAGCGTCAGGACAAGACCGCCGCGCCGCTTCTTTCGGCGCAGGTCATGGCTTCAAAGAACGCCCTCGCACGCCTTCATGCGCTGCGTGCGCTCGATGCGCTTGGAGGCGTCACCGCGGAATTGCTCGCAGGCGCGCTTGGCGACGCGAGCGAGGACGTGCGCATCCACGCCCTCCAGTTGCTCGGTTCGCGCCTTCAGCCCAACCTCCTGCCCGCCCCGGTCATTGCTGAAAAGCTGGCACGGCTCTCCCGCGATGACGCACCCCGCGTGCGTTTCCAACTCGCGCTTGTGCTTGCGGAGATGGCGCATCCCGATCGCGCTCTCTGGCTGGCGGCCATCGCCGGTGCGCTCGGCGCCAACGCGTGGGAGCGCGCCGCCGTGCTCAACGCTGCGGGCGAAGACGCGCCCAATCTCTTCTCGCGGCTGGTGAAGATTGCGCCCCCACTGGCTGTGCCCTTCGCCGAACTCATCGGCGCACGCAATCGCCCTAATGAAATCGCGTTGGTGCTGGGCACGGTCCAGGATCTGGATGCTGCGGCCGGCGCGCGCGTGGGGGCGCTGGCGGAGGGCTTGCAGCGTGCGGGGAGTTCGCTCGACAAGGCCGGGGCCATCGCCAGTCTCAAGCCGCTCTTTGCTCAGGCGAAACAGACTGCCGGCGATGTGAAGGCGCCCGAAGCTTCCCGCGCACAGTCGTTGCAACTACTTGGCCTCACCAGCTACGCCGAGGCGGGTGAAACGCTCCTAGCGCGCATGGGCACCGACGATCCCGCTACGATTCAATCGGCGGCACTGGCGGCGCTCTCGCGTTTCGCCGATCCGGCGCTGGGTGGTGAATTGACCAAGCGCTGGCCGCGACTGAACGCACGCCTCCGTGGCGAAGTGCTGGCCGTCCTGATCGCGCGGCCAGAGCGCGCGGGTGCGCTTCTCGTAGCCTTGGAGGCCAGCGTCATCAAGCCCGCCGAGCTTTCTCCCCTGCACACCAAGCCCCTCTTGGCGCACCGCGATACGTCCATCCGAGAACGCGCCTTGAAACTTTTCGGGGCGCCCGCCGCAAGCCGTGAGAGCGTGGTGAAGGCATTGCTGCCCGCGCTGCAATTGCGCGGAGACATCGCGAAGGGCAAAGGCCTCTTCACCGAGCGCTGTGCCTCGTGCCACCGTGCGGGCAAGGAGGGTTTCGCGCTGGGGCCCGACCTCGTGAGCGTCAAGAACACGGGTGCCGAGAAGCTGCTCGTCAACATCCTCGACCCCAACCGCGAGCTCGCGCCTCAGTTCATGGCGTTCACCGTCGAGACGAAGGATGACGAGAGCCTCGCCGCCATCATCGCGAACGAGACCACCACGCACGTCACGCTGCGCATGGCCAATGGCATCGAGAAGACGCTGCCGCGCACGGCCATTCGCGGCATGAAAAGTTCCGGCCAGTCGCTGATGCCCGAGGGCCTCGAACAAAACCTCACGCCGCGGGGTCTGGCCGACCTCCTCCAGTTCATTGCCTCCTTGCAGCCATGAACGCACTTGGGCTTTGTTGCCTCATGACCAGCATGAACCTCCTTGCCGCACCCATCGCCATCGTGGTGCACGGCGGCGCAGGGAGCGCCCAACTCCCGCAGCCTGCCAGAGAAGAAGCCCAGCGCCAGGTGCTGGAACGCGCACTCAAGGCCGGGCACGGTTTGCTCGCCCAAGGCGCGAGTGCGGTGGACGCCGTGGAGGCGGCCATTGTGGTGATGGAGGATTCTCCCCTGTTTAACGCCGGTCGCGGGTCGGTGTTCACGGCCGAGGGCACCATCGAAATGGACGCTTCGATCATGGAGGGCGCAGGGCGCAGCGCGGGTGCCGTGGGTGGGGTGACGACGGTCAAAAACCCCATCCGCGCGGCGCGTGCCGTCATGGATCGCTCGCCCCATGTCATGATGGTGGGACGTGGAGCCGAAGCGTGGGCGCAGCGAAACGGCTTGGAAATGGCGCCCTTGGAATACTTCCGCACGCCCGAGCGCTTGCGCGAGCTTGAGGAGTGGAAGGCGCGCACCCGCCCCGGTAAGTCGCGTTCGGGAGGCGGAGTGTCTGATCATTGGGGCACGGTGGGTGCCGTCGCGCTTGATCGCAATGGGACGCTCGCCGCCGGCACTTCCACCGGCGGCATGACCGGCAAGCTGCCCGGGCGGCTGGGCGATTCTCCCATCATTGGCGCGGGCACCTTTGCCGACAACCGCGCCTGCGCCATTTCCTGCACGGGGCATGGCGAATTCTTCATCCGCCACGGCGTGGCCTCCGACATTGCCGCGCGCATGCGCTATCTGCAGCAGCCGCTCAAGCAAGCGGCGCGTGTGGTGGTGCAGGAGGTATTGCTGCCCGCAGGCGGGCGTGGTGCGGTGATTGGGCTCGATGCCAAGGGCAATATCGCCGTGGAGTTTAACACCCCCGCCATGGCCCGCGGAAGCATCGACTGCGACGGCAAGCTCACCACCTCCGTGCTGGGCCGGTGATTTCTTCGCCCCCTTCGCCTACTTCACTCCAAAGATGCCCAGATCGCGCTTGATTTCCTCGATGCGCCGCGTGTCAAAGAGGCGGTCGCGCACCTGCTCCATCGTGGGGCCGTCGGCCTCCGAATAGTGATCCAGAAGAAACGTGCGCGAGGCGTAGTCCACGCTCAGCACGTTTTCAGGCCCGCCGCGCACCAGCGAGGGCAGGTAGAGGTGCGCCGCAGGCTCGGTCGCATTGGCCGTGCCCAGCGAGCGCTTGTGCACAAACACCTCGCGCCGCTGCTGACGGCTCAGATACAACGCCTCCAACAGCGTGTCGTGAAGCTGCGGGTTGACGCGGTTGATTTCGAGGAACCACTCGTTGCGAATGGTGGCGAGTGAGAGACGCAGCCCATCGCGATCCACGTCATCGGGGCCGTTTGCGCCGGTTGCCGCGCAGCCCGCGCACCATCCTGCGAGCACCAGCGACAAGAGAAGCATTCCGCAAGGCCGTGGAATCATGGGGAGAGTGTAGGCACGGGGGCTTCTGGCTGACAAGCGCCGGGGCGGCTTTTGCATGGTGCATGGCCGGGGCGGCGGGCTACACTCTGCACGTATGGCCATCGACGTAACCGACTTTGACACCGACGTCGTGGCCGCGAGCCACCAGCAGCCCGTGCTGGTGGACTTTTGGGCGCCCTGGTGCGGCCCCTGCAAGATGCTGGGCCCCATTCTGGAGAAGCTCGCGGCGCAGGCGGAAGGGCGTTGGATTCTTGCCAAGGTGAACGTCGAAACCCAGCAGGAGTGCGCAGGGCGCCTGCGCGTCAGCAGCATCCCCGACGTGCGCCTGTATTCTGGCGGCAAGCCGCTCGACGGCTTCGTGGGTGGCATGACCGAGGCGGCGCTGCGGCATTGGCTCGAACGCGCAATCCCCTCGCCCAGCGCAGCCGTGCTGGCGTCGGCGCGGGCCGCACTGGCGGAAGGCAACCGCGCGGAGGCGGCGCGGCTGGCGCAGCAGGTGTTAGACGCGGGCGCGTCACCTGAGGCGTCGGTGCTATTGGCCGAGGCGCTGTGGCTGGAAACGCCTTCGAAAGTGGGGCCGCTGTTGCAGGCCATCCTGCCGGGCCATGCCAACGCCGATCGCGCCGAGATGCTGCGCGCTCTGGCGGGTCTGGCGCTGTTGACTAAAGAGAGCGCGTCGCTGCCGCCGGGCGCCATGCGCGAAACCTTTCTGGCGGGCGCGCACGCGCTCGCGCAGGCCGATTACGCACTGGCGCTGGAGAAGTTTCTGGAAGTGTTGCGGCAAGACAGGCACTGGGCGGAGGGCGCGGCCAAGGATGCGTGCAAGGTGATTTTCCAGTGGCTGGGGATGCGCCACCCGGTAAGCGAGCGCTTCTCTCGCGCCTTCAGCAGCACGCTCAATACCTAAACGAGCACCCTTCTTAAACAAAGCGTAGAGGCTTTTCCATTGCTTGCGCACCCTGCGCATATAGAAGTAGGTGGAGCCATGAAAACCCTCGCAGGCAAAATCGTGATGCTCGCCATCGTTGGGGGCGGATTCTACCTATATTTACAGTGCAAGAGATACGAGATTGCGGCATCAGATAAGGGTATGGCGTACATGATAGACCGGAAGACCGGGCAATCATGGATGCTCTCCGGCCAGGAGAAGGTAGGGCACGTCCCGCCACGAGAGTCGGAGAGACTCTCAGAGTTGCCATTACTCGCAAATAACGCTCTGAAGGGTCGTGCAGGTTTTAGGGAGGATCAATTGGGAGGAAATTACGGTGACTTTGCAGGTGTGCTCTACAATGGGAGTGATTGGAACGTGCGTGAAGTCACCTTCAAAATCACTGCCAAAGAAAAGGACGGCGCCACACGCTGGGAACGGAAATATCGCACGCGAATCCACATGGATGCGTTGACCTCGAAAGAGTTCAGATTCCAAGTCATCGAAGAGCGAGGCGCCGAAGTCGAATGGCGTATCGATAGCGCACGAGGCACACGAGCTGAGGGGAAACAGGCCAGTGAGGAGTTGCCATGATTTGATGACGACGAACCACCCAGGAAGGACAGAGAGCCCTGACCGGCCTGAAAGGTGCCGCAGGCGTGCGAAGTGGCCGCGGTTGGGGAAATTTCGTCGACAAAGCCACGTTGCCCGGATATCCAGACTTAAAGGCCCCACCGGCTAGAGCGGCGCTTGGATGCTCTGGGAACAAAGGGGGTCGCACCCACTGCACCCACCACACCACATGAGCGAGGGCGAAGAGACGTTCTACATCATGCAGTGCCCGCACTGCGCCGCCGACATCGAGTATCCCGCGCAAATGGCAGGCTCGGAGATTGTCTGCGAGGGGTGCACCAATGCCATCACACTCGCCTCGCCTGAGGATGCGCAAGCGGAGCCTCTGCCAGAGGAGGTAGTCGAGGAAACGCTCACCGAGATTGAAGTGGAGCCTGAAGAAGCGCCCGCGCCAGCGCCCATCGCGGTGCCTGTGACAATGGCGGTACCCATCGCCATCCCCGTTGCGGTTGCCCGCCCGGTGGCGCCGCTGCCTGCCATCCCCGTGCGCCCCGCACTGCCGACTTTGCCGACGTTGCCGCCGCTGCCCGGTGGCGGGCCGCCCCGACCGGCCATCGTGGCCATCCCCGCGTTGGTATCAGCACCCCTGCCTGCGCCCCTGCCCCGCCCGCAATTGGACATTCCCACCAAGCCGCCGACCCCGCCCAGGCCGCAACTGCCTGCCCACAAACCGCCTGCGCCACAGCTGCCTCACCTGCCCGTGCCGCCGGCACACCCCAATCCGGCGCTGAACCAGCCCCTTCCAAGGCCCGCCATGCCCGCGCCGGTGCAAGGAATGCCTGTTCCGGCGGCAAAAATGCCTGTTTCTGCCCCGATCATGCCTTTGCCGCCGGTGAAAATGCCATTGGCGCCCGCGGCAACGCCATTTCCAAACCCAGCAATGCCCTTGGCCGGGGTGCAACCCCCGCAGCCTCAAGAGCCGGTTCGGGTCTTTCCGGTCGGGATGCCCGTGCAGGCTGAGGCTGTGCAGGCCGCGCCTGTGCAGGCCGCGCCTGTGCCTGTACAGACTGAGGCTGTGCAGGCTGCGCCCACGCCCATCATTGCCGGGGCGCAGCCCCCGGTGGAGAAGCTCGAGGCGGTCATTGTGGATTATCCCGCGCTCAAGGCGGAGCTTGATGCGCTCACCAAGAAGCGCGAATCGCGCAAGGAAGCCGAGGAGGAAGCCGAGCGCAAGGCGCACGAGGCCGAGGAGGCGCGCACCCGTGCTGAGTTGCGCCGGCGCGATGAGCTCCAGGCGACGACGTTGACCCTTGGCGCCCTGCGCGAGAAGTACGAGGAGGCGCGCACCGAGCTCTCCGAACTCATCGCCGCGGAGCAGTCGCGGCAGGCCAAGGCCGATGCGGAGAATGAGTCGCGCACCCAGGCGCGCGAGCGCGACGATGCCCAGAAGAACGCCCAGGTGCGCGAAAAGGAGAACGAGCGCCTGAGCCTGACTTCCTCGCTGCCCAAGCTGGAGGAGGAGCTCACCCTGTGCCGGCAGGAGGAAACGCAGAGCAGGAAACAGTTTGAGGAAAGGCTCTCCGCACTGCAGCGGCAGCGGCAGCAGGAGGAGTCCGAGCACAGGGAAACCCAGTTGCGTTTGGAACAGCTCCACGTGCGCACCACCAGCACGGCCAAGCGGCTCTCCGAGGAGGGTGAGCGGCTTTTTACCCAGTACAAGGATTGGAGGCAGAACCAGGAAGCCGAGGAATGCGAACGCCACCGGACGTGGGAGCTGGAGGCGGCGCGCTATCAGGTGGAACTGAGCCGGCGCAAGGCGCGCAAGGAAGGGCTGGAAGCCGATCTCAATGATCTGGAGGAAGTGTTGCAAAAGGCCACGGAGGAAGACCGCGTTCGCAAGCTGCAGGCCGTGGAAAAGGCACGCCGCGATCATGCGGCCGAAGTGAGCGTGAGGGAGTCCGACCTTCGTCTGGCCGAGGAGACCGCGCGACAAATTGCGCAAGCCAAGCGCGAAGTGGCCCAGCGAGGCAAGGGCGACGCGCCCGTCATGGAGCGCAGCACGCCAGCGCCGCCTCCTGTCAAGGTAGCAATGCCACCCATTGCAGAACCGCCCTTGCCGCCTGCATTGCCCGTGCCGCAGGCACCCCCCGCTTTGCCTCCGCCCTTGCCCCCGGCACCGGTCGAGACGGTGCCCCCGCCGGTTCCTGCCGTGGCGGCATCCAAGGACACGCCTGTAAGGGTGTTCCCACAGTTGCCACCCAAGTTGCCCGTGCCGCAGACACCGGTGTCAGCCACACCCCCGGCTTTGCCGCCGCTGCCACCACCTTCGCTGCCGCCCCCGCCAGTTCCTGTGATGACGGTGGCCAAGGACACGCCTGTAAGGGTGTTCCCGCAGTTGCCACCCAAGTTGCCCGTGCCACAGGCACCGGTGTCAGCCACACCCCCGGCTTTGCCGCCGCTGCCACCACCTTCGCTGCCGCCCCCGCCAGTTCCTGCCGTGGCGGCGGCCAAGGACACGCCTGTAAGGGTGTTCCCACAACTTCCGCCTGCATTGCCCGTGCCGCAGGCACCCGCGCTCGACATGGAACGCAAGGCATTGGAAAACCGCCTGCGCCGCGCCGCGGATCAACGCGCTTTGTTGGCACGCGAAAGCGCATCCGCCGCCATGCCCCCACTGCCGCCGGCCATGCCGCCTTTGCCCAAGCTTCCAGTTTTCCCACCGGCACCCCAGTTGCCTCCCATGCCCCCCGCAGGCGCAAGGCCCAGAGCGCTGCCGCCACTGCCGCCAAAGTCGGCCGCTGCCAATCCCTCCGCCACTGCGGTGGACGATGAGGCAAGGCAGCAGACGCGCAGTCAGGAACGAGATTCTTAGCTGATTTGGCGGGCATTCCACCCTGTCGGGAAGCGCCCTTGCATTATGGGGCAGGCTTTTCTTGTCAAAAAGCGCGGCTTTTCCATCTTTTATTGGGGGGGGCAAAAATCGTATCTTATTTCAAAAATAATTGTAATGAATGGGGTTAAACAGCAGTCATACTAGTGACTTACGCACGCCTCACCAGTGAGGTTGGGAGAAACGTTATGGCAGAAACCAACGGCAAATCCGGTGGCTTCGATGAAGCCTGCACGGGCTTGAGTCAAGTGGCATGGGCTTCGACGTGCCATTGCCTTCTTGGAAATGAGGAGCACTTGGCGCTGCTCAAGCTTTGGGTGCAGCCCTTGGAGTTGCTGAATGAGGCCGTGTCCATCACAGATGCCGATGGAAAGTGCTTTCTCTATGTCAACCGGGCGTGGACGGCGCACTTTGGGCATTCGCTGGCGCAGGTGCTGGGCACGAAGCTTTCTGGCAGGAACCTGCGAGGTCTCGTGCGCCAGTCGCCTCTGCGCGCCTTGAACGGAAAAGTGGTGGCCATGCTGTGTGTGGCAAAGGCCCGTGGCGCCGGTGTTAAAGACAGGATGGTTGCGGCAACCAACGGCAACGGCAACGGCGCGCCCGGACAGGCGTGGAAGGAGAAGGTGCGCACTCTCACCGCGCGCGAACTGGAAGTGTTTCAAACCATGAGCCACGGATTGACCACCAAACAGATGGGCGTTCGGATGGGCATCAGCATCTTCACCGTGCAGACGCATCGCACGCGCATCAAGAAGAAGCTGGGCGCATCGTCCAATGCAGCCCTGCTGGCACTGTCCTTCGACTGGGCGGCTGTGCCGCGGCAATAAGTCATTGCTCACCGCAGGTGCGCCCCTATCGCCCTCCGCAGGAGCCCGGCGCAGCCGGTTCCCAACTGGGGTGAAGCCTATCCCGACTGGGGTGAACCCTATCCCAACTGGGGTGAACCCTATCCCAACTGGGGTGAACCTGATCCCAACTGGGATGAAGCTTGTCCCAACTGGGATGAAGCTTGTCCCGACCCGGATGGGCTTATTCTCTCCATGGCGAAGCCCCTTATTGCCGTGCGCAGCACCCTTTTTCCTAGGTACAGCCTATTATTGCCCTCCGCAGGTGCCCGGCGCAGCCGTATTGCCGTGCGCAGCACCCCCTGCAAGGGGTTGCCGGGCGCAGCCCTTTCCGGCATAAGAGCCGCCGTGCCCGATCCGCAGCAGCTTGAGAAATACCTCGTCTGCAATTCGCCGGACAAGGAGTGGGTCAAGCGCAAGCTCTTGCTGTTGCTCTCGCGCGACGCGGTCATCCCGCCCTTCTCGGCGCCGGCACTCAAGCTGGGGCGCGCGACGCGCGACGAAAACATCTCGATGGAAGAGGTGGCGCGCATCGTGGAGATGGACCCCGGACTGGCGGCCGACTGCATCAAGGTGGCCAGTTCGGCGGGATTTGCCGCGCGGCGCATCGCCAGCATTCAGCAGGCGCTGATGCTGATGGGGATGAAACAGATTGCGCGCATCGCCTATGCGATGGGCGTGATGAAAAAGTTTGAGCACCTCAAGTCCAAGGTGGACTGGGACGCATTCTGGTTGCACAGCGTGCTGGTGGCGCGCCTGACGGAGAAGGTGGCGGGGGCTTATCGGCCCAGCACGGGCTCGGAGTATCTGGCCGGGCTTTTGCACGACTGCGGCAAGCTCTTGCTGGAACATTATTTTCCAGAGGACTTTGATGCCATTGTCATCCGCGCCACCGAACGCGCCTGCGGCCACGTGGCGGTGGAGACGGAGTTTCTGGGCATCACCCACGCGCAGATTGGCGCGGCGCTGTGCGATTGCCTGCAGGCCCACATCGAGGTCATCCGCGCCGTGTGGTACCATCACGACCCCTTTAACACCGATCTGGGAACCCAGCCGGACAACAGCAAGTTTCTGGCGGCGTGCGTGTCGGTGGCCGACGCGCTGGCCAACTATTCGCGCACCAACATCTTTGGCGCGCGCATCATGGATGAGAATCTCCCCTTTGATCAATTGCCCGAATGGCAGTTCCTGGGGCAGTATCAGGCGAGCTACGGATTGGAACTGGACCTGGACGCAGAAGTGGCCGCCGCGCAGAAGGACGTTCAGGCGTTCCTCTCGTAGACAAGAGCGCGCACCTCCAAATCATACAAGAAAGCCTATGCAAGAACCCGTGTTAGACACCCTGCACAAGGCGCAGTCCATCAACCGCGACCACATGCAGTATGGCGCGTTTGCCGAGATTGGCGCCGGTCAGGAGGTGGCGCGCTGGTTTTTCCAGGCGGGTGGGGCGGCCGGCACGGTGGCCAAATCGATGAGCGCCTATGATATGGCCGTGAGCGACGCCATCTATGGCACGGCCAAGCGCTATGTCAGCGAGGAGCGGCTGGTGCACATGCTCGAGCACGAGTTTGGCCTGCTGCACCAGCGCCTTGAGGCCGAGCGCGGCGCCAAGACGCGGTTCTTTGCCTACGCCAACACCGTGGCGGCGAGGAGCTATTCGCGGCCCGTGGATGGCATGGGCTGGATGGGCATCCGCTTCCAGACGCGCCCGCAGGGGCCGCCCAACGACATCGTGCTGCACGTGCGCCTGCTGGATTCCACGAACCTCTTGCAGCAGGAGGCCGTGGGCATTGTCGGCGTCAACCTCCTCTACGGCGCCATGCACCACTTTGAAAATCCGGACGCACTGGTGGAGTCGCTGGTCGACGGCGTGGGCCGCGAGCGCGTGGAGGTGGACATGCTGCGCTTTGAGGGGCCGGACTTTGCCGGGGTGGACAACCGGCTCATGAGCCTCAAGCTGGTGGAGGCGGGATTGGCGCAGGCCGCCATGTTTGACGACCACGGCAGGGTGGCCCACGCGGCCGACGCGCTCTATCACCGGCCCATCCTTCTTGAACGGGGCAGCTTCCGGCCCGTCACGCTCACCACGCTGCATCTCTTGCAATCCTCGCTGGCGGAATTCTCCGCCGAACCGGGTGTCGCGGCCCTGGCGGCGCAGTCGGCGCCGGTGCAGGTGCTCTTTGAGATGACGCTTAAAAACCTCACCGACAACGGGAGCATCGACCACCGGGACTTTCTGGATCGCGTGGACTTGCTGGGTGCGGCCGAGCGCGAGCTGGGCCACGACGCCAAGATCGTGGTGTCCAACTTCGGCGAGCTTCACCGGCTGGCCGGCTGGCTCTTTCGCAGCACCAAGGAGCCGGTGGGCCTGGCGCTGGGGGTGAGCAAGCTGCGCGACTTGTTTGACCCCAAGCATTACACCGGCTTGGAAGGCGGCATCCTCGAGGCTTCCGGCAGGCTCTTTAGAAACAACCTCAAGCTCTACGTCTATCCGCAGCGCCTGAACCCCGGCGGGCCGGTGCTCACGGCCCGCGCCTTCCGTCCGGAGGGCTTGCTGGCCCATTTTTACGAGTATCTGCTGCACACCGGCAGCATCGTCGACCTGCGCGACGTGCGTCCGGAGTATCTGGACATCCACGCGCGCGACGTGCTCGTCCGCATCCGTGCGGGCGATCCGGCGTGGGCCGGCATGGTGCCCGCGCCCGTGGCCGCGCTGATCCGCCAGCGCCGCCTGCTGGGTGCGGCCGCTTGACAGTCCGGCCCAATTGCCGGAAAAAAACAAGGGGAGACCTTATGGCGGCAATGTTCAATGACCCTTACCTCAACCGCGTCCTGGTGGTGGACGACGACGAACTGGTCTTGAGCGTGCTCAAGGAACAACTGCCGCAACTGGGCTACAGCGTCACGGCCGTCAACCACCCGCAACTGGCGCTGCAACACCTGCAGACCGAAAATTATTCGGTCATCCTCTCCGACTTCGCCATGCCTGATATGAACGGACTGGCGCTGTTCAAAAAGGTGAAGGAAACGCACCCGGACACCTCGCGCCTGCTGCTGAGCAGCGGGGTGAGCATGCTCGAGCTTTCCCAAGCCTTGAGCGAGGCTGTCATCTACCGCCACGTCAGCAAGCCCTGGCTCAAGGAGGATCTTCAGGAGGCGCTGGCCAATGGCATCGAACGCTACAGCCTCATCAAGGAAAACGAGATGTTGCAGGCCCGCAATATCACGCTGAGCCAGCAGATGGCCAGCGGCGCGGCCGCCACGCCCGGCGCGCCCAGTGCGACGGGTGCATCCGGCGCGGCGGCCGTTGCGAGTGCTGAAGGGGAGGATCTGGCCCTCCAGTCTTTTAACAAGATGCTCTACACCTTCCACCCCAATCTGGGCAACACCGCCCAGCGGGCGCTGGCCATCTGCAAGACCCTGGGCGAAATCCTCGAGCTGGACTCCAAGGATTTCCGCGCGCTTACCCTGGCGGCGCAGTTGCATGACGTGGGCCTGATGAACAATGAAATCGGCGTGGTGCGGCGCTGGCTGCGCGATCCGGCCAAGTGCACCGACGAGGAGCTGGTGGAAATCAAGAGGCACAGCCTGGTGTCCGAGGAGATGCTGCAATTTCATCCGGGCTTTGCGGACGCGCTTTCGGTCATCCGCAGTCACCACGAAAACTGGGATGGCACCGGCTATCCCGACAAGCTCAAGGGCGAGACCATCCCGCGGCTGGCGCGGCTTCTGGCGCCGGTCATCTACTTCTGCAATCAAAACGCCGCCAGCGTGCAGCTCTTTGCCATCATGGAGACGATGGCCGAGCACGCGTTCGACCCCGACGCCCTGCGCGCGCTGGCCAAGGCCGTGCCGATGACCAAGATACCCAAGGGCGAGCGCGAGGTGCTGCTCATCGAGCTCAAGGCGGGCATGACGCTGGCACGCGACATCGTCAACAGCAACGGCATGAAACTGCTGCCCAAGGGCCGCGAGCTCAACGACGGCGCCATCAACAAAATCTGGTCGATCAACCGCGTGACCCCCATCAATCCCCTTTGTCTGGTGTTCTGCTAGGCCGCACCTGTTCCCCCTTTGAGACCCGCGCATGGATGAGGCGCGGGTTTTTTCCTGCCGCCACTAAAGTCGGCCGTGCGCCGCGCCGATTGATTGGGCATAGGCGCCAGGTAGCCTGAAAGAATCTGGCAGCGCGGGGTGGCTGTAGAAAACGCCCCGGGCCACATGGATGTGGCTCTAAAATACAGGACAAAAGGAATTGTCTTATGGTCATCAATACTAACGTCGCGGCTGCATTCTCGCAACGCGTCCTCTCCAACTCCACCTCGGCGCTTTCCAAGTCGCTGAGCAAACTGTCCACGGGCAGCAGAATCGTCACCCCTGACGATGATGCCGCGGGCCTGGCCGTCAGCATGAAGTTCCGGGCGGAACTCAAGCGCATCGGCGCCGCGCGCTCCAATGTGGGCAATGCCGTCGCGTTCAGCCAGACTCAGGATGGTTTCCTGGGAACGGTGGACAAGGCGCTGCGCCGCATGAGCGAGCTGGCGGTGCTGGCCACCGACCAGACCAAGTCCAACACCGACGTGGCGCAGTACGAAAAGGAGTTCAACGAACTCAAGGAGTTCATCAGCCGCACCTCCGGCAAGACGTTCAACGGCACCGGCCTCTTCTCGGCCACCACGCTGGCGGACAAGGACTTGAACGCTGACGCCGACACTCTTGACTCGGCCGACGCACGCATCAGCACCCAGTACACCGCGTTGGTGACGGCGAACACGAACTGGGTGGCTAATCCGGCCATCGTCGCCAACTCGGCCGACCTCACGGCCGTTGCTTCCGATGGCTCGGGGGTCTTGACCAAGGCTTCGAGCGGGCTGGAGCATGGCGAGTCTGTCACCGTCACCATCGCCGGCGCGTCGACCTTGAACACGGCCACCACGTACTATGTCAAGATGACTGGGGCGAACACGTTCACGCTCCACACCGATGCAGCCTTGACCAGTGCGGCGGCCGGTACTTCCGCTGAGACTGCCATCACCCTCCACAAGAAGGGCGACTACTCGCTCCTCAAGAGTCTGCGGACCGGAGTCGCCGATATGGCTAGGGAGTGGCAGCAGTACGCCACCAGCTCCACATCCGAAACGGACTACGCTGGCGCGCAGACTTGGGAAGACGTGTACGACTACTGGCAGGGCAAGATCGGCAACACCTGGACGGGAGTGCGCGCACACAGTGATGCGTTCACGCACGCCACCGGGGCTTTGCCTGCTACCAACAAGTTCACCAGCCATGAGCTGCATGTGGGCAACGCCGCCGTGCTGTCTGATGGCCTGATCGAGGCCTACAAGAAGATGGTGGCCGACATCCAGAACTACGTGACGAACCAGGGCGCGGGCATCACCGTGACCGATTCGAGCGACGCCTCCACCTACCAGCTCAAGGGTGCGGACGTGGCCTTCATCACCAGCGCCATCGGCACCAAGGGCGTCTCCAACACGGACACCAACGCCATCACCGATGACCTGACCAAGACCAACGGCTCCGACTATTCGCTCAAGCTCAACACGCTCATCAACTCGCTGGCGGGTTCGCGAGCCTATGTGGGTGCGAACATGTCGCGCTTGGGCATGGTGGACAACCAGCTCGCGGTCTACAGCGAGAACCTCGCTGCCGCCAACAGCCGCATCGAGGACGTGGACGTGGCGACGGAAACCTCCGAGTTTGCCAAGCAACAGATCCTGGTGCAGAGCGGCACGGCCATGCTGGCGCAGGCCAACCTGCTGCCACAGGCGGCCCTGAAGCTGCTCCAATAACTTCGGCAAGTGATAGTTCGCTAGAAGCGATTGGAAATATTGCACCAACACAGGAAGGGGGCGCGGTAAGCGCCCCCTTCTCTGCA
>SXGT01680957.1_pt1 | contig 20312 bp, 14 predicted proteins | sample 3176221 | NCBI WGS metagenome assembly SXGT01 (sample SAMN11356862, study PRJNA531348) | freshwater metagenome | isolation source: freshwater sample F1-120 | place: China: Fuxian Lake, Yuxi | collected 2017-12-25
ATGACAAGTGACGGAAGAAGAAATACTTTAATTCAATCAAATGCTATTTCACTTGATCCTCATTTTGGAGTTTTCGTTGGGTATAAATCACTAGTTACAGTTGAGGCACCCGTCGGGGCGGACGCCGGGCTCGGTCGCCGCGCCGTCGATGCACACCAGGCGGCCTGCGAGGCGTTCGGACAACGCTTGCTCGCCGATGCAATCGAGAAGCGCGAGCCAGGCGCGGGGCGGACGCTCGCCGTCATGGCGTTGGGCGCAGGCGGCGCCAGGTGCGACCGCGACAGCCACCAGCGCACATACGAGAGCAGCGCGGATGCGTGTGCGCAGCGGGCGTGGAGAGGACGACACGGCGACCTCAGTGCCCGCCGGCCGCACCCGGTGCGGTGTTTGGACGGCGCAAGGTGCCCCCAGGCGCGACCCACATCGCCTCGCCAGGCATGGGTCGGGCGGCCCGCGCGAGCCGTGGCAGCTCGGCCGCCCGCGCCGCCCAACGCGCCCGCGATACCGCGCGTTCGACGTGGACCAGGTGGGCCCAGAGAGCCGCCTCGCGGCCCTCGGCGTCGCGCGCGGCCTCGAGGTCGAACGCGAGAGCGGCCCCCGATCCAATGCCGTCCGGGGTCGCGAGAATCATTGGCGTACCAATGATTCGCCCGACGAGCGCGGGCTCGCGATCGGCCCACGTCTTGAAAACGTCACGGCCCAAACGCTCATAAAACAAGAGCGTATGCGCGGTCGACACGGCACCCGCCCACGGATAAGGTCGCAGGTACCAGAGCTGCGAGACCTCGCCGAGCGCTTCGTCGAGCGCCGCTGCCTCGACCTCGTCCTTCCAGGGCACGGTCGGCCGAAAGAAGATCCCGAGTCCGAGCTCGTCGCCTTCCACCTCCCAGGTTTCCGAGATCCCGAACGCGCTCGGCGCTCTCGCCACGAGCGATCCGTGCGTCAGCCCAAAGCGCCCGACGATGGCGACCGCGACGTCGTCGCGGTGATCGGCGAGCCACTGCAGGGTCTCGAGCGCCTCGTCGAAAGTCTCGGTCGGGAAGTCGGTAAAACACATGGCCTCGGCGGCCACACCGGCTCGCGTAAGATGCGCCATGGCACCGGCCAATACGGCAACCGGCGGTCCCTTATCGATAAGGGCCAGCACCCGATCGCTGGCGGACTCGACCCCGATCGCGCACGCGATCGCCCCGCCGCGTCTGAGGGTCTCGGCGCGCTCGGCGGTCAGGTATTTCTCGGCCTTGAGGTCGGTGCCCCAACGGATCCCGAGCGCAGCCCGCTCCAGCGCTTCGGCCAGGCGCACGAGGGTCTTGGGCGCCACCGAGTCCTGCGACAGGTAGAAGTGGCGGGTGCCGTATCGGGCCGATAGCGCGCCGAGGTGCCCGACCATCGTCGCGACGTCACGCTCACGATAAGACGCGGTGCCGACCTCGGCCAAGCCGTAGTGGCAGAACGTGCACTTGCCCCAATAACAGCCGCGCGTCGGATCATAAGGAAGCGTCAACGTCGGCGCGAAGTACCGCGCGAGCGGCAACCCGTCGAAGTCCGGGGCCGGCAGCTTGCGCAGATCCTCCATCGAAGGGTGCGACGTGTACCCGGCCGTCCCGTCCGGGCGCCGCACGACGACGTTGCCGACCGTCGCCGGATCGCCACCGCTCTCGAGCGCCCGCACCAACCCGAGCAGGACATGCTCGCCCTCGAAGACGACCGCCGAGTCAAACGGTCCCAGTGCCCGCGCGAGCGCAGCGCCACGCAGACGTATCAGCATCTGCGTCGCGCCCGGCCCCCCGAGCGTGACGTGCACCTGCGGCAGCGCGCGTTTGATCTGCAGCGCGAACGCATACGCGGGCTGGAGCTGCCCCGGGAACGCCGTGGAGAGTCCAACCAGCCCGACCGAGGCCGCCGCGAGGCGCGGGATCAGGACCTCCTCGACCCACGCGTGAAACGGATTCTCTGCGGGCTCGGCGGCCTGCGCGACCTCGTCCAGCGAGAGGAGACCAAACGGCGTACGATAGGCCGTGAAGTCCATCTGCAGCGGATGGTGGGCCGCGGATATGACGCGCAGCGCGGCGTCGATGGTCGTCGTCGCATCCTGATAAAGCTGCGGATCATAAAAGCGCTCGGGGTCCCGCAGGATGCGCTTGGCCTCGGCGATGACAGCGGGCACAGCGTGGGCCGCTGCGCGGGCGTCGTGGAGCGCGACATAAGCGAGCTGGTCGGCGTGGGTGAGCGCCTCCTGCGTGTCGAGCGCGGCGAGGCGCGCTTCGATGTGATCGCGCTGGCGACCCAGCCAGGCCTCGCTCAGAAGGTCGTCGAAGGCCTCGACGTTTGCGTCGATCGGCAAGACATCGACCCCGTGCGCGCGCAAGAACCCCGTGAGCATGGGCACGGCGAGGTAGGGCGCGGTGGGATCGGCGGTCGGTGGATGAATGAGGGCGACACGCATGGGGGCGGCGCGTAACACGGGCGAGCAACGAGGTCGAGCTTGGGCCGCGTGGGTCTTTGTGCGGGCTTTGTCTTTTTATGGCAAATCCAACTTGATAACGACGGGGGCATTGGATATGCCGAAGATATGAAAAACAACCCCGATTTGGAACAAGAGCTGCTCCGTCATATGCACTCGGGCGAGGAGACCTTATTGGAGGACCTCGCGGCGAAGCTGACCGAGGGCGGGCGCAAGGTGGCCCACGGCAAGATCGTCGCCGCGTTGAAGGCGCTCGCCACCTCCGGCGCGGGCCGCTTTATCGTCGGTCGCAAAGGCAAGGCCTCGCGCTTCTTGCGCGCCGAGGGGAACGGCGGTCGCCGCGCGGCCGCAGCGAGTGGACCGGCGCGCAAGACTCGCGGACCCGCGCGGAAGGGGCGCGCCGACGCTGTGCCTGGCGTGCTGGAGCAGGTCTTTACGCTGCGCCCGGGGTGTATGGTGCGAGTGCAGATCCCCGACGATCTGACGCTCGACGAAGCGCGACGCATCGGACGCGTGCTGGAAGTCCTCGCGGGCGGCGCGGACTGACGGCGGGCTGGACGCGCGGGCGTTTTGGCCCTCGCGCAGGCGCTTGACAGGCCGTCGAGAGCGGGCGCACGGTCCGCGAACATGAGCACCTCGCATCGCGCGCGCGCGCTGACCCTCGGTAGTTTGGGAGCGGTCGCGGCGACCCTGTTTGCGTTGTCGACGCTCGGCGTGAGTACGCGCGCCGATCCGCCTCCGGGACCGCCGCCCGAGATTCAGGCGATCATCGACAAGTTCGGTCGACACGAGCCGCTCAGCGGCGCCGAGCAACGCGCGCTCGCGGAGTGGACGCTGCGCAAGTCCAATGGAACAGCGACCCGCCCGGAGGACGCGCCCACGCGAGACCAGAACCCGGGCCTGCCCAAGAACGTGCAGGAGATCCTCGCGCGCATGCAGGCCGGTCAGACTCCGAGCGCGGCCGAGCTTGCGCGGGTCAAAGCGTGGACCACCGTCGTGGCCGGAAAACGCGATGCCCTGGCGCGCGACAAGGAGGCGACCCGGCGCATGCTCGAGGAGGCGCTCGCGCGCGGCGGACGCGGACACGCGAGCGGACGCGATACCCTCTCGCAGGGCACGGTCACGCTGGAGATCACGCAGGTTCAAGGCGGCGGCAAGAGCGCCAGCGAAACGCACGCCACGATCACGTACCCGGTGCGCTACCTGATCGACGAGGACAACTCAGGCGCCGACCGCGCCCTCCACATCCGCTTCTTCGGAGATACGAAGCGTACGTACGCGATCCGTTCGCAAGGCAGGCTCGAGGGGACCGACAACGGGAACGCGCCGCACTGCTCGGGCGAGCACCAAGACGTGATGACGTGGCGGGTGATGGACAGCGGCAAGACCACCAACGGCAAGCTCGTGCTGCTCGGCGAGGTGGTCGTCCCGAGGGGACGCCGCGGCTACATCGACGCACAGCTCGGGGTCCGCGCCACGGGCCCGCAGCAGATTTCCTGCGCGTGCGGTGACCGCGAGGGCGTGGGGCCGCCCCTTCTCTATCCGATCACGCTCGATGCTTTGCGCGGCGACGTCCCGTTCAACAAGGGGGCGGGCAACGCACCGATCGCAGACCCGGGCGCGCGCCTCATGGACAAGGCCGGCGACTTCGCGCAGGTCATCGAGGCGGCGACGTTCGCGTTCGATGCGGACGCGTTCCGCGCGGGGATGACGACGGGCAAGCCCTTTCGGATCTCCGGGACCTACGCTTACCGATCCCCCGCGACCGGGCTCGCCGCGACGGTCGCATTCGACTTCGATTTCGGCGCAGGCTGCGACCCCGAGCTGGTGGTGCACAGCGCCGGATATACCGCCTGGATCCCCGAGGGCAACCTTGTCAGCCCCGGCGACAAGGGAAATACGCTGGCGCTGTTGATTGCAGTTCAATGCAAGGATGGACGCGACCTGCCGCCCGAGCTGCAGGCGACGCACATGGACCTCGAGCTCGTGGAGACCTCGCATCTGCCTGGCGTGGCGATGAACTGGCCGCTCGAGGCGCGCGATGACGGGACCTTCGACCTGCGGCTTGCGAAGAGCGACCGCGACCCCCGACTGCGCGTCACCGATCCGAAAGGGCAGCGCGCCGAGATCGACGGGCCGCTGGCCCAGGTGGTCGTCGACGTCGAAGCCTACGACTACGGCGCGTATGGGCAGGTCAAGGGGCGCGCGGACCTGCCCGATGGACGCCACCTCGAGAGCCGCCCGGAAGACGCGGGCGTCGGACCGATGCGCCTCCCCAAGCGCGACGCCACATCGAAGATCGCGGACGCATGGAAGAAGGCCTACGCGGCGGGACAGGCGGACGACGCCGACGTCGACGACAAGCCCGAGGGCAACGGGTTCCAGGGGGACGGACTCTCGACCTTCGAAGAATATCGGGGATTTGCAGTGGGGGCGGAGCACGTGCGCACCAAGCCCAAAACCAAGGACCTCTTCATCCGCAACGAGGTCGGCGCGTCGGCGCAAGCGGGGATCGACATCGTCAAGCGCGCATCCGAGCTCGACGTACACGATGGACTCCTGGCGTCCCAGATGCCCGCATCGAGAATCATCAACGGCAACCTCGGCCCGGGCGCCCACATCGACCAACACGCCATTCGCTTGGTCGCCGAGCCACCTCTCAAGGAGGGCGCGGAGGCGAGCGAGGGCTCCGAGGTCGAAGCGATCGGCACGCCGGGCGCCGTGGACCACATCACGATCGGTCCTGCGGACCCCGGTCCGCGCGGGCGCGCCGAGTATGGCAGCATCGTGGCGCACGAGATCTTCCACGACTGCAACCTGGTGCACCACGGGACGGGCGACCGCACGCCGGTCCGCTGGGTGAAGAGCGAAGCGGGCGAAGTTTTCGAACGCGCACGCGAGAAGAACGGCTCCGCCCAGGCGGTTCCCCTCGTCGTCAAGGCCGCCGATGGACGCGTCCTGACCGGGACCGATCCGCTCGTGGAGAGCCTGTTTCCGCCCCATGACGCTTGGAGCGCAGAGCTTCACATCGCCGCATGGAACGGGGAACACAGCGGCGACGACACCTGCGTCATGCGCTGGTCCAGGTCGACGCTGACGACCAGCGGTCAGTACGTGTCGATCGTCACGGACCGCGCCGAGCCGAACGTCCGCTGGATCTTCGTCGGCCCCGAGACGATCGGCGACACGCTGTGCGACGGCAAGGCGGGTACCGGCCTCAACGCCCCCGGGCGTGCCCCGCGGCCGTGGCACGGCGCGGCCCTCGAGGGAAACTGCAAGAAGCAGCTGGTCGTCAGCGATCGCTATCGACGGTGATGCGAGCGGCCGCCACACGGTCGGCCTCCATACGTTCTGCAAGGAGTTCGCGCGTGCGCTCGATATCGCTAATGCTCGCCTCGATCCTTGTCTGCGGGGTCGCCGACGCAGCCCTCGCCGATCGGCCGTTTGCGCCGTTTCCCGCCTACTTCGCGCTTCCGGAGGGGTTCGCGGTCGCGGCGAGTCGCGGCTCGTCCGCGGCCTTCGGACGCGAGGAATTTCGGTACCGCCTGGCGGGCCAGCGCGACATGACGACGACCACGTGCGAGGGACCGCAGTGGCGATTTTCGGGCGGCCTAACGTCCGGCACAACGAAGGACGAGGTCCTCGGGCGCTTTCGGCAAGCACTCGAGCCACGTGGTTGGACGCTCGTGTCCGAGCCACCCCGCGCCGTGTTTTCGCGCCAACGGGACGGCAAGGAGAGCTGGCTCGAGCTCGAGATTTTCGGGCCGAAGGACGTGCGCCTGACGCTCATCGAAAAGGGGACGGTGCCGCGCGCGCTGACCCTGCCGACGCCAGCCGCCCAGGCTGCCACATGGAAGGAGGGGGAGCTACCGGAGTACCTCGTGCCCTACCCGGGCGGGCAGCTCGTGCGCTCGCGCATCGACCGAACGGGCGGCTTCGAGGTCACCCAGCCGAGCGACCCGGAGCGGACCTGGGTGGGCAGTCCCGTCTGGCAGCTCGAGCTCGCGGTCCCGCCCGATCTGTCCGCGCTCGAGTTTGATCGCGTCTTCTGCCCTGCGCTCGAGCGCGCCGGATGGACCTTGCTGCACCACACGCGGCGCAAGGAGACCGCCGGCGACATGGTCTTCTTGGCGCACTTCGATCGCGATGGGCGTGACGTCTGGATGCGCGGGCATCTGAATCGCAAGCTCACGATCATGATCGCCGACGCTGGCGTGACCGCCGCCTCGAGCGCCCTGGCGGAGGCACTCGCACGCGCGGGTCGCATCGCGCTCTACGGCATCTACTTCGACATCGACCAGACGACGCTCAAATTCGCCTCCGAAGCCACTCTGCGGCAGGTGCTCGCGCTCCTCGAAGCCGACCCGAAGCTGACCCTCGGTATCGAGGGACACACCGACAACACCGGCGCGCGTGCTCACAACCAGACCCTCTCCGAGGGCCGCGCGGCGAGCGTCGTGGCGTGGCTCACGCAACACGGCATCGCCAGCGGCCGCCTCACCGCGACCGGCTTTGCCGACACACGCCCGGTCGCCGCGAACACCACGCCGGAGGGCCGCTCCAAGAACCGTCGCGTCGAGCTCGCACGGCCGTGACCGACCGCGCCGGCTAACCTCGGCGGCGCAAGACGGCTCCGAAGAACCCGTCCATGCCGTGGCGATGGGGATAGGTTCGGAGCGCGTCGCCGCTCGGGGAGAGCAGGCCCTCGACGTGGGCGCGCCCAAGGATCTCTTTCGGCGAGACCGGCTCGAACTCGGGCATCGCCTTCACGAGCTCCGCGAGCACGTCCTCGTTCTCGGCGCGGAAGATCGTGCAGGTTGCATAAATCAACCGACCGCCCGGCTTCACGAGCGTCGCGGCGCGCTTGGCGATCGCGAGTTGGCGCGCCGGTAGGGCCGTGATGAAGTCCTCGCCGAGCCGCCAGCGCGCCTCGGGATTGCGTCTGAGCGCGCCGACCCCGGAACACGGCGCGTCGACCAGCACGCGATCGGCTTTCCCGATCAGCGGCGCCACCTCGAGCGGGAACGGTTGGTCCTCGTTGCCGACCGAAATCCAGCGATGGTTCGAGAGTCCCGCGCGTCGTGCACGTCGCCCGAGCTCTTCGAGCTTCTTGGCGTCGACGTCCATGGCGATGAGCCGCCCGCGCCCGCCCATGGCGGCTCCGAGCCCCAAGGTCTTCCCGCCCGCACCCGCGCACGCGTCGATGACGAGCCCATGCGGCGGCGGCAAGACGAGCGCCGCGACCAACTGCGAGGCCTCGTCCTGCACCTCGAAGAGCCCCGCCTTGAACGCCTTCAGCCCAAACGCGTTGACGCGCGTTGTCGCGACGAGCCCGTCCTCGGACCAGCGCGTCGGCTCGGTCTCGACGTTCTCGACCTTCAACTTCTCGGCCAGCTCGGCGCGCGTCCCCTTCAGCCGATTCGCACGCAGCGTCATCGGCGCACGCTCGTTGAGAGCCGCCATGCACGCCTCGGCCTCGGTGCCCAGCTCGGCGATGAGCCGCGCCGCAAGCCAGTCCGGGACCGATTGTTGGAGTGCAAACCTTTTCACCGGCTCGCCGATGCGCTCGATCGACGCGAACGTCCGCAGGACCTTCGGCCAGTCGATCTCCGGGCGCTCGGCCTTGGCCAGATCCATCGGCCAGTTCTCGAAGCCCACGCGATAGACGAACCAATCGAGCAGCGCCCGACTCGGTGCCACGGCACGCCCTGGCTCGGGCGGCTCGACCCCGACCGCGGCCAACACATGATCGATCGTGCGCACGCGCCGGACCAGCCCGTAGAGCGCCTCGGCGACGATCCGCCGCTCGGCCGAGTGGAGCTCCTTGGCCTCGCGAAACGCGTGCGCCAGCCGCTCGGTCACGAAGCGCCAATCGCCGCGCGTCTCGGACCAAAGATCGGCGAGCACCCGCCGCACGCGATAGTCCGACGGCCGAAAGCCACCGGTCCACTCGGACTCACTCATGCCGGAACCGCCCCATGCTCGGCGAGCCAGCGACGGACCGCTTCGCGCTCGATGTGAACCAGATGCACAATCAAGTCACCCGGGCGCGCCCATAGCATGGCCGCATCGAGCGACGCGAGTTCATCCGCCACATCGACCACATTCTCGGGCGCCATCCCGAGCGCGTGCGCCGCCTTGCGCAACACCGCCGCAGCCTCGCCCGGCGCGCGTCCGCGTTCATATCCGGGCAAGGGCCGCAGGTGGATCCGCGAAGGCCCCGCCACGATGACCTCGTGCATGAGCGCCTCGAGGTCGTGATCACTTCGATCGCCCGCCTGCCCGAGACATACGAGCAGCCGCGAGTCCGGCACCGCCGTGAGGAGTTTGCGCCAGATGCCGCGCACCGCGCGCGCACCGTGCGCGTTGTGACCGAAGTCCATGAGCAGGCGCACGCCTCCTGTTTCGCTCGCGAAGAGCGCGCCGAGCGCTTGCCCGCGACGAATGACATAGAGCTCGGCGCGACCCGGGTTGTCGTCGGGGCTGCGGCCGAAGCTGGCGAGTCCCAGGCGAATGACCTCGGGGTCGACCCCGAGCGCGAGCGCAGCCGCAGCGGCCGCTAGAGCATTGCCGAGGTTGTGGCGCGCGGCGCCGCCGAAGGCGATCGGGATCTCGTTCACGCCGGCGAGCCGCACCTCGCGCGCGCCGTCGGCGATATAGAGCGCCTCGCCGTCGGCAAAGAGCGCGCGGCCGCCTGCCCGACGATGCTGCGCGAGCGTCTCCGAATGCGGGTCGAGCCCGAAGAGGACCCACGCGCCGAGGCCATCGCCGCCGCCGCCAGCCGCATCGGTCATGCGCGCGCGCAGCACCGCGTGCGGATCGTCGGCGTTGAGCACGCGCGTGCCGCCCGGTCGCACGGCCGTCCAAACGGTCCCCTTGGCGGCGGCCATGCCGCTGAGATCGGTCACGCCATGCTCGCCGAAGTGATCCTCGCCGACGTTCGTGACGACCGCCACGTCCGCGCCCGAGAGCGCGAGCCCGCGCCGCAGCATCCCGCCACGCGCCGTCTCGAGCACCGCGGCCGTGACCTCACGATGGCGCAGCACCTTGCGCGCCGCGCCGGGGCCGGTCCAATCGCCCTTCTCGACGACCTTGTCGCCGACCGCGATCGCGTCGGTCGAGGACATGCCAACGACGTGGCCAGCGAGGGTGAGGATCCGCGACACGAGCCGCGACGTGGTCGTCTTGCCGTTCGTGCCGGTGACCAGCACCGTCGGGATCGCGCGATACAAGGACCAATCGAGTTCACCCTCGGGCAACGCGCGCACCGGCCAGGTCGCCGAGTGCACACCCATCCCGAGCGAGACCTCGTCGTCATCCCAGAAGAACGGCACACCGCGCCGCCGCGCTTCCCCTTCGAGCGCGACCAGCGCGAGGTTCTCGTCCGCCAGGACGCGCGCCAAATACGCGGCGATGAGCGGCTCGAGGTGCCCCGCGACAGACTCCCCCGCAGCGACCAGCTTCGCCGTCTCCTCGACCAGATCGACGAGCGCATAGAGCCGATCGATGCGCTCCGGCACGGCCAGCGCCAAGCCTCCTGGCCAACGCCGCACCCGCGGCTCCGCCGGGTGCCCGATGCGTGCGAGAACATCGTTCACACTCTCGACGAGCGCCGCGATCAACGCGTCCTCGGCCTCGCCGCTCTCGGCTGGCGTGAACGTACACTCGATCACGGCGCCGGCCCCGACCACCCAACCCGGCGCGTCGGGCACGTCGGGCGTGCGCCGCGAAAGCTCGAGGTTCGGCCCCGTCAGGCGGCGCGCGTCGGCGACGAGCATCGTCGTTCTCCTCCGAGTCAATCGTCCGTTTCGCGCGCCAGCCGCACGCCGCGCGCGTCTTCGATGAGCTCGCCGAGCCCCGAGTCGGATGCGACCGGCGCGCCCGAAAAGAGCCTGGGATCCACGACGTTCACCGTCGCGGCCGAGGTCGCCTTCACCTCGCTCGCGGAGGCGTTGAACTTCGTGACCTGCTTCCAACAGCGGTTGATCTGGTCCCCGAAGATCAGCAGCAGATCGTCACGCGCCGCCGCGCGCAGTGCCTGATCGACGCACTCGCGCTCGTCCGGAATGATGGTGATGCGCCCGGGATCGACGCCCGCCGCGACCAGCCCGGCATGCAGCATCTCGGGCACTTCAGTCGGTCCGCGGCCGCGCGCGTCGTCGTCGCGCTTGATGAAGATCTGGTCGAAGACGTTCGGCTCGCCCATGATCCTGGCGATCTCGAGGATGTCCTCGTTGCGTCGATCGCCCGGCGCCGCCAGCACACATAGACGCCGACCGGCGACATCGAGGCGCTTCACCAAATCGACCATCGCCCTTACGGCCGCCGGGTTATGACCATAGTCGAGGATCACGCGGAAGGGCAGCTCGTCATAGACGTTGAGGCGCCCCGGCACCTGGAAATAACTCGTGTCGAACGTGCGCAGCGCCTGACGGATATTGTCGACGCGAACCCCCATCGCATACGCCATCAGCGAGGCCGCGAGCGCGTTCTGCACGTTGTGCATCGCCTTGCCCTCGAGCGTCGCCGGGATGAGATGCGTCCAGAGCAGTGGCACGTGATTGCCCGCATCATAGAGCGTCATCATGTGACCGTTGATGCCCTCTTCGAGCACCATCGCCATACCGCCCACGCGTATATGACGGCGCACGAGCTCGTTACGCGGGTTCATCGTAAAATAGCCGATACGCTTGGCGGGCGCGTGATCCGCCATGCGCAGGCACAGCATATCGTCGGCATTCAAGATCGCGGCGTCGCGCGCGACTTCGATGACGACGCGCTTCACCTCGGCGAGCTGGTCGATGGTCTCGATGCCCTTCATGCCGAGGTGATCCTCGGAGATATTGAGCACGCAGCCGACGTTGCAGTCACGGTAGCCGAGGCCCGCGCGCAGGATCCCGCCGCGCGCCGTCTCGAGCACCGCGAGATCCACGGTTGGATCGCGGAGCACCATCTGCGCCGAGGTCGGCCCGGTCATGTCGCCGCTGACCGTGCGCTCGCCGTCGATATAAACGCCGTCGGTGGTCGTGAGTCCGACGGTGCGACCGCACATCTTATGGATATGCGCGAGCATACGCGCGGTCGTGGTCTTGCCGTTCGTGCCGGTCACGGCGGCGATGGGGATCCGCGCCGAGGTCCCCTGCGGGAACAGCATCTCCATGACGGGCCCGGCGACGTCGCGCGGGCGACCCTCGGTCGGCGCGACGTGCATGCGGAAACCGGGGGCCGCGTTGACCTCGCAGATGGCGCCTCCCGCCTCTTTGTAGGACTTCGTGATGTCGGGGCAGAGGAAGTCGATGCCGGCGACGTCCAGCCCGATCGCGAGCGCGGCGCGCTTGGCCATCTCGCGGTTGTCGTGGTGGCAGACGTCGGTCTGGTCGATGGCCGTCCCGCCGGTCGAGAGGTTGCCGGTCGAGCGCAGATAAAACACCTTGGCGTCCGGTAAGACGGTCTCGAGCGTGACGTTCGCTTCGATCATCAAACGCTCGGCCTGGTGGTCGACCTCGAGGCGGGTCAGCACTTTTTCGTGGCCGATGCCGCGGCGCGGATCGGAGTTCACGAGGTCGATGAGCTGCTGAATCGTGTGCACGCCGTCGCCCACGACATGGCCTGGGACGCGCTTGGCGACCGCGATGAGCTCGCCGTTGACGACCAGCATGCGGTGGTCGAAGCCGGTGATCATCTTCTCGACGACGCAGGTGCGACCGGTGATCTGCGACGCGGTCTGGTACGCCTGATCGACCATCTCGGCATTCGTGAGATCGAGGCACACGCCGCGCCCGTGGTTCGCGTTATACGGCTTGACGACGACCGGATAGCCGATGCGCTCGGCTGAGCGAATGGCCTCGCGCGTATTGCGCACGAGCTCCTGACGCGGCACCGGCAGCCCGAGGTCGGCCAGAATCTTATTGGTCTGTTCTTTATCCGACGCGATCTCCACCGCGATATGACGCGTCTCGGACGTGACCGTCGCCTGGATGCGTTTCTGAAAGCGGCCGTGCCCGAACTGCACCAGCGAGTAGTCGTTGAGGCGGATCCAGGGGATGTCGCGCTCCTCGGCGGCGCGGATGAGGGAGGCCGTCGAGGGACCGAATTGGCGGCGCTGAGCGAGCTCGATCAGCTCCTTGAGCGCGAGGTCGAACGCGAAGTCGGGCGGCACTTGAACGTCGGCGGCGCGCAGCTCGGACGGCAGGCAACTGCCGATGAGCTTGAGTCCGAGGTCGGCGGCGGCGAGGCCGACGCGCTCTTCGTCGAAGGCATAAACGATATGGTACTCGCCGGCCGTGCCGGTCCCGCGCGTCTTGCCGAACGTCACCTTGGCGCCGGCGCGCTGCTGCAGCTCGATCGCGACGTGCTCGAGGACGTGCCCGAGCCAGGTGCCCTCGTGTTCATGGAGGCGGCGGATAAAACCGCCTGCCGTACCATAACTGCAAGTGTGCTCGGCGAGCGTCGGCAAGGCCGAAACGAGCGCACCATTGAACCCGCCGATGCGCGCGGAAGGCCACGCTTCGAGCGCCCCGAGCTCGGCCGTGAGGCGGATGCACGGAAAGTGGGCATAGAGGTTCGGGCCCCGGTAGACCCGGCGTTCGGTGATCTTCATCGTGCTCTCCAAGCGACGGCGCGAGCGCCCGCGAATGTCGCACCTTCCCGGTGGCGCGGCAACACGGCGCTGACCGCCAAGTCACGGGGCTTTTACACGGCGCTTGGCGCGCGAGGCGCAGAGTCGTTCGCGGAGGTCCCCATGCACACGCTTCTCTTGACGTTGACCCTCTTCATGACGTCCGCGGATCCGGCGCGCGACGCGCTCCTACAACGCTTCGACGCGGCACGTGCGCGCCTGGCTGCCGCCGATCTTGCGACCCTCGAGAGCGCCGTCCAAGCGCTCGAACGGACGATCGGCGCCCGCGGCTCGCCCCAGCACGACCACGACCGAGGCGCTTACGGCGACGATCGGAGCCGCTGTCTCGAGCGCCAGATCGAGAGCTTCCAGCGCGCAGGCCACAGCCTCGACTCCGCCGCAGGACGCGGACGCGCTGCCTGCGCGGGTGCGGACGTCGCGCTGCTCGACGACCTCATCGAGGCCTACCGCAACGGCGGCTACTCCCTCGATTCTGCCGTCGCGCGCGCCCGAGTGGCGGCTGCCGATCCAGGGCTCGCCTTCAAAGTGGAGCCCTTCACGACGGTCCGCCGCGCCTACCAGACCCAAGGGCACAGCCTCGACGCCGCCGTGACACGGACGCGCGACCTTCTTCGGCCGCTCAGCGTCGGCGGCGCGCGTTGCGTCGTTCAGATGTATCCGCGCTTCAGCCAGCAAGGTCACGCACTCGACTCGGCACTCCGCCGCGCGGCCGAGACCTGTGCGGGCAACTAAACGCCCTCAGTTCGGAAAGCGCTTCAAATACAGCTGCCGCTCGCCTTCCTGCGTCGCGACCCAGAGCACGGAGCGCGACGTCGAGCGCAGCGCCACGAACTGCTGACCGAGCGCGAGCGGCTGCTGCACGAGGATCTGCCCACCTACGCTCGCCACGACGAAGCCGGTCTGGGTCGCGATCCCGACCTCGCCCTTGCCGCCACCAACGCCCGTGGGCTCGTCGGTCAGCTCCAGCGCCTTGGTCCAGCGCGGCTTGCCGGTCTTCGGCGCCAACGCGCCCCAGGTCGTGCCGCTGTCGCTGCGAAGCGCGAACGCGCCGCCGTCGTCGCCCCAGTCGACCAGCTCGCCTTTCTGCTCGGGACGCCGCCACAGCGTCTTGCCGGTCAGCGCGTCGTAGCCCACCGAGAAGCCGTCTTCCGGGCGCCCGACGATGACCCCATCGACCCCGTCGAGGTCGTACGAGTAGCCCGCGAACGGCACGGACCAGCGCGGCTTCATGGACTTGAGGCCCTTGACGGCCGGCCCGCCGATCGCCAGCGCGAGCATGACGCGCCCGGGGTCGTCGCCGTCGACGTCGATGCGCTCGAGGCCGCCGTCCTTGCCGATCGGGAGCTCCATCGAGTCCTGCTTCATCTTGTCGGAGCTCTTCACGAAGAGCGCGAGCGGTCCCTCGGACGTCTCGATCGCCGCCTCCAAGACGGCGCCGCCGGTGTCCCAGCGCGCGACCTCGGTGCCCTTCACGGCGTCGAGCACGGCGACCTGCTGATTGTCGATGCTGACGGCCACGCGCGACCCGGCCGCCACGGTCACGTAGACGGGGCGCGGATCCGTGAAGCGCCACGCCTCTGCGCCGGTGGCGAGATCGACCCCGATGACGAGCTGCTCGACATTGCAGACGATGCGCCCGGCGGCCGCCGCGGGTCGCAGCTCGGTGAAGTGGTCGTAATCGGGGCACGCGTGGTCGGCGGTCCACTTGACGCGCCCGTCGTCGTCGATGGCCGTCCAGCGCGCGGGCTTGGAGGCGTCGTCGCTCTCGACGATGACGACGTGCACCTTGTCGGTGCCGGTCGTGAAGACGTTACCTTTATAGAGGCGGTCGGGTAGACCCATCGGCTGCGGGAGGGCCACGCCCTCGGGCCCGACGACGCGATCGCCGGCGTGGGCGCTTGCGGGGCCGATGAGAACAAAGGCGGCGGCGAGGAAGGATCGCATCTTACACTCCATCCGATTAGGCGGCGCGACGACCGCACAGGGGCCGGCGCGCGGGGGGAGGCTGGGTCCATGCTCCACAGCGGGAGACGCGCGGCGGCGCCGAATCCAAAACCGAGGCCCGGGCGCGTCCAGGGAACTCGGGCTCGAGCGGTCGCATTCTGGCGCGACGGCATGACTGGCAGTGAGGTTGGAGGCGCACACCCGTGTGGGTGCGGCCGAGGTGGTGGCAAGGGGATCGTCGACACCCCGCTCGGGGGGCGGCGCCGCGGCATGGCGACGGCGTTCTCAGGCCTCGGGCTGGCCACGTGGAATGGGTTGATGTACGTTCCCGGTGCGTGTGGTGGTTCCTCCCTTCTATTGGCATGTGTTGCGAAGGGAGTCACTCGCGGGGGGCGCTGCCCTCCGCGAGTTTTTGTTTGCACGCATGTCCGCGCAGCACCAGCGCATTCTGGAATGGACAAATGCGCGCGTCGTTCGTATGGGCCCGCGCTTAGCGCGGCCTCGCGCCTTCGCGGGCTTTGCGAGGAACTTGCCGACCGCACGCGGGACGCCATAATCGGGCGCTCGCCGGCGAATCGGCGGCGCACGGAGACGCCATGGGGACGGTCGAGAACAAAGACGGGGACGGTGCCGCCGCCCCAGTCGGAACCTGGGGAAACCCGGAGCCAGCGCCAGCACCGCCGACGGGGGCCGCACCAGAGGCGGTCGCGGGGCCCGAGTCGGTAGCGCATGCCGACGAGCCCGAGACGCCGCTGCACACGTTCGAGCCGCCGCCGACGATGGCACCCCGGACCGATCGCTTCCGGCGCGTGCAGACGGGGACGGGCCCCGGGGCCTCGGCGCAAGCGGGGATGCCGGCAATGCTGCTCCCGCCCGAGCGCCAGACGAATCCGCCGGGGCGGCCGGCGTCGATGGGCGGGCGGCGCTCGCTGTGGGTCTGGTTCGTGCTCGTCACGGCGTGCGCCGGCTTCTTCTTCGCGGCCACGTCGACCTCGGACTTCGTGCAGCACGTCGATGGCCAGATCCACGCAATTCACTGCTCGGTCCTACCGGGCGGCGCCGCGAACCTCGAGGGCTCGAGCTGCCGCGACGCGATGTTCTCGCCGTACAGCTCGTTCTTTCGGAGCAGCATCTGGGGCGGGATCCCGGTAAGCCTGCTCGGGCTCGGGGTCTTCTCGTTTCTCGCCGCCTTCGCTCTTTACCTCGGACTGAAGCGCGATGTGGTTCGGCGCGACACGGGCTTTCTGTTCTTGGGCTCGCTCGTCCCGGTCATCACGAGCGGGATCTACGCATTTTTGTCGGCGACCGAGATCGGCGGGATCTGCCAGGTCTGCCTGGGGATCTACATCGCCTCCGGTCTCACGTTCGTCGCCGCGCTCGTCGCCCACGTGGTGGCGCCGCGCAGTCCGCCGGGCACCAAGCGCTGGGGGCGCTGGGCCCTGTGGTTCACCGAGGGCGTGGCCTTCGTGGCGCTGCTGGTCGTGCTCTATGTGGCGATGGTGCCGAGCGACCGCAAGAGCATCGAAGGGTGCGGCGGCCACCTCGTGCAGCGCGATGACGTGGCGAACGTCATTCTGCACTTCCCACGCGCGGCCAACACGACGCCCGCTTTGGCGGTGATCGATCCGTTCTGCCCGACCTGCCGCGCGCTCGACACGCAGCTCAAGTCGAGCGGGCTGGACCAGAAGCTGGCGATGGATGTGCTCCTCTTTCCGCTCGACTCGAAGTGCAATTGGATGGTGAAGGAATCCATGCATCCCGGTGCATGCACCGTCAGCGAGGCGATGCTGTGTGCGCCCGAAGCGGCGCCGCAGATCTTGGCGTACGCCTTCAAAGAGCGCGAGACGCTGGCGAAGATGGGCAAGGAGAATCAGGCCGCGCTGAAGGCCGATCTCGAGGACCACTTCCCGGCCGTCAAGGGCTGCCTCGGCAGCGAAGGGGCCAAGGCCAAGGTCAATAAGAGCCTGCGCTTCGCGGTCGCGAACGCGCTTCCGGTGCGGACGCCGCAGCTCTTCATCGACGACACGGGCGTGTGCGCCGAGAACCTCGAGCTCGGACTCGAGTACACCATCACGCGCATGATCGAGCGCGCTCAAGGCGGGAGGTAACGATGGAGCTCATTCGGCACGTGGCGCCGTTGGCGCTGGGGATCCTGGTGCCGTCGATCATGGTCGGCAACTGGCTCGGGACGGCATCGGCCGAGCTCGCCGCGATGGACCCGAACGCCAAGACCGAGGTCATCGCGTCGGTCGCCGAGGAAGGCTATTGCACGCGCGAGCTCAAGCAGATCGTCCGGCGCATCGCCGGTTCCTGCGGGCTTCTCGGCGGCCAGGGACGCGGGTGCGAGCCGACCGACGCCAAGAAGGTCGTCGAGCTCACGCCCGACGACTTCAACAAGCTCTTCCTGCCGCTGAAAGACCGCGTGCGCATCGTCCAGTACGACATGGCCAAATTCGATCTCGACGAGAGCGCCCAAAAGACGGTCGAGGGCGTCTGGGGCGACCGTCGCGGCGCGAGCTTCTTCTTCGTGGTGTCGCGCGCGAGCCCCGAGGGCGCGGTGGACAAGAACCGCGAGCTCAGCGAGAAGCGGGCCAAAGCGGTGCTCGACCACCTCGAGGCGCGCTTCCAAGACCCCGACATCAAGAAGCAAGTCGGGCTCCTCTGGCTCGGTGAGGAGTTTGCGCAGCTCAAGGCGGAGGATTTCTGCACGTGGAATCGCAGTCGTTCGAGCGAGAAATGCGAGGAGAAAGAGATCAATCGCAGCGCGCTCATCGCGTGGATCGATTGCCAAATATGAGGTCCGCGCTCGTCGTGTGGCTCGCCTTGGCGGCGGGATGCGGTGGTAAGGGCCCGAGCGGTGGCGCGAGCGGCACGGCCGCCACGGCCGCCACTGCGAACGTTGACAGTGTCAACATCGCGGACGCGAGCGCGGCGCCCGTGGTGATCGCGGGGGATCCCAAGGCCTACCAGTCCTTCTGCGACAAGCACTGGCCGGGCGAAGGCCCCGCGGCCATGACGTGGAAAGGTCCGGCGCTCAAGAAGCTGGCGGGCGTTGTCGAGAGCGCCGCCCCCGCGTCGGCCGGGCGCTGGACCTGGGTCTCGTTCTGGGCGACCTGGTGCGGGCCGTGTCTCATCGAAATGCCGCTCATTGCCAAATGGCGCGACGGGCTCCAGAAGGACGGCGTCCCGATGAACGTCGAGCTGTGGAGCATCGACGACGACGAGGCGGCCCTGCGCGAGAAGGTGAAGGGCGGCATGATCGGCCCTATCGGACACGTCAAATGGGTCGAGTCGCCGGCGGTTCTTGCGGCGTTTCTGCAGACGCTCGGGCTCAATCCCGACTCGGCGATCCCGATTCAGATGCTGGTCGACCCGAACGGCAAGCTGCGCTGCGTGCGCGTCGGATCCGTGCACGACGACGACTGGGGCACCGTCCGGAAGCTCGTCGGCAAGTAGCGTGACGCTCGACCTCATGCCGCGCCGGTTGCCGCTCCTGACGGCGGATCTGGCGGGCACCGGCGGCACCATCAAGGTGGCGCCCGAGGACTTCGTCGTCGAGGAGCTACCCGCCTATCTGCCGAGCGGCGAAGGCCAGCACCTCTACGTCTGGGTCGAGAAGCGCGACCTCACGACCCAGGACGCCGCGCGCCTCCTGGCCCAGGGCGTCGGGACCAACGAGCGCAACGTCGGCTACGCCGGCCAGAAGGACAAGACGGCGCTCACGCGGCAGTGGTTCAGCATCGTCACGAACCGCGATGAGGTCGCCGTCGACGACCCGCGCGTGCGCATTCTGTCGGTCGCGCGGCACGGCAATAAGCTCCGGCTCGGGCACGCGAAGGGCAATCGCTTCACGGTGATCGTGCGCGGCGTGGTTCCGGACGCTTGCACGCGTGCGCAAGCGATCATCGCGCGCCTCGCCGTGACCGGACTGCCGAACTTCTTCGGACCGCAGCGCTTCGGACGGCGCGCGGATAATGCCGTGCTGGGCGCCGCGCTGCTCGGCCTCGGCGAGCACCCGCAAGAACGGCATGCGCAGGCGGATCGACACCTGCGCCGGCTCGCGCTCTCCGCTTTGCAAAGCGAGCTCTTCAACCGCAGCCTCTGCGAACGCCTGGCGGACGGGCTCTGGGACGAGGTCATCGAAGGTGACGTCCTTCAGCGCCGCGGCGGTGGACTCTTCACGACCGAGGACCTTGCGGTCGACCGCGAGCGCCTCTTGCGTGGCGAGGTCGACGCAACCGGCCCTCTCCCCGGTCCGCGGGAGAGGCCCGAAGCGCGCGGCGCGGCGCGTGAGCGCGAGGACCGCGTGCTCAGCGCGGCCGGCGTCCCGCGCGAAACCTTTCTCCATGGCCGCGGCGAGGCCGAGGGCGCGCGCCGGCCCTATCGCATCCCAATCGCCGACGTCACCCTGCGCGAACTCGCGGGCAGCACCGCACTCGAAGTCTCCTTCCCGCTGCCGCCCGGCTCCTACGCCACGCGCGTCCTCGCCGAGCTCACCAAGTCCGACGTCGCCGTTCCGGAAACCTGACGACGCGCGTCAGCCCTGGACTTCGCCGAGGTGGCGCGGGATGAGCGGCCCCGCCTTCATGTGCGCGATGGCGTGGATCCCCGCCGCCAACCCCGCGATCGTCGTGTAGCATGGGATCTTCGCCGCCACCGCCGCACGCCGGAAATGGATCGCCCCCCGCCCGGCCGCGAGCACCAGCGCGGTCCCTTCGAGGCGGCTCTGCGGATCCACGCGCGCCGTTCCGAGCCCGAGCGCCTGCAGCGCATCGGCCGTGATGTCGCCCGCCGCGACCACGAATCCGAGCGCCTCCAGCTCCGCGACCAACGGCACCAGCTGTACCGCATCCAGCGGATCCACGCGCAACACCGCGCGCCCGCTGAGCGGCAGGTGGATCCCCGCCCCGCGCAACGCCTTCGCATACGCCTCGGCAAACGTCGGCCCGCTCCCCATCGTCTCGCCGGTCGACTTCATCTCGGGCCCGAGCATCACGTCGACCCCAGGGAATTTCCGAAACGGCAGGACCGCCTCTTTCACGCTCGTCATGTGCGGGCGACGCTCCGACGTCACACCGAGCTCGACCAGCGTCTTGCCGGCCATCACGCGCGCCGCGATCTTGGCCAGCGGGCGGCCCGTCGCCTTCGCCACGAACGGCACCGTGCGCGACGCGCGCGGGTTCACCTCCAGCAAATAGACAGTGTCTACATTCACGCCCGCGTCATTCGGCTCCTGCACGATCGCATACTGCACGTTCATCAATC
>SXGT01232223.1_pt1 | contig 20310 bp, 4 predicted proteins | sample 3176221 | NCBI WGS metagenome assembly SXGT01 (sample SAMN11356862, study PRJNA531348) | freshwater metagenome | isolation source: freshwater sample F1-120 | place: China: Fuxian Lake, Yuxi | collected 2017-12-25
AAGGCTTCATGCGACACCTCCAACACCGACCGGAACGCCCGGTCGGGTGCCAGAGGATCACAGCGGGGAACCGCTGTCGATCGACGCAGCGAGCAATGGCGGCTCCCCCGCGCGTCTCGCTTCATGATCGGCGTCCTAGCGGTCCCAGGCTGCGATGGCGACGAATGTGGCGACGGAACGTGCACGGGTGCGGAGAGCTGCGCGAGCTGCGCGCTGGACTGTAGTCCGATCGGGATCGGTGCCTGCGGCGGCGCATGCAACCCGACCGCGACGCCCACCGGGTGCGCCGCGAACTTCGCGTGCGTCCCGGCTGTGACCGGAGGCGCGGGCGCATGTGTGGGCCAGGCCGTCGCGTGCGATGCGAAGGCGCAGACCGGCTGCGCGCTGGGCGAGTCGTGCCTGCCGCTGGCCGGAGCGGGCGTCGGCGGCGAGGCGCTCCTCTGCGCGCCGAGTGGCCCGCGAGGCGCCGGCGAGGCCTGTGGCAGTCAGCGCGACTGCGGCGCGAAGCTCCTCTGTAGCAGCGGCGTCTGTCGCGCCGCCTGCGACCCCGCGAGCGCGAGCTGCGCCGGTGCTATCGGCGGCGTCTGCCGCGACGTGTCGCGCGAGTTCGGGCTGGCGGGCGGCTCGCTCGGCCCCTGCGACACCGCGTGCGGCGACGGCACCTGCGGCGGCGGCGAGACCTGCGGGAGCTGCGCGGGCGATTGCGGCGCCTGCGACGTCTGCGGCGACACAGTGTGCGGGTCGACCGAGTCGTGCGACGGCTGCGCGCTGGACTGTGGCCTCTGTCGCGCCTGTGGCAATGCCGTCTGCCAGAGCGGCGAGACGTGCCTCGACTGCCCGGCGGACTGCGGGGCGTGCGCGGTGTGCGGGGACGGCGTCTGCGCGCTGTCGGAGACGTGCGAGAGCTGCGAGAGCGACTGCGGGAGCTGTGGCGGGACGTGCGGCGACGCCGTGTGCAGCCTCGCCGAAAACTGCACGACCTGCGGCGGTGGCGACTGCGGCGCGTGCCCCGTGTGGAGCTGCGGCAACGGCGTTTGCGAGCCGGGCGAGGACTGCGCGGTGTGCGCGTCGGACTGCGGCGAATGCGGGGCCACGTGCGGCAACGGCCAATGCGAGCGCGGCGAGTCGTGCGTTGCGTGTGCCGACTGCGCGCTCCTGCCGGGGGTCAGCTGCGGCAGCGCGTGCGATCCTCTGGCCCAGAGCTCCGGCTGCGGCACGAACCAGGCGTGCGTCCCGACGGCCGAGGGGCACCTCTTCCGCGCGCCGCTCGACGAGGGCAACGGCGTCTGCGGGGTCGGCTGCGCGAGCGACGCCGAGTGCGGCGCCGGGCGGTGCCTCCCGCTCCATGGCCTGGACGTCGCTGGCGTGTGCGGGGCGGCCTGCGTGCCCGGAGCGGTGGGCGTGAACGGTGCGGGAGGTTGTGTCGATGGCGCGACCTGCGTCCCGAGCCCGGCGGATCCCGACCTCGGCGTGTGCGTCGCGGGCGGCGTGTGTAGCCCCTTCGGCGGGACGTGCGCGGACGGCGATACGTGCGTCTCGGTGCAAGGAACCGCCGAGCTCGGCGTGTGCCTGCCCGGGTGCCACAGCGGCGGCGCGCTCTGCCCGAGCGGCGCGTGTCACGCCCGCACGGACGCTGCGTGGCATCAGGGGCACTGCCTCGGTCAGCCGGTCGCCTGCGACCCCGCGCGCCAGACCGGGTGCGGCGCGAGCCAGACCTGCCTGGTCGTCGCGGGTCCGGGGATCGGCGGCGCCGCGCGCGTGTGCAGCGCGGTCGGGGGCGCGGCCACGGTCGGCACCTCGTGCGCGGCGAAGGCTTGCGCCGAGGGTCTCTTGTGCGTCGCCTCTGTGTGCAAGAAGCCCTGCGTTCCGGGCGGCGTGGGAGCCTGCGCGAGCGGCGTCTGCGCGGACGCGAGCGCGGCGCTCGGCCTCGCGGCCGGCACCGTGGGGTTGTGTCCCTGAATGCTTCCCGGGCGGCGATGCGCTCGCTGCGCGAATTCGCTCGCGAAGAGCGCGGAGCGCTTGCCCGCGACGATTTCAGCGATGGCCCATCCCGCGATTCGGGCAGCTGTCAGTGGCGCCGCACCCTGGGTGGTCGCGCTCCATGGACTTGACAAAACCGATACCGTACATCGCTGACATCCACGGGATCGCGGCCACCGCCCCGCCAAATGCTGGGTTCCGACCGCCGATGACTCCGCCAAGCGCAGCGGCTTCCGTCGCGCCCATCGCCTGGGCGGTAGTGTAGAGTTCGGGATCGACACTAAAGTCGAGTGATTTTGAGGTGTTTCCGGCCTCCATCTCGAGCGAAAACGCTCCCTCACCTTTCGAGGTCAAAGACACCTCGGCGGGTCCGACCTTCGCCTCGATCAGCTTGGTTTCCAGCGGATTGAGCTTCGCGTCATCGGGGCTCGCCGGGGACGCTGCCTTGGCGTCGGCAGCTTCCTTCTTGGCCTGCTCGGCTTCTTTCTTGGCCTGTTCGGCCTCCGCCTGGGCCTTGGCGAGGGCCGCTCGGGCCTTCGCCAATTCGTCCTCCTTCGCCTTCTCTTCGGCCGGTTCTTTCTTTTCTCCCTCCAGCCCGCTCAGATCCACGACGGTCGTCGGATTGTTGCGCGCGTACGCATACAGATTCATCTGCTGCCCATCCCCCGCGTCGCGCCCCGGCATCGCCAGGTAGAGCGGATCGGGCGACAGCCAACGGCGCAGCGTCGGGTCGTACGTGCGCGGGCCGAAGGTGTGGAAGCCGAGGCCCGGGTCCGGCTCGGAATCGAGGAAGCCGTGCTTGGGACGCGGGGTCGCCGACACGTCGAGCGGCTGTCCCCACGCGTCATATTCCGCCTCGCTCAGCACCGTCTGATCGCCCCACGCCGTGCGCATGAGCACCGAGCCTCGCGCGTCCTTGTGTAGGAACCCCGAGAGGTTTGCAACGCGTGCGCCGCTCGTCGTGAGGCGCGCCTCTTCGACGACCGTCGTGCCGCCGACGGGAACGCGTAGGAGCACGATGCCCTCGTCCGCGCGCACCTCGGCGAGGCCCCCGACCTGCAGCACACCAGAGCGCGTGTTCGTGAGATGGTTCTCGACGACGCGCACCATGCGCTTCCCGCCCTGTCCGCAGAGGTACTCGGCCTCCAGGTCCTTGGTCGTGACGGCGCCGTTCTTCTCGAAGAGCGTCGCGGAAACGAGGCAGCCGAGCGCGTCGTGGTCCAGGTCCGTGGTCGTCACGAGCCCGCCACGCGCGCGCACGTCGCGGGTCAGAATGCCATCCAAGTCATAGGCGAGCGTGCGCGCCGACGCGGGGTCGTTGACAGACGTCACGGCCTGCGGATTCGCGTCGAGCCCGTAGGTGTACGCTGCGCCGCCGGCGGTCTCGATATTGCCCGACGCCGAATACGTGAGCGCCTCCGCGCGCGATTGGCGGATCGGGAATACCTCGGTGCCCGAGTCCATCAGGCGATCCATCGCGTCATAATGGTGCGCCTTGCTCGAGACGAGTACGCCGAGCTGGGTCCGCGTTTCGGCCTCGAGGTTGCCGTTGGGGTCCCACCGATAGTCGAGCCGCGACAAGACCTGGGTGTCGGGGCGCGTGAAGGTGATGCGCTCGAGCCGCTGCGAGGTTGCGTGGTAGGCGTAGGCTCCCGCGACACCGACGCCCCCGACGCCATTGCCGAACGTGAGGGCCGTCAGCCGATCGGCCGCGTCGTAAGTTCCGCCGCGGGCCAGGGTCAGCGAGGTGACGCCGTCGCTCGACGTCACATCCGTCGGTCGGCCGAACGCGTCGTTGGTGAATACGTAGCGGGCCAGCTTGGCTGCCGCCTGGGTCCCCAGACCGCTGAGCTGCACCTGCTTGAGCACCCCCCCGGTCGCGACGTTGTAGTCCATGGTGTAGCGGTTGGTCACCGCGGGGCCGAGCAGGGTCTTGACGGTCTGTGCGGGCGAGTAGGCGACGAGGTCCGCGTAGCCCATGACGTCGTAGGTGTAGGTCGTCACCCCGAGCGCGTCGCTCACCGACGACAGGCGTCCCTTGCCGCGCGTGGCCGCGTCGTCGTACGTGAAGAGCTCGTCCGCGGTCCCCTCCTCGCCGCGCACGGCGCGCTCGAGGACGATGCGTCCCAGGCCGTCGTGCGTTTGGAAGAGCGTGCGCGCCTCGGGTGACACGATGAACGAGGGCCCGTGATCGTCGTAGCAGATCTCGAACGCGCTCGGCGCTGTGCCTGCCCGATGAGGCAGCGTGACCACGGTGGCCCGCCCCGCACCGTCGCGAACGACGTGGCGTGCGTTGTCGTCGCCGTCCTCTGCCGCGATGAGCGCGCCGGTGCCGTCGTAGCGATACGTCTCCTGCGCGACCACCCCGGCCGGATCGCGGTGCACCACGTCGAGGAGTCGCCCGTCGCTGCCTGTCCACGTCTCGGTGACGTAGCCGCGTGGGTTGGTCGCGACGCGGACGCGCGGGGCGTAGGTCATCGTGCTCACGGCTCCGTCGGCGGCGACGAGGCGGGTCGCGCGCGAGTGGGCGTCGTAGGTCGTCGTGGCGACCGCCGAGCCCGCCGCGGGTGCGACGTAGTTCGTGTTCGCCACCGCGGCCGGCAGATAGGACAGCGTCACATTGCCGCGGCTGTCGCGCTTGACGAACGACCGGCGGTAATACGCGGACCCCGCTGACTCGTAGGTCGCGAGAACCTCGCCCCAGCCGTTCTTGTACTCCTTGCGCGTGTAGCGCGTGGCGCCGTCGGTGTAGATCGTATGGGTCGCGACGTTTGGGTTCGCGGCGTCGGTGTAGGCAATCGAGCGCAGCAGGCTGTTGTTGCCGCGAGCTGTGAGCAGGCGTCCCTGCGAATCGTAGGTGTCGGCCCAGACGATGCCGTTGAAGTCGGTGCGCGACGTGACCACACCCGTGCGCCAATCGTGGACGAACCGTTCCTCCAGCTGGCCGCGGTCGCGCTGCAGCAGGCCGCCCACATAGCGATCATAGAAGACGCCGCGCGCCGTCGGATAGAGTGGATACGCGATGTCGTAGGTCCGGTAGTCGCTGCGTCCGGCGGACGCGGTCTGCGCAAGCAGGCCCGTGAGATCGTAGCCATAGGTGCTGACGCTGTCGGCCCGTGACCCCTGGGACTGACAGTAGGCCGAGGACACGTCGCGTTGCCGCGTCTCCACGACGCGACCGCTATCGTCGTAGCGCTGTGTCTGTTCGGAGAGCGTGCGATCGGCCAGCGCAGCGCCGTCGATCGTGAGGGTGTCGCCGATGACGGAATGACGCGTGGTCATGCCGAGGTGCCAACGCCAGTCCGAGTAGTGCAGGTAGGTCTTCCTCGTCTCGACGAGCTCCGCATCGTTGACGAGTGCCGCGGTGCCGTTGCCGTGCTTGGTGGTCTGCGCGAAGCCATAGGCGTCGTAGTTGCTCCACTCCGATCGCACCGACCGGCAATTCCCCGCGAAGCAGTCCTCGACTTGGGTTGCTGCAGGTCGGATACGGGCGCTGGCGCCGAGCGCCAAGACCTGGAAGGTCTCGGTGGTGGTGGTCGTCCAGTTGCTCCCAGAGACGACCTCTCGCCAAGCACGCCCCTTGAGCGGGAAACGCACCCCGACCCCCGCGATGTTCTCGCGCGTGTCGAAGGTCCACGTGGTCGTCAGCGCACCGCTTTCGCCCCCCTGCGGAAGGGGGTTCCGCACGACCGAGGTGATCTGCGCAAAGCCGAGGTTCTCGGCCATGAGCCGTCCGATCGGATCGGCACCCGCGACGTTGGCCGTGAAGTCCGCGTACGTGAGGGTGTTGATTCGCTCGGGGAGTCCGGTGCCTGCCTTCTCCTTGATCTGCGAGACGACCCAGCTTCCCACGGGCGGCAGCTTGCCGTTCACGGTGGGGGTCGCAGCGTGCTTATTGGCCGGGACGTACACGATGGTGGTCGCGGCCGTGGTCTCGCGCGTCACCGACGTGAGGAGATCGGGAAGCACGGGTGCCGTGGTCCCGCTCGAACCCAGGCGCGGGAAGTACTTGGTCGCGACGCCGCAGTTGTACTGCACGCCCGGCCTCCCCGGATCGGCGTCGATGACGCCACATGCGCCGGGACGCACCAGGTCGTCGAAGCCGTCGCCGTCGATGTCCGCGAAGCGAGCGGTATCCGGGAGGGACGTGTCGACGCGGGCAAGCCCTTGCTTGACAGGGTCGAGGACTGCCAACTCGACCGGCAGACCCGACTCGGGGTGGGTTGGCCACTGGACCGCCGTCCCGGCGAGGGACACGGCCGCGGCCGCCCCGGCGTCGAGCTCGAACTTGCGGTAGCCGCGGGTGCCGTTCATGTACACGTAGCGATGCGTCTGCCCCTCCCAGGCGTAGGCGAAGACGATGTCGGCGAGGCCGTCGCCGTTGAGATCGGTCATCGCCATCGCGCGCGATCCGAGAGGCTTGTGCTCGGCGAGCCACGGGTGCTCGTCGAGCTCGCCCCCGCACGTGCCCTCGTGATTCGCCAGCAAGAGGAAGGGGTGTGCTTCGGGGTAGAGTTCGCGTGCCCAATTGGGGTTATCCACCAGGTTGCCCAATTGGAGCTGCGTCACCAACACCGCGAGCTCGTCGTCGACCTTGGACGACCAACCGAGCCAGGTGTCGTCGAAGGTGTTGTCCTCCCAACCATCGAAGCGGTAGCCGCGGTTGAGGAACACGCGATGCCCGGCGCCGCATACGCGTCCGTCGTCCGGGTCGCCGTTCCACGCGCGCGGATAACGCGCGACGATGAGGTCGGGAAGACCATCGCCGTTGACGTCCTGGAGCATCGAGTTCCAGTTGATGCCCGAGGGGTAGCGCAAGGTCCCCATGCACTCCCAGCCCAGGCACGGGATGTCGACGTCGGGCCGCAGGAGGCCGGAGAGCTCGGTCTTTGTCGGCATACGCAAGGCGAGCAGCAAGGAGGCCGTGAACAGGTTGCCATCCTCGATCTTGCTGTCGAGGCGGAAGCCGCCCGTGGCTGAGGTGGAGATGTACGCCCGCGGTCGGAAATCAGACCGCGTCCCCGACTGGGTCTTGAGGAGCACGAGGTCCGCGCGACCGTCCGCGTTGAGGTCGACCATCGGTGCCAGGAAGTCGTTGATCGTCGACGCACTCCAGACCCCGGAAGCGTCGCGCGTGACGCTCGCCTCTTGCGTCACGTAGTCCGGCCACTCGGCCAGTGACCTTTCTTGGTCGACCATCTCTTGCCCAGAGAGGATCCGACCATCGCCGACGTTCTTGTGGACGTGGTAGAACATCGCACCAGTCTGGGAGTGCAAGCCCGCGTAGGCGAGCGGGTGGTGACACTCGGTCGGGGCCGAGACGACGGTCCATTGGTCGAGTTCCGGGATCGTGGGGGCCGGGTTGCCGCAAGCTCCCGTGCTGGCGATGCTGTTGCACAGGGCCATGGTGTCGCCCGTGCACATGTGCCGCTCGAACGGGCCCCGCGGCGGTACGCCGGTCGGCCGACCGGGCGCGCCGGAGCCGGGTCCGTTGCCGCCGATCGGTGCCCCTCCGGGTGCGTCGTCGCTGTCCGCCCGACACGTCTGTTCGCTGCGGTACGTCCCGCCCCCAGCCTCGTAGGCGGCGCCGTACGACTCGACCATCCCGGGCGTGACGCCCTGGGTCGTGAGGTCGCCCGCATAGGTGGCCTCCATGCAGGCCATCTGGGACTCGTAGCCGGGTGGCACCGGGTCGACCGCACCGCAGTCGGCACCGAAACGACCGCAGCAGTAGAGGGTCATGTCGCTGTCGCCAGCGGGGCTATCCTCGGGGATCCCGAAGGCAGGCACGGTGACGAACTCGAACGAGATCGCATCCTGATCGCGATCGCCGTCGAGGTCGACGAGCTCCTTCCACGGGCGACTGAAGTCGATGCCGTTGGATCCCTTGGTCGGCGACCCCGCATTGTCGAGCTGTGGCAACTGGGTCCAGCTCGCCGCCGCCGAGGGCGCACCCGCCCTGCGCAGGTAGGTGAAGTCCGGGTACGCCTGGCTCTCGGGCGCCGTCATGCCGGCCGGGTGGTAGAGGATGTCCAGCCGGCCGTCACCGTCCAAGTCCGTGAACTTGCTGGCCGAACGGCGGAAACGGGGGCTCCGCGCGCCCTTTTCGGTGAAGCCGTCTGGGTCCGGCGAGCCCGCCACGCGCACGCCTTCCTTGTAGCCTTGGGTGGGCGGCAGCGTGACAGCGGCCCCGAACCGCACCGTCCCAGCGTTGCCGGAGTACCCGAGCGTCCAAGTCCGGCTGGTCTCGCCGGGCGCGACGCGCGTGACCCGCCACAGCCGGTGCCGCTTCGTGTCGGGGCTCGTGTCGTACGTCAGTGTGTAGCGCCACCACTCGACCGGCGCGGCGCCCGGCGCGCCGTACTTGATGACGAAGGCCGTCACGCGCTGGCCGAGCATGGTGTGGCCGGCGAGCATGTCGACGGCGCCGGCGTACGGTTCGCGCAGGGTCTCGACGAAGAAGCGATGCGGCAGCCGCTGAAGGTCGTTCCCCCCCCACGCAATGCCCTTGAGCACGGGTACGTGCATGGCGGCCTCGAGCGGGCGATCCGGGTCGTACTCGTCTTCGATGGGGTTGTACGTGTACTCGATGAGGTTGCCGAAGAGGTCGCGCTCTTTCTGGAGGAACCACTCGTGGGTTCCCAGCTCGTTCATGACGCGTGCGCCGGTGCGCGCCGTCTTGTCGAAGCCGTAGTAGCGGCGTCGTCCATCGGGCAGATACTCGATCCAGGCGCCACCCTGGCCCCGGTCATAGGCGTAGCGCACGGCCGAGTCCTCGCGAAGTGGCGCGAAGAAGATGCCGGGCTCCCCTCTGGGCCCGTCGTTCGTGCGCACGAGGGGGCCGGCGGGGCCGTCGAACCACGCCGTGTCGGTCGCGATCGCCCGGCTGGGGTCCGGATCCGCGTACACCGACTTGCAGGGCCCGTCGTCCCAAGCGACGGCCGGGAACCCGGCGCGCGTCGAGCGGCTGATGGTCGGAAGCCCGAGGCTCCATCCGACGCCGACGGGACTGTCCTTGGTCCGCGCGCCGGAGGCGTACGACAGTGCGAGCTCGGGTGTCAGCCCGAGGCGTCCCGGCGGCACCTGAATGGCGATCGAGGTCCCGAAGGCGCCATCGCTGCTCACGGGCGGCGAGAGGTGCTTGTCGGTTCCGACGTTGCCGGACGGGGTCGCCGCGCTCACGCTGGGCGCGCGCTCCGAGAACGTGAACTTCTCGGATGCGGTCGACGACGCTGCCCGGCTGCCGAGAGGCGCGACGACCTGAAGGGCCGCTACGATCAGCGCGATGAACGGGTAGCTCCCGCGCAGCCCACGGCGTCTCATGGCCGGCAGGAGCGGGAATCGGTGGCGGGGCTGGCTCCCGCGGCTGGGGACCGCTGGGCATGCATTCGAAGCCGAAAAACGTGTCATCATGCCTCCTGCGCGCAACTAATGACTCCACGCGAGCCGAGTGCTGGCGGCGCGTGTCCCGGTCGGGCCATCGCGCGATCGGCCCTGCCGGCGTCCTGGGGGAACGCCGGGCTTCTCGTGCTGGGCGGCCCGCTGGACACCGCACACCGGGTGACGGAGGTGTGCTTCGGTGGTGTCTATGCGATCCGCTAATCGGCCGGTTGGTTCGAGAACCACGGGAAAAAACGCGGGCGCCCGGAATCCCCGGAGCCGCTCTTGCCCGCAACACGCGGAGACACGGCGCGTTGTCACGCCCAGGACCTCGGCACCGACGGCCGGGCTGTACGCGTGAACCCGCATCGGCTCAACGCATTCAGCGCGTCCGAGGCTCGGCATGCCGCGAAGCCCCGGAACCGTACCGGTGCAACCGTGGACGCGTGGGTGCCATCTGGCGCCGGGGAACCGAACGGCGCTATCCACGGGACCCACAAGGCGAATCCCACGACCCCGATTCGGAGGCTTGGCCATTCACGCGTCGCGCGCGTGGCCTGGAGCGACTCGCACCACCACCCCACCGGGTGTGAGCGTGAGGGAAAGGGCTTCGGTGCGTCGGGGGTCGCTTCGACAGGCAGGCCAACGCCCATACGCACGAGAGTCGTTCACGGGTCCGTCAGGTGGTCGCGAGCGCGCTCGGGAGCGCGGTCACGAGGCGCGTGAGATCGGCCTCGCGCGTGTGGAGGTGCCAGGCGACTCGCAGGAGCCGCGCGGGCGGCGACGGGTAAGGGATGACCGGCACCTCGATGGCGTCGTGCGTGAAGAGACGCGCGGCGAGGGCGGGGGCGTCGCCGTCGGGAAGCGGTATCGAGGCCAGGCCCGCGAGCATCGAGGGGTCGGTTGTTGCTTGCAACTGCAAGCAAGCTTCGAGTGCGCTGCGCGCGGCGAGGGCTCCGGCGCGATTGGCGGCGCGGATGGCCTCCCAGCCGCCTGGCACGAGGCGCTGGAGGAAGTCGATGGCGAAGGGGAGCGTCAGGTAGGCGGTGGGGTCGTCGGTGCCGACCCAGTCGAACTCGGCGCGAAAGCGGGTCTCGCCGGGGGCGAGCGGGCGCGCGTAGCCGTGCGAGATCGTGAGCGGATGGAAGTCGCGGCGGCGGTCCGCGCGCACCCAGAGGAAGGCGGCGCCCTTGGGCGCGCACGTCCATTTGTGGCCATTGCCGGTGTAGTAGGCGGCGCCGAGATGGTCCAGCGCGAGCGGGACGGAGCCGGGGGCGTGGGCGCCGTCGACGAGCGTGTCGACGCCGCGCTCGGCGAGCAGGGGGACGATGCGCTCGACGGGGAAGACCACGCCGGTCGGGCTCGTCAGGTGATCGACGAGGGCGAGCTTGGTGCGCGGCGAGAGGGCCGCGCGGATGGCGTCGACGACGAGGTCCGGAGTCGTGCCGGGGAAGGGGACGCGGGCGATGACGACGCGGGTGCCGGTACGGGCGGCGAGGGCTTCGAGCGCGTTTCGGCAGGCGCCGTAGGCGTGGTCGGTGGTGAGGAGCTCGTCGCCCGGGGCGAGGGTCGGCGCGAGGTTGGCCAGGACCGTGTTGACGCCGGTCGTGGCGTTGGGGACGAAGGCGAGGCCGGCGGGATCAGCGCCGAGAAAGGCGGCGAGCGCGTGGCGGGCGTCGTCGAGTGCGCCTGGCAGGTAGCGCATGAAGAAGTCGACGGGGTTGCGCTCGAGGCGGGCGCGGAGCTCGGCTTGGTGGGCCATCACGGCGATGGGGGTGGCCCCGAAGGAGCCGTGGTTCAGGAAGGCCAGGGCGGGGTCGAGGGTCCAGTGGGCGCGAGCATCGCTCGCGAAGAGCGCTTCGCGAGCTTCGCGCGCGTTGCAAGCGCGCTCAGACGTCATCGCGGGTGGCCGGCGCGGCGTCGGGAAGCGCGAACGTGACGGTCGCGTGCGCCACGGGGCGCGGGTAGCCGTCTGAGGTGATCGTCACGCGACCGACCAGCGAGGTGCGACCGAGGCGGAGCAGCTCGGCGTGCGCGATGGTGTCGCGGGCCTCGGGGCGGCGGAGGAAGTCGATGTGGAGGCTGGTCGTCACGCCGGTCACGCCGGCGCCGACGTGCGTGAGGAGCAGGACGTAGACGGCGGTGTCGGCGAGCGCCATCAAGACGGGGCCGGCGATGGTGCGGCCGGGGCGGAGCTGCTCTTCGCGGAACGCGAGGCGCAACGTGCAGTGGCCGTGCGTGAGGCCCTCGAACGTGAGGGGCATCTGCAGGCGATCGGGGAAGTGCGTGCGGAAGAAGGCGTCGAGCTCGGGCGCGGTCAACTTCGGCGTGAAGGATGTGTCGGTCATCGGAGCTATCGAAGCACGGCCGTCGCCGGACGGGAAGGACCTTGCCGGGCCCCGGCGTCACTTGCAAGGCCATGCAACTTTGCTATGGTGGGTCGTTCCGTCACTTCCAAAATCCGACTCCGGTCCCACGTTCGACGAGGTCCCGATATGAGCGTCATCAGGCGTTGCGGCGTTTTTGTCACTCTCGCTTCGACTTCTTTTGGGGTCGCATGTGGCGGAAACGAGGTCGCCACGGACGTCGGGGCTGATCTCGGATCCGAGACCGACACGCAGGCCGAAGAAACGGCGGTGACCTTCGAGACGAGCGAGCCCGAGACCGCCGCGGAGGCGGCGCCCGAGGTCGGCGACGAGACGGTGGCCGAGGTCGGCGACGAGACCGCGGTCGAGGTCGGAGCGGAAACCGCGACCGAGACCGCCGCGTGCGTCGTCGTGGGTGTCGGCGACTCGACCTGCGACGGCATCGACGACGACTGTGACGGCGCGACCGACGACGACTACCTCGAGACGCCGACGTACTGCGGGGACGGCGCGTGCGCCAGAACCGGCGTATGGGCGTGCGTCTCGGGGGACGAGGTGGACACCTGCAGTCCCGGCGAATCCGCGGCCGCGGACGTCATCTGCGACGGACTCGACGAGGACTGCGATGGTTCGACCGACGAGGAATTCGTCAGTGCGACCAGCGCGTGCGGCTCCGGCGCCTGCGCCCGCACGGGCACGCTCAACTGCGACGGTCACGTGGAAACGGACTCGTGCGTGGCGGGTTCCCCAGGTGACGGCGACGCGACGTGCGACGGCACGGACGACGACTGCGACGGTGCGACCGACGAGGACTACGTCGCATCCGCGACCGTCTGCGGCGTCGGGGCCTGCTCGGCGGCCGGCGTGATGAAGTGCGTGGGGGGTTCACCGGTCGACACCTGCTCCGGGGTGGCGGTGGCGGCGGACGACAAGACCTGCGACGGGGTCGACGACGACTGTAGTGGCGCGGCCGACGAGGACTACGTGGCGACGGCCACGGCGTGCGGCGTCGGGGCCTGCAAGGCCGTCGGGCAGCTCACGTGTGTGGGCGGGGCGCCGGTCGATACCTGCGCTGTCGGAGCCGGGACACCGGAGGGCTCGGGGTGCGACGGCGTCGACAACGACTGCGACGGCGCGACGGACGAGGACTACGTGAGCGTCGCAACGGTCTGTGGCAAGGGCGCGTGTCTCGCGAGCGGGAAGTCGACGTGCGTCGTCGGGGTGGAGGGATCGGACTGCGTCGCGGGCACGCCGCTGAGCGCGACCGACACGACGTGCGACGACGTCGACGACAACTGCAACGATCAGACGGACGAAGGCTACGTCGAGATCGCGACCGCGTGCGGCAAGGGCGAATGCGCCGAAGCGGGGGCGTGGAAGTGCGTGGACGGCGAGCCCCTCGACACGTGCCTCGCGGGGACGCCCGCGGCGAGCGACGCCGATTGTAACGACGACGATGACGACTGTGACGGCGAGACCGACGAGGACTACGTTCCGCCCGCGACGGTATGCGGCGTAGGGGCCTGCACGGCGAACGGGATCCTGCGCTGCGTGGACGGCGTGCCAGTCGATAGCTGCAGCTCGGCGCCGGCGGGCGGGACGGACACGACCTGCGACGGGGTCGACGACGACTGCAACGGCACGGCCGACGACGGCTACGTGGGCGTGCCCACGGCTTGCGGGGTTGGGCAGTGTGCCGCGACCGGGACCTCGAGCTGCGTCGGCGGCAAGGTCGAGGCGAATTGTACGCCGAAGGCGACGAGCGCGGAGATCTGCGACGCGCTCGACAACGACTGCGACGGCACGCCCGACAATGGGCTCGGCGACACCGATGGGGACGGGCGTGGGGCGGCCTGCGATAACTGCCCGACCGCATCGAATGCGGACCAGGCCGACGGGGACGGCGATCAGGTCGGCAACGCGTGCGACAACTGCTTGACGACCGCGAACGGGACGCAGGTCGACAGCGACGACGACCGGCGCGGGGACGCGTGCGACGTTTGCGATGGGCTCATCAAGGGTGGCCAGGTGGTGCTGGGCGCGGACGGAACGACGGTGCTCGGTAGCCGAGACTGGTACTCAATGACTGGCTTTGCCGCGAATGGCTCCGGGAAGCTGACCGGGGTGCCGCGCGACACCTCGCTCGGCGATCTCGTCGCCGATCTCACGGCGAAGCTCGCGACCATGCTCGGTCGGCCGCTCACGGTGGTGACGCCGGAGGCCCTTTCGGCGAATTGCCGGAGCGAGCGGACCGCCGTCTTCGTCGTCCAGGTCCCCTCGGCGCTCGTCACCGAGCTCGGGTCAGCGGCCGTCCAAGCGCGGGCGAACGAGCTCGCCAGTGCCTCGCCGGAGAGCTATGCGCTGGTGTCCGAGCATGGAGCCGGGCTGTGGATCATGAGCCGCTCACCGCGGGGCCTGGTCCATGGTTACGTCAAGTACCTTGAGGGGCTCGGTGCGCGTTTCTTCGGAAGCGGCGCGCTGAATGTTCTGCCCGCGCGCGCCGATTTGGCCACCGACCTCGACGTCGTGAAACGTCCACTCATGTCGCTCTACTACGTCCACGCCACGGGCGCGCAGGACGGCAAGGACTACCCGATCTTTGGCGATGCCGCCGCCTCGAACACGAAGTTCTTGCAGGTGGTGAACGCGTTCACGCGCTGGCCTCACTATCTCGCGGCACCGCGGGAGACGAATGCGACTTGTGGCCACGCCTACCAAAACTTCATCAGTACGAATGCCACAGCGCTCGCTGCCGATCCGCTCACGATGCCCTACGCGAAGCTCTGCGGTGACCAGGTCGCGCAGTGCGGCGCAGGGAGTACCGCGGTCGTCGATGGATGCTGCTACAAGCGCATGCCGGTCGACACCGAGAACCTGGCGCTCAAGCTCAACTACACACATCACGGAACGGTGGCATGCACGGAAGGCATGGACCACAACGAAGGTGACGCACCGAATCTGTGCGAAGATCCGAATGACTACGAAAGCTCCGCGGGCCTGGTCGGTCTGTACGCGAGCTACATCGTGGGCGAGTCCGCGAAACACCCCGAGCTGAGCCACGTGTCCGTGGACCCGACCGATGGGGCCTCCTACCACGACTACGGAGAAAAGGGGCGGATGCTCCTCCGTCGAACCATGGGCATCGACCGCGACAGCTCGATCAGCGATCGCGTCTTCCATCTGGCAAACGCCGCCGCACGGGCGGTGCGCGCGGCCGACCCAACGCGTGGCGTGTGTCTCACTGCCTACACGGAGCGCGCCGCGCCGCCGACGATTCCGCTCGAGCCGAACATGCTCGTGGAGATCGCCGAGAGCTTCCACTCGGTCTACACGGGCCTCTCCGATGAGCAGCTCATCGGCCAGTGGATCGACAAGCGAGAAGAGCGCCCCGAGGCTAGCGGCCGGATCACCCTCGGTTCCTATGCCTACTGGAATGGGGACACGCACAACAGCTTCAACGAGGAAGTCTGGTCACGCAACCTGGCCGGCTTGAACTACTGGGTGAGCCATGGGCTCACAGTCGCGAGTATCGAAACGTCGTCGTCGTTTCCGACCTCGGGCCTCATGCTCTATGCCGGCGCGCAGCGCGCATGGGACAGTACGGTCACTATGAAGGCCGTGCTCGACGACTACTGCGACACGTCGTTTGGAGTGGCGTGCGAGCCGATGCGGCCGATCCTCTACTTGCTTGGCGCCGGTTGGCAGAATCACTTTGGGAATCTCGCGCTGGCCTACGTTGGGCTGCGCGACGCCTATGGAAGCCTCGGCGTCACACCGGACACCGCAATCAAGGCGCGGCTCGACGCCTGGTTGCTCTATGTCGAGTACCTCCGACTCTATGGGGATTGGGCCGAGGCCGCCCACGCGACCAAGTGCGCGACGGCGACGGACCACCTCGCGACGGACGAATACACCAACATCATCAAGCACATGTACCGCATCCACGGTACCGGCATGGTGCAAACGTTGGAGACCCACGACGCCCTGGAATACACGGCGAGCCTGGCGTGCCCCGCACCGAGCACGTTCAAGTACGTGGATCCGGCGGTCCGCACCCGGTACTTCTCGCGGCAAACGACGGTGGGCTGGGCGGACTTCGGCACGTATACGCAGGCGGACCTCGATGCGATGCTCGCCAACGGTCTGACGACGTACCCGCTCCCGCCGGGGTACGAGACGAAGGCGTACTCGGACGACCTGGTGCCGCTGCACACGAACGTCCCGGTGCCCTCCCCCCTGACGTTCGTCATGTACGCCATCACGAACGACGACGAGGTTTGGAACACGTACTCCGACGGCGTGAACCCGCTGATGGTGCAGGTGGAATCGGGCTCGTGCCCGGCTGACGCGGCGGGTGCGCAGCTGAAGAATCGCCAGCAACCACCTGCGGAAATCTCCGTGAACAGCGCCGAGGGTCGTTCCGTGGGCTTACTGAGCCAGCTGCCCTGCAAGGAGACCGGTGGCAACTCTGTTGACATCCTGGATCTCGGGGTGCAGCCGGCGGGTCTCTACGTCATCACGCTCGTGAGCGCGTCGACGGCGCAGCGTCAGAAGATCGGTGCGCCCCGCAATCAACCGCTGGTCTCGGCGCGCCGGTACCGGAACAACGGCGGCTCGTACGAACACTCGAACAAGATCCGCTATTACTTCTGGATGCCGAAGGACACCGAGCGGTTGTACGTCTATCTCGGCGGCCGCGGGTGGACGAGCGCGGCCGGGACCGATGCGATCTACTTCTACGACCCGGCGAATGCGTCGGCTCCGAAGGCCACCGCCGTGCGCATCAAGGCCGAGGCTCCGCCGCTCTACGGTGGGTTGCGCTACGTGGACGTACCCGCGGGACAGGACGGGAAGGTCTGGGCGGTCGAGTCGAGCTGGGCGGGGCTGCTCGAGTTCATCAATGCGCCCAATCACCTGGCACCGACCGAGGACCAGCTGATGGTGCCGCGCGAACTCCTGCCATAGCGCTCGGTGTCGCGGCTCGGGATCAGTCCGGGGGCGATTCCTCGGGCGGATCCTGGGCTTCGGCGCGGGCGCCGCTCGGCTTGAGCCAGGTCTTCACCTCGGGGGCGAAGCGCGCGTAGAGGAAGCCGCTCGAGAGGAGCAGGATCCCGAAGCCCACGAGCACGACGGTGCGGGCGACCGAGTCCATGACGATGAGGTCGGCAGACGCGAGCTTCAGCAGGGCGAAGGCGATGAGGGCGAGGCCGCCGAGGCGATCGGCCGGCTCGCGTTGGAGGAAGCCCCAGCCGAGGACGCCGGCGCCGAAGAGGGCCAAGACGGCCGTGCTGAGGACGGCACGGGTGGACGCGGCGTCCGCGAGGGCGGCCTCGACGACTGAGCGGTCGCGGAGATCGAGACCCGAGAGGGTCGCTTCGTTGATCACCTGGATGCCGAGATCGATCGCGAACACGAGGAGAAGGAGGAGCCCGAGGGCGTGCGTGAGGTCGAGCGTTCGCCCAGCCCAGTGGCGCGGACGCCAGGGTCTTGCGAGCACGCGGGCGAGGAGCGCGACGAGGCCGAGGACGAGCAGCGAGAGGCTCCGCGGACCGACCAGGAGCGGCGGGAAGTAGCGGCCCTCGGCTCCATCAGAGGCCACGAACTCGCGGCGGAGCGCCTCGGGCAGGAGCATGTCGCGCAAGACGAAGTGACCGACGGCGATCACGAAGATGGCACCGGCGATCGCGAGGAGCGGCGGGGCGGACACCGCGACGGCCAACCGGACCCACGCAAGGGCCAAGAGGGCGAGCGCGACGGTGGTCCAGGGATGGGGGAGACCCAGCTCCAGAATGAGCAGGACGAGGAGCGCGGCGACGGCGAGGGCGCTCGGGACGTCGAATGGTGTCCTGGCACCGGGGGCCGGTCGGCGCTTGGTGACGTGACGCAAAAGGGCGGCCGCGACGAACGCCAGGGCCGTGCTGCCGAGCACGATGGGGGCGGTCGGTAGGTACGGGTGAATGGCGTTGCGCCCGACGGTCCAGAGGATCGCGCCGCCGACCAGGATGGCGAGCTCGAACGGCCGCGGATCGACGTATCCGGTGGCGCTGCTCGCGGACGGCTGGCGCTGGGCCCGGGCGGTGCCGAGGGCGCTCACGGCGAAGAAGGCTGCGACGCAGGCGAGCTCGGCGAGACCGGGCGGTTGGCCGGGTCGATAGAGCAGCGCCGCGAGCGCGGCGACGCCCACGATGTGTGCACTCATGTGCAAGGGTGCAAAAGAAACGGCTGACGCGTCGTCGGGTCCGAGACCGCGGAGACGCTCGAAGGCCATGCGGTGAAGGAGCACGCCCGCGGCGACCGCGAGCACGATCGCGTCGAGCGGGAAGGGGCGTGGGACCAGCACGAAGGCGAGCGCGAGGACGTAGAGCGGTGCGCCCGCCAGCAGGGCGACGTGTGCCCTGCGGGCGCCCGAACCGGCGAGTCGCCGCGCCGCGACAACGAAGCCCAACGCGGTGACGGCCGCGAACGCGAGGGTCGCGACGATGTCGGGCAGATCGGGAACGGGGAGGGCGCCGCCGATCTTGCTGAGGGCGAGCGTGGCCGCATGCTCGGACCCAAATCCGAAGTGACGGGCGAGCGCGGCGATGAAGAGCGCGATCGGGACCCAGAGTGCCACCGCGGGCCAGCGGCGCCAGGTGGCGCCGACGAGCGCCGCGCCGCCCAGGATCCCGGTGCAGAGAACGAACACGCCGTGGCCGGGGAAGCGCGCCAGGAGCGCCCAGAAAAACGCCCCGCCGCCGAGCAGCGCGAGCTCGCGAACGCCGCGTCCCGTGTCGGCGGCGGTTCGGGCGAAGCTGCCGGCGCCACTCACGAGGAAGAAGCCGAGGACGAGGATGCGCTCGACGACGGCGCTGCCGTCCGCGCGGTAGGCGATGCCGCACATGAGGGCGATGCCCGCGACGTGGCCCATCGGCACGAGCAGAGGGAGGGTCGCGGCGGCGCTCGCGGCGCGATCGGGGTGCTCGAAGTAGACGCGCTGTGCGGTCAGCGCGGCGGCGAAGGCGAGGGCGACGGCGGCCAGGGCTGTCGGATCGGTCACGAGGACGAACGCGATACCGAAGGCGGAAAGCGGCGCGACGACGGCGAGGACCGAGCGGGTGCCGGCCGCGCGTGCGTCGGTACTGAAGCGACGCGCTGCGGCGATGCACGCGACGGCGACGGCGACGACGAGCGCGAGCGCCAGCGCCGAGTCGAGCACGGAGGTCGGGAGGGCCGCGCCGACGTCCCGCCCGAGGCCGACGTGACGTGCGGCCGTGACGCCCAGGAAGGCCACCGCAGCGAAGGCCGCCATGCCGGGCCAGTCGCGTCGGACCGCGACCGCGAGCGCGCCGACGGTGAGAAGCCCGGTGGCCAGCAGGAACGCGGCGTGACCCGGGAAGGGCGCGAGCAACGCCCAGATCAGGGCGCCGAGGCCGAGGATGGTGAACTCGGACAGGGCTCGCACACGATCAACACGTGAGCTGCTCGCGCCACCGATCAGAAAGAAGAGCGTGGCCAAGACGGCCTCGAGACTCGGGGCGTGCCGGGACTCGTAGGCGATCCAGAGGGTGAGCGCGGCGCCGAGGATGTGGGCGGTCTCGGTGACCAAGAGTACGGGCGGTCGCGAGAGCTCGACACGCCAGCGCTCGAGCGCGACCAGGGCCGTCAGTCCGACGACGATCGCCGCGAGCGGCAGCGATGGCGCGATGAGAAGCGCGGCGGTGCCGAACGCGATGAGCGGAGCGCCGATGGCCAGGACGGCGCGCGCCAGGCGCATCCAGGGGGTGTCGGCGTCGGTCACGATGCGGCGCGCGGCCGCGAGATAGGCGGCGCCCATGAGGCAGGCGAGCGTCACGGCGACGATGGTGTCGAGGCCGTCGGGCATGGGCAACGGACCGCCGAAGGCGTCGGCGCCGATCCCGAAGTGACGGCTCACGAAGGCCGGGACGAAGCCGAGCGGGACGGCGACGGCCGCGAGTGCCCAGCCGCGGCGCGCGGCTGTGAAGAGGACCGCGAGGGTGAGAACGGCGGCGTATGCCATGAAGAGGGCGTGACCCGGAAATGTGGCCGAGAGTGCCGCCAGATTCGTGAAACCAGCTCCGGCGGCGGTCGCGAGCACCGACTCGAGTCGCCACGCGACGGCGATGGCGCCGGCTCCCAACGCAAAGAGGGTGACCGCGACGAAGGCAACCCAACCGGGGATGAGCTCGTAGATCGCGTGCGCGGCCCAGACCGCGCCGAGAAGGATGGCGAGTCCGACGCCGACCATGACGCCGACCCACCGGGGCGCGCGGCGCTTGCGGAGCAGGGCCGCCAACCCGACGCAGACCGCGCCCGCCCCGAGGCCGCTGGCGACGCGGGCCCAGGGGCCGAGCCAGTTGCGCTCGCTGGCGACCTTGAAGAAGAAGAGGACGCCCAAGAGGAGCAGCACGCCGCCGATGCGCGTCGCCCAGGTGAGGCCGAGGGTGCGCTCGAGCGTGGCCGACGGGGGCGCGGGCGGCGGCTCCGGGCTCCGCACCGACGCGCGGTCGGACGCGGGCGTGGCCGCGATGACGACAGCGTCGTCGACCGCCGTGAGCTCGGGCGGCCGCTCGGCGAGCGCGTCCGC
>SXGT01699583.1_pt1 | contig 20309 bp, 18 predicted proteins | sample 3176221 | NCBI WGS metagenome assembly SXGT01 (sample SAMN11356862, study PRJNA531348) | freshwater metagenome | isolation source: freshwater sample F1-120 | place: China: Fuxian Lake, Yuxi | collected 2017-12-25
CACGACAGCCCGGCCTGCGCACCTTCGAGGATCATCATCTCGAACAGGTGACGGTCATCGTGGGAAGGCACACCCCATTCGGTGTCGTGGTATGCGATGTACAGCGGATCGTCCGACACCCAGCCGCAACGGTGGGGGGTGCTTGTAATCATGCGTCGCCTCTGGAAGCCTTGGTGGGAGCGCCTGTCCGCATGGTCTATGTGTGACACCACCCGTGCAAGCGCCTCCCCGAACTTTACACCCGGGGTCGGCCCTATTCGGGCTTGAATCCCGCGTCCTTTAGCAACTCAGCGGCTTGCGCCACATCGGCCTGGATGAATTTACGGAACTGCTCCACCGATTCCGTCACGGGTTCGACGCCGATCTGCGCTAGAGCCCCGGATTTGGTCAGTTCAGTCACCGCCTGGTTGAGCGACTTGTTCAGGAACTGGACACGCTCTGCAGGGGTGGCTTTCGGCACCCACACGCCGTACCACGATGAATACGTCATCCCGGGCAGGCCACTTTCGGCAGCAGTAGGCACATCCGGCATGATGCTCGCTCGTTGCACGCTGGTCGCCACGATCGGCCGTACCCGTCCGCTCTTGGCCATGGGCGAGAGCGCAATGATGGAATCAACAAGAATCTGCACATGCCCGCCTGCCACATCCGTCAAGGCGGGCGCAGTACCCTTGTACGGCGTCATGGTTAGTTTGAGATTGCCCTGTTTGGCCAGAAGCAATGTGGCCAGGTGGCTGGCCGCCCCCAGCGCCGGCAACGCCGCTGCCCACTGATCCGGCCTCTGGCGCGCAGACTCCAGTACTTCCGAGAGCTTGCGTTGCGGCAGTGCGGGCGCTATCACCATCAGTAACGGTGCTTCACCCACCCGTGCCACCGCCGCAAAATCATTCACCGGATCATACGGGGAAGCGGCGAGCACCTGATTAGCCAATACATGAGTCGACGCCGAAAACAGGATGGTCTGCCCATCTGCGGGCGCCGTCTGCACTGCCCTGCCGCCGATCGTGCCGCTCGCGCCTGCGCGGTTCTCGACCAGCACAGGGACATTCAGGTTGCCCTGCATTTGCCTGGCGATCAGGCGCGCCGCGCTGTCCACACCCCCACCGGGAGCAAAGGGTACGATCATCTTGATCGGACCGTCGGGATACTTGCCTTGCGCTGCCGCAAGCGAAGCTGCGCCGAGCAACAGACCCAAGGTACACGCGCGCAAAAACAGTTTCATGTCAATTGTCTCCTGTATGGTTGGTATTGAATTCATTCACGATAGCCGCAATTCCAGCCGCTGCTGCCCCCGAATAGCGGTGCTTCCGGAGACGGCCCATGCAGAGCTGCATAGGATTCGATACTTTTCGAAAGTCGCCCCAGCAGCCACGCCGACACGTACGTCTCGGCTTCTCCGGCTTCCAGGCGTTCGAGCACCAGTCGCACCGGCTTTTCCTGCGTTGCGATCGGACCCGGTGCCGTCAGGAACGCTACTACACCCTGCTCATTCAGGCGCTCACTCTCTGCCCACAGCCAGTCGGCGATATCACGCTCGAAGTCTTCGAGCGTGACGCTGACGCCTCCCATGAGGCAGGAACATCCGAGCGCGACATGCAGAACCGATAGACGATTCCACAGATCGCCAAGGCGTCTGGACTCGCTCGTCGCATCGCTCACCGATTCTCTCTCACTGGCCGGCCCACGCCGCGTCCGCGTTCGCGCCCCCGCCGGGCCAACGCTTGCGCAACGCCGCCGTGGCGTCATGATCGACCTGCCCTTTTGCATCAAGGACCACCCAGTAGACTTCACGCGCGACGGCTGCACTGACATAGCCTTCGCGGACGTCGTCGGCCACCTTGTCGACATCGCGCTCAAGCGGGTCGCCAAAGCCGCCGCCGCCGCCCGAAAGCATCTTGTAGGCGTCACCCCGCTCCAGACGTACGTTGAAAATCTTGGCATTGGCGTGATCGGTCTTCCATTCGCCCTTATGGCGCACAGCAAGACCGTTGCCCATGGCATCGCCTCCCCCTTCCAGACCCCAGGGCTTGCAGTGGACGCGGTCGATGCGCGTCGTCACCGTGAATGGTGAAAGGGCCTGCACCACCATCTCGGCACCCAGACCGCCCCGGTGCCTGCCCGCACCTGCACTGTCCTGCCGGATTTCGTACTTTTCCACCAACACAGGATACTTGGCTTCGAGCTGCTCGGTCGGACTATTGTGGGTGTCACCATCGTTGATGCACACTGTCACCGAGACGCCGTCCTCGCCGGACTTGGCACCCCAGCCTCCCCCCAGCGGTCCGATTCCGACAATGAACAGGCGTCCATCCTCCGGCGAAATGCCGTGAATGTTCGGAAACACCAAATCCGCGTGGTGTCCGGCAATCGCCCGATGGGGAATTGCCGGCGCCAGCGCCTTGAAAATAGTGTCGATAACCGTCATCGGGAACGTCATCCAGACGCGCATCGGATAGGGCCGTTCGGCGCTGATCACCGTGCCCATCGGCATGATCACCTTGAGCGGACGAAAGCTGCCGTCATTGACCGGATAATCGGTCGGCGTGGTCAGGCATTTGTAGGCGACCTGCGCACAGGCGATACCGGTGGTAAAGCCGGAATTGTAGAACCCGCGCACCTGTTTGCTGACTTCGGACAGGTCCACTGTCATTTCGTCACCCTTGACGATGACCCTGACGCGAATCGGAATGCGCTTGCCGATCTCGAGTCCGTCGTCGTCCATGAACGACTCAGCCTCGTAAGTGCCATCCGGAATCGACAAGGTGTTCTGGCGCGCCACGGCTTCGGACGAATCCATGATCTTCTGGATCGAAGCATTGACCGCCGCAGCCCCATAGCGTTGCAGCAATTCGAGATAGCGACGTTCGCCGGTCGTCACCGCAGTAATTTGCGCACGCAAATCCCCCAGCGCACGCTCGGGCAGGCGCACGTTCATGGCGATGATGTCGATGAGGTCCTGGTTAACCACGCCCTCGCGCTGGTACTTGACGATCGGAATCTGGATGCCTTCCGAAAAAATGTCCGTGGTCACGTTGCCGAGTGTGCCACCGACGTCGAGCCAGTGCGCCATGCAGCAGGTAAAGCCCTCCAGCTTGCCCTCGTGGTACACCGGCATCGTGAAGGTAAAGTGATTGAGGTGACTGCCAGTCGTGTAGGCATCATTGGTGACCAGGATGTCGCCCGGTTTGATGTTGTCGTAGCCGAAATGGCGGATCTTCGCCTTGACTGTTTCGCTCATTCCGCGAATGAACATCGGCAATCCGAGGCCAATCGAGACCGTATCACCTTCTTTCGTGAAGAGTCCAACGGTGAAATCGAGCGCTTCGTAAATGATGAGGTTGTAGGCAGTGCGAGTCAGATTCGTCTTCATCTCCTCGGTCACCGCATAGAGGCCATTACGGATGATCTCGACGGTGACCGGATCCACGTTGGCGCTCCCGGATTTCATGTTTGTCTTCATTCCCGCTCGCTCCCGATGCTGATCTGCAGATTGCCGAGTTCATCGACAACCAGTTCGTCGCCCGGCTGGACTACGGTGGTCGAGGCGTGTTCTTCGATCAGCGCCGGACCCGCAATCACATTGCCGGCAAGAAGCGAGTCACGCTTGTACACGGGGGTATCGGCCCATCCCCCTGATTGCGCAAACGCACGGAAATAGACCGGCTTGGTGCCACGCACCGCACCCGCTTCAGGCGTTGCGCCGCCTTTCTCAACATGGTGGCGCGGTGGCTTTTTCATGGTTCCCAGCACCGTGACGCGAAGCGATACCAGGTCTGCCGGCTCCTTGGGCGCAGACGTGCCGTAGCGAACCTTGTGCAGCTCATCGAATGCGCGCTTGATCGCTGCCCGGTCCTTGTCGGCAAAGTAGGACTGCGCCAGGTCAACCGTGACGGCATGCTCCTGTCCCACATAGCGCATGTCGGCGGCACGTTCGATGACGACGCCACCGGGTTTGATCCCCGACTGGGCGAGTGCCGCGCGCCCTTCTTCTTCCATGGCACGGTACAGCGTCTCGATTTCGTCGAACGACAAGTCGTTGAGTTTGCGGAACACGGAACGCACGTAGTCGTAGCGCAGATCGGAAAAGAGCATGCCGTAGGCAGAGAAATATCCAGGCGCAAACGGAATCAGCACCTTGCGGATGCCAATCTCGCGTGCAATTGCCGAAGCATGCAATGGCCCGGCACCGCCATAGACCACCATCGTAAAGCTGCCTGCATCGAGGCCCCGCTCGGTAGTCACGGCCTTGACGGCATGCGACATTTGGGTCACCGCGATACGCAGGATGCCGGCGGCGGCGGCGGTCGCCTCAAGACCTAACGGGCCCGCTACCCGCTCCTGCATTTGTCGTTGGCAGGCGGGTAGATCAAGCTTGAGCTCGCCTCCGAGGAAGTGTTCCGCATCCAGGCGACCAAGCAACAGGTTGGCATCGGTCACCGTGGGCTCAATGCCACCGCGCCCATAGCAAACCGGACCGGGAATCGAGCCCGCACTCTGCGGGCCGACACGCAATGCATTGCCCGTCTCGACACGGGCGATCGAACCCCCGCCTGTACCTACCTCGTGGATATCCATCATCGGTATCTGGATTGGCAAGGCGCGCTCGTAGCCGCCAATCAGGGCACTACCGGTCGTGAGGGGCCGTCCTTTGCTGATCACGCCTGCCTTGGCCGTCGTGCCACCCATGTCGAATGCGATCGCGTCTCCCATGCCCAGCTGGGCGCAGATCGCCTGGGCGCCGATCACCCCGGCTGCCGGTCCCGATTCCAGCATGCGCACGCAACCCACCCTCGCATGTGCTGCTGGAAACAACCCGCCAGTCGACTGCACGACATAGAAGTCGCCGTCAAAGCCCTTGTTGGAAAGGTGCTGTTCCAGTTGCCCGAGATATGCCGAAACACGCGGCCCGACATAGGCATTGGCTACGGCAGTGGAGACGCGCTCGAACTCGCGATATTCCTGCGAGAGCTCATGTGATGCGCAAACAAAGGCACCCGGTATCTCTTCGTGCAGGATTTCCTTGACGCGTTGCTCGTGCTTTGGATTACGGTAGGAATGCAACAGCAATACCGCAACCGCCTCGATACCTTGCGCACGCAGTGAAATCGCCAGTTCTCGCACCGCATCTTCGTCAAGCGGCTTGTGCGTACTGCCGTCGGCGCGCAGACGTTCTGACACTTCGTAGCGAAGGGAGCGGCGTACCAGCGGCGTGTGCTTGTTGAAAAACAGGTTGTACGCGTCAGGTCGGTTAACCCGGCCAATTTCATAGATATCGCGAAAGCCTTCCGTGATCAACAGCGCCGTTTTCGCTCCGGTGCGCTCGAGCAGGGTGTTGATGGCAATCGTCGACCCATGCAGGAACAGGTTGCCATCTGCGAGGTCGATGCGGGCACTGTCCAGCGTGGCCTGGATCCCGTCGACCAGGCGGCCATGGGTGGAAAGAGCCTTGCCAAACAGCAAGCGGCCACTGGCCTCGTCGAAGCCGGCCATATCGGTGAAAGTGCCACCGATATCCACGGCGATGCGCAGGGATTTTTCAGGAATGCTGTGTGCCATACAGGCTTCTCCGAACAGGGGCTGTGATCACCCGGCAGGCATCAGCATGGTTCGACCCCTTGCCGGATGATGTTGCAGGAAGTTTAAGAATTCCAGTGCCATTCCGATAGAATCACTTTTCGAATTTCAGATATTCCAAATTGAATATGCTCGAAACACGGCTTTCAAGACTCCGGCAGGACGACTTGCGACTCTTTCTGGAAGTGGCCGAGCTTGGCAGCTTCACCCGGGCAGCAGTATTGCGGGGCACCACGCAATCACGCGTGAGCAAGCAGATCGCCTCCCTTGAAGCACAGTGCGGCAGCACCTTGTTCCGCCGAACCGGCCGCGGCGTCATTACGTCAGAGTTGGGTACCCGTATTGAGGGACGTGTGCGCGCCTGGCTGAATGACAGCGATCAGTTGCTAGCCGAGATCCGTGCTGATGCCGATGTTCCCATGGGAGAAGTGCGCCTGGCGGTTTTGCCTTCCGCCACCCACCCGCTGATGACGCATGTCAGTCAGCGCCTGCGCGCGGAATTCCCTCGCATCCGACTCAATGTGCGGGAGGGCCAGGGAAGTGAGCTCGATACCCTGCTGGATACGGGAAGCGTGGATATGGCAATCCTGTTTCGCCATCAGCGACCTTCAGGCGACGAAAAACTTCTCGCCACGGCGAGCACCTGGCTGGTGAGTCGACCAGGCGACACCGTCACCAGTTTTCCTACCATCGAATTCGCGCAACTGGCCGGTCTGCCTCTCATCCTGCCACGCAAACCCGCCCACTGGCGCGCTGTACTGGATGACACGGCCCGTGCCAAAGGCTTCACGCTTGAGGCGGCCCTGGAGGCCGATTCACTCAAGATACAGACAGAGTTGGCCATGCAGACAACTGGTCTCTACGCGATCCTGGGTTCCTTTGCGATTGATGCCGAAATACGCGCCGGGCGACTACAGGCCAGCCGGATTGTCAATCCGGATCTGCGCCGTCATGTCACGCTCGCGATGCCACGACAGGGCCAGCTTACGAGGGCCAGCAAAGTCGTTTCACGACTGATTCGCGAGACTGTAGCCAGCTGGCAGCACCAATTGAATGGCCAGACTCAGGCCACCGTCCAGCCGGGTTGATCCTTCCGCGCGCCTACCTCATGCCTCACGCCTTGGGCTTCTTGGAGGCATGGGCGCGCCGCATCACTGCGGACATGACTTTGTCCGATACATGGAAATCCCACACGGCCGCCCCCCCGGTCCTGGCGAACTCGGCAACCAGTGCGGGCACGTCGTCCAGATTCTGCACCCGCTGCCCTCCGACGCCGAAGCCGCGGGCAATCGCCGCCAGATCGGTGTAGCCGAACACCGAACCTGCTTCCGGCATGCCTTCGGCGCGCAGCTTGTGCACTTCGGAACCATAAGCGCCATCATTCATGACGATGATGAGGATATTCATGCCATGACGCTTGATCGTCTCCAACTCCTGAATGTGCATCAACAGGCTGCCGTCGCCGTCGAACAGCACGATCGTGCTGTCCGGTCGCGCCGCTGCAACGCCCATGGCAAACGAGGTTCCGTTGCCGATGGCGCCGAATTCACGAATCGTCAGAAAGCGCTCCTGCGGTCGCGATGGCATTTGTGCAAAGAACGCCGAGCAGTGGCCGGACGAGTTGATCGTTTCCCATTCAAGAGGCAGCGCCTTTTCCAGTGCCGCTACCACATCGCGCGGGTCAAGCAGGCCCGGCGCAATCTCAAACACATGGCCATCGGGCTTTTCAGTGCGGATGCGCGCCGCCATCGCCTCGGTGCGCCACAGCTTGCTGCGCGAAGGTACCGCCGCCGTCAGCGCTTCCACGCCCAACCGGGCATCGGCGCGCAGATGGTTGCGCGCCACTTCCTGGCCCTGGCTGACGGCAACAGGATCAACGTCGACGTGCAGCATCTTCGCCTTGCGCCAAAGCTGCCCGCCCCCGCCCGCGTGGAACGCGAGCGACCCGCCGACCACAATGGCAAGATCCGCTTCCGCCAGATACTCAAGCCCGACCTCGGTGGAAAAGCTGCCGCTAATGCCAACACAATATGGATCGTCATGAAACAGGCCGCGTGCCGGAAGCGAGGTGGTCAGCAATCCGCCCACCTTGGCGGCGAGGGCACGGCACGCCGGGCCGGCCTTTGCCTCGACCGCCCCGAGGCCCGCGAAGATGACGATGCGCTCGGCTCCAGCCACCAGATTGGCAGCCTCGGCAAGATCGTCCGGATGCGGCGGGATCGGCGAGAGACGCGGCAGCAGCTGTGCTGACGGTGTCGGCAGTTTTTCCGGGCCGGTCCATGGCCGCTCCTGCAGATCGAAGGGCACGCCGATCACCACCGGGCGCCGCTCGCGGCGCGCCTGCAGGAAGGCATCGCGAATCAGCACCGGCATGCGCTCCGGCAGATGCGCGCTGTGATATGCCGCGCCGGTCGCGATGATCATCGGCGCCTGATCGATCATCTGGTTGTACCAGCCCGTCTTGAGCGGCGCTTCGCCGGCGAACACCACCAGCGGCAGGCTGGCACGCACCGCGGCCGGCAATGCGGTGATGAGTTGCGTGACGCCGGGGCCGCACGTAACGGTGGCCACACCGATATCTGCCGTCTTGCGAGCATAAGCCATGGCCGCCGCGACAGCACAGTGCTCGTGGCGCACGTAGACCATGCGGCACCCTGCTTCACCAAGACGTGCGGCCCAGTTCATATTGGCATCGCCCAGCAGTGCGAAGCAGGTGGTCACGCCCTCCTGAATGAAGGATTGGGCGAGAACGTCGTAAACGTGCCGAGTGGCAGCTTCGGTCAAGGTGCTGTCTCCGTAAAGATGAATGGGCCTGCAGCTCAGGCGAGAAATTCGTCAAAATGGTCGAAAGGCTCGAAGCGCCCCGCACGAAACACCAGGCGCGTTGGCCCCGGCATCGCGCGTTGGGGGTTGCTGTGCAGGGGATCGCCCGGATAGGCAACCGCGCGCGTACCCTCGAATTCAAACGGATGCGGCTCGATCAGGCGCGGCCAGTGCACCGCGTCCGGGTGCATGGCAGCGTCCACACTGGCATGGCGTGCCAGCTCCACCAGGCTCATCAACTGCGGTGCGGCAAGCATCATCTCGCGTGCCTGATAGCGCGCCAAGGCATCGCGCGGCGCAAGCCATACACTTTCCACCGCCTCGTGGTTGTCATGCACCGCCGTCTGCCCCTGCGGCGACCGCGCAAGGAAGAAGCGCACATCAAATCGCTTGTTCATCACCGTCGGTTGACGCGGCGTAATCCAGCGCGTCCACGGCACCAGCGCACTGGCCTTCATGGTCAGATCGAAGCGCTCGAGTACCTCGACAAACGAGAGTCCCTGGCGCAGCCATTGCATCGCCTGCTCCGCATCACGTGCATCCGCCATTGCACCGTCGGCACGCTGAGCGAGAAGCAGACCGGCTTCCTCGAAAATCTCCCGGCACGCTGCCGCAAAGTACACGGCCGCGCCGCGCTCATCCAGGTCACTGTCCGCCATGCGTGCGTGGATAGTGGCAGCAGGCAAATCCAGGCGCGACATCATCTCGATGTCGCCGTCGGCCTTGTCCACCTTGCCGCCGGGGAAAACATAGGCGTTGGCCAGCACGTCGTTGCGCTCATGACGGCGCTGCATCAGCACCTCAAGTCCGCCCGCACCATCGCGCAACAAAAGGACGGTGGAGGAAGGGCGCGGCGGCGCATCCACGACCGAGTTATTGAGGGTAAAGCCGGCCGCTGCGGGGTTGCTCATGGAAAGGCTACCTTGTCGGTTGCCTGGTTGATACGTTCAATTTCGAGAAACAAACCACTGTGATCGACACCGGCGCCACCGTGCTCGCACAGCGAGGCATACAAATCGCGCAAGAGAGTGGTGATCGGTAACTGGTAATCGTCAAAGCCGCTGGCCGCATCGAGCGCGTTGTTCATATCCTTCAATTGCACCGTGGCGGTGGCACGGGCTGCGAAATCGCGTGTCAGCATACGTTCGCCGTGCACCTCCAGAATCTTGCTGCCGGCGAAACCGCCGCGAATCGCTTCGCGCACCAAAGCGGGATCAGCACCGCCGGCAGCGGCAAGTTGCAAGGCTTCCGACACCGCGCCGATCGTGATGCCGACAATCATCTGGTTGGCCAGTTTGGCGAGCTGCCCGGCACCGTGCGGCCCGACACGCAAGGCACGGCCCATTGGTTTGAACACCGCGGCTGCATCTGCAACATCCGCTTCGTTTCCTCCCGCCATGATGGCCAGCGTCCCCTGCTCGGCCCCGCCGGTCCCACCTGATACGGGCGCATCCACATGACGGCAACCGAGCGCCTCGAGTTTGGCGGCGTGCTCGCGCGCCTCGCGTGGCTTGATCGAACTCATGTCGATCACCAGTGCGCCTTTTTTCAAAGCTGAAGCGACGCCCTGATGGAACAGCACGTCACCGACCGCTACGCCGTTTTCCAGCATGGTGATGACGACATCGGCGTTGTTGACGGCTGCAGCCGCAGCATCAGCCACAGTGGCGCCCAGCGGAATCAGGGCTTCCGCCTTGGCGCGGGTGCGGTTCCACGCAGTGACGGAAAAACCGGCGCCGAGCAGGCGGCGCGCTTGCGGTGCGCCCATTAAGCCGATGCCGAGAAATGCGATGCGTGGTGAACTCATGAGACGCAATAAACCCGTTGGTTACAATCGACAGCAATTATCGCCCAACCGCCTCGCCGTCCCGCTCCCCTCTCTCCGGAATCCATAACGATGACTGCTCGCTTCAAGGCCGACTCTCTGATTCGATTTGCCGAATCCCTTCTCGAACAGGCAGGACTCGACAGCGACAAAGCGCAAGCCGTTGCCGAAATCCTCGTCGAGGGCGATTTGATGGGCCATGATACCCACGGCCTCAATCTGCTAGGGCCTTACCTCAACGAGTTGGCCAACAACACCATGGGTAAGACCGGCGGGCCAGAGGTACTCAATAGCCGCCCGGCCGCGCAATTGTGGGATGGCAAGCGCCTGCCCGGCCCGTGGCTGGTGCTCGAAGCCATGGACGCCTGCGCCAGCATGGCCAAAACCTACGGCAGCGGCACGGTAAGCATTCGCCGCTCGCACCACATCGCCGCCCTCACCGCCTACCTGAAACGCGCGACTGATCAAGGCCTGATGATGCTGCTCTATTGCAGCGATGCCAACTCGTGCAGCGTGGCGCCGCACGGCGGCCGTGACCCGGTGTTTACGCCGAATCCGATGGCGTTCGGCATCCCGACCGGCGGCACGCCGATCCTGGTGGACGTATCGTGCTCGATCACCACCAACGGCATGAGCGGCCGCCTTGTCAAGGAAGGCAAGAAGTTCCCCGCCAAGTGGCTGCTCGACGACAAGGGCGAACCCACCGACGATCCCAAGTACGCCATGCCGGGTGGCGGCGGCACCATCCAGTTGCTCGGGGGCCTGGATGTCGGCCACAAGGGTTACGGCATGACGCTGCTGGTCGAGGCACTCACCGGCGGCCTCGCCGGTTTCGGCCGCGCCGACCCCAAGCAGGGCTGGGGCGCGACGGTGTTCGTGCAATTGCTTGACCCGGAAGCGTTCGGGGGCCTGGCCGCAGAGGCGCGCCAGATGGACTTCGTAGCCGATGCCTGCCGGACATCCGCTCCCAGACCCGGTTTCAGCACGGTGCGCCTGCCGGGTGAGCGCGCCTTGAAGGTGCGTGCCGAGCAACTTGCAGCTGGGGTGGAACTGCACCCGGGCATCATGCCGCAGTTGACGCCCTGGGCGGAAAAACTCGGCGTCACTCTCCCGGCAACGGTTTGAAAAGTCAGCCTAGGCGTCGACGCTAGGCGTCAACGTCAAGGCTGACCGAACCCAAACCCTCGACAACAAACCGTACCGCGTCGCCAGCTTCCGGAAACTTGGAAGTGATGAGGCTGCCGGTAATCACGAACTCGCCGCGCTTCAAGGTCTGGCCGCGGGCATGCAGGTGGCGCGCTATCCATGCCATCGCATCGAGCGGATGGCCCATCACATCGCGCCCGGCGCCCTCGCCCACCTTATCGCCATTGATCGTGGCGACACCAATGATGGACGCGAGATCCAGATCACGCCAGTTGCGACGCCAATCGCCGAGCACCACGCCGCAGTTCCAGGCATTGTCCGCTGCCAAGGTGTGGAGGGTTGCGCCGCCATCCTTGCCGAACGTGGTGTAGTCGGCCGATCGGTCATCGGCCAATTCGAACGCCGGGCAAACGGCGTCGATGCAAGCGGCCACTTCATCACGCGTAGGCGGTGCCGCATTGAGGGGAACATCTTTAGCCATCAAAAATGCGAGCTCGCATTCAAACAGCAGGTGGCCGTAGTCACTCTTCTTCACGCGCGCAGGTGAGGTGTGCACGCCGCCGGCGCCGTTCCAGCGGTCCAGCACCTGGCCGGCGATCGAATCGTCGTAGCCGACGAACTTGCGCATTTGCGGCGTGGTGAGTGCAATCTTGTGGCCGACGCGCTGCGCCTGCCAGGCTGCCTTGCGCTCTGTCACAAGCGCTTCCTGCACATCGTAGGCCGCCGCCATACTGGCCGGCACCATGGCCCCGGCCAGTGGCGTAAAGGGCTTGCGCTGCGTGTGTTGCGCCAGCAACCAGTGCCCTGCTTCCTTTGTCATGCTGTCTGCAGTCATGTCTCGCTCCGTCTGTCTTGTGGTGTGGGGGGAGTTTACGCAAGCGGCACGGTATAGTCACGCCCTGCCGCAACCGCCCCCCTAATCAAAGCATGTCTTCCGTCATTCCCAAACGCAGCACCGGTATTGCCCTGATGCTGGCCGCCGGCCTGTGCTGGAGCCTGGGCGGCATCATCGTGCGCAAGCTCACCCTCACCGACACCTGGGAGATCGTGTTCTGGCGCGCGCTTTTCATGTCGGCGTTTATCGGCACTCTGTTGCTGATCCTGCGCGGCCGTGGCGCGATAGCCAGCGTGCGCTCTATCGGTACGGCAGGTGCCATTTCAGGTGTGTGCCTGGCAGCGCAAATTTATTTCTTCATCCTCGCGCTCAACCACACTACGGCGGCCAACACCTTTGTGCTGATGAGCATCTCCCCCCTGCTCGCGGCATTGGTGGGGCTGATGTTCCTGCGCGAGAAGGTGGCCTGGCACACCTGGCTTGCCATCGCGTTTGCGCTGGGCGGTATCGTCATCATGTTCGGCGAGGGCTTGGGTACCGGCCGCTGGCTCGGCAACATCTATGCCCTGTGTGTGCCGGTAGGCTATGCGTGCCAGATCCTGTTCGTGCGCAAGGTGCAGGGCGCTGCGGGCAAGGCACCGGATCTCCTGCCGACGGTGCTAGTAGGCGCCCTCTTCGCCATGACGCCGGCACTGTTTCTCGGCTGGCCGTTTGAGGCGACCGGGGCGGACGTCATGCTGCTGGCGGTAATGGGCTGCGTGCAACTGGGCATGGGTTGTTGGCTCATGACACTCGCAGTGCCACACCTGCGCGCCGCCGAGATGGGCCTGCTGGCACTGACCGAAACCATCCTGGCACCGGTGTGGGTGTGGCTGGGGACGGGCGAAGCGCCCAGTGGCGCAGCACTCGCGGGCGGCGTGGTCATCGTCGGCGCGCTGGCCGCGAATGGCTGGTTCACGCTGCGAACCGAACATCCGGCCTAAATCGCGCAATCCCATTACCCCGTACTGGCACACCCTACGAGCGCGAACATAACCGAATGGCAATCAGGCTCACTGTATCCAAGATTCCCGCAGATGCCTTAGATGCGAAGATTCGTAATATTCTGCGCGTCGGCCTTGATCTCCCCACGTTCCACTTGCAATACGAGGGCCGTCAGCGCTTCGTTGAGCGGCGCCTGCATCCCGATTGACTTGGCGGTCCGGACTACGTGGCCGTTCATGAACTCGATCTCCGTACGCCGGAGCTTTCTCATGTCTTGCCCCATCGACGCAACTTGGGTATCGGAACGCTTTTTCGACTGTGCCAAGAGGGTCTCTTCGAGTGCTGCCAATGTAGCCGCATCACCTTCACCAGCGCGCAGGAACCGCTCCGGATCCAGACCCACGACCGGCTCAAGTGCATAGCCGGCAGCCCGGCCTATACGCACAGCCTCCCCTGCAAGGCGTATCAGGAAACGCCGGTGGGGTTCGGAGCGCATCACCTCATTGCCCATCATGCCGGTACAGGCAGACATTCCATTTTCCATACAGTTCGCCACCAGTTTCGACCACCGCTCTCCCCACAAGTTGGCGGTCACCGTTGCACTATCTGCGGATTCCAGTATCTGAGCAACATACTGCGCACGCTCGGTAATGCGCCCGTGTGCCTCGCCCACGCGAAATACCGTGTAGTCCTTGCCGCCCTTGGCCACGCCCCGGTGGATCCGACCGGGCTCGAACAAATCCACCATGATTTTGCTGGCGATGCAGCCGAGTGTTCTACCCCAACCCACCACGCCTGCCAGGCGTTCGTCGTTCATGCAGTTTTGCAGCGATACGGCACATCCATCCGCAGCCAAAAAAGGGCGGATCATCAAGGCGGCCCATTCGGTGTCGTACGCCTTGGTACAAATAAATGCGATATCGAAAGGCGCTTCTCGCACCAGCTGTGGCACATCACACACGTGGAGGGCTCGGACCGGAGTATTGAACGCTTCTTCGGCTGTCGTACCGGTAATCGATATGCCGTGGGTACGCATATGCTCCACATGCGCCGGCCATCCATCAATGACCACGAGATCCAGCCCTGCGCGCGCTACGTGTGCGGCGACATATCCTCCTACGGCACCTGCGGCAACCACCGCGATACGTGTTTGCTTCATCATGATCCTTTCGTTCTGGCGGATTTTTACGGCAGACGCCTACAAATTTAGTCTGCCTGAATGTTCGCAGCGCGAATCAACTCGCTCATGCGTTTGACTTCAGATTCAACATGCTTCTGCGCCTGCTCCCACGCAAGAGCGGCCGGGGAAAGCGCCAAATCGGTCAACCGCCGAACCACCTCCGGCGAGCGTAAGGCCCTCTCGATGACATCACTCATGGCTACCACAACTTCACGCGGTACCGCACTGGAGGTGACGATGCCCGTCCAGTTGGAAAACTGAAACGCTGGCAACCCCGCTTCAGCAGTAGTAGGTACTTCCGGCAACTGCGGATGGCGCGCATCAGAGGGAACAGCGATAGGCCTCAATTTGCCGGCCTTTACGTGCATGATCGACTCACCTAGATTAGACACGGCGAAGTCGGTGCGCCCGGCGATCAGATCGATCATTGAGGGGGCGCCGCCCTTGTACGGCACGTGGACCGCATCAAATTTTCCGATTTGCTTGAACAGTTCCAGGCCGATGTGGGGGGGCGAGCCCGTGCCGCTAGAAGGTGCGCTGTGGGTTTTGCTACGTAATAGCGGCACCAATTCGCCCAGCGACTTTGCCGGTACTGCTGGATGGGTCACGATCAGCATGGCGGAAGTGGAGCCAATGGCCACAGCGGTCAAATCGCGGGTCAGCGTATAGGGCGCTTTTGGAAACAGTGACGCGTTGATGGCATGCGTCAACGTAATAACCCCGATGGTGTATCCGTCTGGTGGCGCCTTGGCCACTATGTCCATCCCAATCATCGCATTGCCACCCGCGCGGTTGTCGATGACCACAGGTTGCCCCGTCAGCTCCGTCAGCTTCGGCGCGACGGCACGTGCAAACACGTCGGCACCTCCTCCCGGTGGGAATGGCACCACGAAGCGAATCGAGCGATTGGGATAGGGCTGAGCCAGCGCTTGTGCAGCGAAGCCACAGGCAAGCGTAACGACCAACGAAATGTGTCTCAGTAGTCTCAAGTCCACGATTCCTCCAAAGAGAAAGACATCCTGGTGGCTTGCAGTTGCTAGCCGACTGCCACAAGGTCGAACGGCACGCCCGTCCTGCGGCCAACATCCTGCAATTCACGTTCAATCTCGGGAGCCAGCGTCAAGCCATCCTTTCTTCCTTGATGCTCTAGTTCAATGCCTCGACTGCCAGGCAAGCGGCCTCCAGCACCCTCATATACGCTGGTCCATTTCGCCGTGTAGGCATCGAATATGTCGCGCCCGGAAAGTCCTCCAGGATCCATGAACCAGAAGAACGCGCTTTGGCGCCCCACGGCACCGCCAGCAGGGACGCGTGTCACGAAGGTGGAAAGCGACTCCGCGGTAGCGGTAAAAGCGCCCGCCAGACACTCCACCATCATTGCTATTCCCACTCCTTTGTGGCCTCCCATGGGCATTAGCATGCCGTGCACTGCCGCTTGCGCGTCGGTGGTCGGTACGCCATGCCGGTCAACTGCCCAACCAGCAGGAATCGGCTTTCCATCGCGTGCCGCCAACAGAATATGTCCCCTTGCAGCCACGCTACAGGCAATGTCAAAAACAATCGGTTCACGTCCCTCCATCGGGCAGCCGAACGCGATCGGGTTATGTCCTAGGCCAGGTTCCCGAAACCCCTCCATGGCCAGCATCGGAGGAGTGCGTTGGCCAAGAATACAAAAAGCTCCGGCTTCTGCAGCAGCCAGCGCATGAATTCCTAGTGCCCCAAGGTGACCACACTCCCTCACCGCCACGAATACCTGGGGACGCTTTTTGAGTTCCGCGATGGCTTTTTCCTGCAACAGCGGCGCCACCACATGACCAAGCGCACCATCAGAGTCGACAACAATGACACCATCGCGCACGTCGATTCGGATATCCGGCTTCGAGTTGAAGTCACCAGCGGAAAAGCGCTCTAGATAGGATGCAACGCGGGTCAGCCCATGGGTGCGATATCCGCGCAAATCGGTGCGAACCAAGGTTTCGGCGATCTGCTGCGCTGCATCCACTGCAAGGCCCGACGCACAGAATGTTAGCGCTGTCCAGCGCGTCAACTCGTTTGCCGCATAACGCTTTGGATGGGCATCGACTGTTGCTGCCATGGTTACCGGTTCTCCACGAAAGAAATCGTACTCATGCTTTACCTTTGCCTGCGATCGGACAGGACCGGTTGGGGATCAGGTGATCCCACGATCCGCCTGCACCAATCGTAAATGCCAATCGGTGCGGACGTCATGATCAGCCTACCCCTGCGCGTTTCCGTCGCGGACAATGACAAGGCTCTCCCGAAAGGGGCCACCGGCCAGCCGTTGATAGTACAAAGGCCGGTCATTGACTGAACGGCCAAACAATTCCATCACAAAACCGGGCGTCGCCCGATCAAGACCCAAGACCTGAGCGCTGCGCGCTGGCGGTGGCGACAGTCGAATCAATTGCTCCACCTTGACAGTCGGCAGAGACAACCGTTGCGCGAAAAGCTGACGCAAATTGTCGAATGACATGGCGCGGTGAGGGGTACGACTTTCCAGCAGTTTTCCGTCATCCTGCCGACCCCCTTGTGATTCATCCAAGGCCTCGTAGTCCTCCAGGCGCAAGAAGAACTCGCTGAAAAGTTTTACTCTGGAACCTGCTTCGAACAAGCGGTCGATGCGTATGCACTGTCGCTGCCCTAGAAAATGAGACCAGACACCTTCGGTCTTCAGCCTTGCGACCTTTAGCACGGTTACGAACAGCGGCAGAACTTTGCCTCGCCGATCCTGGAATTGTAGGAATCGCACGTCGGCGGGCAAAAGCCGCGCACCAGCAACGAAAGTTCCGCGACCATGTTCACGACTCAGCACGCCCATGTGTGATAGTTGTGCGAGCGCCTTCTGCATTGTTCCTAGGCTGACGCCGTGTGTTTTTGCCAACTGCTCCTCAGACGGCAGCTTATGCCCCTCTCGCCAACGACCGGAAGCAATATCGCGCGCAATTCTGTTCGCGACTACCTGCCACTTGGTCTCGCGCATCGACAATTTCAGATGGTGGCGCCGAATCGACTGATTGCCGTCTCTCGCTGATCGAGGACCTCGCTCGTGGTGCGTGTTCCGGACGCCACCTCCAGTGCAAAATCGTAGAGTCGATCACCGACCGGCCCGACGCTCGTGCCTTTTTCGAGAATGTCAGTCACGTCAAAGTCAATGTTCTCTGGCATCTTGCGAAGGGTATTGACATTGCCGCTAACCTTGGCGGTCGGAGACACCATGTTGCCGATGGGATTGCCGACGCCGGTTCCGAAGAAAATCATCTGGCAACCCGCCGCCGCCATGGCCGTCATATTTTCAACTGCGGGAGCTGGAGCCGCCAGAAAATGGAGCCCCTTCCGCACTGGTGCATCACCATAATCAAGCACCCCCACGAGTGCACTGGAGCCCGCCTTGGCCATCGCACCAAGTGCTTTCTCTTCGATAGTAGTGAGTCCGCCGCGAATGTTGTCAGGTGTCGGGTTGGTACCGCGAATATCCATGCCGACACTCATCGCCTCTCTCTCAAGCCCCGTAACGCGATCCAAAAACTTCTCACGTACACCATTGTCGACTGCGCGCGCGGCAAACAGGTGTTCGGCGCCAAAAAACTCGGACGTCTCGGAAATGATGACGGTACCGCCATCGGACACGAGCCGATCAGACATGCGTCCGATTGCTGGATTACACGTCAGGCCGGATGTGGTGTCAGATCCTCCGCACTCTACGCCGACGCGCAACATGGATGCAGGGAAGGTCTTGCGGCGCAAGCCCGAAGCCGCAATTGAAAGTCGGGCCGCTTTCCGCGACGCGTCCGCAATGGCGCCTATGGTGCCACCTTCCATGTCCTGCACAGTGACCACTTCTATTCGTTTGCCGCTTGGGCGGATACGCCTGGCGATTTCCTCGGTCGTTTGGCTTTCCAGTCCAATAAGAACGACAGAGGCAATATTGGGATTGCGCGCCATTCCCGCAATCGTGTTGTAAGTGATTTCCAAATCGCGACCGTACTGCCCTCGCACAAACAGGGTTGTAATGGGTAATGTGCCCTGCACGGCATGGCATACCGCACGCGTGAGCGGATTGGTGTTATCCATAATAGAGACAATGCCGACCCAGTTCCGCACACCGACATCACCGTTTTCGCGTTCATAACCCAGAAATATGCCAGACATTATTTCTTGCCTCCGGTTTGGTCACCGCGACCGCGCGCCGCTTCGACATTGTGGGTGTGTACATGGTCTCCGCTTTGGATAGAGCGGCTGGCCGTACCGATCATCTGGCCATACTTGATCACATCGGCACCGGCTGCCAAGTCCCGAATGCACACCTTGTGCCCAAATGGGATATCAGACGAAAGCGAGAGCGTCCGGCTCACCTCCCCCTGCAGGATGCAGGGATCGGCTGAACGACCTGGGTCGATCAGAGTTGCGACGTTGTCGTTGGCATGCAGAACAATTGCACGAGACATACCACTCCTCCTTGAATATTGTTCCATCACATTTCCGCGAGCGAAGCAAAGGTTACCGCCCGAGGCGCATCCCGGTCAACACTGCACTGCAACAAGTCCTATATAGGACTTGCCCTAATCAGATTGACAGCACATGCCGTCGCCTATAAAGTGCTTGCGTCGGCTTCATGCACAAGCCTGTTCAAGCCTATTACTCAACTTGAGAGTCTGCAAAATGGTCAACTCACTTTCTGTCAACCTAGCACGTCTGTGCTCGGTGGTCATTCTGTCTGCATTGGGCGCGGATGCGTCGTTTGCGCAAGCTACTTGGAAACCGGTCAAACCAGTTGAATTTGTCAATCCTGCCGCCCCAGGAGGTTCGGTCGATTTGATGATTCGTCTGACCAAGAAATTTGCTGAAGACAATAAAGCTTTTGACGTCCCGTCAACTGTGCTTTACAAAACCGGCGCCAATGGCGGTATCGCCATGGAGTACATGGCCCAGGCCGCTGGCGGTGAGACACTGGTTACGGTCTCGCACACCTCGCTGACGCACAAACTGACCGGGGAATCGCGTACCGATTGGCGTGACATCACTCCGGTCGGTATCCTGTTCAAGGAGTATCACGTTATCGCAGTCCGCGCTGACTCGCGCATCAAGGACGGGCGAGACCTCATAGAGCGCCTGAAGCGCGACCCATCTTCGGTCAGTTTCGGCTTTTTTGGCAACCCGGGCAACCACCTGCATCTGGCTGCTGCTATCCCACTCAAAGCAGCTGGAATCGACATCCGCAAACTGACGACAGTTCCTTATCGGTCCGGTCCTGAAGCAATTACCGCTGTCCTCGGCGGTCATATTGACGCTGCGCTGGTTACTGCAGTCAACACGGAACAACAGGTATCGGCGGGCAAGATGCGGGTGATCACCCAATCTGGCGGCAAGCGCTTGCCTGGCTTTCTTGCGCAAGTGCCGACGTGGAAGGAATTGGGCGTAAATGTAGAGTATGCGACCGCCCAAGGCTTTGCCGGGCCTAAGGGCATGCCAAAGGACGCAGTTGCCTACTGGGAGTCGTTGCTGGCGCGGTTATCCAAAGATGAGGAGTGGAATCGCCAATTGACTCGCAATATGTGGGAAGGCACCTACATGACTGCTGCGCAACACCAGAAGTACTACGAAGAAGAGTTCGCCAAGATGCAAGCGGTTCTGTCCGAACTCGGCCTAGTCAAATAGCGCGTCACTGCGAATGCATCGAATAAGACGGCGCAGGCCGGTTTGGTGTTAGCACTCGTCACATCGTGGGCAGTTTGTAATCCTTGAACTGCTCGCGCAGCTTGGTCTTGAGCATCTTGCCGGTGGCACCCAGCGGAATCGCATCGGTAAACGCCACATCATCCGGCAACCACCATTTGGCAATCTTGCCCTCGAAGAACTTGAGCAACTCCTCGCCCGTCAAGTCCATGCCCGGACGCTTGACCACAATCAGAAGCGGCCGCTCG